>ERZ827108.72-NODE-72-length-157655-cov-11.076555_pt1 | contig 157655 bp, 144 predicted proteins | sample MGYA00519921_ERZ827108 | MGnify/ENA primary metagenome ERZ827108 (study PRJEB31778, sample SAMEA3449258) | human gut metagenome | biome: human gut; feature: human-associated habitat; material: faeces | place: United Kingdom | collected 2010/2012 ... | reverse complement strand
GTATCGAAGAGATGCAGGAGCAGGCAATGCGGGAAGCTGCGGAGGCGATGGAGAGTGGTACATCAACACCAATAAAATATTCTCCTATTAATATATGTGAAGAAATTAATAGAAGAGTTGCAGAGTCTTTTAGTGGAGCAACATTTACGAAAAGGGTATTAACAGAAGACACTGTAATGTACAGAGTAAGTGGTGGAAATGCAAAAGAAGTTGGTTCTTATATGTCAATGACACCGCAAGGTGGCGGATTCCAGTCTCAACTTGATTTGGCTTTAAATCCAATATGGGGAAATACTACAGAAAATGTAACAAAAGTAGTTGTTCCCAAAGGAACAACAATTTATGAAGGTATAGCTGCACCACAAAATATATATGATAGTCTTGGAAATGTGATAGGAACATTGCCTGGAGGTGGAAATCAAGTTTATATTCCTAAAGTGGAAAGGGGGTGGTTTCATGAATCAATGTGATTGTGATGAGAGAATAGGAGTTGAAATAAATTCATTTCAACTGTATGAGGAACTTAGAAAATTTTTTGAACATCAAGTCCAAGAAGGTGTGTTTTGTGACATTCCTGTAGAGTTACCATATTTTTGTGGTTATGGTTTAAAGCCTGAAGAAGCAAAGGATGAATTTAAGTGGTATGCTGATAAGTGGTATAAATGTAAATGTTGTGGAACATTATGGGAATTTCTATATCCTGACTTTCCAATGAAAGGATTTGTTAGGAAATTTCCTGATGGAAAGTATAGAATGGAAGACTAAAATGCCGAATCTATATAATACTTGAACAGTGGATTAATATTTAATAAAACTTTAGGATATGACATGGAGAGTAAAATTTATATCTGTTTGTATCTGAACAAAGGGAAAGGAATAAGTGATTAACATGGATATCAATAAACCAATTACTAATCCTAATTTAGTGAATGTCATTAAAGAAATAAAGCAAGGAAATAAAGAGGGAGAATTATTTTGGGAAGAAATTTTCAAAGCTAAGTTTTTATGTCCTATAAAGATGGAAATTGGAAAAGCAACCCAAAAGGAAAAGCAACAAATTGTATTGGAAGAAGAAACGAGTGTTGCTTTGTTGAGTATAGCTAATGAGCGAAGTGAACACTTTTTAATGGCATTTACAGATTGGGATGAATTGAAGAAATGGAACCACGATCATAATCAACAAGCATTAATTTTATCATATGAGGATTATCAAGGAATTATAATAAAAAATGATTCAGCGTATCAAGGAATGGTCATAAACCCTTTTGGAGAAAACATTGTTTTGGATAGACAAATAATGAACAATACAAGGAAAAGGGAACATATAATTCAAAAAGGTGAATCGGTCATGATTGGAATACCAAAGGAGTATCCGACAGATATGGTAAATAAACTTAAAGAATATTTTGCAAAAATGCAAAATGTAGAGAAAGCATATTTACTTTGGTTGGTACGAGGTAAAGAATCGAGTTACTTACTTGTTTTAGATTCCCCAATTTCTCCACAACAACTATTTCCACCAATAGGTCAAATATGCCAACCTTATTTAAAAGGGAAATTATTGGATATGGTTTTAGCTGATTCAGGATTAGGTAAATGTGCAATAGAGGGACAAACACCTTTTTTTATAAGATAACACAATGCGATAATTAACCGGCATTTTGTAATAAATCTTCTATCAAAAAATGTGTAACATTTCTCATGACGATTCCCAAGTATTCATGTTACAATGGTAACTCACAAGGGGGATGAAAAATCTTTTCACAACTAAATAAAACACAACATCAGCGGTATTTCTAGACTTAAAAGATTTTGAAATACCGCTGATTTTTGTCTGGCTCTATAAGTTGGCTAATTGCATTATGATATTTTTCTGTTCGTTAGATAAATTAAGTTTTTCATATTGGCTGTTTGATTCGTTTTCTGGCACTGTGGCTTTGAGATAACCGAACTCCTATGCAAGATATAAAATTAGGAAAGTAGCAACAACGGCAGTTGCAAAATTATTCAACAACAACCTTTTGCGATAATTCAATTTTGTTACCATTTACATCCGTAATAGTAGCTTTTATAGTAGTGGTGCCACTATTTAAGAAAGCAATAGTTGTAGAAGAATCTGTATAAGAAACATCCGTCCACCAACCGATAGTATCACCGCATAGACCCCTGCCTGTAATGCCGGCAACAGAGTATCCGTCCGCCGTTTTTCCTTCCGTTGAGTACCTCACTTCATAGACGGCTTGTGCCGGATTTGTTTGCAAATTTACAGTATAGCTTCCCTTTGGTACATATATTACACCATTTGGGTTGCTTTGCCCATTAATATAAAGGGTTGCAGATGTTACTTTTCCTATATTTTCATCCGTAACACGAACAAAGGATTTAGATGTGTATGAACCTGAAGTAGCGGCAATAGTGGCTTCACCATTTTGCAGTGCGGTGATTTTTCCGTTACTGTCAACAGAGACAACGGACGGATTACTGCTTTCCCAGGTGACATTTTTACCCTCAACCGGATTCTTAGGAGTGAAAATAACACTATACTGATAAGAATCACCAACACTCATAGAGTACGTGCTTTTATTCAGTGAAATGTACTGTAAGTGAAGCTGGTTATCTGCAGGCTCCCAATATTCATTCTCAATTATCCATTCGTGTGAGTCCTTTTCAAAATTGAAAGGAGTTGTCCAGGTAGTGTTAGAACCATATTCATGACCTTCTGCTGAGACTAATATGGCATCTGCCTGTATACCGTCAGAGCTTTGATTTCCACATGAATAACACATCCAGTAGCCGCTATCATCAATTTCATCCGTTCCGGTTTTGAAGGTCGGTTTTACATAATACCAATCATGCTGATGTAAAAGCTTATTGCAATCACTACATACGTAATAAGAAGGAAATTGATAAAATGTCTGAGTATGAAAACCACCATGGCACGCATACTTATCATCATATTCCGTTATATCATTATAACAATAATTACAAGCAAAGCCTTGTTTAATGTCACTCCATGTATACTGTGTCCAGTTGTGATTGGCTATAGGAAGGGTTTCTGTATAAGTCTCACCGCAGGTCTTGCATGTAAAGGTCTTGACACCGGTGTTCATACAGGTTGCTGCTGTGGTTACGATACCGTCGTCCCAATTGTGCTGTCCTCTGGTTTCTACCCACACACCGGAAGTATTGACATAATAATCACCAATCCATGTATTAGTAGCCAATGCACCGGAGCTGTCTAAGTAATACCAATTACCGTTTACTGCCTGCCATCCTGTCAGCATCCATCCATCAGCATCAAAAAGATAATCATTAACACCAATGGTTTCCCAGCCGCTTCGGGTATAACTGCCATCCGAGTGACGATACCACCAGCGGTCTCCGCTGGCAAGCCATTGTCCCGGAGTTCTTGTTTTTGTCCAAAGACCGGAATCATTAACATAATAGTTATCAATCCACTTATTGGTAGCCATAGCCCCACTGGCTTCTACATAGTAATTGCCAATCCATTTGCTGGCAGCCATAGCACCGGAACTTTCCATGTAATACCAGTTTCCGTTAATAGATTCCCAACCGGTAGCCATAGCACCATCCGAGTTAAACCAATACCAGGTTCCGCTAATGAATCTCCAACCGGTAGCCATAGCACCATCTGAATCAAGCCAATACCAGGTTCCGTTAATGAATCTCCAACCGGTAGCCATGTAACCATCCGAGTCAAACCGGTACCAGGTTCCGTTAATCATTTTCCATTGGTTTGCGGGATAGGAACCATTGTCTTCGGTCCACCACCAACCCGTATTATTCTGCATCCAGCCTGCGGCATATACCGGCTGTACAAGGGTCATTGCTGTAAGAACTACTGCCAACCCCGTTTTTAATAATTTTTTTATTCGCATTTTTCTACCTCCTCGTCAAATAGATTATACAACAGATATTTTGAGTGTCAAAGAATAAATTATATAGCCACCCACCCAAAACCATGCTACAATACAAACAACCATTCACAACAAAACCGAAGGCGGAGTTTTAAAATGAAAGCAGCAAAAAACAAGACAATCGATATAACAGTGGAAGAAGGCAGACGATATTTGGAACGATGCATTACCGTTGAAGCACCCACAGACATAGAAAGCATTCGGAATAAGACCATATATGGCGATACCTTTACGGTCATGCCCTATCTTCCAAAAGGGTTCGTAGACCTTTTGATTGTAGACCCGCCGTATAATATCAACAAAGACTTCCATGGCTCCAAATTCAAAAAGACAACCGACGAGCTGTATATGGAATATACAGAACAATGGATTCAGGCAGTATTGCCCCTGTTAAAAGATACAGCAACCATTTATGTATGCTGTGACTGGCAATCAAGCCCTGCCATCCTGTTTGTACTCAAGAAATACTTTCATGTGCAGAACCGGATTACATGGCAGAGAGAAAAAGGAAGAGGCTCCTTAAAGAACTGGAAAAACGGAATGGAAGACATATGGTTTGCAACTGTTTCCAAAGAATATACCTTCAACGTGGAAGATGTGAAGCAGCGGCGGAAAGTAGTAGCCCCTTATCGGGAAAACGGAAAGGCAAAGGACTGGGAAGAAACAAAAGAAGGAAACTTCCGGAATACATACCCATCGAACTTCTGGGATGACATATCCATACCGTACTGGTCCATGGCAGAAAATACCGCACATCCTACCCAGAAGCCGGAGAAGCTGCTGGCAAAGCTGATACTGGCAAGCTCGAACCGGAACGAAATCATATTTGACCCATTTGCAGGCTCCGGTTCCACACTCGTTACGGCAAAGAAATTAGAACGCTGCTATGTTGGCATAGAACAAAATGCACAATATTGTGTCTGGACGGAAAAACGATTGGAAATGGCAAAAGAAGATGGCACCATCCAAGGCTATGCCGATGGAGTCTTTTGGGAACGAAATACCAACGGAATACAGAAAAAATATAAAACGTACCGCTCATAAGGACCCCTTAGGAAACGGTACGTTTTTTATAGAAAAGGATATTAATTGTCAGTTGATTCCTTTGCCCACTTATCAAGCTTTTCCATGGTAGCATCGTAGGTCCTTTGAGATATTTCAGGAAGCTCGCCGCCCCAGAGCTTTTTAGCCTCCTCGAAGCCCTCCTTAATAGCATCCCGCATCTGTTCAACCTTGCTAGTGTCACCACCGGTTAAAGCCTTTGCAAAATCAACTAAGCGGTCAGAGGTTTGAGCAACACCCCAATAACCATTTTCGGAAATATCTTCTCTTGCCTGTGCAGCAGTTGCTTCGTCAACGGTAAAGTCACCGGTACGAATTGCATTCCAGAAAGAAGAATCATTCATTAAATCCGTATTTGTAGAATTTGCCCATGCAAATGTTTTGCTCTGCTTGGTAAATAACTTCTCAACCAGTCCCTTTAAGGAAGATAGTCTTGCATCTGCATCCGCTTTCAGCTTCGCAACAATCGCAGAATTATCTTTCTTATCAGTAGCCTTTGCGGTAGTTGATGATGTAGATACCTCGCCGGACTTCTCATAGATAGCAGCAGCCTCTTCCTTGCTGACCTCAGTTGTGGCAGCAGGCTTGGTGTTGCTGGTGGTAGTATTTGCTGCATAAGCAGAACCTGTTACTCCTTGAATCATGTTATCACCCTCCTTGGTATTCGTTTATAATTGCCTGGTATCTTCCGTCGCATCCTGCTGTAGAAGATTACCTTTATATTAGTATCGGTATAAAGGAGAAAAAAATAAATGTTATTTTAGAAAATTAAATCTTAATAAATAAATTAAGTTTTTTCGTACAAGTGGCTACGGGTATGCTATACTTTGAAAAGAAAAAAGAAGGGATGGTATCAGACATGAAAATTGCAGACAAAGTAAAATTATTAGTCATACCGCTGGTTTTGATACCATTTATCATCATTATTTGCGGTACGTTTTTTCTGGGAAGAATTTACCTGAGAAACATATTCGGAGCGGGAACCGCAAGCGGTCTGGAGGCATATGCCAATCCCCTCCTTGTTATGAACGGTGTTGCGGAAGAAATATTTGATGAAATTATGCAGGATGCAAACGAGAATCCCGACCAACTGCTGGATAAAGAGTATTTAGACAGCTTTAACCAACAACTGCTGGGAACCAATGCCATATTTCTGGTTCGGATTGGGGATTCCATTTATTACCGGGGAGCAGAAGGCACCGAAGCAATTGAAGCCGTCTTACCCGCATACGGTGATAACGAACAGATAGAAGGCGGTATCTTTGTAGATGCACCGGATGCCTACTTTCTGCGGCAAAAAGACTTTACATTAAGTGACGGAAGAACCGGCTCCGTTTTTGTTGTCAGCTACACAGATACCTTGGTTAAGAACATGAAGCAGATACTGATTAAGCTGATGCTGATGGTAATCGGTGTTCTGCTGTTGGTTAGCGGCTTTACTTCTATTTATATTTATTGGATATTTGTACGTCCGTTGAAGCTGTTGCAGGCAGGAACCGAGCGGATAAAGGCAGGCAACTTAAATGAAGATGTTGAAGTATTATCGGATGATGAGATAGGTCAGGTATGTCATTCCTTTAACCAGATGCGGATTAAGCTAAAGGAATCCGTAGATGACCGGATGCGGCAGGAGCAGGAGAACCGCGAGTTAATCAGTAACATTTCACATGACCTGAAGACTCCGATTACGGCAATTAAGGGCTACGTGGAAGGAATTATGGACGGAGTTGCGGATACCCCGGAGAAAATTGACCGCTATATACGCACAATATATAATAAAGCAAATGAAATGGATGCCTTAATTAATGAGCTTTCGCTGTATACCAAAATAGACAATAACTCTATACCTTATAATTTTGTCAAAATTAACGTAAACTCTTACTTCGATGACTGCGTAGAAGACATATCTATGGATATGGAGGCAGCAGGAGTAGAATTTCAGTATGAAAATCAATGCCCGAAGGATACATGGGTGATTGCAGACCCGGAGCAGATTCGGCGTGTAATCGGCAACATTGTTACCAATGCAATCAAATACAACCAGAAGGAAGAACGAAGAGTAGAGATTCTGGTAGCACCGTGGGAGCAGGATTATGTCTGTATGAAAATCCGTGATAACGGAAACGGAATATCGGAAAAAGACCTTCCTCTTATATTTAAGCGGATGTACCGTACCGATGCTTCCCGCAATTCCTCTACCGGCGGCAGCGGACTTGGTTTGGCAATTGCCAAGAAAATTATTCAGGAGCATGGCGGAAATATATGGGCAGAGAGCAAAGAAGGGGAAGGCACGACCATCGCATTTACACTTAAGATATACAGAGAAAATGAAGAATAAAAACATGATATTAAGAAGCAGGTTAAACCAGAAGGAATATAGAAAGTATGCCGGAGCAGAATAAATAAGGGAGACTACATGGAATTAAAACAGTACGAGGTCAGTCAACATGGACTTTCAAATATAGCAGATGACATCGGCAAAATAGAAGAAGAAAAAATGAAATTAGAAATGTCTTTAATTGAAGACAAGTTCCGGTTAAGGCATATGCCGACAGTTCAGAATTTGGCACAGTCTGATTTTACCGGAACGATTGTAATGCTGGTGATTATGACACTGTGTATGATTCTTGGTGTGATATGTATTATCATATATACCAAAATAACGCCGGACGGGACTCCTGCGGAGATTGCCAGTGGCGGGGTTTCGCTATTATCCGGCTTGCTGTTGTGTGCGTTTGGTTTGATTGTATGTATCAAGCTTTGGGTGAATGTGTTTCGTTCCGGAAAGACGCTGTTTGGTTCGCGGGGAGGCATATTTACCGAGAAAAGTGAATCCGTTCGCAGGCAGACCGAATCTTTGCGGAATAAGATTACGGCGGCAGAGACAGAGGTTCAGCATTGCAACGAAGAACTTCAGACATTATACAATCAAAAAAAGTCCATAGAAGATACGCTTCAATCAGATGATTTTTGGACAAGCACGCAGAGATACGCAGATAAATCAAGGGATTTACGCTCCGGAGAGGAGAACTTCTTCGGGCAGGAAACAGTAAGCGAGCCTAATTTTTCATTTTCAATGGCAATTAATCAATCGGAAATTACAGACATTGAAAATCGGGAGCTGAAGGAAAGCATAGAAGCCCAGATAAAGTGGATGGAGTCCGAGATTGCTTACACGCAGAAGCAATTAGAAGAAATACAACAAAGACAATTGCAAATAGAATATGACTATAAAGAAATAAAACGAAATATTATCATATTTATATCTGTTTTAATCGGCTATGATGTACTTCAAAACATTCTTGCAAGAGGTTTTGAGCTGGAAATAGCTACAAGCGGAATGGCTTCGTTATTTCCGCTTATCGCAGCCGGAATATTTATGTGGCTGTTCTTCTCCAAATGGGAAGCAAAGATAGTAGATTACATGATTGAGCATGATAAGAAGATAGTAGAAGGCTATGCGATTAGTAATAACCGCGTTCCGCTTTATCGGGAAGCACATAGGCTTAAAAATGAAGCAGAGATAGAAAAAATAAAACTTGACTATATACGCAACAGGCTGGCGAAAATCGAGTAAAGACGGGAGGAAATGAAATGAGTAAAGTATTAATTATCGAAGATGAACAGGCAATTGCAGAGCTGGAAAAGGACTATCTGGAGCTGTATGATTTTGAAGTATCCATTGAAAATGACGGACAAAAGGGCTTAGATCGGGCATTATTAGAGAACTATGACATTGTGATTGTTGACCTGATGCTGCCAAGCGTAGACGGATTTGAAATCTGCAAACGCATCCGCGAGGTGAAAAACATTCCGATTCTGGTGGTATCTGCCAAGAAAGAAGACATCGACAAGATTCGCGGTCTGGAGCTGGGGGCGGATGACTATATCACCAAGCCATTTAGCCCAAGCGAGCTGGTTGCAAGAGTAAAGGCACACCTGTCCAGATATGAGCGTCTGGTAAAGAGCGGTAATAATCAGGAAAATGAATTTATTGAGATTCGTGGAATTAAAATAGACAAAACCGCCCGTCGTGTCTTTGTAAACGGAGAAGAAAAAATCCTTACCACAAAGGAATTTGACCTGTTGACCTTCCTTGCAAGCAATCCGAATCATGTCTATACCAAGGAAGAATTATTCAAAGAAATCTGGAACATGGATTCCATTGGAGATATTGCAACCGTAACCGTTCATATTAAAAAGATACGGGAGAAGATAGAGTTAAATACCGCCAAGCCGCAGTATATAGAAACCATCTGGGGAGTCGGCTATCGGTTTAAGGTATAAGGGAAACGGATGATGACAAATTATAAGCTGATACTTGCCTATGACGGCACTCGGTACGATGGCTGGCAGAAGCAGAGAAATACCCCCAATACCATACAAGGCAAACTGGAAACGCTGTTGACCCGTCTGGAAGGACAGGAAACAGAGGTACATGGTGCTGGAAGGACAGATGCAGGCGTTCATGCCAGAGAGCAGGTGTGCCATTGCCATCTTCATAAGGAATATTCCCCGGAAGAATTGCGGGACTATATAAACCAATATTTACCGGAGGACATTGCGGTGCTGCATATAGAGATAGTACCGGAACGGTTCCATGCCAGACTGTGGGCGACCGGAAAGACCTATTGCTATCAGATAAGGATTAGTCCGGTTCCGGACGTATTTGAACGGAAATATTGTTATGCATATGGACACAGCTTAGATGTGGAAGCCATGCGGCAGGCAGCAGGCTATCTGGTCGGAACACATGATTTTAAGAGCTTTTGTGCCAACAAACACATGAAGAAATCCACAGTCCGGACCTTACAGACAATCGATATTCGGGAAGAGGCCGGAATGCTTCGGCTATATTACACCGGAGACGGTTTCCTTTATAACATGGTTCGGATTCTGACCGGAACACTGATAGAGGTAGGGGAAGGAAAGCGGACACCGGAGAGTATGACAGAGCTTCTAAGACAGGAAAATCGTCAGGCAGCAGGCCATACGGCACCACCGCAAGGACTGACACTATACAAAGTATACTACGAGAACAAGTGAAACAGGAGAACAAATATGAAACAGATACCGATATTATATGAGGATGATGCCTTGCTGGTCTGCGTAAAGCCGCAGGGTGTACCGAGTCAGGCAGACCGGACAAATGATGAAGATGTGTTAAATCATTTCAAGAGCTATCTGTTCGACCGGGATAAACTGGAGGAGGAACCATATCTGGCAATTATACACAGACTGGACCGTCCGGTTGGCGGTATTATGGTTCTGGCAAAGACACAGGAGGCAGCCGCCGATTTAAGCGATCAGGTGCAGGACGGAACCATGGTGAAATTCTATCAGGCAATTCTCACCGGAGAATTACCGAATGAAAGCGGCACCTTGCAGGACTATCTCGTAAAGGATGGAAAGACCAATACGACCAAGGTAGTCGCAAAGGGAACGAAGGGTGCAAAACAGGCAGTACTGGATTACGAGGTATTAGATGTATTTGAGACAGACGAAGGAATCCTGTCTTATGTATTGATACAACTTCTGACAGGCAGGCATCACCAGATTCGGGTACAAATGGCAAATCAGGGAGCCGGAATCTGGGGAGATACCAAGTACAATCCGAGATTCCAGAAGCAGAAGCGAAGCTATCGGCAGATAGGCTTATATGCAACAAGACTGGAATTTGAACATCCGGTGACAGGGGAACACATGGTATTTAAAAATGAGCCGGAGGGAGAAGCCTTTGACATTATAGAAATGGAAGATTTCTAGAGAAGCTGATTTTTTAGGGATACCATATCTCAAATCCGCTTATACTAACAAGGTTCAAAACAGAAAGGGCGGTTAGTATGAAGCGGTTGGCAGCACAGCTACAGGAGCATGAAGAATTAAAAAACGGAATCATAATCGTGGGAATTATCATAGGTGTCTATATCGGTATCCGGTACTTCCTTCCGATTTTGATTCCGTTTTTAGTTGCGTTTCTGATTGCCGGGCTGCTAAGACCGGTTGTAGACTGGCTGGTTTGCAAAAGTCATTGCTCTGAAAAATGGGCAGCGTTGCTGGTGCTACTCATAACCGGAGGACTTCTCGGAATCATCGGGTATTATACACTTCGTACCTTGTATGGTCAGATTGCGGATTTTGTAATCTATCTTCCGTTTTATAAAGAACAATTCATGGCGGGTCTTGGAAGCTGTTGCAGCTATATTGATACGGGACTGCATCTGGAAGCGGGGGCGAGCCTGACCTATGCAACAGAAACTCTGGCAGGTGTCTTTACAGACTTCCAGACCTCGGTATTGCCAAGACTGACAAGCCGGACGGTTGCAGTTTTTAAGCAGGCATTTTCGTCGGTTCTCTTCTTATTTATTATGCTGTATGCAACCCTGTGTATCCTAAAAGACTACCCACGTATTATAAGAACCGGAATACTGACAGGAAAGGTGCAAAGAGGCTGGGAGCATGTAACCAGACTTCTCGGAGCCTATCTGCGGGCGGAAACCACCATAGCCATTCTTCAGGCTGTCATATGCAGCATCGGCTTGTGGATATTGGGAAATCCGTATTTCATTATAATGGCAGTTCTCATCGGAATCATAGATGCGTTGCCGGTACTGGGAAGCGGCACCATATTAATCCCTTGGGCGGTATGTCAATTCCTGATGGGAAATGTCCGTACCGGAATCGGATTAGTCGTTCTTTATCTGCTCTGCACTCTGAATCGGCAATTGCTGGAGCCAAGGCTGTTAGGACAAAGACTGGGTATGAGTACCTTAGTAACGCTATTTTTTATGTATATCGGGTACCGTCTGTTTGGTATCTTTGGATTTATATTAGGACCGGTCGGTTATTTGGTAGGACGGGAAATCTATCAACAAGTAAAGGAAAAGAGTTGCAATTATGAGAAATAGGGGGTATAATGACTGCGAGTTAGATGTGACTAATAAAAGTTGCATAACTCTTACATTAGAAGAAAGGGGTCAACTTATGTTTATTGAAATACAGGGAATTAAAAAACATTACGGGGAAGGTGACAGCCGGGTAGAGGTACTGCGAGGAATTGATATTTCGATTAACCAGGGAGAGTTCTGCGTACTGCTGGGGCCTTCCGGTTCCGGTAAATCCACCTTGTTGAATATTATTGGAGGAATCGACCAGGCAGACGAGGGCAGTATTACGATTCAGAACGAAAAGACTGCGGATATGAATGAGAAGAAGCTGACCCAGTATCGGAGAAAGCATTTGGGATATATCTTCCAGATGTATAACCTGATACCGAATCTGACTGTGCGGGAAAATATCGAAGTAGGTGCGTATTTAAGTGACAAGCCGTTAAATGTAGATGAACTGCTGGATACCTTGGGGCTTGCAAATCATGCACATAAGCTTCCAAATCAATTATCCGGCGGACAGCAGCAAAGATGTGCAATCGGAAGAGCCATTGTCAAGAATCCGGATATTCTGCTTTGCGATGAGCCGACAGGTGCCTTGGACTATGCGACCTCAAAGGAAATTCTGAAATTAATTGAAACCGTGAACCAGAAATACGGAAATACCGTAATCATGGTAACACATAATGATGCTATTAAAAATATGGCAGACCGGGTAGTGAAGCTGAGAGACGGACAGATTCGTAAGAACTATCTGAACGAAGAGAAGATTGCTGCACAGGACCTGGATTGGTAAAGGAGGCAGGAGATGAGGAATCCATTAAGAAAACGTCTGCTGCGGGAAATAAAAGGCGATATAGGAAAATATCTGGTAATCTTTCTGATGATGGTTCTGTTTATCGGTTTTGTTTCCGGATTCCTTGTAGCAGATGGAAGTATGCTTCATGCATATCATGAAGGCTTTACAAAATACAACATAGAGGACGGACATTTTACAACAACGAACGCTATGAATCTGGCACAGAAAAAAAGCATCAGTGAAATGGGTATAACCCTGTATGACCAGTTCTGTGTCAACGCAAGTCTTAATAACGGTACGACCCTTCGTGTATATGAGAATCGTGAAACGGTAAATAAGGTTTGCGTGATGAGTGGTGAGCTTCCGAGCAATGTGGATGAGATTGCATTAGACCGTATGTATGCGGATAACAATCAGCTTACAATCGGAGATACCGTATCGGACGGAACAAATAGCTGGAAAGTCACAGGCTTGGTAGCGTTGCCGGATTATAGTTGCCTGTTTGAAAACAATAATGACAGTATGTTTGACTCATTAAAGTTTGGTGTCGGAATCTTAAGCAAGGAAGGTTTTGACCGTATAGATGAGGAACAATATGTCTATACATACGCATGGAAATACAATACAGAGCCGGCAGACGAAGTACAGGAGCATGACATGGCGGAAGCCTTTATGGAGGACTTATCCGGGGAGGTCGGACTGGAGGATTTTATTCCGCGATATACCAATCAGGCAATTCAGTTTACCGGAGATGACATGGGCGGAGACATGGCAATGATAGTTGTACTGTTGTATATGGTAATCGTGATACTGGCATTTGTATTTGCCCTGACTACCATTGATACCATAGAAAAGGAAGCAAGTGTAATAGGAACCCTTCGGGCATCCGGCTATACCAGAGGCGAATTGGTACGGCATTATATGACACCGCCGATTCTGGTAACACTGGTAGGAGCGGTCATCGGTAATATTCTCGGCTACACCGTATTCAAAGGTGTCTGCGTCGATATGTATTACGGAAGCTACAGCCTGCCGACCTATATTACCATCTGGAACGCGGAAGCGTTTTTAGAGACAACCGTAATTCCGGTTATAATTATGCTGGTAATTAATTATGTGATTTTATGGAAAAACCTGCGGCTGGAGCCACTCAAGTTTCTGCGTCATGACCTGACGAAGAAACGGAAACGAAAAGCTCTCCGCTTAAATAAACATCTGCCATTTTTTGCCCGGTTCCGGCTGCGGGTAATATTTCAAAATGTGGGCAATTATATCTTAATTGTGGTAGGTGTGCTGTTTGCAAATCTTCTGTTGATGTTTGGTCTGGAATTGCCATCGGTAATCAGCCATTATCAGGAAACCCTGCAAGAAGGATTGCTTTGTAATTATCAATACATATTAACCATTCCGGTAGGTGTTGTGGATGATAAACATAAGCTGGAAAGCATGATTGCGTTGCTGAATTTTGAAAATGAAGTCGAAACAGAAAATGAAGACGCAGAAAAATTCAGTGCGTACACATTGGACAACGTAGGAACCGGAGGAATTGTAGATGAAATTTTGTTCTACGGAATAGAACCGGATAGCCGGTATATACACTTGAATCTGGAAGACGGAGAGGTCTATGTATCCAGTGCGTATGCAGACAAATATCATATCCGGCCGGGAGACACCATTCATTTAAAGGAACGGTTTGAAAAAGATGAATATACCTTTACCGTAACCGGAATCTATGACTATGAAGGAAGTCTGACCGTATTTATGACAAGAGATTATCTGAATCAGGTGTTTGACTTAGGCGAAGATATGTTTGGCGGATATTTTTCCGATACCGAAATTACAGACATAGATTCGACCTACATCGGCAGTGTGATTGATTTTGATTCCTTGACGAAGATAAGCCGCCAGCTAGAAAAGTCCATGGGTGGCAATATGAAGCTGATAAATGGATTTTCGATAACTATATTCGTGGTATTGATATATCTGCTGTCAAAGGTAGTGATTGAGAAAAATGCACAGTCCATATCCATGACAAAGATATTAGGCTACAACGGCAGCGAAATTGCACGCTTATACATCATATCCACCTCAATTGTGGTAGTAGCAAGTGTACTGCTTAGTATCCCGATTGAAAATGTGCTGATGGCTTCGATTTGGAAGCTCTATGTCGGACAGGCAATGTCAGGTTGGCTGCCGTATTATCTGGCTCCGGAGGTGCCGGTTAAAATGATAGTAATGGGACTTCTCAGCTATGGTATCGTTGTTCTGCTGGAAGTATGGAAGATAAAAAAAGTGCCGATGAGTATGGCATTAAAGAATGTAGAGTAGAGGAGGTTAGGGTCATGAAAAAGAATAAAAGAAGTAATGCAGGAATCTGGAAGGCAGGTCTGGCAACTTTGATGATGCTGGCAGTAACCGGCTGTAGTGCAACAACCGATTCGTCTACAGAAGCTCCGACTACAACAGAAGTGCAGACGGAAGCTGCAAATGAGGAAAAGACCTATGAATATCATGAGAGCCAGATGGAGCATGATAAAGAAGAATCGGTCTATGTACTGGCAGATGCATACGGAACACCGGATGAGATAACGGTAACAACCAGTCTCAAGAATCCGGGAGAGCAGGAGTCGATTACAGACTATACGGTTTTAAGTGATATTAAGAATAAAGAAGGTGACGAGGAATATAAGTTATCTTCAGACGGAACCTTAACATGGGAAAATCATGGAAGGGACATTCAATATGAAGGAACGGCAACCAAGGATTTGCCGGTATCTGTCAAAGTTACTTATTTTCTGGATGATAAAGAAGTGACCGCAGAAGAGCTTGCAGGTGCAACCGGTGCGGTACGGATTCGGTTTGATTATACCAATCATACCGCAGAAGAAAACAGTATCGTTCCGTTTACCGTTATATCCGGACTGATGCTGAAGGAAGATGTAGCAAGTAATGTATCCGTCAACAACGGAAAAGTAAAAATGATGGATGGTGATTATCTGGTCATCGGCTATGTGGTGCCGGGTGTTAAGGAAGTGCTGGCACTGGATGAACTGGAAACCTTTGAAGAGGACAAGGACGATACCGAGGATACGGAAGCAACCGATGAAGAATCTGAGGAAGAGTCTGAGGATGAAAGTGAACTGTTTGCGGATTCCATTGAAGTCAGCTTTGATGCCGTTGATTTTGAACTGGAATTTACGGCAACCATCATGACAAACGGAATACTGGGAGAAATGGATACCGAGAAGCTGTCCGAGCAGGTAGAGGATTTGGCAGACGGTTTTGACAGTCTGCACAGTGGAACCAGAAAGCTTTCCGATGCATTAAAGCAGTTAGACGAATCCGGAGATGCACTGGTATCCGGAGCAGCCCAGTTACAGAGCGGGCTGGAAAGTCTGAACCAGACCCTGTCACAGATACCGCCGGAGGTTCTGGCACAGGACCCTACCATGGCACAGTTGGCAGCCACAGTTGCAGCACTGGCAGAAGGCAGCGGACAACTGACAGAGGGAATTACCACATATACCGATGGTGTCGGACAGGTATATGAAGGAAGCACGAAGTTAAATAATGCAACCTATGAACTGACACAGACGGCTGATGATTTGGAGACTGCCGTAGACCGGATACAGACTCTCAAGGATACAGATGCAACCTACGAGAATTACGGCGGTATTGAGGAAGGAAAGACCGGAAGTGTGACCTTCATTGTTGAAACCGCAGAGATAAAGGCGGAAAAGTAAAGAAAAGCAAACCTTCATGGAAACAATTCAGAACGATTGCTTGCATATTTGAAAAATCCTGTCTATAATAAAAAGTTGTAATAATGATAGTAGAGGAGAGCATAGTATGGCAAAGGACAAGAAGCTAGTGGAAGCAATCACATCCATGGATGATGATTTTGCACAATGGTATACAGATGTAGTATTGAAAGCAGAGTTAATCTCTTACACCAACGTAAAGGGATGTATGGCAATTAAGCCTGCCGGATATGCTATTTGGGAATTGATTCAGAAGCAGTTAGATGAACGATTCAAGGCAACCGGTGTAGAAAATGTATATATGCCGATGTTTATACCGGAAAGCCTGTTGGAAAAGGAAAAGGACCATGTTGAAGGCTTTGCACCGGAGGTGGCATGGGTAACACATGGTGGTTTAAATGAATTACAGGAGCGTATGTGTGTACGACCTACCTCAGAAACGCTGTTCTGTGATTTTTATAAGAACGAAGTACAGTCTTATCGGGATTTGCCAAAGGTATATAACCAGTGGTGTTCTGTTGTACGCTGGGAAAAAGAGACCCGTCCGTTTTTACGCTCCAGAGAATTTCTGTGGCAGGAAGGTCATACCGTTCATGCAACCGCAGAGGAAGCAGAGGAAAGAACCATTCGGATGTTGAACATCTATGCGGATTTTTGTGAAGAGGTGCTGGCAATTCCGGTTATCAAAGGACGCAAGACCGACAAGGAAAAGTTCGCGGGAGCAGAAGCGACATACACCATAGAATCCTTGATGCATGACGGTAAGGCATTGCAGTCCGGAACCAGCCATAACTTCGGAGACGGATTTGCCAGAGCCTTTGGCATTCAGTATACAGATAAGGAAAATAAGTTACAGTATGCACATCAGACCTCATGGGGAATGACAACCCGTATGATAGGAGCCATCATTATGGTACACGGAGATAATTCCGGTCTGGTTCTGCCACCAAAGGTAGCACCAACCCAGATAATGATTATTCCGATTCAGCAGAAAAAGGAAGGTGTACTGGAAAAGGCAGCAGAGTTAAAAGAAAAATTAGGAGCCTTTCGCGTAAAGGTAGACGATAGTGATAAGAGTCCGGGATGGAAGTTCAGTGAACAGGAAATGCGTGGTATTCCGATTCGGGTAGAAATCGGACCAAAGGATATAGAAGCAAACCAGGCAGTTCTGGTTCGACGGGATACCAGAGAAAAGCTTATCGTTTCTTTGGATGGAATTGCTCAAAAGGCAGGCGAGCTTCTGGATAGTATTCAGCATGATATGTACGAGAAAGCAAAGGCACATCGGGATGCCAATACACATACTGCTAAGAACTGGGAAGAATTTAAAGAAATTCTGGATACCAAGCAAGGCTTTATCAAAGGTATGTGGTGTGGAGATACAGAATGTGAGACCGCCATCAAGGATGAGACCGGAGCAACGACCCGCTGTATTCCGTTTGTACAGGAAAAGCTGGGTGATGTATGCGTACATTGCGGAAAACCGGCAACAAAGATGGTATATTTCGGAAGAGCCTACTAGGCATTTACATCAATATCCTGCGGTAAACGCAGCATGACATTTGATACAAATTCCATTCTGTTAGCGTGGAACAGAGTAGAACCGTGATAACGCTCGGCAGTGGTTTGGATAGAAAGCAGTCCAATACCGCTGCCGTTTTCGGTTGTAGACAGAAAATGACCGTTTTTCTTTTTCACGATGCCGTTAAAACTGTTTACCATCGTGATATACATGGCACCCGGACTATTCAGGTCTGAGGTCAGGTGGATGTATCGTTCCTCCTCTGGCACCAGCTTGCAGGCATGAATCGCATTTTCCAGCAGGTTACCAAAAAGCAGACTTAGGTCTACATCGGAAATGGCAATCTTCTGTGGAACAATAACCTTAAAATCCGTCTTGATATGATAGTTCTCTGCCAGAGAAGCATAATAACCGATAACTGCATTAATGGCTGCATTCTTACAGAACAGAAGTTGTGTGGAATGTTCTGTGGTTGCTGTCTGGTAACTGGCAATATAATTCGTTAATTCCTCATAATGCCCGGATTGTGCCAGCTCCTGCATGACCGCAATTGTATGCTTAAAATCATGCCGTACCCGGCGGGATTCTTCCAGATAATTCTGAAGCTTGACATACTGGCTTGCCTGAGCCTGATACATAATAGCGGTAGTATCCGCCTTTATTTTTTGCGAGGTCGTATAGGCAATTAAATAAAGCAAAAGCTGAAAGGTTGTAAAGAAGATAAAAAGAACCGCCTCTATTACCATGGCAATTGAAAATACCCGACCTACACGAATATTTGCATAGTCTCTAGGCAGCATAAATATATTACAGAAGGTAATAATAGCAGGGATAATCCATGCAAGCCGCCAGAATAAAGGCAGATTTACATTCTCAAAAATCCATTTTAACTTATCCTTTATAATGATGAAGAAGAACATAATGATAAAACTGATGGTGTATTGTAAAATCAGCCCCGGAATAGAGCTGTCATGCACATTGGAATCCGGAACCGTATATGCAATAATATAATTGCTGATAATACAGCCGAAGGAAAGGGTTGCGGTTGCACATAAGAATAAGTATAAAAGCTTCAGATTGCTTATGTGAATCATAACAAAATATGCAATCAGACATACGAATAAAAGTGGAAAAAAGAACAGATTTGTATAATAAGTGCCTCTTGATTCAAAGCAGCCTAGAATCAGACAAATCGCAATCATAATCGGAATCAGAACCGGATAGAGCTTCTTCTGTGAAACAACCATCCAATCGGCAACCGGGACAATGCAGATAAAAATACCCGGGAAAATAACTCCGTAATGTGCTGCGACAATGAGAATATCGAAACTGTTCATGATAGACCTCCATGTAAAAGTGACTTCGAGCGTTGCATAAATTGGCGGGTAATATAGGTCTGCTGTAAGGTACTCGCCTGTTTTTTGTTCATAGAAAAGGTAGTGCCGTCATTCATGGTGCAGATAACCCCCTCCATGGAGGAAACATAATCAAGATTCACCATAACACCCCGGTTGATTGTCAGGAAACGGTCATCCTCCGAAAGCGTAAGAGCAACATCTCGAAACAACATACGGCAGCGAAGCTCCTCCTGTCCATGTATAATCAGATAGTTAGAATCCGAGGTGATATATCGAATATCCGAATATAGAACCGGAAGTTTAGCCTTGCTTGTAGTTACGGTCAGGAATAAATGAGCATCCGAAACCGGACGAATATCCAGAAGGTCATGTAACAATTGATAAATGGCAGCTTTGGTAATCGGCTTTTCTAAATAGTCAAAGGCATGAACGTGTAATGCCTCTGCGTGATATTCCGGGCTGGAGGTCAGAAAGACAATCGGTGTCTTGGGTGAAAGCCTGCGGAAAGAAGCCGCAAGGTCAATTCCGTTTGCCTCCTCCAGATAAATGTCAAGAAACACAACATCATAGGCATTGGAAGCGGCGGAAAACAAAAAAGAATCCCCTTCGGTAAAGGTGTCGCAGCAGATAGTCAGGTTATGCTCGGCACACCAGTCCCGAATGAGAGTTTCAGTTATATGTAATTCCACTGTATTGTCATCAACAATTGCAAGCCGCAATATAGATAGCCTCCTCTAATACTTCAAGAAATCATGTTGCTAATAATAGCAATAAAATCTTTTAAAATTGTATCTGCATATATGCACTCATTATAGCACATACACCTTTAAATTACTAACGATTCATCCCAGAATTTTACTTTTCATCCCACATGGGTTGACACTGCTTTGCCGTTAATGTTATAAGAAAGATTGGTGTGTAATTTCATAACAAAAGATATTTAATATAGAAAGCAAATTTGGGAGGTAATCTATGAAATTGAAAAAGAAAGCGTATGGAATATTAGCAGCGGTACTGCTGTTGGTGACGGCTGTATTTATCGGAACGCAGGGGCTGATTCCCGTACAGGCAGAGACCTTGAAGGTATCCATAAACGGAACCGAATTGCAGGATGGTAAATACTATGAATTTGGAGGAAGCAGAGGAAGCGGAACGATGAGTGAGTGCGACCCAGCTTCTCTGACTTCTTCTTCGGTATATATATACTATAATGCCGGCATTATAGAAGTATACAATAATGTAAGGATATATTCAAATGGAGGGAGTTCAACAGAAATCCTGAAAATTGAAAACGGAACCCTGACATTGAAAGGGTCTGGCAGGTTCTATTTGGCAAACAATGGAGATACGGAAGCATTGATTACAGGAACTGCGGATGCAGCCCTTATAACGGATGAATATACTGGAAATATTGCACTTAACGGGGATGGCGGAAATGCTCTCATAAAGGGACTTTCTTTGGTAGATTTAAAAACCACCGGAGAAATAGCACTTAGTAGTGATGCAATTGTCGGTGATGCATTCATATCTGCCGGCTCTGTTAAGCTTGAGGCAAGCAATTTTGGCTTATTCCTATTGGACGGAACGGTGAAGCATATGATAGAGGCAACGGATGCACAAAACGGAGAAATCAGCCTGATAAAGACCGATACTAGTAATTATTTGGATTTAATTAACGGAAATAGTATAAATGCATCGGAAGCTTTTTTCAAAGCAAAGGATGTGTTTGTGTCATCCAATGCAACCACCTCGAATCGAAGTATATTGTTTATAGGTGAAGCAATCGCAGAAGGTAATCTTAAGATAGAAGCAAAAAGTGGTGTGGAGCTGGAAACACAGAAAACAGCAGTAAACGGTAATCTTAATATAGATGTAACAGACGGCGGTAGTGTAAAAGTAGTCAGTGCAGGGGGAGCTGTGTCGACCGGAAATACAGAGATTCAAGCACCTTTGTCAACGGTTCGGCTACAGGCAAATGGAAATGCTGCGGTAATTGAAGGAAATGCAAAGATTAATGCAGAAAGAATAGCTATGAAGAGTGCAAACAATGCAGCAATTGCAGGTGATGCAGAGCTTCAGGCTCAATATGGGATTGAGCTTATCGGAGCAGAGGGATATTCAGTCATAGCGGGAAGTAACATTATACTGAATACATCGGGCAACGAGATTTTAATAAGTAGAACAGGAAGTGCTGCATCTGATACTCCATCAATTCTTGGAGGAGCCCTTCAGACCCGGAATGATGTAGTAATATATGAGGATGGCGGAACAAGATGGGTACAGGTACTGGCAACCGGTCAGGTATATTATGCAGATAATTGCGAACATCCGATTATATTAGGATATTCGGGTCGGTGTATGGTGTGTGAAACCTCTAATATTGAATATGCAGAGCTGATAGGAGCAGATGGTACCTCAAAGAGAATGTTGAACGGAGACCTTGGCGGAGGGGGAGCATATAATGATTTTCGATATTTGGCAGACGGAGATACCATAAAACTTACCCGCGATTTGTATGCAAACGGAAGATTTGTGGCAATCGATGACACAAAAGCTGTAACGTTTGATTTGAACGGACATACTTTAATGCTGGGTACACTATCGGCAGAAAAAGACCTTACAATTGCAAACGGTAACTACAAAGGGACGATTGCAAATGCCGGTGTGAATCTTACAAGAGTATTGACCTTCCGAAATGCAAAGGCTACCCTTGGAAACCTGCAATGGATGACGGATAGTGGTGTGAAGCTTGAAGGAAGTGAAATTACGATAGCAGGAAATAACGGCTCCGAGCAATGCTGGTTAGAAAAGCTCACAATGGATGAGGACTCAAAGCTGGTGTTACGCAATGTGGGTGGTGGTATCGGAAATTACGGTCATAACACATTGGAGGAAAGCTTGGGTTCGATTCAAAAATTCCTGCCGGACGGTTATTCACTTGTACGGAGAAAAAAGAACCCGGCAGATGCAGATTTTAGAAATACAATTAATGACGTAAATGGCGAAATTGCCCAAAGTATAGTGCTTCGTTATCGCAGAATGACCGATGCAGATTTGGCGGTTGCACTGAATCCGACAACATACACCTATGACGGAACCGCAAAGGAGCCGGAGGTGCTTGTGACCTATGAAGGGCAGACTCTGGTAAAGGGAACGGATTATACAGTTGCTTATGCAAATAACACCAATGCCGGCAATGCAGTCGTAACACTTACAGGTATGGGTATATATCATGAAGCGGCACAGGTGTCATTTACAATAGCAAAGGCAAGTCAGGCAGCACCAACCGGCCTGGTTGCAGTAAACGCAAGCAAGTCAGGGACTCGGGACGGAGCAATTGAAAATGTAACTACAGCCATGGAATATAGTATGGATGAGGTAAATTGGATAAGCGTTCCTTCTGGTACAAAGGTAAGCGGGCTTGCAGCAGGTAACTATTATGTACGGTATGCGGGGACAGGAAACTATCTGGCTTCTCCTGCTACAAAGGTAGTGGTTACTACACCGGATGCAGTTACAACTACAACAGAAAGTGGTTCTACCTCGGATGCAATCACCGCAGGTGCAAATGGTACAACAGCCACTGCGGATAGCACAGGAACAACAGCAAAGAACGTAAAGACCGGAGACGAAGCACCGTTGGGAATGATACTGCTTCTGATGTTCTCAGCAGCCGGAATGACAGTTGCAGCAGTCGCAGGCAAAAAGAAGCATTGTTAATCAGGTTAAAAAACAACAGTATAAAGGCAGATGGTAGTAATTCAATATGCCATCTGTCTTTTTTTCGTTATGAAAAGCTGTAGTTACAATATAATCAATGTATTACTTAATAAGTATAAAAAATTAAGTAAATATCTTCACAAAATTAACTTATCGTGTTACAATTGAAACAGAAAGTACAAAAGCACCTGTGCAAGTCAGAAAGCAATCTATAGAAACCTGTATAAAACCATACAAAACGATATAGAAGGCTGCGGTAAACACAGGAGGTAAGGAGGAATTATGGGAAAAAATATAACAATGAAGGATATTGCAAATGAACTTCAGGTTAGTACGGTTACGGTATCAAAGGCATTGTCGGATAAGGAAGGTGTAAGCGAAGCGGTTCGGCAGCAGATTAAAAAGAAAGCAGAAGAAATGGGCTATCGTTATCATTCGCTGGCAAGAAGCATGAAGGAAGGAGTCAGCTACAATGTGGGGGTTGTAGTTGCGGAACGTTTCTTCTCAGATAATGCATTTTATGCAAATCTGTATCAGCGTCTGGTGATTGAGCTGGGAAAAGAAAATTATTCCTGCATCTTAGAGATTTTATCCTATGAGGATGAGAAGCATGATGTAATGCCAAACATGATTAACGGAAACAAGATAGACGGTCTGATTGTACTTGGACAGTTGAAGAAGCATTATATCTGTGCGTTGGAGAAAGAGGATATTACCTATATCTTTCTGGATTGGTATGATGAACAATTTGCCATTGATACGGTTGTCAGTGATAACGTCTATGGCGGCTGCGTACTGACGAATTACTTAATTGAAAACGGTCACAAGAGAATCGGCTTTGTTGGAGATATTACCGCAACCAGTAGTATTCTGGACCGTTATCTCGGTTATTATAAGGCATTGCTGCAGCATGGGATTTCTATGCGGCAGGACTGGATTATCAAGGATAGAGATGAGGACGGAAGATTTATCCGTCTGGAAATGCCGGAGGAGATGCCGGAGGCATTTGTCTGCAACTGTGACGAGATTGCCTATTATCTGGTAAAGCAGTTGGGAGAGAACGGTTACCGCGTGCCGGAGGATATATCGGTTGTCAGCTTTGATGATTACATTTATGCAAGCCTTTGTAATCCGCAGTTAACAACCTTCCGCATCAGTCAGGAAATGATGGCAGAGACAGTTGTGGATGCATTAACCAGAAAAATGAAGGACAAAAATTATCATGCCGGAAGAAAGGTCATCAGCGGAAACATTGTGATTCGTGATTCTGTGAAAAGGATTGCGGCAGAAGAATAAAGAAAGGCAGGGAAGGCTGTATGAAGGAAAAGATATTTAACATAGATTCCCCATTTTTTCGAACTATGAGTCTGATTGGAGATATGATGCTGCTAAATCTGATGTGGCTAGTTACATCCCTGCCATTGGTTACAATTGGGGCTTCTACAACAGCACTCCTATATACCGGTATGAAGCTGGCAAAGGGGCGGGACGGATATGTAGTTCGGAATTTTTGGAAGGCGTTTTGCAGTAACTTCGGACAGGCAACCGGAATTTATCTATTACTGCTGGTAATCGGAGGCGGAATAGGCTATGCGGGCTGGTACTGGATGCATCAGGACGGAATGGTGGCACAGGTATTGGCGATCGGTGCTGTGGCTTTGCTGATTTTGTGGCTGATAGAAGTATTGTTTGTATTTGCGGTGCAGGCAAAATTCCAGAATACCATCGGCAATACAATGAAGAATGCACTGATTATGGGGATTCAGAATTTACCGCTGACATTACTCTGTGCAGTAGCATGGGCATTGCTGGCAGGACTTAATTATACCTTCGTGGTAGCCGATGTTCTGACTCTGGTAATCGGCATGGGCGTACTTGGCTGGGTGCTTGGAATGTTTTATAACCTTGCGTTCCGCAGGTATCTTCCGAAAGAAAAGAACGAGAAGGAAAGCGATGGAGATGGGAGTGACGAGGAATTCCAGTATGCTGAATATGTGGATAAGGAAGACATAAGAAATAATAATATTAAATAATTTGAACTATTTAAGTTATAAAGTAAAATACAAACTTAATGAGAAAGTAAAACGTTAAGACAAGAAATGATAAGCAAACCAATCAAAGTATGACGGATTAGAACGGATCCTTATAAAAGTTGCACAAAAAACCTGACTTAAAAATCGTTATAATATACAAAATCATGTGAAACCATATTTTGACATTGACAAAATGATAGGAAATATATATAATCAAAACATAAGTTAACGATAACCTAACAAATTAAGAAATGGAGGATATGGTATGAGAAAGAAATTATTAGGTGCAGTTCTTGCAACGACCATGGTAGCCGGATTATTATCCGGATGCGGAAACGGAAGTGGTTCGACAACAACAGGAGAGGGAGCAGCCGGTACAGAGGAGTCCGAGATTACAGGTGAGATTACGGTGCTGACACACAGAACCGACCTTCTGAATAGTGACCTTCAGGATTACAAGGCAGAGTTCGAAGCAAAGTATCCGGGAACCACAGTTAATTACGAGGCAATGGAAAATTATGCGGATGATGTATCCACAAGATTATCAACCGGAGATTACGGTGATGTATTTATGATTCCGGATACAATTCCACAGAATGAATTTGCAGATTTCTGTGAGCCACTGGGAACCGTAGAAGAATTAAGTGATACATATACACAGGCTTATTTGTACTCAAAGCAGTCCGGTGGTGTGGTATACGGATTACCTTCCGGAGCTAATGTATCAGCCGGTATCGTTTATAATAAGAAAGTATTTGAGGATGCAGGGGTAACAGAAGTACCTAAGACACCGGAAGAATTTTTAGCAGCACTTCAGGCAATCAAGGATAAGGGCGAATGCGAGAATCCTTACTATACAAATACACATGCTGCATGGCCGTTAGGTCAGTGGGAGGCTTGTACACATGGAATGGACGGAGATGCTTCCTACATCGTAGATGAAATGGCAAATGATGCAACTCCATTTGACGAAGGAAAGCCACACTACGTTGTATATAAGCTGTTATACGATATTGTAGACCAGGGCTTGTGCGAGAGAGACCCATTCACAACAGACTGGGATGCATCCAAGATTGCGATGGCAAAGGGCGAAATCGGTTCTATGACCTTAGGTTCATGGGCAGTCGGACAGATTCAGGAAGCTGCAACCGAAGCAGGTGAGGACCCGGATAATATCGGTTATATGCCATTCCCGGTATCCAGTGCAGACGGTACACAGTATGTAAGTGCTTCCGGTGATTACTCTTACGCAATCAACGTAAACAGCAGCAACAAGGCAACCGCAAGAGCATTTATTGACTATATGTTACAGGAATCTGGTTATGCAGATAAGCAGGGTGAAATCTCAATCGTAAAGGGTTCTGCATTACCTTCTACTCTGGCAGATTTTGAAGGCGCTAACATGGTAGTTGACAATCCGGCTTCTCCGGAAAATGAAGGAAAGTGGGATGCAGTTCATAACGAATCCGAGCTTGCACTGTGGAGCGGTTCTGAATATCAGACAGAGTTAATCGAAGCAGCATTCGGCAATGTAGATAAGGACTTTGACACCATGATGGGCGAATGGAATGCAAAGTGGAGTGCAGCATTAGATTCTGTAAATGCAACTTGGGATAAGTAAGAATTTCATTATAGAACGGGGATTTTCAGAGACAAAGTGAGACCCTCATAAAATGATAGGAGCCTCAAATATATGTTATGTATATTTGAGGCTCCATGTGTATCTAAATGATGTGTGATAAAATAGAAAAAGAGAGAAGAGAAGGAGGTAATGGGAAATGGCAGAAAAAGAAAAAAGGAAGAATGCTCTGGTTGACTTTTTTTCAAAAAGAGCAGTCCAGAAATGGATAATTGTCATAGGCTTTTTGATTATACCGATTGCCCTGCTGGTAGTATTTACATACCTGCCGCTGTTTGACATGGTGGGCTACAGCTTTATGAAATGGAACGGAACCAGTAAGGAAAAGACATGGATAGGGTTAGATAATTACATTGAGGTATTTACAAGGCCGGAGTACCTGAAGATATTAAAAACAAGTATTTATTACTTTATCGGCTCAATTATACAGATTGTACTGGCATTATATTTTGCAACCATTCTGAATCAGAAGATAAAGGGAAAGAATTTCTTCAAAGGAGTAATTTTCTTCCCATCTTTGTTAAATGGTGTAGCAGTCGGTTTGATTTTCCTTCTGTACTACAAGGGCGGCGGAACCTTGGACTCTGTCCTGACCATGCTTGGAATACCGTCACAGATACTTCCGCTCTGGCTGGGTGATGTGGCACTGGTAAATATTTCCTTGGTGTTTGTATCCCTGTGGAGATACATGGGTCAGAATATGGTTATGTTCAACGGTGCGATTCAGTCCGTCAATACAGAACTTTTGGAGGCGGCAAGTCTGGATGGTGCAAACGGATGGCAGCAGTTCCGATATATCATTTTGCCGAACATTAAAACCATAGTAAGTCTGAACCTGATTCTTGCAGTCAAGGGTGCAATCAGTGTATACGAGATTCCGATGATTATGACAAACGGTGCGAACGGTTCGGCAACCTTTGTTATGAAGACTCTGGACACAGCATTTACCAGCCGGAAAATCGGTCTGGCATCTGCCATGGGTGTAGTCCTGTTAGTCTTTATCATGATTATTACATTTATTCAGAAGCGGTTTATAGAAGGAAAGGAGGAGGAGTAATATGGCTAAGCGTGTAAAGGTAGAAAATCCAAACGCACAAGCTTCCGGGGTACAGGAAATAAAGGTACGGAAGAAGAAAATGAGTGCAAAGCAGATAGTATGGATGGCTGTGAAATATGCTTCTCTGGTTATAACCTCGATTATTATTCTGCTTCCGTTGGTAGTAGCGGTATTAGGTTCCTTTAAGACCAGTGCGGAATTTAACGATGGAAATGTACTGGCACTTCCGAAGAACTTTCTGAATTTCAGCAACTATATAACCGCCTTTGTAGACGGTAATATGCTGACCGGTTTTTTGAATACAACAATTATTCTGGTATTCTCATTAATTGCAACTATTTTAACCGGTACAATGACCGCATATGTACTGAACCGGTTTAAGTTTCCGGGAAGAAAGTTAATTAATAATTTGTTCCTGTTAGCATCCCTGATACCAAGTATCACCATGCAGATGAGTGTATTCCAGATTATTTCCAAAATGGGATTGTTTAACAACCGGTTATCGGTCATTCTGCTTTATGCGGGAACAGATATTATCTCCATTTATATCTTCCTTCAATTCTTGGAAAATATATCGATTTCTCTGGATGAATCCGCAATCATGGATGGTGCGTCTTACTTAAAGATATATACCAGAATCATCCTTCCGTTGCTGAAGCCGGCAATTGTAACGGTTATTATCATCAAGGGAGTCGGTTTCTATAATGACTTTTATACTCCGTATCTGTATACCCCGAAGCCGGCATTACAGACGATTTCAACTGCATTGTTTGCATTTAAGGGACCGTATGGCTCCAAATGGGAAATTATCTGTGCAGGTGCAATCATAACCATGATACCGACCCTGATTATCTTCCTTTTGCTACAAAAGCAGATATACAGCGGAATGACGCAGGGAGCCGTCAAGGAGTAAGGGCAGAAAATAGTTGGAAGTCAATAAAGATGTAACTAAAAATCAATATAAAATAGTTAGAAAACAACAGAAAAGCAGAAAAAATAGTTAGGTATCAGCAGAGAATAGTTAAAAATTAGCAAAAGTCGCTGGGAAAAACAGAATTTAATTTAAAAAATAGCAGGAGGATAGAATATGAGTAATGTAGATTTTATTGATAAAACAGCACTGCCAAACATTCCATGGCAGGAAAAGCCGGCAAAGCTGGCAGGGGCTCCGGTTTGGAGATATTCCGAGAATCCGATTATTAACCGGAATCCGGTAGAGGGAGTTGCCAGAATCTTTAACAGTGCGGTTGTTCCATATCAGGGAGCATATATCGGAGTATTCCGCGGAGAGCAGACAAACGGAATCCCATATATTTACTTAGGAAGAAGCAAGGACGGACTGCATTGGGAGTTTGACAAGGAGCGGATTCGGTTCTTAGACGAATACGGACAGGAATTTATGCCGAAATACGCATATGACCCAAGATTAGTAAAGGTGGAGGATACCTACTACATTATCTGGTGTACGGATTTCTACGGTGCGGCAATCGGAATGGCAAAGACTACCGACTTCAAGATATTTATTCGGATGGAGAATCCGTTTATTCCGTTTAACCGGAATGCGGTACTGTTTCCGAGAAAGGTGCATGGCAACTATATGCTGTTATCCCGCCCAAGCGACAGTGGACATACGCCGTTTGGAGACATTTTCTTAAGTGAAAGTCCGGACTTGGTATACTGGGGAAAGCATCGTCATGTCATGGGACGCGGAAGCGAATGGTGGGAGTCCGTTAAGATTGGCGGAGGAGCTGCTCCGATTGAGACAACCGAGGGCTGGCTGCTGTTCTACCATGGTGTATCCGGCACCTGTAACGGGTTTGTATACAGTATAGGCGGAGCAATTCTTGACATTGAGAATCCATCTATTGTAAAGTATCGCTGTGAGACATATTTGCTGACACCTGAGGAATGGTATGAGGAACGTGGCTTTGTTCCAAATGTATGCTTCCCATGTGCAACCTTGCAGGATGGAGCTACCGGACGGATAGCCATTTATTACGGAGCTGCCGACAGCTATGTAGGAGTTGCCTTTACGAAGCTGGATGAGGTAGTTGCTTATATTAAGGAGCATAGTGTAGTAACGGAAGCAGATACGGAGCTTGGAATCCGATAGATTTCAGATAAGATGGAGGAAAATAATATGTTGCACCCACAGTATTATGTAGAACTTGAAAAGTACAACCGACTGCTGGCACGAAAGAACCAGAAGAGCAGCTTCTATAATGGTGTATTTGACCGATATGAGAACCCGGTGCTGACGAGAGAGCATATTCCGCTGACTTGGAAATATGACCTCAATCCGGATACCAACCCTTACTTTATGGAACGTCTTGGTGTAAATGCGGTTATGAACTCCGGAGCCATTGAGTTAAACGGTAAGTTTTATCTGGTTGCCAGAATTGAAGGAAATGACAGAAAATCATTTTTCGGAGTAGCGGAAAGTGAGAATGGAATTGACGGTTTTCATTTCTGGGATTATCCGATTTTACTGCCGGATACCTGCAAGGAGGAAACCAATGTCTACGATATGCGGCTTACCAAGCATGAGGACGGCTATATCTATGGTGTGTTCTGCTCAGAGAGCAAGGATACCTCTGTAAATGATTTGAGTGCAGCAGTTGCAGCCGCAGGTATTGTGCGGACAAAGGATTTAAAGACATGGGAACGGCTGGATAATTTGAAAACACTTCGTTCCCCACAGCAGCGGAATGTAGTATTGCATCCGGAATTTGTAAACGGAAAATATGCGTTCTACACAAGACCGATGGATGACTTCATCGATACCGGTTCCGGCGGAGGAATCGGCTTCGGGTTATGTGATGATATTGAGCATGCTGTAATTGATGAGGAAATAATAACCAGCAAACGGGTGTATCATACCATTACAGAAGCAAAAAACGGTGCCGGAGCAGTCCCAATTAAGACCGAAAAGGGCTGGATACATATTGCACATGGCGTGCGGAATACGGCAGCAGGACTTCGGTATGTATTGTATGCGTTTGCAACTGATTTACAGGACCCGACCAAGGTGATAGCAGAGCCATCCGGCTTTTTCCTTGCACCACTTGGGAAAGAACGGGTTGGTGACGTATCAAATGTAGTATTTACAAATGGCTTAATTGCGAGAGAAAACGGAGATGTATTCTTGTACTATGCATCTTCGGACACAAGAATGCACGTGGCAACTACAACCGTAGACCGGTTGTTAGATTATGTATTTCAGACTCCGCAGGACCCGCATCGAAGTGTAGAGTGCGTGGCACAGCGTTGTGATTTAATCCACAAGAATCTGGAATACCTGAAAAATGAGAGGTAATTAAATGAAAGAGCAGAAATTTTCGGTATCTTCGATGTTCAGTGAACACATGGTATTGCAACAGAACAAACCAATTGCAATCTGGGGCAGTGCGGCTTCGGGTATGCAGGTGTCTGTAAACATTGCCGGCAAAACCACACAGGCAGAAGTGCAGGACGGACGCTGGAATGCATTTCTGGAACCACTTTCTGCGGGCGGGCCGTATGAGATTGAGGTCGTATGCGGGGATGAGAAGAAGGTCTTTGGTGATGTATTGGTCGGAGAGGTCTGGCTGGCAGGCGGTCAGTCCAATATGGAACTGGAATTACAGAACTGTGATGGCGGAGAAGCGGAAATTGCAACTGCGGATAATGAAAATATAAGATTTTACAATGTTGTAAAGACAGGAGTTGTGACAGAGGAGGTATTACGCCGGCAGCAGGAGCAGACATGGAAGGTATGTAAGGCAGAAGCGGTTCGGGATGTTTCGGCAGTCGCATATTTTTGTGCCAAGAAGCTTCAGGAGAAGCTTCAGGTGCCGGTTGGAGTCATTGATTGCTATATTGGCGGAACCTCTGTCACCTGCTGGATGGATGAAGCAACCTTAAGTAAGACCCCGGAAGGCAGAGACTATATGGAACGCTATGAGGAACTGATAGGGGATAAGACAGAGGAAATGTATCAGGCTGAAATGGCGGAATATGAGCGGCAATGGAGTGAATGGGACGCAAAGGTTCAGGCAGAGCGGAAGAAGAATCCAGAGGTTACATGGGAATACTTAAATGAACATATCGGAAGCTGTCCATGGCCGCAACCAGCCGGAAGAACATCCAATTTCCGCCCGGCAAATCCGTATCATGGTATGCTTGAACGGGTAATCCCGTATACCCTTCGCGGTTTCTGGTATTATCAGGGCGAAGAGGATACCTATAAGGCAGAGGGCTATCGAATCCTGTTAGAGCAGTTGATTACCTTCTGGCGGCAGAAATGGCAGGACGAGGAGCTTCCATTTGTATTGAATCAGCTTCCGATGTATATTGCAAAGGGAGAACCGGATGATAAATCATGGGCAATTTTGCGGCAACAGCAGTATCAGGTAACACAAAGTCTGCAAAAAGTCTATATGAATGTGCTGATTGACTGTGGTGAATTTGATAACATTCATCCGACGGATAAGCGAACCGTAGGAGAACGGATGGCAGGACTCTGTATGAAATGTATATATGACAAAACGGAGGAGGGAGAAGCTCCGATTTGTCAGTCATTAAGTGCAAAAGGGAAGCGTGTGATTGCTTTGTTTGACGGTGCGGAGCTTAAATTACAGGGAGAGGAGCTGACCTTGTTTGAATTAGCAGGTGAGGACGGCATCTTTTATCCGGCAGAGGCAAGGCTGGTATCCGGGCATGAGGTAATGATTGTCAGCAACAAAGTGGTGCAACCGCTTTATGCCCGATATGCATGGACGAATTTCGGTCATGTTGCATTGTTTGATATTCATGGCTTACCGGCAGCTCCGTTTTATCAGACGGTTGCTGCCAATGAATAAGCGGGAGTATATCTAGGACTTTCAGTTTCAGAGCTTGGATGAGCAAAAAGTATAGGGGTGGAGCAATTGAAGGAGAATAGGTTAACCGTTGGGTTATTTATAGGGGACATTGCGGATGATTTTAGCCGGGGAGTCTGTAAGGGAGCCATGCAGGCAGCCGAGGAACTGGATGTAAACATGGTGATTTTCCCCGGTAAATATATAGACAGAAATCTTCAGGAGTTTGATGGTATTCAGTATGAATATCAGCATAACACCTTATTTACCTATGCAAACAAAAAAGAAATAGACCTTTTGGTAGTGGCAATCGGGTCAATCGGATACCTGTCTACGGATTTGCGGAGAAAGCAATTTCTGGATAATTTTCGGGAGATTCCGATTCTTACCATTGCCTCAGAGGTAGAAGGCTATGAAAGTGTTCTGTATGACAACGAAACCGGAACTCGGAATGCAGTGGAACATCTGATTGCAAACGGGCGGAAACATATCGGTTGTCTGGCAGGCTATGCAGATAATTGTGAAGCGAGAGAACGGTTGCAGGCATGGAAAAGGACAATGGAGGAGCATGGTCTGGAAGCAACGGATACGCTGGCCGAGTATTGCAATATGTCGCGGTATTGCAGGAAAGAGGTGGAGCGGCTGCTAGACCGGAATCCATCTTTGGATGCGGTGGTCTGTGTAAATGATGAGGTCGCATTTTGTCTGTATGAGGTATTAAAGGAGCGTAACATTCAAATAGGGGCAGACATAGCAATTGTAGGCTATGATGACTTGTCGTATGCGTGGCGGATGGAGCCGCCGCTGGCAACGGTTCGTGCAGAGGCAACCGGACTGGGAAGGCATGCAATACAGGAGGGTGTCTGTCATCTGTTAAAGCAACTGCCGGTAAAGCACCGGGTTCCGGTTGCTTTTATTCCGCGTGCATCTGCCGGTGAGAACGGAGTAGCCGCAGAGGGAACAAAAGAGCTTTCGGACATTACGGTGGAACAGTTATTAAAGGATAATCATGCAGTTAATATGATTACAAGAGATATGTTTAATTTTGACAAGTATGCGAATCAGAATTATACTGTCTTATTAGAACGGTTATATATGCTTCAAATACCGAATGCCTATCTGTGGCTTTTTAAGAATCCGAGTATTCATTTGCCGGAGGAAAAATGGCAGCCGCCGGAGCAGCTTCTGATGAAGGCTTGTTCCTGCGAGGGAAAGGTGATGGCAATACCGCAGCACTGTCAGGAGCATTCGGTAGAGGAGCTTTGCACACATGAGTATATGCCGAAACGGCGATACACCATGATTTTGTTGGATTTATTTACAACGGATACCCAGTACGGCTTGCTGATGTTAGAGATGAATTTTGATAAGAATTACTATCTGGAATCTCTGATGTATCAGATGGGAGCTGCGGTTCGGATGTTGCATTTATTACAGCATCAGGACGGAATCCAGAAGCAGTTAGAGGATAGCTTATATCAGTTGGAGATGCATAACATTCAGTTAGACAGTGCATCAAAAATGGATGAATTGACCGGACTGTTGAACCGCCGGGGGTTAGAGAATCAGGCAGAGCGGATACTTCGGGATGAAAGAAATCAGGGAAAATATCTGTTAGTAGCATATGCGGATATGGATAATTTGAAGATAGTCAACGATAGATTCGGACATAAGGAGGGTGATTTTGCCCTGCGTTCCATTTCCTGTATGTTACAGAAGATTTTTTGCAAAAAGACAGATGTAATCGGAAGAATCGGTGGTGATGAGTTCGTGGTGCTGGCAATCCGGGAGGAGCCGGTCGATATAAATGACCTGCGGGAACAGGCAAATAAGCAGATGAAAAGGTTTAATGATGACTGTGAAAAGCCATACTATATCCGAATGACAATCGGCGGATATACACAGGGCTTTGCGTTGGGTTGTGAATTAACCGGACTGTTGGAAAATGCCGATAATGATTTGTATGAGGCTAAGAGAAAACGAACCAAGGATATTATGAAGCCGATATAGGCAAGAGGTTGTAACATGAAGATTCAGATACCAAGCGGAGCGAATTATATAATTAAAACCCTGATGGCACATGGCTATGAGGCTTATGTGGTAGGCGGCTGTGTCCGGGACAGTATTCTGCATAAGACTCCGCAGGACTGGGACATTACAACCTCGGCAACACCGGAGCAGACAAAAGCATTATTTCCGCGAACCATTGATACCGGAATCGAACATGGAACGGTAACGGTCATGATTCAGCGGGAGGGCTATGAGGTGACAACTTACCGGGTGGACGGTAAGTATGAGGACCACCGAAGACCCAAGGAGGTCACATTTACAGCCAGTCTGTTAGAGGATTTAAAACGAAGGGATTTTACAATAAATGCCATGGCATATAACCCGGAGGAGGGTTTAGTGGATGCCTTTTGCGGTGCAGAGGATTTGGAAAAGGGAATCATTCGCTGTGTGGGGATTCCACAGGAACGCTTTGATGAGGATGCGTTGCGGATTCTGCGGGCGGTACGGTTTGCGGCACAGCTTAATTTTGTCATAGACGAAGAAACACAGGCGGCAATAAGGGAAAAGGCTTTGTTTCTGCGGGAAATCAGTGCAGAACGGATTCAGGTAGAATTAACGAAGCTGATTACCTCGGAACATCCGGAGAAATTGATAGATGCCTATGAACTGGGAATTACCGCAGTGGTTCTTCCGGAGTTTGATACCATGATGCAGACACCGCAGAACAATCGGTATCATTGCTATGATGTAGGGCATCACACAATTGAAGTGATGAAGCACATAGAACCGCAGCCGGTTCTGCGTTGGGCGGCACTGTTACATGATGTGGCAAAGCCGATGTGCAAGACAACCGATGAGGCTGGCATTGACCATTTCTATGGGCATCCAAAGGCGGGAAGACCAATAGCACATCAGATACTGCGGCGGATGAAATTAGACAACGATACCATTCACCGGGTAGAACGGCTGGTGGAATGGCATGATTACGGTCTGGACGGAAATGTAACGAGAAAGAGCCTGAGAAGGGCATTGCATGATATGGGTCCTGATTTATATGAGGATTATCTGAAGCTCCGGTGGGCAGACATCATGGGACAGAGTAAGTATGGCTTTGAGAAGAAACAGACGGATTATCAGCATATGAAGGAACTGTATCAGGAGATTCAGGCTCAGGGAGAATGTCTGACCGCAAAGGAATTGAAAATTGACGGAAGAAGGCTGATGCAGCTTGGGATTCAGCCGGGTCCGGTCATGGGAGAGCTTCTGAAGGCATTGCTGGAGCGTGTGCTGGAAGAGCCGGAGTTAAATGAATCTGAGATTCTTTCTGAACTTGCACTGGAACTATATAGGAAGAAAAAGGAATGAAATACTATATCCCCTCATAAGATAAAACGTAGAAAGGCTTATGGGGGGATAATTTTGTCTGAAAAGTTGTCTGAAGTGTGGGAATGTTACGATATGGAGATAAACGGTATGCATAAAGGACGTGGAATCACGATTCTGCGGACAAATCAGGGGCTTCGGGTGTTACAGCCATTAGGAACCTCTGAAAGCCGTTTGGAGCAGGAGGCTCAATTAAAGGAAGAACTGTATGAGGCGGGTTATCATAGGATAGACCGTTTTATTCGAAATCGGGACGGAGAACTGATTACCTGCGACCGATATCATACACCGTTTGTTATGAAGGAATATTTTGACGGCAAAGAATGTAATATCCGTCAGGAAAGTGATATGCTGGCAGCAGTTGCGAATCTGGCAGAGTTGCATCGGGCATTACAGGAAATTGAACCGAAAAATCAGAGAAAGGAATTAAAGACCTTACATACATTCCAAAGACATAATCAGGAAATGAAGCGGGTGCGAAGCTATATGTGGAAAATACCGACCAAGTCGGACTTTGATTATTTATATTTATCCTGCTTTGACCGATTTTATCAGCAGGGGCTTGAGGTGGTGCAAAGATTATCAAATACGCAGGATGCATTTTTGAACCGCCGCTGGTTTTATTGTCATGGAGCGTATCACCAACATAATGTATTGCTCTTAAAGGATGGAGCGGCAACCGTTAATTTTGAACATTTTATGCTGGATAATCAACTGGTGGATTTATACACATTTCTGCGAAAGGCAATGGAGAAAAATGAATACCATACAGACCTGCTGTTCTCGCTGATTGAAGCATACGGAAAGCAAATGCCGCTGGAGGAAGCAGATTACCGGTTCTTATATTATTTGCTGTGGTATCCTGAAAAATTCTGGAAAATATCCAATCAATACAACAACATGAATAAGGCATGGATACCGCCAAAGACCTACGAAAAGCTGCAAACGGTAATCCGGCAGGAGGCTGTCAAGCAGAAGCTTTTGCAGGAATACCAGAAGCAGTATCCGGTAACAATGGCGGTCTGAAAGGAAATTTGTGGCAGGTGTACGGATGAACTTATTTGGTGAAATCGGTTGAAATACAGGGGAAAATCGATTACTATGAAAAAGAGATAAGTAGTGTGATAATCGATAGAAAACAGCCGCATAAATGACAGACGGCAGAAAAGTTGAAACGGATATAAACGCAGATAAAAAGAAAGGATATACATGAAGAAATTAGGATTATTAACGGGAATGTTCATAATGATAGTGTTCTTGTGTGCAGGCTGTAAGGGGCAGGGCGAGGTTGCTTCTACCGAAGAATATGACCCTTATCAGGCAGCAGAAACATTGACGGCAGTAATTCGGACCATCGACTTGGATGCGGGAACAATGTCTTTTCTGGGAATCAGTGACGGGCAGCAGTATGATTTGTATTACAATAACGGAGTAGATGTTCGGAATAAATACGATGAAATTATGTCCGGAACACTGTTAGAACCCGGAGAAATAGTGGACCTTGTCTATAATACCAAGAATCAGAAGCTGTTGGAAATCAAACGGAATAAGGATGCATGGGAGGTGCAGAACTTATCGGGGTTTGAGTTAAATCGTGCAGACAAGCAGGCGGAGATACTGAATCAGATATATAACTATACGAATGATTTGGTAGTGATTTCGGATGGAAAATTGATTGAAAAAGAAGAACTGTGCAGCGAGGACCAGTTGACTGCCCGCGGATACGGAGGAACCCTGTATTCTCTGACGGTAGAATTAGGACATGGCTACGTGAAGCTTGAGGACTATGATACCTATATCGGGGGAATGATTGAAATCGGTTATGATGTTATCGTTCCGGTGACGGAGGACATGCTCTTAACGGTCCGGGAGGGTACTTACAAATTGAAAATCACAAAGGGAGAGCATAGCGGTTATAAGAATGTAGTAGTAACCAAGGATGAGGAAGCTACGGTAAGTCTGCGGGAGTTACAGATAGCCCCGGACCCGGTAGGTATGTTGTATTTTGATGTGACGCCATCGGAAGCCCGCGTCATGATTGATGAAGAAACCATTGATACCAGTCAGACCCTGGAGTTGACCTACGGAAGACACCAGATTCGCGTGACGGCAGATGGATATGAAACCAAGCAGGGTTATATTACAGTCAGTGCGGCATATAAAATATTTACCATTGAATTAACCCGTACAGATGGAGAAACTGATGAAAGCACAGGTACGACTACGGGAACGACTGCCACAATCACCAATACGGCAACCACCGAAGCAGGTGTTGCATCTACGACAGAAGGGGATGCTACTACAGAGGCAGGCGGAAGCGTGTCCACCGAAGCTCAGGCAACCGGAAATACCGTCACTATCGAGAAGCCGATAGGGGCATATTGTTATGTGGATGGAAATTATATGGGAACGGTTCCGGTTACATTTGAAAAAACGGCAGGAAGCCATGTAGTCACATTCAGTATGAAGGGGTGTCTGGCAAAGAGCTACACCATTCAATGCCAGAACAACGGCAAAGACGATACCTATTCCTTTGATGCGTTGGATACCTATGATTCCATTTTGTTTGAGGAGTAGCTGCCAGACGGTTGCTGGTGAAGATACCGACACCGAAATTCGCAGTGTTCTACAATGGAGAAAAAACTAGACCAGAGCGTGAAGTGCTAAAATTGTCCGACGCATATGAAAATCAGTCGGATGAGCCGCAGTTAGAGCTGACCTGTACTGTGTACAACATCAATCCGGGAAATAATGAGGATGTGCAAAAAAGCAGGATAGCTGATTGAAAGTCAGCTGTCCTGCTTTACATATATAACAAGTTGTTGATGGTGCTGCTCTCATGCATCACGCATTGGACGAAATTTTGCTGTCATTGGCAGATGAGCAGGAAAATATAATTGGCGGAACAGATTTAATAGCTTTATTCCGATTACTGCTCGGTAGTGTCAGCGGAATCTGTAGCGTCAGTAGAATTTGTAGAATCAGAAGCCGCGTCCCCATTATTTTCAGAGGAATCGGTAGAACCGGTAGTTCCATCCTCATTTACTACAGGTGTGGCAAGAATTGCCTTGTCTAATGCCAGAAAATCAGCATCGCTGATATAATAATACTCATCATTATCCTGAATGGTAACAGTCACAGGAACGCCCTCACCGTTGCCGATGTTAGGTACGGCAGCCGTCAGAATATCCAGAATGCCCTGTGCATATTCTGTTTCGTATTCGTCTAATTCATAGTCATTGTAATCACCCGCAGTTACACGATTATTCATATTTTCAATATAAGCTACTACATCATCATATGTAGTAGTTAAAATATCAATCGGATAAATAGTAACCGTTACCTGATATACACCATCGGTCTTTGTAACCTCAGTTACTTCATAGCTTGCATGGCTGTAAATATCCTTTGCCAATTGCGAGAATTGGTCCTTAATGTCAGAACCTTCCACATCATTGATTCCGTAAGCGGTCATCAGTGCTTCAGCCAGATAGGTAATGCCGTCATCATAGACCTTCTTTGCTTCCTCCTCTGTAGCACCGGTAATTTTCATGTATTCGGTATAATCAGCCTTATAATTTACATCCAAAAGGCTCTTTACATAAGAAGCATAGGTCTGCTTCCCATTTCCCAGCAGAGAGCAGCCGGTAAGAGAAAAGAGCAAAACCAGAATCAATGACACGATTGTTAGTTTTTTTCTGTTCAAATTCATAAGTATTTCCTCCTAAAATCGGCACAGAGTTTATAGTGTTCGCTGTGCTACGCACATTATAGCACACCCTATAGGGGGTGGCAAATGGTTTCGAGGGGACTGATTGACAAGAAATGCGTATTTCTGTAGAATAAAATGCACAGAAAAAATCGAATCATCCAAAGCATATAAGTAATACGAAGAAAGAAGGAACCTAGATTGATATTTGATACACATGCACACTATGATGATGAAGCATTTGATGCAGACCGGGCAGAACTGTTAGGCAGTATGCCGGAGCATGGAATTGGGGCAATTGTGAACGTAGGTGCCAGCATGGAAAGCTCAAACATAACCATCGAATTAACCAGACAGTATCCCTTTGTCTATGGGGCAGTCGGTGTTCATCCCAATGAAGTCGGAGATATGACGGAGAAGGACTTGCAGCAGTTGGAGACATGGTCGCAGATAGATAAGGTGCTTGCCATTGGCGAAATAGGGTTAGACTATCATTATCCGGAGCCGCCGAAGGATGTTCAGAAGCGGTGGTTTGAAGCACAGATGGAGCTTGCCAGAAAAACGAAGCTCCCGGTCATTATTCATAGCCGTGATGCCGCAAAGGATACCTTAGACACCATGACTGCACTTCATGCCGGGGAAATCGGCGGTGTAATTCACTGCTATTCTTATACAAAAGAAATGGCACGCGAATTTTTGAATATGGATTATTATTTTGGAATCGGCGGTGTACTTACCTTCCCGAATGCAAAGAAGCTACGGGAAGCGGTTGCCTATATTCCGCTGGATAAGCTGGTACTGGAAACCGATTGCCCATATCTGGCACCGGTTCCGAATCGGGGAAAGCGAAATTCATCCCTGAACATACCATATGTGATAGAAGTCATGGCAGAGCTTAAGGGATGCTCAGCAAAAGAAATCGAACAGATTACCACGGAAAATGCAAAACGATTATATCGGATGCAGGAATAAAGGAGCAGAAGCTGTATGGAAAAATTAAGTAACCCGCAGGTTACAATTGAGACAATACAAAAGTATGGATTTGATTTTCAGAAAAAGTATGGACAGAATTTTCTGATAGACGCAAGAGTGCTGGATAAAATTATAGCGGCTGCCGAGATTGGACCGGAGGACTGTGTGCTGGAAATCGGACCCGGAATCGGAACTATGACCCAATATCTGGCAGAGCAGGCAGGAAAGGTAATTGCAGTTGAAATTGATGATAAGCTGATACCTATTTTGCAGGAAACACTAAAGGACTATGATAATGTCAGAATTATTCATCAGGATGTTATGAAACTGGATTTAAATGAATTGGCAGCAACCGAGAATCATGGAAAGCCGATGAAGGTGGTAGCCAATCTTCCGTATTATATTACAACGCCGATTATCATGGGCTTATTTGAACAGAATGTGCCGCTTCAGAATATTACGGTTATGGTGCAGAAGGAAGTCGCAGACCGTATGCAGGTAGGACCCGGAACAAAGGAATATGGCGCATTATCTCTGGCAGTTCAGTATTATGCAAAGCCATATATCGTAGCCAATGTGCCGCCAAATTGTTTTATTCCAAGACCGAATGTGGCATCTGCGGTTATCCGCTTAACGCGTTATACAGAACCACCGATAGCGGTAAAAAATGAAAAATTGATGTTTCAACTGATTCGGGCCTCCTTCAATCAGAGAAGAAAAACACTGGTAAACGGAATCGGAAATGCGGCACAGCTAAACTATACAAAGGAACAGGTGCAGCAGGCATTGGAACGGATGGGAGCATCACCGACAGTGCGGGGAGAAACCTTTACACTGGAGGACTTCGCAAGGTTAAGCGATACCTTGGAGGAAATAGCAGGATAAATAAAGCTTTCTTATTCTCCGATTTTGATATAGGTATTTGGCGGAAGCGTCGGATTGTTTGACTTTAAAAATGTGATAAATGCTATAATTACGGCAAGAATTAATATTGCAAATCCGACAATTCCATACCATAACCAGACAACAGAAACCAACTTCGGATTATCCTCTTTATTAAAGACAACCATGACTCTGTCACCTGTATAGTAAATATGCTCGTCCCGCTCCGTCCGGATTTCTAACGTGGTTGTCTCATTTTTATATAACTTGTCCAATTGGATTTTGACATACTGTTTATTAATCACATCAAAATTAAGGTCTGAAAATTCTCCGGTATCATAAAGTTTCGTTTCGGTCACTGTTCCCATCAGATGCTCCTTATGAAATACAACGCGGATGACATCCTGCCAGCCATATGTGATTCCGACAATGGATACAAGAGCCAGAACGATAATGATTCCATATATGATAATGTTTTTCTTTTTCATGGGAAAACCTCCTTATCTTCTTTATCCCTCTAACCCTTGCAAACAAAACAAGAAATTTTGTTTCACTGTATCGTTTTTAGATATAATCGGTATCAGATTCATGTAAAATTTATCTAAAACCTTGAATTACCAAGGGGCTTTTTTCAAACTGCTTGAGCAGAGCCTTTTGCTGTCACCATACCACAGTCGGTACCGACAAGTCCAACACTTTTCAAAATAAAAAGCGGCTACCGTTCCCGATAGCCGCTGTGTGGGTTAAACTACTTTGTTAGCCGTTGTTCTTTTTCTTTCTGCTTGCAACCGTTGTACCGATGACAGTTCCACCGCTGACGAACAGCAGTGCAATCCATAGCATGAGGCTGCTGTTATCGCCGGTCTTGGGAGACTCCGTGTTGCCCTTGCTCGGAGCTGCCTTAATGTCGAACTCTGTGCTGCACTCGCCGTCGTTATAGACAACAGTCAGAGTGTGCTTGCCGAAAGAAAGTGTGTCAAGGTAATCCTTTTTCAGCGTGATAATTGTAGAGCCGGATGCGGCGGTGTACTTATCCGCAGCGACGAGCGTGCCGTCTATCTTAATGCCGGTAAACTTTGAGAAATCTCCGTTTGCTACAAATTTCAGTGTACCGTCGCTGTTCTGCGTCCATGAACTGTTGGCACCCTCGGTAAATTTATATTCAGGTGTCACATCGGATGACTGCGGTGTCATCGCAAGATCGGTGATGACCCACATGCTACCGTCGGAGCCATCGCTCGTATCACCCTCGTAGCGTTTGTAATTCACAAATTCACCGTTGATTTTCAACTTGGTGTCGGGTGTGAATATATAGCGGATGTTTCCGACATCGCCATAAGTCGTCACATACACACCGTAATGATAGATCTTTCCGGCTTCGAAAGTGGTAATCCGGTTTTCATAAAAATTTCCGAAGTCGGTAGACATCGAACCGGTCTTGCTGTCCAGTTCCCACCACTCGCATCGGTATGCGTAGTTTGCACCGTCTGGCACCTTGCCGGTGAACACCGGTTGATCGCCGTTCTTAAAGCTGACGGTGACACCATTAATCTCTACCACATCAATGGCGGTCAAAGTAGGCATAGTAATCGTTTTAACAGCGGGGATGTACATAGAGCCGCCGACAAAAGGTGCCGACACTTTTTGCCCGTTCACTGTAATGACGGTTTCGCTGCTGAAAGAATATCCGTCTTTTGGCTTCAGCATAATGGAATACACATAACTCTTTCCGCTTTCAAACTCGGTGATGGTCGGCAAAGCTCCGTGTGAGCCGTTGTCAGAATACCATGCAGCAACAGGATTGTTGTTTTCAAACTGCTGCCAGCATTCATAGGCAACCTCATATTTATCTGTATCACTCTCTGAAATCCATGCCGTTGCCTGCGGGGCATCACCCGGCTGATAGTTGAATTTTACATTCTCGATAGTTGCCGCAGTGATAGCGGTTGATGCGGCTGTGGGTGTCCAATGTGCTTTCAGGGTAATATCATTGGTAACATTGGAGGTAAAGGTATATTCTTCTTCTCCCAGATACCATCCGGCAAAATCATAGCCGCTCTTCGTCGGGTCAGTCGGCTTAGTCGCACAAGAATTCAACACCATCTGCTCTGCTACAGCACTTCCGCCGTCAGAGTCAAAGGTCACTGTGAATTCGTCAAAAGACCACGGATACACACCGCAGTTTTCAATCGTACCGCCGGAAATGACGACAATTGCCTTGTTGGTTTTGCCGTACACCGCATTGCCAAGACCGCCCAAATCCACCGAGCAATCCTTAATGGTGCCGCCGGTCATGGTGAAGCTGCCGTCTTCATATATATTCACTGCACCGCCGTTATTGCAAGCAGAGCAATTTTCGATTATTCCGCCGTTCATCACAAAGAAGCCGCCCTGCTTAATAAATACAGCACCGCCGTCATCCCCGGCCCTGCAGCCGCTGATTGTGCCGCCGTTCATTGTAAAGGTGCATCCTGTGCCAATATCCACAGCAGCACCGTCATCATCTGACTTGCAATCCATGATGGCACCGCCGTTCATAATGAATCTGCCATATTTGACCGGTGTTTCCGTTACACCGGTGTTGGATACATCCACAGCACCGCCATCACCGTCGGTTGTGCAGTTTACGATACTGCCGCTCTCCAGGGTCAGCGTGCCTCCCTTGACATTAAATCCGCAGTTCTTGTTCTGTCCGTCAATCTTGCCGCCGGTGCCGCTGTCTTTCACTGTCAGATTTCCGTTGCTGCTTATCCGGAAAATATCCTTATCTGTTGAACTGCAGCTTAAGGTATATCCGTTAAGATTCAGAGTTACGGTGCGTTTCACATCGAGGGTCCAAGTGGTTTCAATATTTCCACCCAGCTTAATCTCTGTGCAGTCCGCATTTTCCAATGCCGCCTCCAGTTCTGTTTCATTGCTGACTGTCAAATCCGCCGCAAATGCCGACATTGGCATCAGCGACAATACCATGCACAGCGTGAGCAGGGCTGTCAGCAGCTTGGTTTTTATGGTTGTTTTTTGCATATTGCTTTGCTCCTTTCTGCGGGATTAACCGCAACAAAACTCTTTCTAATTATATCATATAAAGAAGTGAAATTCAGTATGTTTTCCGAAATGTCAATTGACTCTTTTGGAAAACATGCAGGTGTGTCCATAACTGCTTCAGCTTTAAGCAAAGTAGGTTATCCAATGGACTAAATAATCTAAACTACAAAAATGAACTTTTAATGTAATAAAAATGAACTTTTGCAAAAAATAAAACTTATTTTAATTAACACTTGAACTTACATGACAACAGTGGTAAACTTTCAACATAATATAAAGAAAACGGAGAAAAAAATGGAAGAAAGTTCATTTTCAAAACGATTAAAAGAAGCAATGGAAAATCAGAATATGAAGCAGGTGGATGTGCTTCGAGCGGCACAGCAGGCGGGAATAAAGCTTGGGAAGAGCCAGATGAGCCAATATCTGAGCGGTAAGGCAGTACCGAGAAAGGGTATCGGTCAATTTCTGGCAGATACCTTGCAAATAGATGCCGGCTGGTTGTACGGAGAAGCTTCGGCAGCAGATATGGCAGAAACAGAAGCGTCTGATATGGAAATAGAAAGGAAGACAGAAATGAGAGAGTTTAAGAAATCGGCAAAATTAGATAATGTATTATATGATGTCCGCGGACCGGTAGTTGACGAAGCAACCCGTATGGAAGAAAACGGCACACAGGTTTTGAAGCTGAATATCGGCAATCCGGCACCCTTTGGATTCCGGACTCCGGATGAAGTCATTTATGATATGCAGCGGCAATTAACGGAATGTGAAGGATATTCAACCGCGAAGGGATTATTTTCAGCACGTAAGGCAATTATGCAGTATTCGCAGATAAAGAATCTTCCGAATTTATCAATTGATGATATTTATACAGGAAATGGTGTCAGTGAATTAATTAACCTTAGTATGTCCGCATTGCTGGATAACGGAGATGAGGTTCTGGTTCCTGCACCTGATTATCCGCTGTGGACAGCGTGCGTTACATTAGCCGGAGGAACAGCCATTCATTATATCTGTGATGAACAGGCAGACTGGTATCCGGATATTGAAGATATGAAGCGTAAAATTACAGACAGAACAAAGGCAATTGTAATCATTAATCCGAATAATCCGACCGGAGCTTTGTACCCGAAGGAAGTATTGCAGGAAATCGTGGAAATAGCAAGACAGCATCAGTTAATGATATTTTCAGATGAAATATATGACCGGCTGGTTATGGATGGCGAGGAGCATATTTCAATTGCGTCCCTTGCACCGGACTTATTCTGCGTTACATTCAGCGGACTGTCAAAATCCCATATGATTGCGGGCTATCGGATAGGCTGGATGGTATTAAGCGGTAATAAGGCTGTTGGCAAAGATTATATTGAGGGGCTGAATATGCTGTCCAATATGCGGCTATGCTCCAATGTTCCGGCACAGTCCATTGTTCAGACGGCTCTGGGCGGTTATCAGAGTGTAAATAATTACATTATACCGGGAGGAAGAATCTACGAGCAGAGAGAATACATTTATAAGGCATTGAATGATATACCGGGTATCAGTGCGGTGAGGCCAAAGGCAGCATTTTATATATTCCCGAAGATTGATACGAAGAAATTCAACATTGTAAATGATGAAAAATTTGCATTGGATTTGCTGCGGGAGAAAAAGATTCTGATTATACATGGCGGCGGGTTCAATTGGGGACAGCCGGACCATTTCCGTGTGGTATATCTTCCGAGAATCGAAGTGCTGAAGGATGCAACGGAAAAGATAGAGGAATTTTTAAGCTATTATCAGCAATCTGCAATATAAAATTGCGGTATAAAGTTCCGGTAATTTCCAAGGCATGAAAAAGACTATAGAAAAAAGATTGTAGAAAAAATGTAAAAGAACCAAAGAATATATCGAACAAAGACAGACATAACATGTCCCACCCTTTCATAAAATGAACCAAAGCAGGTTTCGAATACACATGAAAAGGAGTGGGACATGTTGGATTATAAGCGGTTTATTTCGTATCTGTACGCATATGTAGATGGAGAAAAGGGTGTAAATGTAGGATACATTCGTTGCGACCAAAGACAGGGCAATTGCAGACTGGTGTTGAATCTTCAGGACAGGCAGGGGATTGAGGGCGGAAAATATAAGGTATATCTGTATCGGGTAGAGTCGGAACAAAGCCCGGTAGGATATTATTTGGATGAATTTTGCATCAATAAGAACTGTGGAGAATTAAAAAAACAGACTATGAGTGAAAATGTCTGGAATACAAATCGAGGTATCGGTGAGTTTGACGGAATCATTGCAATTTATGACAAAACGCATATATATGCAAGCCAATGGACAGATGCGCCATTGGATGTAAGGCGGTTTCTGACATATGCAGACTGGCAGAAGCAAAGAAAGCAATTATCCGAGACATGGGAAAAGTCATCGATTCAGGCTCTGACTCCGGAGGTACAATCGGCTCAAACAGCATTTTCGGAAGCTATGTCACCGCAGGGGCAGGAGCAAGGGCAATTGCAAGAACAGATGCAGTCACAGGTACAGAGCCAGATGTTGCAGGAGCAAGGACAACCACAAGGGCAGATGCAATCACAGGCACAGAGCCAGATGTCGCAGGAACAAGGACAGTCGCAGGAGCAGATGCAGGAACAGGCACAGAGCCAGACATTGCAGGAACAGTCACAGAGCCAGACATTGCAGGAACAGATGCAGACACAAGGACAACAACAAGAGCAGCCGCAGGAAACAAGAAAACCGCAGCAGTCCAGCCCGCAGGCAAATGGAGCAAAGAATTTTAACGGTACGGAAAACAGCCGGAAATGCATTTCGGAATTAACGCTCCGACTAATGGAGAACCGGGCAAAGCTGCCGGATTTTGAAAACCATGAAATTTATGATTGTGTACGGATTGAACCAAATGATATTGGACTTTTGGAAATGGAAAACTGGCGGTTGGGTGTCAATAGCTTTTTGACACATGGCTATTATAACTACAAATATCTGATGCTTGGCAAACTGCGGTTTCAGGATGGTGTCGTTAAGGCGGTTCTTGGTGTACCCGGGGTCTTTAATAACAAAGAACAGTACATAGCAAAAATATTTGGATTTGACTTATTTGTTCCGGTTAAGCATACGAACATCCGAACCGGGAACTTTGGTTATTGGATTGTAGAACTGGTATAGAAGTTCAAGACGAGAGGTTTAAGATGAAGGGTTTAAGATGAATGCTGTGCAGGATTTAATTTAGAAAAGAGATACAAGTCCTGCCAATGGTGGTTGACCTCCGCAGCTTCCCGCTCCAGTCCCTCATAGGAAAAGCCCAGCTTCTGAATTAATCGGATAGAGGGCTGATTCTGAGGATGAATCGTAGCCTCGATTCGATGAAGACCATAATCGTCAAATATAATTTCCAGACATTTTGTGCATGCTTCGTAAGCATATCCATGATGCCAGTAGCGGTGATCCAGCTTATAACCCAAGGCAGCCTTTTGCATACAGCCGAAACGAATGTCGGAAAAATTCACGCAACCGATAATTTGTGACGGGTCTTCCTTTAAGAACATATAGTAGCGAAGGCTATGCTTTGCCTGCTGCTCCTTCCATTCCCAGTCCAGAATAGAAGCTTGAGTCGAAACGGTATAAAAGGAAGATGTGCGGGTAAGCTCGTAAGGCTCAAAATGAACCCGATTTTCCCGGTAGAAGTTTCGGACTGCTGTAGCAGCTTCCTTATCCAGACATTGAAGAATTAATCGATTGGTTTCACATATCAGTTGCATTGGTAGTTGTTCCTTTTCTGTATTTATTGTATCATATTTAACATAGTACAATAAATAAGAAGGGTTCGCAATATGATGACGCAAGAAGAACGCTATATGGGATATGCAATTACACAGGCAAAAAAGGCATTGCTCAGTGAGGATGTTCCGATTGGCTGTATCATTGTCTATCAGGGGCAGATTATTGCCAGAGGCTACAACAAGCGGAATAAGAAAAAAACAACATTGGCACACGCAGAGCTGGATGCTATTGCGAAGGCATCTAAACGACTGGGGGATTGGAGACTGGAGGATTGCACCATGTATGTGACATTAGAACCATGTCAGATGTGTGCCGGAGCGATTGTGCAGGCTAGGATTCCCAAAGTAGTGATAGGGTGTATGAATCCCAAAGCAGGGTGTGCAGGCTCCATTCTGAATCTGTTGGAAATGAAAGCCTTTAATCATCAGGTTGAAGTTGTAAGAGGGGTGCGGGAGGCAGAATGCTCCGAGCTGCTTTCTTCATTTTTTCGTGAATTGCGGGCAAAGAATCGCAAGCGGGAATCGTAAGCGGCTTGACAGCGGTTTCGGATTCCGATATACTAAATAAGCAAAATAATAGTCGTTATCAAATTTCTGTGCAGCCGGGGAGTTAGCGGTGCCCTGCACCTGCAATCCGCTATAGCAGGGGTGATGGATTGATTCGGGTCGTATTTGCATAAAGCAGCCCTTTGTAAGTGGCGTTGAAGTCTGGGTCTTACGCAATAGATGCCCACGAACCGTGTCAGGTCGGGAACGGAGCAGCACTAAGAGGGATTTTCTATGTGCCGTAAGGGTGCCTGGGCTGAGTTAACTGCAAAGGTAACGTTTATGCGAAACCTCACAACTCAATCCGCACAGATTTATATATTTTATGATTTTATGTTTCTGTTCATTGGATTCTATCAGAAATGCCTACGTTCAAAAGGCATCTATTTCCCAATAAGTTAGTTATAAGTAACCGAATGACGAATTTGATAATAATAATTGTGAATAATTCAGAATTAGCAAAAAAAAGGATAGCATTTTGTTAGGATTAATGCTAACATAAGGAAAGAGAAGACAGGTATTTTAAGGAGTGTGTAAGGCAATGGACTACACAAAAGTAATTGAATTTGTGAAAGAAATGACTGCACATAATGGACGACCCGACAATTATCCGTTTCGGAGTCGATATGAACATATCATGCGAGTATACCGTTGGGCAATTAAGCTTCAGGCAAAAGAGGGCGGAGATTTAGAGATTATAACACTGGCGGCATTGTTTCATGATATTGGCTGGGACCCGGAACGCCCGCATGCAGAGGTAAGTGCTGAAATTGCGGTAGAATATTTGCTAGAGCAGGAATATGATGAAAGCCGGATTGGGAGAATCGGTGATATTATTATGCGGCATTGCGATAAGGATACGGAAGAAGAATTGTCGCTGGAATGCAGGATAGTTATGGATGCAGACCTCTTGGATGAAGTAGGTGCGATGAGCGTGCTGTGGGATTCTATGGCAACTGCAGGAGAAGATGAATCCAGCTATAAGAAAGCATATTATCGAATTAAGAACTATTATCGTGTAAATCAGCCGAAGATTCGAAGGTGTAAGACTGTTGCGGGCAGACTGGAATACACCAGACGAATGAAGTGTATAGAAGAATTTTTGAATGAACTGGAGCGAGAATTGTTTTAGGCAATTCCCGCTTCGTTTATTTATACGATGGAGGATAAAAATCATCCCAAAATATAAAGAAAGAGGAATTTGTTTCCCGGTTCATTTTGCCGGAGTATAATGGACATTATGCAAACAGTACATTTACAACAAGACAAAATGAAGCAAAAGAAATTACAGATTACCTTCAGTAACACAATATAAACCACATCAAAATGTTATACGGACAATCAATGGGTGCCGAAGTAACAATCGAGCTTCTCCGCCGGTTGGAGGAACAGCACATTGCAGTTGACCATTGCTTTCTGGATGGAGCACCATGCATAAAACTATCACCACTCTATAAAAAAGTGATGTACCTAAAATTCAAGACAATGACTGGCATAATAAAGAAAAAGGGTGTTGATTATATTTTGAATGGAAAAATGATTAAGAAATTCTCAAATGGTGATACCGAAAGTCTTAGACCGATGTTAGAAGCACTTGCAACGACAGCCTCAATTTTAACAAAAGAGAGCATAAAAAATGAGACAGAGTGCTGCAATCCATTTGTGAACGATAGCTTTTTTGGAGCTATTCCCCCACTATATGCGTTTCGTGATGTGGATGAAACAGGAGGATAATGATGAAGATAGAATATAAAAGACTTACCGAAAAAGAACTTGATATTTTTATTGATATGAGAATAAAGCAGCTCAGAGAAGAAGGTGCGAAAGAAGAAATCGATTTAGTTCCGGCATTGAAAGATTATTATACGCGTCATATGGCAGACGGAACATTTGTATCATGGCTTGCATTTGATGGGGAAATGATTATTGGAACAAGTGGAATGTCATTTGTTGAGAAACCACCATATTTCGGATGCCCGAGTGGAAAGATGGGCTTGCTGTCCAGCATGTTTACCAATCCGAATTATAGAAGAAAAGGGATTGCAAAAGAACTGTTATCCCGTGTTGTAAAGGATGCCAGAGAATATGGATGCGGAACCATACAAATTACGGCATCCGACATGGGCGTTAAATTGTATACAGCTTTTGGCTTTGTTCATAATGGCAATTTCATGCAATATAAACTATAGAGAACATATAAATTTATAGAAGTGATATAACGATGAAGATAACCCAACAAAAACAAATAAAAGCATTTTTAATCGAAGAATTTGGAAAAGACAGGGGCAACCTATTATTTGACAGACAGGAAAATACCCTTAACAAGCTGATTGAAAACACAGAAAATAAAACAAAAAATCAGATGAAAACACTTACTCAGACCATTCTTCCGCGTGTAGCCTTGTATAAGGCTCTGTCAGAAGGAGATTTGGAAAAAGAGGATGTATATAAGTATATGCGAAAATACATGATGGATAAGGTTGCAGAAAAGAAACACGCATCTACGGCAAAAATGGAAAAAGTACCCGGATTTTATTTCATCTACAGTAGCGTATTCCTCAAAATCATGCGTACAACTGACTTGCAGGAGAGTGTGCAAAGTCATGGAAAGGATTACTACGATGTTACCATAACAAAATGCCTTTGGCATACGGCATGCGTAGAAAATGGCTGCGAGGAGCTGTGCAGTCTCTTTTGTGATGTGGATGATGTGACATACGGCGGACTGAAAAAAATAGGTTTTACACGTACCAAAACATTCGGTTACGGTGGGGACTGCTGTGATTTTCATTTTTATAAAAAATAGCAGAAAGTTGAATAGAATCTGTTGGCAGTAAAATTTATACGGAAAAACAAGAGCTGATAATGGAGGTAACGAATTTTGGTTATATATTTTTCGGGAACGGGAAACAGCCGTTACATTGCAAAGCGGATTGCTGACAAGCTTCAAGATAATCTTTTGAATATAAATGATAAAATAAAAGAAAATGATACGCAGACCATCGAAGTAAATCAGAAGTTAATGATTGTCGTTCCAACATATGCTTGGAGAATCCCGGAAATTGTGAGGGATTGGATTGTCAAGACAGAATTTAAAGGCGTTGAGCAGGTGTGGTTTGTGATGAATTGCGGCAGCGAGATTGGCAATGCTGCAAAATATAATCAACAGTTATGTGACAAGAAAGGGTTTGCCTACATGGGAACCGAACAGATTATAATGCCGGAAAACTATATTGCACTTTTTGCGACACCCGAACCGGAGCAGGCAAGACAGATTGTTGCCAAAGCAGAACCGGTTATAGATGAAGTGATTAAAGAAATTGCAGCAGGTCATGCATTTGCCACACCCCGGAAGAATCTGTATGACTGTGTAATGAGCGGACCTGTAAATAAGATGTTTTATCCATTATGTGTAAGGGCAAAGGCATTCTGTGTTAGTGAGGAATGCATCAGTTGTGGAAAATGTGTAAATGTATGCCCCGTAAATAACATTACCTTGAAAGACGGAAAACCTGTCTGGGGCAAGAAATGTACACATTGTATGGCGTGTATTAGCTACTGCCCGACAAAGGCAATCGAGTACGGAAAACATAGCTTGCAAAAAACAAGATATACCTTTGAGAACTTGTTTACACCTCGATAGGAACAGCAATCTGCGTAATATAGTCTATAGTATTTTTTTCCCGATTTGGCGGACCTTCCAGATAAATGGAGCGAAAATTCCCTGTTACACAGATATTATTTTCTTCCACATACTTTATCAATGTACGAATCGCAGTAACGCTCTCCTCATAAACACCACGAAAATAAATACACAATAGCAGAGCTTGACGAATGCGACTACGATAAGAACAGATGGTTATGGTAATGTTTCGGGTACTGTTATTATCACTGATACATCAAAAGCATACACCTATCCTGCTTCTAATCTGAATCTGACAGATGTTCTCTTTGCATCATCCGCAGTAGCGGCAACTTCTGATACGGCAGTATCCGGCGAGATTACAGAAGGTACAGCAATGACCTTGCGGCTAAATGGAGACGGCAAGGATATTGGTACAGTAACCTGTAATGCTGACGCAGGACAGATTAATGCGACAAAGGTAAGTACCACAGATGCTGTGGCACTTGTCGTACAAGGTAATGACGGAACGAAGGACTGGTATTACAGTAAACAGATTAGCGGAACAGATAATGTGATAGTAAATGCTTCTGATATTGCGACAGAAATGGGTATGACCGTTGGCATTGACTTTACAAATTGTAAAATCTGGCTGGAAGTAACGGAGGATAGTGTGGCTTATGCGGTTGAGGCAACACCGACAACAGAAGTAGTAAAGACCAATATTTCATCCGTAGAGATTACGGATGTGGAAACACCGGTATCCAATACAGCATTAGATACCTCTGCTGTATGTGCAACCCAAGGAGTAAGCACAACTGCACCTGTAGTTACATGGACACAGAATACAGATGGTAGTCGTGCCATTAGAGGAAATGGTGAAATGGCTAAGTTCCAGAGCGTAAAAGTGGATGACGTGATTGTGGATGCGAAGAATTATACGGTTACAGAAGGTTCAACCATTATCACATTCAAAGCAGATTACCTTCAGACGCTTTCCGTTGGAACTCATACATTTGAAATTGTATGGACAGATGGTTCGGCAAGCACGAACTTCACTGTGAAAAATAATAAAGCAGATGATAATAGCAGCAATAACAATAATAACAATAACAGCAGCAGCGACAGCACTAAGAATGACCAGACACAGGCAACACAGAACAGCTCCACAGATACCAAGAAAGCTGCTCAGAGTGCAACGAATCCAAAGACGGAAGATGCATCCAATCCGGCACTTGGAATTATACTTCTTGTGGCATCACTGGCAGGAGCTGTAGGAAGTCTTGCAGGCAAGAAGGGCGGCAAGTAAAGAAATTAAATACATATGACGATATAATATAGGCAGGGAAGCATTGTATTTCAAAGGGTTTGCTTTGAAATTCAATGCTTTCCTTAACATACCGCCAAATTATAATAAGAAATAAAGGGGTGGGGCAAATGCTGAAAATAGCTATCTGCGACGATGAACACAAATTCGCCGAAGTTATGGACGAAGAAATTACACATCAGACTATACTTGCCTCCAAGGGTATAGCTTTACCCAAAGGCACCTTTAATGTGACTGTATAAAAATATAAAGAATAACTATTATTTTCACAATCTGCTTATAGCCGCTATATTCTTATGTATAGCTGCTATAAGCTTTTCAAATATGATTTGACTGGAACGTATATCTGAATAGATTAAGAAAAATATTTCGATTCCATAATCTTTTTTTCTGAAGAAAAAATTTCTTGTATGGAATCTATATAATCTTGTTCACATCCCATATAGATTTTTTCGTATTTGTTTACTTCTTTTATAATTTTTTCCTCAGATTTCCTTACTACAATACCATTTTCTATATTAGTAATTTTAAATGCCATTCCTGCAAAACTATTTCTGTCCCGTTGATATTCGATTTCGCAATAAGCGATATTATCTTCTATTAAAGGCTGTTGATTTGAATAGCAGGAATCCTTAAGCTTCATCATAATAAATTGTTCTTTTCCCATAATATTATCCTTTTTACTGTTTTTTATTTATTTTCCGGTATTTGGAGTTACTTTTATTAAATCATTTTGAATGCTCTTTTACAAGCTCTATAAAACGACATATAAAATTCGACACATACAGCACAAATTCGTTGTAATAAAAACAAAAATATGATATTAATTAAATATAGAAAAAATTCCAAACAAACGACAATAGAGGGGGATTACCAATTCTCACTATAAACAACTTTATACAAAACAGCTTTTTTCGGCAAAGATGAAAGGACATTAGATGAAAAAAGAGAAGTTAAAACAAAAGCTGGAAATACTAAAAAAAGAGATGATACAAGCGGAAGCTTTAACGGACGATGATACAAGGGAATATTTGTGTAATCTTGAAAAATTGGTTAAAGGCTACTTAGACCGGATAGATAAAAATGAGTTAAAAGAATCTAACGGTGATAGTTTAGGGTTTAGGCGTGCAATAATTGAAAATGATAGTCTTGCTGAAATAGATTCTTTATATGATGCTGCTTGTGAGGTAGACACTTACTATAGCATGCAGACATTGGAGAGGGGCTATTAACACTACTACAATACAGGGAGAATAAAAATATGACAGATAATGAACTGCAAGAAATGATTGATAAAACTGATTATTGGGATGTTAAAATATTGGATATGAAAGCATCTTATTTTGGAGACGTAATAGAAATATATATCGATGATGATGATGAAGAAACCTGCTGGAAAGTATCCTTTTTGTCTTGTTATAAGGTATCATATGAGACAGATGCTAATTGGAGAACGATTATACATGTAAAAGATATGAAAAAACCTCAACTTGGTTATTATGGACAAGATATATCAGTTAGCAGAAGTGAAATAGAGAATTTTTATACGGTAAAATTAGATTTATCTATTATGGAAATGCAAATTGAATGCAGAGATATACAAGTTGATAAAATTGCAAAAAAGGATATATCGTTATTTTGGAAATAGTGTTTGTTATATACATAGTTTCTGGCACTTGTTTTATGAGTAGCAGTAAGACTCCTTCTGGAATTGCAGGATTTGGTCAAGGAACAGGAAATATTAAATAAGTAATTATTGAATTTGTTGAAAATAACTCTTGATTATATGGAGAGGGTGGAAGTTAATAATGCTAGATACCAGTAATGGATTTTTTGAAATATCAGATGAACTGACAATTTTTTCGGGCTTTTCATTTGAGCAGTTTAAACACACAAGATGTTATAAGAATCAGGATGGGGTAAGAATTATTTATTTAGATGAACAACAAATGATTGATAATAGGAAATATATTGTAGGTTTATTCTTTAGAAATGAGAAGATATATATGGTGTCTTTGATATGTTGTGATAAAGAGTTTTCGGAAAAAGATGAGGATAAAAGAAAAATATTACACGATGATATATTAAATGAATTAAGTATTAATCAGCAGATGGAATATAGTTGGGGAAAAATATCATCAGATTATGATGCCAGAAGCAATGTAAGCAGCATTGATATTATGTATTTTTAATTTAACTATTATGGGTGTTGTGAAAGAGGGTTGTCATTATTTTGATATGGGGAGACCAACTATGACATTTGAAGATGTGAAAAAAGTATTTTTTAAGTATGATGGCTCATTGTTTGCAATGGCAAGGGAGGAAAAGGAAGCATATGAGGGTTATAAACGACTGAACATTTCAGAGGAAATGGCAGAAGAATGGCGACAAGAATTATTTTTTGATTTGTGGGAGCAACTGAAAGAAAGCGGGGCAAGCGAACAGTTTCATAGAATGTACAATCTTTCAGAAAATAAACATAGCAGAGAAAATTTATTAATCTTGAAAGAAGCATTGTATAAGGTGAATTATACAAATCCAAAAGTAAATGCATGTATTTGTGAAGCCATACTTGGGAGAAAGGACTTGTCAGAAAGGAGTGGCATGATTTTTTGGGCATATGATTTAGGTGAGTTTGAAATGACTAAAGAGTTGTTGCAGTTTAGCCGGGGATTGGCAACAGTTGAGACATCTGATAAAAGTGTAAAGTCCAGATTGGACAGAATAATGAAAAAGAGTTATTTGATAAGTTCCCAAATAAATGATTCCACATTTCCGGCTTGAGTGTGGGAAAAATGGAGGAAATGTAATGGCAAAAGTGTTTGAAGATTATTTTACAGAGATACAAGCGGACATGGTGGCAATCTGCCTGGAATATGTGGAAAAAAGAGCTGAGAGGATTTATATTTATTGTTCTTTTGAAGATGGTATGGTATCCAGCGGGTTCTTTTATAAAATTAATAGTAAGATTGTAAAGAAGAACGAGCTAAATAACGCTATAGCAGATGGGCAAAAAAGATATGATGTTTCAATACCTAGACAAAAGGAAGCTATTAATATTATTAATGATGATATAAAGGCACTCAAGAGGTTGTGCCAAGAACATCAACGGGAAATGCCAACACAGATTAAACTGATATATGATGTTATATCGAATAGATTAAATGCAGATTATAGCTATGACATAATATTTAGCAATGATTCAAAAAAGACAGCGTATGATGTTTTAGAAGAATGGTATCAGTTGGAAAAAAGTAAAGAGGAATAATTTTAAAAGTTGATGTATTACAAGGAGAGAGACACAACACCATTGCGATAGAAAATTATAGTAAACTGTTTGCTTCCAGAGGTGGGTTAGGAGATTTCGTTATTTATGATGCGGATGTCCAATTAAGAAATTTGCTGAATGAGAAATATCGCAATGAAGTTAAAAGGATTTGGAATAGGAGACTAACACGATGATAGTAAATGGTAAAAGTCTTCAAGTTAATGAAACAGAAATAGAACTAGAGTATACGATACAGAAATATATAGAGTATGACAATCAAGTTATTATATTAATGTATGATGAAGCTGTCATTGCAAATAATGTCTTGTGTTTCGATAAGCAAGGAAAAGAGTTATGGAAAATAAATGATATCTTGAATATAACAAGACCGACTGGAAATGTTGATATAATTAAGGAAAGTGACAATATTTTGACGGTTTATTCGGTATTAGGTGTGGTTTATAAAATTGATATTGAAAAAAAGATGTTGATAGAAAAGATATATTTGCGATAGTACATATAAATCAATCAAGTTGCTTGTATTGCTCGCTGAGCCTAATTCCGCATAAACACAGTTAAAATCAAAATCTCATATTTAGTTCCAATACGCGGATATTAACGTAATTTGGGGAGGAAAATGAAATGTATCAATACGAGAAGAATCATATTGAAATTAATAATATTATCCATGCAGATTTGCTATAATAAAATATTTTAAACAAATTGGATAAATAATTTTGCAACGTTTCTCTTACTCCATCCATGGTACAATAGCACTTATCGGTGGATGAAACTTGACAAAAATCAACAGAAATTATTAATCAATGCAATACGTGCAGCCTCAAAGAAAAAAGGAGAACATCTATGTTGGATATGCGAAATAGGGGGTATGTTTTATGTATAATATAGGTCATTGCCAAATATGTAAACAAGGATTGCTTGAGGTCGTAAAAGATAAATTAACAGGAGAAATATTTATATGCTGCGATGAATGTGAAGCAGAATGGAACAATCCTGAGGATGCATTAAATTGTATTAATGGAACTAGGAATAAATATGGGGAAATAGAATATCCGAGTATGGAAGAAATACAAAGGATGCAACACACTTAAGAAAGCACCAAGTTCGGAATTTAAAAGATAGGTATAAAATATGCGTATTGAAGAAATTAACTGGTTAGATAAAGAAGGAAAAGAAGCAACTTTAAAAGTTGTAAGTGGTACAGATTATTTAGTTTGTTTTGCATGCCCATGCTCCTATGATGTTGGGGATGTATTAACAGAACCGTTAGAATGTCTTGATATAGATAATCTTATGTTGTGTGAAACAAGTAAAAATGTTATTGAAAAAATGGAAGGCGAATTTAGATATAAATTAAAGGGAAAATTAAAAGATATAAACAATGGAATTGTTCTGGTAAACGGATTCCATTTACATATTGATGAAGACAAAATTCCCAAAGATGTGTCAAATGGAGAATATATTCAGTTTGAAGTATCTAGAATTGATATTTGGTAATTTATATTCTGAAATGCTGTTTAGGATGAAACGGGAGAATAACATGGCAGTTGGATTTAAAGTGAAATTTTATTGGTATCAAATAGGAAATGGTGAATTTTTGCATTCATTCTTTTCTACAGTAGCGTATAATTTGGAAAATGGGAACTGGGGAAGTCGTTTCCCTGCAATTATGAACAAATTATATCAAGGAAAACTGGACTGTGATAATACAGATAAGGCAATAGAGGAATTATGTATAATCAGAAAAGAATTACAAAAATTCAGTCCTGAAAAGGTAATATGGGACATAGAGGATTTGGCAAAACAGCCTCCATGGGGAAGCAGTATTAGTAAAGACATTACGGATTTATCTAATTATTTTGTAACAAGTGATGGGGATGATTTCCTGACAGTTTTTTCTCATGCATTAGAGAAAGCAAAAGAAATAAATGCTGAAATAGTAATAAAATCTATATAAGCACACCATGGGCTATATTTTCTCTAAGTAAGAAAGAGGTGTGGCATGTTATCAACAGAGGAATTAGAAAAGTATATACATAATGAAATTCGGACAAGATTAGGGAGCGTTATCTGCAAGAATTTGTTTTTTTCTGAAGGAACAGACAATAGTGCAGAGGGGTCATATATATTTAGCAAAAATCAAGAATATCATATTCTTTATACAGAAAAGGGGAAAGTGCGAAGTGATATTGTAACACATGAAGAAAGAGAAGTTTTATGAAATGCACTACAAATAATTACATCTGATATTGCAATGGAATATGCTATGTGTAATCGGGAAAAAGGACGGGATTTCAGAAGAGTACTTTTCTCAAAAGAAAAAGAAATTTTCTCTTTATTTGGAAAAGATTTTGAAAAAAGAAAAGATGCTGATATAAAAGAAATTTTAAGCAAGAACCCATATAATGACAATGTTATTCGGCAAAAAAATTGATAGTCATTCTATGTAACAACTAACAAAAACTTGAGATAATATAAGGGTAAAAAATGAAAATATGGATTTTGGATTGTGATGTAGATAATTATGAAAACTTAACATGGAAAGAAGAACCTGATATTGATTACATTCAATCTTTTGACGGAGCAGAAAAAATAAAACATTGGAATCCTATGAAAGTAAATCGGATGTATGATAGGGAATTTGGCAATGCCATAGGGTTATCCCCACACATACCGGTTTTTGATGAAAAAGCAATTGGTATTTTAGGTGATTTGCTTACAGATAATGCAGAAATTTTGCCGCTTGATTGTGAAGACGGTAATTTTTATGCAATTAATGTTATTAATGTGATGGACTGTATTAATTATGAAAAGTCACAGTATAAGACATTTAGAGATGGAACACGAATCATGAGATTTACAAAATATGTATTTATTGAAAAGAAAATAGAAGGGATGAATTTATTTAAAATAAAAGATGAACCGTTAAAGCGTCCATTTGTTTCAGAAAAATTTAGAAAAAGGGCAATTGACAATAATCTGACAGGATTTAAATTTGAACTTGCGTGGGATAGCGAACAGGATAAATATTGAAAACCTGTAGACTTAAATTATATTCTATCAGCGAAATAAATGTGTATCCCCCAAATATAGAATAAAAAGGAGTATAGCAATGAATAAGGAATTTGAAGATGAATTTATGGAGTTACAAACGGGACTAATATCACTTTGTTTGGAAGTGACTGAAAGAAAAGTCAACAAAATTTATGCGTATTGTTCAAATGAAAAAAAGAGTAAAATGTTTAATGCCTTTTTTGATGTAAATGGAGAAATAAAAACATTAAATCAATTAGGAGTACCAAATAACTTGGCATTTCAATTTTTGAAACTTGGAACAGGAGATTTGGAAAAGTTAGATGCTGTTTGCGTAAAGCACAACATGCCGATTCCAACCGAGATGAAATTGTATTATGACGTAACATCAGGAAAATATGATGCAAAATACAAATATGAGGAAGTGTGTTCAGCACAAACCGGAAAGAGTGCAGGAGAAGTATTTTTAGAGTGGGTATTAGAAATCAAACGCTCCTGTTACGATGGGACTCACCAAGAAGTATAAGGGAATTTGTTGATTATGGATAAGAGACAAGAATTACTGAAAAAATTAAAAATCTTAATAAAAGAAATCGATGAAGCTATGCACGTAGTAGATGATGAAAAAATCAAATACTTAGATAGTTATAAAAGTACAATTGAAAGTGTAATCGCAAAATTGCAGGATGGTATATTGCCGTCATCTAGAGGTGGGCTGATAGGTGCCATGAGAGGAATTTCGGAATATGACAGCTTGGCATCTATAAAAGCATTGTATGATGCGGCATCTGATGTGGATTTGTTTTATAGCAAAGAATGCCAAGAGTGGTAAACGAATTTATAATGCTAAGAAAAGTTCTGATAGTTACTATTGAAAGGATGGAGAATGATTGAAATTCAAAATAATAGACTGTTTATAAATGACCACTGTTTGCAGTTTCGTAATAAGATTATTGAAGCTGCAGAATATGAGGGTAAGGTAATCGTCGTATTTGAAACAGATGAAGATGGCGGTTATGATAACGTATTTTGTTATACACCAGAATCAAATCTGTTGTGGCGGATAAAACAAGCACCAGCCGAAATTGGCGGAACGGCAAGAAGCCCATATGTAGGGGTTGAAATCGTAGAGGGCAATTGCAGGGTAATTGATTTTTTTGGAAGACGATTTGTGGTGAATATTGAAAATGGCGAGATTATTTCAAAAGATATTGTTCGATAATATCCATTATGATTCCATATGCAGAATGAAAATTGTCGTATAACCAAAAGGTGTAACCCCGTTTGCAGAGGTTACACCACATTTTCTAAAATATCCGATTAACCGAGATATTCCTTTGCCAAGGCTTCAAATACAGGAATCGAACGTTCCACCTTTTCCGTAGGAATACAATAGCAGATACGGAAATGTCCCGGACAACCAAAGCTGTCACTTGGTACAATCAACAGGTCGTGCTGTTTGGCACGCTCACAGAAAGCGACTGCATCTGCCTCCAGTGCCTTCGGGAACATATAGAAGGTTCCGCCCGGCTCTACAATCTCGAATCCAATCCGGGTCAATTCCTTATATAAAATATTCTTATTTGTCTCATACACAGAAATGTCGGAGGTCTGATTCAAAACGCGTGCAACGGCAAGCTGAATCAAAGAAGGTGGACAATTATGTCCGATTCCTCTGGAAATCTGTCCGCACATATCTACAATCAGAGCTGCATCCTTACAAGCCGGATTGACCGCAACGTATCCGATACGTTCACCCGGAAGAGAAATAGACTTACTGAAGGAATAGCAGATAATCGTATTATCATAATGCTTGGCTACAAACGGAGCATCGACACCCTGAAATACGATTTCACGATACGGTTCATCCGAAATCAGATAAATGGTATGTCCGTATTCTTCTGATTTTGCAGTCAGAATCGAAGCCAGCCGGTCAATGGTAGCGGTTGAATATACAATACCCGAAGGGTTATTCGGAGTATTAATCAGAACCGCCATAGTCTTTTCTGTAATCATTTCCTCGAAGGCCTCGAAGTTAATCTGGAAGCTGGAAATATCCGCAGGCACTACCTTTAATACAGCACCCGTTCCATTTACATAGTGATAGTATTCCGGAAAAAACGGAGCAAAGGTAATGACCTCATCCCCCGGTACGGTAACGGCACGAACGGCGTGTGCAATAGCACCGGCAGCACCCACAGCCATAAAAATGTCCTCCATTTTGAAAGCCATATCAAAGCGTTCGTTCAAAGAATCGGCAACTGCCTGACGGACAGAAGGGATTCCGAGACTTGGACTGTAACCATGTAAAGCAACCGGGTCGGTATTCTGAATCAAATCCAGCATAGCATCGGTAAATGCCTGTGGAGTTGGTACACTTGGATTTCCTAAGCTATAGTCAAAGACATTTTCATATCCGATTTCCTTGGCACGCTTAGAACCATAATCAAATAATTCGCGAATAGCGGATTTCTGGGAAGTCATATCAATATAGTGTTGTGATAACATAAGCAATCTCCTATCTACATCATCATTCTTATCTATGTTATTGTATATCGAATGGAAGCGGATTGCAAGCCACACACATGGGAGGTGGAAAGAAAATGGAATATTGACAGTACGCGGATATTGTAATACAACAGAAAGAGAAAGGCAGGTATTTGGAATGGAGCAGCAAATGGCAGGATGGAGAATACTGTTAGCATCACAATCACCCAGAAGACGTGAGCTATTGACACAGGCAGGTTTTGATTATGAAGTAATACCCTCTGCGGTAGAGGAGCATACAACCCGAAGCCTTCCATGGGAAATCGTTCTGGAGTTGTCGGAACAGAAGGCAATGGATATATACCGGAATCACAAAGCAGACCGGGTACTGGTGATAGGTGCGGATACCATTGTCGCATATGGGACAAGGATTCTGGGCAAACCACATACAAGGGAAGAGGCATATGAAATGCTGGAGCTGCTTCAGGGAAATACGCATCAGGTTTACACAGGAGTCACAATGGTCTGGCAGGAGGATGGAATCAAAAAGCAGACAGCATTCTTTGAAAAAACAGAGGTTGTGTGCTATCCTATGCAGAAAGAGGAGATACAAGATTATATTAATACCGGTGACTGTATGGATAAGGCAGGGGCATACGGGATTCAGACCCAATTCGGAGTTCATGTAAAGGAAATCCGGGGAGATTATAACAATGTGGTAGGACTTCCGATTGCAAGATTGTATCAGGAGATGAAAAAGCAGGGAATACTAAAACGATAGACCGTTAGAAAAAGGAGAACAACTATGTATTATGTACCAGAAGGAACGACACGCTGTGGATTTTATGAATGTAAGGAATGTGGATACCGTTTTTTGAGTCTGGAAACGGAAGCTGCCATTAGCTGTCCGTCTTGTGCCGAGGAATTTGATGCGGAAATCGGACCGGATGAGGTGATGCCGGAAAGCCGGCAGGATGCCATGCTGTTAGAGGTGGTAGAGGGTGAAAATGTTGAGAAAATGGATACACTTTTAAGCCTTGCCATAACCGGCGGAAATTACGAATGGATATAGCTGGTAAAAATGAAAAGGCTTTCTAAATTTACTCTTAATTTTTTCGTATAAACTATATAATTTAAATGGTCTGTGCTATCATATGAGTGAGTGCAGACTTATTTTTTTTGAGGTGATTACCATGAAATTCATGCATATAGCAGATGTCCATCTTGGGGTTCGTCCGGACAGGGGAAAGGCATGGTCCGAGCAACGGACAAGAGAGATTCGGGGAACATTTGAAAAGCTATTGACAATTGCAGAGCAGGAGTCTGTAGAACTTCTTCTGATTGCAGGAGATTTGTTTCATTTTCCGCCTACAATTACCATGTTAAAGGAATTAGACGAGCGGCTGGATGAAAACAAGAATATGACAACGGTTTTGATTGCGGGAGCAAATGATTACCGCATGACAGGAATGCCGCTGGACCGATATGAATTTCATTCCGATACGCATTGTCTGGGAACTGGTTCGGATACATCCATATACTTAAAGAAGCAAAACGTCTGTGTAACAGGAATCAGCTATGATAAGCCTGTTATCACCCAACCGCTGTATGACGGATTACAGCCGGACAGCAGCCATGAGGATGCATTACAGATATTATTGGCATATGGCGGGGAAGCACAAAGTCCGATTGACTATCCGGCACTTCGTGCGGCAGGCTTTGATTATCTTGCGTTAGGTCAGAACCATACGCCACAAGTGATAGAAGAGCATCATGTTCAATATTCCGGTTCGCCGGAACCGATAGGTGCAGATGAAATAGGAAGCCGGGGCTATATTCTGGGAGAGGCAGAGCCGACAGAGGACGGCTGGCAGCTTCATACGGAATGGCGGTCATTAAGCTGTCGGGAGTATCAGACCATTACGCTACAAGTAACCTCCGATATGAAGAATTGCGAATTGCAAAAGCAGCTTCAGGAGGAAATAGACCGCAGAGGTATCCAACACATTTATACTGTTCGGTTGGAAGGGGAGCGAAACGGTCTCTTTCGTCCGGATTTCGCAGGCTTAAAGAAGCTTTATTATATATATGATGTGATGGATAGTACAGAAGAAGCCGGAGATTTGCGGCAGCTTCAGGCTATGCATCCGGATGATTTGCTGGGACATTATATACGGGACTTTGAAGGAAAGGATGACAGTGTTCAGCAACGGGCATTGCGATATGGTGTAACTGCATTACAGCGGTGCCGGGAAAAGAGGAACAGATATGTATATTGAACGATTGTTAATACAGGATTTTGGAAAGTATCATCAACAGGAGTTTAAATTAAATAAAGGTATAAATCTGGTTTATGGTGCAAATGAAGCCGGAAAGACAACCATACAGGCATTTATTCTGGGGATGCTCTTTGGCTTGGAAGGAATGTCCGAGACAGAAGCTGCAGACTGGGTGCGACATTGGAAACCAAGAAATGCAGAAGCCTTTGGCGGAGTCATGGAATGGATACAGAACGGAAATCGGTATTGTCTGCAACGGAATTTTAATACCGGAGAGACCGTTTTAGAGATAAGGACCGGAAATCACACACAGACCATAACAGAGGCGGCAGGCGTACAGGAGGAATTAAAGGGACTGCTGCAGCTAAGTGCGGAAGAATACCGGAATACCCTGTGTATTTCGGGAGAAGGAGCCGAATATTCCGAAAATCTGTATCAAAGCATCCGGGAACGGTGTGCAATGCAGGAGGAAGGCAGCAGTAATACAAGTCTGAAACCTGCTTATCAATATTTACAGCAGCAGCGGGAACAACTGAATCGTTCCGGAGTAGAGCATGCAATACAGGCATTAGAACGCAAACAAAAGGATTTGAAGCTGGAAGAACGTCTCCGGGAATTGATGCAGCAGAGAGAAAAGCTGGAACAGGAATTATTAGAAATAAGCGGGGAAGCGAAACAGATAAAGGAAGACAAAGAGGAAACACCGCAGGGAAAACGGAAGTGGCTGTTTGAAAAGGGACAATCCGACCCACAAATGCGGCTCATTATAAATATGATAAAGCTATTGCTGGCATTTGGTGTGTGTGCATTGATATTTGTTCTGATATTCATACTTCCGCTATCTCTGTATTATAAGGGCTGGCTAACGGTGATAGTGGTTGTGGTTGCTATATATGGAGGCATCCGGTATACCATATCGAAGAAGCATTCCAAAAAGACAAAGGCATCCGGTATAAAAAATGGCACCGGAATTGGCACCGAAACTGATGGAAGGAAGCCGGAGGCATCTGCCCGAATATTGGAATGCAGTCATCAGCTTGCCGAGCTTCAGGTGCAGGAAAATGAATTGCTGAAAGAAAATTCAAGACAACAGGAATACCGGATACAGCATCAGGAGCTAATAAAACAGCTATCCGACATAGAGGAAGCGTTACAGGCAATTGATTTGGCAGAAACTACGATTCGGAATCTGGCAGAGCAGGAAAATGATGCCTATGCAACACATATGAGTCAAAAAATATCGGAGGTATTGGCGAAAATCACAAGAGGACATTGCGTGTCTGTCAAGCTGGACGCAAAGCTAAGGATTCAGGTGGAAACAACCGAAGGAGAATGGGATGTAAAGTATCTAAGCACAGGAACGCAGGAACAGATATGGCTTGCTGTTCGTCTGGCTGTTGCAGAGGAGCTGCAGACAAAGCATTTACCGCTTATTCTGGATGATGTTTTTGCCACCTATGATGTGCAGCGGCTGCGGATGGTTATGGAGTATTTAAGCAGATATGCAGCAGAGCAGTTAATCATATTTGCATCGGATGACAGAGTGGCAGATTGTCTGGACCAGAATAATGAGAACTATCATTATATTGAATTATAGTAATAACAGCAGGAACCGTACTTAGATTCCTGCTGTTTTATAATGCTTATAATTATTTATGAAATAATACCAAAGAAACGTGGATTATTCTGCTCCATAGTTTTCGGAAATAGTATGCTTTTCCTTGTATTCGTTGATTCTTGCCTGAATCCGCTCTGTCTGGTCCAGAATATCACTGATAGATGCATCATGGTTCAGATGGTCAATCAACAGAGCGATATACTTGCTTAAGTCCGCAGATGCATACCATTCTCTGGCAAGCAATTCCGGCATCTGATAAGTCAGATTCGTGGTAATTACTTTTTCAATAATGCCATTTTCATAGCATTCATCAAAGACCTTCAGACCGCTGGTGAACAGACCAAAGGTACACATACAGAACACACGTCTTGCCTTACGTGCCTTCAACTGCTTGGCAACATCCAGCATACTTTCACCGGAGGAAATCATATCATCAATAATAATAACATCCTTGCCCTCTACGGAATCACCTAAAAATTCGTGAGCTACGATAGGATTTCGACCGTTAACAACGGTGGTATAATCCCGACGCTTATAGAACATACCAACATCAACGCCCAGCATATTTGCAAGGAAGATAGCACGGTGCATAGCACCCTCATCCGGAGAAATAACCATCATATGTTCTTTGTCAATTTCTAAATCCGGAGTAGACCGTAACAGACACTTAATAAACTGATAAGTTGGGCGGATATTTTCAAAACCGCTTAACGGAATTGCGTTTTGTACCCTAGGGTCATGGGCATCAAAAGTAATAATATTATCAACACCCAGGCCGATTAATTCCTGAAGCATCAAGGCACAGTCCAAGGACTCGCGGGAGCTTCTCTTGTGCTGGCGGCTCTCATATAAGAACGGCATAATAACAGTCAGCTTCCGACATTTTCCGGTTAATGCAGCAATGACACGCTTCAAATCCTGATAGTGATCATCCGGTGACATCGGAACAACGGTGCCGTTCATCTTATAGGTAAGACTGTGATTCAGAACATCTACCAGAATATAAAGGTCTGTACCACGTACAGATTCCCGAATGACACCCTTTGCTTCTCCTGAACCGAATCTTGGACAAGAACTGTTAATTAAATAAGAATCGCGTTCATAACCATGAAATGCGATGGTAGACTTATGCTCATTCTGGCGAGCGGCTCTCCATTTTACAAGATACTGGTCTACCTTGCTTCCCAGCTCTGTGCAGCTTTCCATGGCAATAATGCCAAGGCGGCCAACAGGAATAGTTTCTAATTTGCTATCATCAGGCATGATATGTTTCCTCCATTGATTCATTTGTTATTGAGTTATATGTGTAAAACCAAAGGTCAACCCTCTGATTTTATATCATTGTTTTACTGTGTTCGTCAAGTGGTTCCCGGATTTCTGTTAAAATCAAGACTCCGTTTGCCAGTTCCTGCGACGAATAAATCGAATATCTTCTCCGTAAATGGTATAAATCATGTAGCCGTCGCAAATGCGGGAAAAGATACGCTCGCTGTAGTGCTGGCGTAATTCCGTCAGTGACAGATTCGTGGATATAACCGTTGATTTTCTTTGCAATAACCGATTGTTCACAAGAGTATAAAAAGAAGAAGCAGTAAACTGATTGGTAAACTCTGTGCCAAGGTCATCAATCATTAATATATCGCATTGCTGAATCGTCTGATATAATTCCTGACTGTTTGGAAATTGCTGTTTGTTCATGACAGCATCACTAATCTGTTCAAATAAAGCACCGGCAGGAAGGTAGAGTACGGTATAACCAAGCTCCAGTAATTCCTTCGCAACACATTTCGATAAAAATGTCTTTCCAACACCGGTACCGCCCTGGAAAAGAATATTTCCTTTCTTTGAAGCATCCCCTTGAAAATAAGCATTTATGCCTGCAATAAATTGGTGAAGGGACTGATAAATATTCTCAATATTTGCTCTGGGGGTCAATTCGTGAATGCCGTCCGGCTCGTTGCTGTAGTAATCAGAACAAAAGGTATCAAAATTCTCCTGTGCCAGATTAGGACCCAGATTGGAATTTAAATACTGACGTTTAATCAAACGTTGCTTTAAGCAGGTACAAGGCTCTTGCCCTACATATCCGGTATCCTTGCAAATCGGACACGTATAAATGGCAGACAAATAATCGTCCGGATACCCTGCCTGTGATAATATCCGGTATTTTTCATCAATAAGAGCATGAATATGTGAAGACAATTGGGATTGCACGACAGGCTCCTCATGAGCCAGAGCAGCATCAATGCTGAGGTCACGAATCTCGTCATCAATTTCCGCAATGCGAGGCAATTGCTGACGGACTTCAGCAATCCGTTCATTTAATAGCTGACGGTTGCGAAATCGGAGCTGTTCATATTCCATCTTTAGGTCTTTTGCGTAAGACGATTCTTTCCACATGTCGGTTCTCCCCTGAACTTAAGTAATCTAAGACTGCTCTGACATTTTTTGGACTTCTTTTATAAAGAAGTTTTCCAAATCCTGACTGTCATAGCTGCGTTGCTGAAAATCGTTAAAAGGCATAGCCTGTACTTTGCGGGCAGCAGGCTTAGAAACGGTCTTGCTCTGTGCGGCATGCTGTTCATCCAACCGTTGCACATCCCCTAAATCCTTTACATGGCTGTCATGCCAGTTTGATAAAATGCCATTGATGTACCGAAAACTGATTTTATTATCTGCACTGGCACGCTGGCAGGCTTCAATAATAATATCCTGTTGAAAGGCATAGTCATTTTTCCAGGTATTAATGTACCGAAGCTCCGTCGGAGTCAGAACTCTGGATAAGCCCAGTTCCTTGGAAATGGCTGTATTTAATGCGTGATAAGCCGCAGTTTCTTGTTTCGCCTGTTCGGCAGTCTGTATTTTTCTGCTAAACCAGTCCAGAGCAACCTTCTCCATATAACGATGGGAGGTATGCTCCAAGGAAGCACAGTATTCAATCAAATATTCTAACAAAGATGCAGGAAAATGTAACTGCTCATATATGTATAACAAGGTCTGGAATTCACTCGGAGTCGGGGTATGACCACAATACATCTCAAACTGATATAAAATACTCTCCATCTCTTTGTCCTGTCCAATCATACGAAGCTGTGTTGACGTATAGGTTTTCTTAGGAGGCACTTCGGACTCTGGAACAGGAGATACCGGAGTAACAGAAGCAGCCTGACTAATAGAAGTAGTCTGGGCAATAGGATACACCTTGGAATCGGAATTAGTCTGTAACAGCTCCATGCCGGAATTGGCTTCCGAATCTTCAGAATGTTCCGGAGGCAGCAGTTTCATAATGGTAATGCCCATAAGCTCATTCTTCTGGTTGTATTCCAGACGCAATAAATTGCGGTCAACCCAATAGCGGATTGCCCGGCAAATATCCTTTTGTGTGCATTGAAAATGGTCTGCAATATCCTGAATGCTGATTGCATGTCCGGCTTCTGATAAACGAACCATATATAAATAAATCTTCACAAATTCGCCATTTGCCTGTGTCATATAATAATCAAGAAAGTAATTTGAAATAGAGGAAAAGGTTTCTCCAGTCTCTGATGTAATTGCTATGGTTTTCATCCCCGTAATCCCCTTTCTAATAGTTGTCTTTGACTTTCTTTTTTCATCTTTTTTTCTTTTTCATGCTTGACCTGAACAGCGAGTTAGGCTACGCCATGCGCACCTCCATCCGCGAAGCGTCTGTCGGTGACGGGCATACGCCCTATAAGTTCAAAATCACCCATGAAAAATCAAGCAAGCTTTCTTTTTCATGCTTGATTCTGAACTTGCATGGCTTGATGTAATCGCATTATATAATAGTGGGTTGGAATTGTAAACCGAACAGGTTTTCGAGGGAATGTGAATAAGAAAAAGTGCAAAAAGTGGATATTGTGGATAACAAATAAAAAGGTACATTTCTTGCAAAAAATAAAGAAAAAATGCTCACAATTTTTCGGCGAAAAGCATCGGCAAAAAATTGTGAACATTGTGCAAAACTATTTTTTTAGGAGATTTTCGCCAATATTTACAACGTCTCCGGCTCCCATAGTTATCAACAAATCATCTTTTTTACAATTTTTTTCGACATAGTATTCTACGTCTTGAAATTCCGGAAGATAGACAACCTTGGTGTGGTAGGTATTTTCCAAAATATCGGCAATATCCTGTGAAGAAACCAGACCGGTATCCTGCTCACGAGCGGCATAGATTTTTGTTAGGATAACATGGTCTGCATAATGAAGGGCTTCTGCAAATTCCGGTAATAAGGCTTTGGTTCTTGTATATGTATGCGGTTGGAAAATGCACCATATTTCATGATGTGGTACCTGCTTTGCAGAGGTCAGGGTTGCCTTGATTTCTGTCGGATGATGTGCATAATCGTCAATAATCGTGGCTCCCCGGAAGGTTCCCTTTACTTCAAATCTACGTTTTGCTCCGCCAAAGGCAGCTAATCCACGCTTTGTAGTTTCTATATCTATATTCAAAATATTGGCTGCGGCAATGGCTGCCAACGAATTAGTTACATTATGAAGGCCGTGAACGTGTAATTGTATCTGCGTAATCTCTTTTTGATTGATAACCAGTGTATAGGTAGCACAACCATTTTCATCATAATGAATATCCGTAGCACGATAATTGCAGGCTTCTGACAAACCAAAGGTACAAATGGTTCGTTGCAGGTCCTTTGTAATCGTTGGAAGACAATCCATATCACCATTAATAATCAACGTGCCGTCCGGTTTTAATTTGTGTGCAAAGGTACGGAAGGATTCTATGATTTCTTCAATTCCACTGAAAAAGTCCAGATGGTCGGCATCCACATTCAGAATAATACTGATTTCCGGTTGAAATGCGTGGTAGCTGTTTGTATATTCACATGCTTCTGTCACAAAATAGTCTGAATGTCCTACGCGGATATTGCCGCCGATGGCATCCAGCATACCTCCGACTGAGATAGTTGGGTCTACATTTGCTTCCATAAATATAAGGGATAGCATAGAAGTAGTAGTTGTTTTCCCATGTGTGCCACTGACAGCCACCGAGTATTTATAATTTTCCATAATCTGTCCCAGAAGCTGGGCTCTGGTCAGCATAGGCTTTCCGCTGGAGCGTGCTGCCTGAAATTCCGGATTATCCGGATGAATAGCAGCCGTATAGATAATGGCATCTATAGAATCTGTGATGTTTTCTGCCTTTTGACCGATGACAACTGATGCCCCCAGTCGTTCCAGCATATTTGTAATATCGGATGCTTTGGAGTCGGAACCGCTGATAGTAAAATGCTCCTGCAGCAAAATTTCAGCTAATCCGCTCATACTGATACCGCCAATTCCGATAAAATGCACGTGGATTGGCTGATTAAAATCTATTTTATACATTGTTTTTTCCGTCCTTTACTGAATTCTTCTTATATAAAATATTCATTGTAAGCATTATAGTATAGTGATTTTGTAACGTCAATAAGAAGAAATATTGAGTTTAAACAAAAAATGTGTTGACAAGTATTCTTGTCAATGATATGATTCAATCAACAAAAATGACAAGAATAGTTGTCATAATGAAAATAAAACTTGTCAATAATGGAGGTGATGTTATGCCACTGATTAATCACTTGAAGGAATATCGAGCACGTCTGGGAGTGAATCAGCAACAAATGGGGATGTTGTGCGGTACATCCCGACAGACAATCAGCCAGATTGAGCGAGGAGATTACTCACCGTCTGTAAGTCTTGCATTAAAGATTGCAAAGGTATGTGATGCGAGTGTTGAAGATATATTTGAATATGAGGAGGATGAATCATGAAAGATGAATTAATAAAAAAAGAAAAGGAACTACAGGAGCAACGACAGATAGACCAGAAGAGAGAAAAAAAGAGTATTTGGATATTTGCCGTTGTAATAGTAATTGCACTTATGGTAGGTGTAGGAGTCGGAATAATAGCTGGAGCTTTGAAGGGCGTAATTACATATTGGAGTATGTATGCTTTGCAAATACGCGAGGTACTTGCAATCATAGTGCCATCAATTATGGTTTGCATGAATGTAGGAATGGCGATTGTCTGCTTTACACAGTGTCGGAAGCTGAAACGACAGATTGCTGACTGGAAAACAACAGATGAATCCGAAGAGAAATTGGACGAGGTGGAATACCGCATGAATATTCCGGTCATTATAACTTCGATTGGAATGGTACTAAATTTCTTTCTGGTTGCAGTAAACTGGAAGCTTGGAATAGGAGAAGAGACATTAATGCCAATTGGAAATTTAATGTCAAAAATTGGAAATATAATTTTTATTTTAAGTTTTTTAATTGAAATGACGGTTCAGAATAAGATATTGAAATTAGAGAAAGAGTTAAATCCTGAGAAAAAAGGAAATATTTTTGATTTCAGTTTTTATAAAGAATGGTTAGGAAGCTGTGATGAGGCGGAGAAAACGGTAGCATATAAGTCTGGTTTTCGAGCTTATACAACTGCTCAATATGTTTGTTTGGGATTATGGCTGTTTTGTACAATCGGACAGTTTGCATTTGATACAGGGATTTTGTCAATTGTTTGTGTAACGATTATCTGGCTGACTTTGGTATGTACATATTTGTTTGAACATCTGAGGCTGGAGAAGCTACACCGGAGAATTAAATAATGTCGGTAAGAACCTCAGAGAATCATAAATGATGAAATTGATAATGGATGGGACATAGACTGGATAAGGAGAAACAAGATTATGAAAGCAGGAAATCGGATTAAATGGATTGCATTGGGACTGACACCAATGATGGCAGGATTTTTCTGGCAGATATTAGCCAGTATAGTTGTAATAGTTATATATATGATTTGCAAAAGAAGCGAGCCGGCAGCTGCCATGACAGAAATTCTAGAGGGAAATGGAAGCTCATACGGTATTCTAACGGTTGTAATAAATATTGGATATTTGCTTATGTTTGGACTTTGGTATGGACTGATGTTTGTAAAAGGGCAGAAGCATGATAACTGGAAGCAAGTGCTAAAGCCGGTGCGGATTGGCGGTCTTTTGTTATGCGGGATTGGTATTCAGCTTTTCTTAACCATGGCACTGATGGTAATTTTCTCATTTATGCCAATGCTGGCAGAGCAATACAAAATTTTATCTGATATGATAGGCAGTAATTCTGTATTTATGATTTTATGTGTAAGCATTTTGGCTCCGATAGGGGAAGAGCTGATGTTCCGAGGAGTGATAATGCAGATGATGGAGAAGGCAATTCCATGGCAGGCAGCAATCGTGGTACAGGCAATTTTGTTTGGAATTTATCATATGAATCTGATACAGGGCGTATATGCGACATTGCTGGGACTAATATTTGGCTACGTGGCACATCGGTATCGTTCAGTGGTTCCGGGGATACTATTGCATATGGCTGTGAACTCGTTTAGCTATGGAATGATATATCTGTTCCCTGCAAAACTGGAAGAAAGTATTTTGTGGCAGATAATACTTTGTGTGGTTGGGCTTGGAGTAACCATAGTAGCACTGTGGATGTATTTGAAGGATGTACAAAGGGAAAATTAACCTATTATCAAGTCGGTATTTTCTCTGTATCACATGCAGATATTTACAGTCATGTAGATGAGAGGTGCTAAACCATCAGAAGAAACCATTAAGCATAAGGACGAAATCTTAAAGCTCATGGCAGTACTGCTTGATGATTCCAGATTTTTGGAAGTGCAGAATGAAAAAGGAGGTGTCAACAATATGTGCGAAGTTTTAGACAGAATTGAAGAAAAGGGTGTGGAAAAAGGTATGGCAAAGGGCATGGCGAAAGGTATGGTAATAGCCTATAATGATTTGAATCTTTCTGTTAAACAGATAGCAGAAAAAGTTGGTATTTCCGAGGAAGAGGTGCAAAGCATTCTTGCATCACAGGAAGCAGAGTAACTTGTTTGTTAATTAATAGCGGACAGCTTCGTAGTGAATTGACTATGGGGCTGTTTTTTTGCTGAATCCGAGATTAAATACAAATAAGCTTCCGGAATGTAGATTTACTTTTAAAAATAAATATTTAACTATTTATAGAATTTCAATTATTGACATTTTTCTCTATATTTCTATAATATTGTTATGAGAGTTTATTTTCTTTGCCTGCTATAAAAGGTATACACGAAAACACAGTCAAGAATATATGCAAAAACATACATGAACATACAAAAGATGAAATATCATGGGGGTACAAAAGATGATTGAACTGTTTTATCTGGGTATGCGAGTAAGAAAGTGTCGGGAAGACCATGAGTATACGATAGAATATCTTGCTGAATTGTTAGATATTTCTCCGGTATTCCTGCGTTCCATTGAATACGGAAAACGAGGGATGTCAATAGATACTTTGGCAAAGCTGGCGGCTGCTCTTCAAGTATCCACCGACTATATATTGTTTGGCTCTTAGGGCAAAGAGCAAGGATACTTGCAAAAAGAAGCAGAGGAATTTTTGGGTAAACATTGGAAATATCCCCTGATTCCTTTTATAGTTGAGTGTAACATAAACAGCTGTTTTAAAATTTTGTTATATATGAATATATGTTGTTGCCGGAAGTTTAGTGGCAAAGATGCTAAGAATTCCCATTTTGGGATACATTCTTTAGAGATAACTTATCTTTATAAATGTTTTCATTGAAACCAAACAGTATGTAATCGGTGGATACCTGAAGAGCAGTTGCCAGCATTGCAAGTGTATTTATTGATATTCCCTTTTTTCCATGTTCAACAGCTTGTAGAAAGACTGGGGAAATATCTGCAAGTTCTGCAAGCTGTTCTCTTGTATACTTATGACATTCTCGACATTTTCTTATCCGCATGCCAATGTCAGTCCGTTTAATCATGATTGATACCTCTTTGATGATTTATCTGCTTGTTGTATTTGTTTTCATCATATATATTTTGGGGTTACTTCTTTTGTTTTTGAGTGCTCGCATATGTTGTTGGCTGTGCGTTTTAGTATATAAGGGAAAGAGAACCTGTATCTTCTATTATAAAAACATAGAGGGAAAAGTCAATGACTAAACTCTATTTATATCGAGAAAGTTGGCTTGATGGATGATGTAATTTCATACTTACGTGAAACAGAGCAGGCAGAGGATTCCGCCTTTGCAACCCTGAATACAGCCCTGTTTACAAACGAGGAATATGGTGCAAGCAATATTACCCTCTTTGGTTCACCAGTCCTCAGGGCTCCTGCAGCAAGCGGTGTTACCCTGCACTGCTTGAATGTCTGGACAAGTGAGAATATGCAGGTATACAGCTCCGCAAGCAGTGGTGCAACCTCTACACCGCAAATCATATATGGCACAGATAATGGCACGGTTGCTGTTTATCCAATGTTTTGTGTAGACCATGGTGCCAATGCAACCACAGGTCAGACAAGAAGCTGGGTATCTTATGACGCCGGAGTTATTAGGACATGTAGGAAAGGAAACTGCTTTCGGAACAAAGGTATTTAGAGAGCAGGGAAACATCCTTTGCTCTCTTTAGTAGAAGATTATGCAAAGGATTATGCAAGGGATGCCGTAAAGGCGAATACAAAAGAAATCGCAAGAAAACTGTTACAAACAGGTGCGGACGTAGCATATGTAATTAAATGTACGGGACCTTCTCAGGAAGACATTCTCGAGATTAAGGAGGAAGAGAATCTTTAGGTAAGAGTGTTCAGAAATGGTCTTATTGTGGTGAAATATTACAATAGGACTATTTTTTGTTGCATTAGCATTTCTTTCTAAGACTAAGTGCAATTTCGTTTTATAAAGTTGCACTTACTTTTAAAAATAACACTTGTTTAAAATCCCAAGAAAACAGTTGACGATATACTCCCTAGTATGCTATTCTATACTCTGCGACGGAAGAAGTCTTTTTTTTGTGTGCAAAAAAGAGACACGCAAATAAAAACAGAAACGGAGGTGGACAGTTGTGCGCGTAAAAATAACATTGGCATGTGAAGAGTGTAAACAGCGTAATTACAATCTCACAAAGGATAAGAAAACGCATCCAGATCGTATGGAAACCAAAAAGTATTGTAAGTTCTGCAAGGCACATACAATGCATAAGGAAACTAAGTAAACCTTGATAACCACATAAGGAGTGATTAAATGGGAAGTAAAGATGAGGAGAAATCAGTATTAAAAAGAAACTGGTTTCAAGAATTAAAAGCCGAGTTCCATAAGATAGTCTGGCCGGATAAAAACTCCCTTGTAAAAGAATCCGTTGCGGTTATTATCATAGCACTCATCATTGGCTGCATTGTAGCTCTGGTTGATACCGGGCTTAAAGAAGGGCTTCAGGCTCTGTTGTCATTGGTGCAGAACATTGGGTAAAGGTTGGTGATTATATGTCAGAAGCAGAGTCAAACAAAGCAAGATGGTATGTAGTCCATACCTATTCCGGTTATGAGAACAAGGTAAAGGCAGACATCGAAAAGAGCGTGGAGAATCGCGGTCTTGAAGATCAGATCCTTGAGGTTGCCGTTCCGCTTCAGGACGTTGTGGAAGTGAAGAATGGTGCAAAAAAACAGGTTTCTAAGAAGATGTTTCCGGGTTACGTGTTGCTGAACATGATAATGAATGATACGACATGGTATGTAGTACGGAATACCAGAGGCGTTACAGGATTTGTAGGACCTGGATCCAAGCCGGTGCCGTTGACAGAAGGAGAGATTCGGTCAATGGGCGTCACAACCAAACAGCAGGTTGAGATTGATTTGGAGGTTGGCGATACCATTCGGGTAATTTCCGGAGCATGGGCAGACACCGTAGGTGAGATTAAAGAGATTAATATGGGTAAACAGTCCGTTACCATTGAAGTAGAAGTATTTGGACGGGCAACACCTGTAGAGATTGGCTTCTTAGAAGTACAGAAGTTAAACTAGTCAGTGGGAGGGTATCCCCCGTAAAGACCACAATTTATTCAGGAGGTAAGCTATTATGGCTAAGAAAGTAGAAGGATATATTAAATTACAGATTCCGGCAGGCAAGGCAACTCCAGCTCCACCGGTTGGACCTGCACTTGGACAGCATGGTGTTAATATCGTGCAGTTCACAAAGGAATTTAACGCAAGAACTGCTGATCAGGGAGATATGATTATCCCTGTTGTTATTACCGTATACGCAGACAGAAGCTTTAGCTTCATTACCAAGACTCCACCTGCTGCTGTTCTTTTAAAGAAGGCATGCAAGATTAAGTCTGGTTCTGGTGTACCAAATAAGACAAAGGTTGCAACAATTACCAGAGCAGAGGTTCAGAAGATTGCTGAACTGAAGATGCCGGATTTGAATGCAGCAAGCATTGAAGCAGCAACCAGCATGATTGCAGGTACTGCACGTTCAATGGGTATCACAGTTGTTGACTAATGTTTAAGTGGGAGGGTCGCTCCCGATAATACCACAGGAGGTTATTTATTATGAAAAAAGGTAAGAGATATGCAGAGGCTGCTAAATTAGTAGACAGAGCAGTTGCCTATGATGTAGCAGATGCAGTATCAATTGTTAAGAAATCAGCAAGTGCTAAATTTGATGAAACAGTAGAGTGCCATATCCGTCTTGGTGTAGATGGCCGTCATGCAGATCAGCAGGTACGTGGTGCAGTTGTACTCCCACATGGTACAGGTAAGACCGTACGTGTGTTAGTATTTGCAAAGGGTACTAAGGTTGATGAAGCACAGGCAGCAGGAGCAGACTTCGTTGGTGGCGAGGAATTAATTCCTAAGATTCAGAATGAAGGCTGGTTAGATTTTGATGTTGTTGTAGCTACACCGGATATGATGGGTGTTGTAGGTCGTCTGGGTCGTGTACTTGGACCTAAGGGCTTAATGCCAAATCCAAAGGCTGGTACTGTAACAATGGATGTTACAAAGGCAATTGCTGATATCAAAGCAGGTAAGATTGAATACCGATTAGATAAAGCAAATATTATTCACGTGCCAATTGGAAAAGCTTCTTTCTCTGAGGAGCAGTTAGCGGACAACTTCCAGACGTTAATTGATGCAATCAACAAGGCTAAGCCTTCAGCAGCAAAGGGACAGTATTTAAGAAGTGTAACCATCGCTTCTACAATGGGACCTGGCGTTAAGCTGAATGTAGCAAAGCTGGCTTAATTGTATTTATAAGAGAACGATAAAATAAGAAGCTGTAGTATCTGTCAAAAACAGAGCTGTAGCTTCTTATTTGTATATTTAAATACAAAACTTTTATATGCACAAACCACTCGCTGTAAGCCGGTAAATGGGAGCAGAATGCCTTCTTTTTTGATAAAAAATCAAAAAAAATATATAAAATACAATGAAAAGCTAATTTCTGTAATTGCATATTTTGAAACAGCTTGTTATAATCAAATACAAGATAGTATTTGGGTTAATACAAAAATTATGAGATTAAAATAGAGCGGGAGGTTACGGACGATGAAATTAAAAGTGAAATTAATATTAATGTCGGGAATACCGACGATTGTAATTACAGCATTAACAATTTTTCTAATGGCGGGACCATTTAATCTGAGTGCAAAACAGGTGGCACTAATATTGTTCATTGCCTTAATTATTTCCTTGGTTGTTACAGTGATTATGTCGATTCGCACCAGCCGGGCAATTACATCAAGTATTGATGTTGTAAAACAGGTGGCAGCGGGTAATCTGAATGTAGAGGTAGATGATGTAGCAACCAGCCGCGGAGACGAAATTGGTGTACTGGCAAGGTCAATGGCAGGCTTAAGAGATGAACTGAAGTATATGTTTCAGGATATTTCGGAACATGCCAATTCTTTGTTGGAATCCGCAGAGCAGTTAAATGATACCGCACAGAAGAATCTTGTGACGGTAGACAGCGTAGAACGTGCAGTCGGTGAAATTGCAGACGGTGCGACCTCTCAGGCACAGGATGCACAAAATGCTTCCGAGAGTGTATACTCTATGGGAGAAATGATAGAAGAAACAGCGAAGGAAGTTGAAAATCTGAATGCAACCGCAGATTATATGCGGCAGTCCAGTACACAGGCAAGTCAGTCCTTGATGGAGCTTCGCAGCATTAATGACGAAGTAAAAGAAGCCATTGATTTGATTTATGACCAGACGAACCGTACAAATGAATCATCCATGAAGATTCGAGAGGCTACTCGGTTAATCAGCTCCATTGCAGAAGAGACAAACCTTCTGTCTCTGAATGCAAGTATTGAGGCAGCAAGAGCAGGCGAGCAGGGACGTTCCTTTGCAGTCGTTGCAAATCAGATTCAGAAGCTGGCAGACCAGTCCAATGCATCCACGGATGCTATTGATGATATTATTAATGAATTGATTAATGATTCCAATGAAGCTGTTAAGACCATGGAAAAAGTTCGGGAAATCATTAATAATCAGAGTGAGAACGTGGTAAACACAGAAACCATAGTAGAACAAGTTATGAATGGTATTGAGGAATCTATCCGGGGAATCGAAGCCATTGAAAATCGTACCGTTGCATTAAATGAAGCAAGAAGTGCAATTGTAGATGTTGTACAGGGCTTGTCTGCAGTAGCAGAAGAAAATGCGGCCAGTACAGAAGAAACCTCTGCTGCAACAGCGGAAGTGGCAAATAGCTTTAATGAAGTAACCGAATCTGCAGAGGTGGTTAAGAATGCCGCAGATAGGATAGCAGATTCAATGAGTAACTTCCAGATATAATCGTGGATGGCAATAATATAAGGCACTCTTCTGTTTGATGAGAAGAGTGCCTTATGCATTCCTCTAATTCCTAATCGGTAGGCAACTGGATATAAATCCCCATTCCCTGATTTGGCGTGCTTTTAGCGTAAATCGTTCCACCGTAATAATCCACGATTGCTTTTGCCTGCGTAAGCCCCAGCCCGTTTCCGCTAATGCGGTTAGAGCCTTGGAAGTTCAATTCAAAGATATGGTCTGTCTCTGCGGCATCCAGCCCCAGTCCGTTATCCTTTAATACAACAAATATATCCGATCCGATGTTAGAAACGGTAATTAGTAAAATACCGGTACGCTGCATATATTTAATGGAATTATCAATGATGTTACGAAACAGAATACGAATACGGGAAGGAGCTGCCTTTACATACAGGTTGCTGCTGGCAGAAGCCAGTTGGATACGAATATTCGCCTCATGGGCGGATGCGTCTAATTCCGAAATGGTATCCTGAACGATTTCAAGAATATCTATCGTAGTGTCCTCTGCATCCTCTGCCGGCGGTAAGAAATCCGCATAACATACGGAAGCATCCGGCTGAGGGATGCTGGCAAGCTGTTCCTCCAGTTGTGTATATGCGTCTGCTTTTTCGGACAATGATGCTTGAGCTTCCTGTAACTCCCGTTGTAAATGTTCAATCGTAACCTGCTGTTCGGTTGTTCGGTCTCTTAATTCCTTGATTTGAAGAAGCTGTTCGTCTGCCAACTGCTTCTGTTCCTCCCCAAGCAGGGATAAGGATTCTTCTTCTGTCTCTACCGGAATAGGTCTTGCATGAAATACAAAAAACAGTAAGAAGACGGCAACAGCCTGGCAGATATAACTAATGAAAGCAAAAAGCGGAAGTTTTGTCAAAAGACATACAAAGGTAATAATATATGTAAGTATAATAAAAGTAATCAATATAATCTCAAATGCTCGGTTGTGTTGTTTTTGTTTCATAAACGCTCCCTCATGCGTGATATTGTTTATTAGGTACCTATATAATTTTATAACAATTATTTTGGGGATGCAACCTAAATATAGGCAAAACATTTTTAGACCATTTTCACCGGAATATTGACTTGAATTTTGAAAACGTGTATCATTAATAATGGAGAAAAAGGGGGCGGTATTGGTGAAGGCGACGATACTGGTGGTAGAAGATGATAGAGACTTGGCGATGCTGACAGCAAGGCAATTGCAGGGGCAGGGCTATCAGGTGGTTTGTGCAGAGGATGGCAAAACTACAATGGCTCAGTTGGAGAAAATGCCAATGAACCTTATATTGCTGGATGTTATGCTTCCTGATTGTGACGGACATGAGTTATGTGAACGGATTCGTTCAAAATATGACTATCCGATTATATTTATGAGTTGTCTGGGAGACAGTACTACGATAGTACAGGCGTTTCGCGGCGGAGGAAATGATTATCTGGTAAAGCCGGTAAATATTTCTGAGCTGGTAGAACGGATAGAAGAGAACTTAAAAAACAGCAAGGGAAAACAAATAATAGAATTTCGGCAGTTTATTCTGGATAAAGAGAATTATGCAGTGTATAAGCGTGATGAACAGGGGGACAAAGCAGAAAAGCTGGAGCTTTCGCCGACAGAATATAAGCTGTTGCTGGAATTTGTACAGAAGCCGGACGAGATTCTGTTATATAAGCAATTATATCGTGCAATTTGGGAGCATGGAGAGATTGAGGACATACGCACGCTTATGGTGCATGTATCAAATCTCAGAAAGAAGATAGATTACCAGCATAGGGATATTATCCGGGCGGTACGTGGTGTAGGATACATATTTTCGGATGAATAAGGGGAAATGGTATGAGAGGGATTATAATTATCACCGGTTCGGGGATTTTAATTTCTGCTTTTACATTAATATATAGTGTGTTTGTAGCTGACAGTGGATGGATTATGAAAGTCACCTGTCTTATTTTAGTGCTTATGTGGATAGCACTGCTTTTGGTTATTTGTCATAAGGGACGGCAGTGGAAACGGGACTCTGCCATGCTGGAGGAGATTACAAAGCAGGAGCTTCAAAAGCAGGAGCGGGAAACGGACAGCCAGATTCGCAATATGAAAGAGGATGTGGCATGGCTGAAGCGTCAGATTGCACATGGAGTTCGGATGCCGCTTGCAATCATATCCGGATATGGAGATTTGTTAAGGAAGCAGGACTACGATTCCCTAGAAGAACAGAAAATGTATATTAGCAAAATATGCAGCAATATTGACTATCTGAATCAGACCTTTCAAATCATTATAGATGATGAGGCGGGAAAGGAAGAAGAACAGAATGTACGGTTGGACTTACTAGAGGTAGCAAGAAATATTGTGGACTATGCGGATAATTTAACGAAAAGTCATGGTGTAAAACTGGAGCTTAACAGCAGTCATGAGCATGTATATATCCGGGGCAACCGTATTGATATTATGAAGGTGCTGTATAATTTAATCGAAAATTCTTTGAAGTATATGCGGCATGGAGATGCCATATATATAACCATAGAGCAGGTTGAAAATCAGGCATGGGTGGTATACCGCGACAATGGAGAAGGCGTTACCAAGCAGGACGCAGAGCGGTTGACAGAGCTTAATTACCGCGGGGAACAAAACGAGCAGGAAACAGATGCCGTAAAGGGAACCGGTATGGGAATGTATCTGGTAAAGGATATTATTCAGAAGCATCATGGCACATTACAGGTAAAAGGAGGAGTTGGAACCGGGTTCGCAATGTATATCATATTTCCATTGGCGGATGAAGCATAAAATCTTTAAGGAATCTTTAAGTTCAAGCAGGAAAAATATGTTAGGATGATAATAACAGAAAAAGGGAGGATGAGTAGGAACGTGAAGAATACAGATGTAATACCTTTTGAAAGAAATCGTTACTATGCAGGGAAGATGTTAACATCTTCGGATTTTTTAGCAGAGCAGACATATAACAATAATAAGCGGAGATTTGTGAATCAGACAGTGATTGGTTCCGGAATCTTATGCGGCTGTAGTGTGTTTTGCTTGGATGACCTTTCTGTATTGGTGGAAAGCGGAGCTGCCATTGACAGTATGGGAAGAGAAATTGTAATAGAGAATTCGGTGGTAAAGAAGTTATCTGCCATTTCCGGTTTTGAGAGCTTAAGAACCAACCGGGTAATGCTGTGTCTTCGGTATAAAGAGGATGATGTTCATGCCGTTTATACTGTGAACCGGCAGGAAAGTGAATCCGAGTATGAATACAACCGGGTTGCAGAGGGGTATGAATTATTCCTGATGGACGAGGAAGATGTAGAGCAGGAGCTGGAAATGGAAACCGAGTTCTTTGCAACCAGTCTTCTGATGGAGCATCCGGACTATACCGTAGCATTTCGGATGCCGGCAACCGTATGTGCCGGTAAATATGTACGGGCAGAGCTGGTGATTACAAAGCAGACGGACCGGGTATGTCATTTGAATTATGAAGCGGTTCTCCAAATGCCGGGCTTCTCGGTAAAAAATGGTCTGCATGAATTAAAAATATCGGCTGAACAGGTATCCTTAAAGCAGGGAGAGGTTCTGAAGAAGGACTATTGGATAAAGGCAGAAGCGGATTCGGCAACGGATACATTTATCGTAATAAAGGCAGGAACTGCACAGGGAGCCGTAGATGGGGCAAAGGCAGATGTGCAGGGCAGCATGAATCTTCAGGTGGGAGTATCGGAGATTGAACCGAAGGAGCTGGCATTGCGGGAAAGCGGAAAGCTGAGTCTGGAAATGCGGAGAATGGGAATGAACAAGGATTACCTCCCATTGGCAGCTCTGAGTCTGGTAAGAACCGAAACCGCCTATATTATTGAAGGCATTCAGGAGCAGGCGGTCAAGCAGTACATACCGACTTTGGCAGAAAAGAAGCGGCAGGAGGAATATCAGGAATATTTCCGGGATGAATGGTTTGAGCAGGAGCATTTTGAAGAACCGATGCGGGCGATGGGACGCAAGTCTGTCCGGGAACATCTGGGAGCTGTACCGGAAATAGAGACCGGTGTGCTGGAGATTCCGTTAAATGCAAACGCAAGAAAGGGAGAGATTCGTTACTCCGGAGAAGTAATGCATGGCTTAGGCAGGGGAAATGTCTATGTAGAGATAGGATATGAAAAGCTGGAGGACAATCCGGTTCATGGAGCAAATACAAAGTCTACCATATATGGCAATCCGGATTTGTTTCAGGAGGACAATTCTCCGAGTGTATGTGTAGAAACAGCGGTAAAGGTATTAAATGATAAAGGCAGCTTTGTCGTCGCAGTTCGGTTTTTGAAAGATGTGGACTTCCTGATTCTTACATTCCGCTGGGTAGCCTTAAAGTTCCCGAATGGAGAGAATCTGATAACCGCAGAGGACATTAGCAACAAGAGCATTACAGCTGAAACGCCGACTGTTGTATTGGGAACCAAGGAAAGCTATTACTTCGACGTAAAGTTCAACAACATGAAGAGCTGTTCTGTTGCATATGAATTAACAGAACCGGGCAGCGGTGAGGTTACTCCTGATGGTATCTATACGGCACCTTCCAAGGAGGGCGTATATGAAATTCGAATCTATTGTACGGACATGCCTATGATTTGTACATACGCATATGCAATTGTCAAAAAAAAGGGAATTGAGCAAGCAGAGGAAGGATAAAGGATGAGGTATCAGGTAAAAGAAATGTCTCTGGAATCCATACGGGAAATATACATTGGGGCTGTAAATGATGTATATGTTTGCGAGGATTTGAGCAGCTCCGGGCATGATTATTATACCGTTATGATAATCAAGGACCATGCACTGGCAAAGGAATTTCTTCATATCGTATCCGGGGAAAACAACGGTTCAAAGCCTTGTTACATAGATGTATTTACCTGTAGCCAGGGGTTCGGTCTTGTATTTGAATATATAAAAGAGCGGTATCTGGAAGACTTCTATATGGGAGACCAGTTTACGCTTTCGGTGTGCGAGACGATTTGTGTGAATCTGATTATTGAATGTATGTCTACGAGGCTTCCGTATCCATTGCTGTATTTGTGTCTGCAACAAAAGCAGATTCATATGCGGATGGATAACAGCATTCAATTAGGATGTCCGCTGGATATATCGGATTTGGACAGGACAATCGGGGAGGAAGCCTGTGTCGGACTGTGTGCCACGATTCTCCGGGATTTGCTGGTAAGCAAAGCAAGACAGAAAGCAGACAGTTATCAATTATTGAGTAAGAAGATTACTAAAGGCTCTTATACACATTTCAAGGACTTGTATTATGATGTTAAGATGGCATCTGAGGAGCCGAAAAAGCGGAATCTGTTATTGCAGATTCGAGGTTTTTTTTACAGAAACCAAAAGGTGATATTTCGGATATTATTATATCTGTCCATTGTACTGTTTGTGTTGGCAGTAATCGGATTGATATTTCAGTTGACAACCGGTGATATACCGTTCTTGCGGTTCTTTATGAATACATTTAAGAGAATCGGAACCGAATCACTAGGACAATAGGGGAGAAACAGATGATATATGTAATAGCAATTCTGCTGATTTTAATATTTATTCTCATGTTGGGCAGCCGCTCCATGGCACTTCAGCGACTGGCAGTTATGGAGCTGATAGTATCTGTGATTATATTGGCAGGGTATGTCTATGCATATCAGGTATCCATCGGCAGTATGGAGCAGCAATATATGACCTATATTGCAAGGCAGTTTGAACAGTCCAACGAAATCATTACAACCTTGGATGATAAAGAATTTACCGATGCTTCCAAGCGGGAAGAGCTGGCACAGTGGATGGAGACTGCGATGCAGGAGGCGTTACCGGTAGCGGCAGACGGCAAGTATTATCTGAATGCAGGAGTCTATACCGAAAACACAGATGGATACGATAGGATTTTCTTCATAGGAGAGCAGGATACCTTTGATGAAGATACAGATTATCAGAAACAGGTATATCCGTTAATGAATCAGGTGGCAAAGAATCACAGCCACGCACAAGTGGTTGTGAAGCACGAATACGGTGTTTTGGTATGGGCAGATTCGGATGCTGCCATCAGCCGGAATGTTCTCTGTGTTCAGATTCCGATAACAAGCCTGATGAACAGAGAGGTTGAAATACAGAACTGGTTTATAAGAATGGGATGGCTTCTGTGGGGAGTGGCAACCATACTGATTGCGATAGTTGTATTAATCCAGAATCAGGAATGGAAGAAGATGATTCGGGCAATGTCTGTAATCAGCTCCGGAAAAGAAGATTGGAAAAAACCGAAAATCTACAGCAATGAAATGCAGACCATGTGGAACAGCTTAAGTGAGATGGTAAAGAATACCGCAAGGTCTAACTATGAAAAATATCGGACACTGCGGGCATATTATCGATTTGCACCGAAGCAGGTGGAACGGATTTTAGAGCGTTCCTCCATGGCAGAGGTTGCAACCGGAGATTTTGTCAATGTAAACGGCATTGTTGCACTGGCAAAGACGGCAGGTGTTCCGGTAACCTCCCAACTGGAGTATATGCAGGCATTGAATCAGAAGTATACAGTCTTAACCAAGCATCAGAAGGAGCAGGAGGGGATTTTGATTTCCGGTGACAGCGACCTTCAGAGCATGAAGTTCTTATTTTTGGAGGAAGCAGCTCGGGTAGCCGCCTTTGGTGTTAATTCCATACGGGAGCTGGATTCTGTAGAAGGAATCAATCGTGGAAGATTAATTATATTTGCACACCGTTCCGAGTATCTGTATGGCGTAGCCGGGGATGAAGAGCAGGCAATGGCATTTTTGGCGTCAAATGAGTGGAAGGTATTAGAGCGTTATCCGGAAAGACTTCTGGCAGCAGGAGTACGGATGGTGGTAACCGATTCTCTGATTGATTCCATACCGCAGGATACGCAGTATCGTTATTTGGGATATGTGGGTACAGAGCGGACAGCGTTTAAGCTGTATGAAATATTGGATGCCTGTCCGGGACAGGAATGCAGAAAGAAGCTGCAGGCAGACAGCAAATTCCAGCAGGGAATCCGTTTGTTCTATAAGGATGATTTTTATCTGGCAAGAAATGCGTTCTCGGACGCATTAAAGGAGTGTCCGGAGGATAGATTGATTAAGTGGTACTTGTTCACTTGCGAACATCATTTGAACCACCCGGAAATGGAGCATACCTCTTACGAGCTGTTCCATGAAGAAGTGTGATAGATAAGGGGAAACAGGAAAAGGGAGCTTATGAATAATTTTTTTAGTGTCTTATTAACTACATTAAAAAACAGAGTTATATCTATCTGGACAAAGGTTAGATATTGGCTGTCTCCGAGCTTTTGGCAATCAAAGGTATTAACCGGGCTGCGGACATTTCTGCAGAAGATTTTTGACGTTAAGCCAAAGGATAAAAATGACTATTTCACAGTCCGGAACTGGATGATTAGCCGACGATTAGGCTTTGCCGTAGTAATCGTGGTGGGACTGGTAAGTCTGTATCTGTTGATTACGTTTTCAGGCTCCATGGGACTCTTTCAGAGTGCATCTGAGGGTGCCAGAGTATATCGTTATAGTTCAATTCCGCTGCGTTTTGCAGAGGGAAATGTAAAGATAAAGGCACGAAGCGGATATATCGCATATGAGGGCAATGTAAGCGGAGGCTATGCTACCGGCTATGGTAATCTCTATAGCAAACAGGAGAATTTAATCTATAGTGGGGAGTTTGAACATAATCGTTATAACGGAAACGGTACATTGTTCTATCCGACAGGGCAGACCCGGTATAACGGAGAATTTGTTGATAACTGTTTTGAAGGAAGCGGTACGCTTTACCGTGTAGACGGCAGTAAGGAATATGAAGGAGATTTCCTTGCAGGAGTCAAGGAAGGACAGGGAATGCTGTTTGACAGCGGAGATAATGCGGTATTTACCGGAGCCTTTCACTGTGACGGCTTGGTATATAACCAGTTCTTAGGGAAAAAGACATCTGAAATCGGAGAGCTTTATACCGGAGACAGCCGGGTATATAGCTACGGAACGGATACCTTGGTCTATATGAAGGATATACAGGCAATGTACAGCATTCAGCAAAGTGATACCAGTGTAGATGAGGAAGCGGTAGTATCACAGATATATGTAATGGATTCTGAATTTATATATGGACAGAACACGCTGGACAGCATTGATGGTCTGACAAAAGCCCTGGGAGAGCCGGAGTTTCATGGAAATACATATGTAACACTTCCGGAGGCAGTCGGAATAGAGTTAATAAATGAACAGAAGGAACCACTTGGATTAGATGCGGAGCTACAGCTAACTTCCGTATTTGATGAAGTAAAGACGGTGGAAAGCTATCAGACCAAGCTGGAGATTTACTTATATGTATACCAGACGGATGATTTGATTTATACATTTTTCTGTGAGAACCGCAACAGCCCGTTCTTTATGTATATGGTTGAACAGAAATAAGATATCAGGAGTTGAAAGACAGATACCCGGATAGGGAGAAGGGAGGAATTATGAAAGCAGGAAGAATATTACTGGCAGGCTTGTTATGTGCAGCAATGATTTTGAATACACCATTATGCCAGCCGGTATCCGGTGTGCAGTTGACACAGCAGAATACAGGACTTCCTACCGGAAAGACGGTTACGTTAGCACAGGCAAAAGCACTTGGGCTTAGTAACAGCTCCGATTATTCCTCACTGAAAAGCAAGCTGGCTCTGGCAGAGGTGCGGTATACGCAGTCAGTAAAGAGTCTGCAATTAAAGCAGAAGGATCAGGCAACCTTCCGCTGGACCCCATTGCTGAATTTCAAATTTCCGGAAAGTCCGACACTGGATGAGGAAGTGGAATATATATATAAACCGTTGGAACTGCAATCAAATATAGATGTTCTAAAGCATCAGATGATTGATAATCAGTATGCGGTGTATGAAGAAGTGACCTTATTATATGTGGAGTGCTATACACTTCAGGAAAAGATTCAGTTCTATGAGGCAAGACTTGCATCCTTGCAGGATACACAGGCAAAGAATGAAGCAAGGCTGGCAATGGGGCAGGCAACACAGACGGATGTAGACAGAATTGCTTCGGATGTGGAAAGCGTGCAGACAAAATTATTGGGAAGCATGAGAAGCTATGAAACGACAAAGGATAAGCTTTCGGATGCTATCGGTTTGGATGTCAGAAGTGGATATGCGTTTGTGAATCCGTATATCAGTACCCAGATAGACCGGAGTCAGTTAGACGATATATTGCAGTATACCTATGACCGCGACCAAGGCTATTATGAGGCACAGGTCAGCACCTCGAATGCTCTGTTGGAGCTAAACACTAACAACCGGTTAATGTCGCAGCATTATGGAACCAATATGAATCTGATTAGTGGCTTTGTACAGCAGGTCTTAAACGGAGAAAAGGTAGATCAGTCGGCATTCCGTTTACAGTATGATGAATTTCTGAAAAGAATAGATGCACCTTGGCAGGGAAAATTTAAGATACTTTTCATCAAGATTCCGAGGGAATGGAAAAAGGGTGAGGTAGACGGTGTCCGTTATGTGGACGCAGAGCCATATGCACTGTATGAGGCAGCATTAAACTATAAAGACCTGTATGATGAAGAACAGCAGGCAAAGAAGGATTTGGAAACACAGGTAACGGATAGCTTTAATAATTATATTTCTGTCCGGTCTACCTATGAGAGTATGACACAGCAGGTACAGCAGGCACGCGAAACATTAGAAAGGGATACTGCAAAGAATCTGATGGGGCAGTTCAGCTATGAGGAGCTGGCAGACGAGCAGACCGAATACGCAGACCTACAAATGGAGGAATTGGATGCACTGTCCGAGTATACAAAGACCATAGCGAGCTTTGACCGTTTAACCTGCGGGGCAATTTCCGTACAGCTGGAGTCGGCAGGCTCCTCCGACAGAGATGTAATGGGCGGTGGTGCCAGCTATGTAGTGGAGGAGGAAGAGGACGGAGTATATTATTATATTCATTCGCTGGCGGCAGACAATGCCTTTGAATTTGGCTTATATATTCCGGAGGATGTTGATACAGAGATTACCGATTATGAATTATGGGTAAATGGTACGCAGATTGGTGGACGTACGAATGTAAGCCAAAGCATTAAGCATCTGGCACTTACAATAGAAAGTGTGGATACCGCATTCGTAAGATTATACAGTGACGATAAGGTGATTGATGATTGTGAGATAGACACCTCGGTGTATTCGGGCAAGCTGGTAATTACAACCGGCTACCGGGTGGAAACAGATACCTCAGCGGTTATCGGAAGCTATACTCTGGATACCAGTGCAACGACAGGGCTGGCGACCATTAATATCCGAACCGACAAGACGGAGATTCAGTATTACGACATCCGTACCGCAGACGGAACCTATCTGGCAAACCGACAGAAGGTAGCCATAACGGCAGGCTTTAAGTATCTGGGCTTGATTTCTTCGGATTTGTCGAATCTGACTGTTTGTTTCTATGACAGTAATCAGGGATTGCTGTATGAATGTCAGATAGATACAGAGAGTCAACAGTTGATTGAAAAGAAAGCAGAGTAAGAGGGAGGTAGACCATGCAGCAAGTGCAGAAAAAGAAAAAAAAGAAGCTGGCATTATATATGGGCATCGGCATAGTTGTCTTTTCGGCTCTGTTAGGAATTGGCATTTATGCAGTCGCAGCTCCCGAAGATGAAGAAACGAGTCTTACTCCTGCTTCTGTCCATATAAAGAGCAGTGATATAGAAAATTCGACGCTGGTAATCGGTTCGCATTTAATCTATATCGGAGCAATGACAGACGAGTTATATCAGATAGCATACGATTCGGCCGCAACATTTTCACAGACGAATATGTATTACAAATCAGAGCTTGGCGGTGGAAGCTGGTACGAAATATCATCTGCAACCTCAATTGCGGACATTTCTACACAGGGAACCCCGGTTACGAACAGTGTGGTAGAGGAGTTATCCTTTACCTATCACACAAAATCAGACGGTATCACCTATGATTTAACAACCGGGCAGGCGGTAAATATATTTGATATTAATGACCCGTATGATTTGCGGAACATGGAGGAGCTTCGCCCGTTGACCACACAATATCAGATGTTGGAAAACGGACAATCGGCAACGACTACCGCAAGTTCAAATGGGGATGATGAATCCAGCACCGAGGATAAGGATGCGACCGAGGAGCTTCGTCTGATGATTAAGGAATTTTTTGATGAAGACCTTAAGACAACGCAGACAGCAGGAGTGGGCGGTGCAAAGGTCCGGACACCGGATGAAACCGCACTTCAATGGGAACGGCAATTAAATGCAGTAAATACATATTATCAGCAGGTATCTGCAACCTTGAATGAGGGTGACGAGCGTGAAATGCTGAATACGGTTATGAGTAAGCTGGATGCAGAGCGTAGGGTTTATCTGTATACGAAGATTTATGCATTACTGGATGAGTTGACAAACAATATTGACGCAGTAAAGAACAGTGCGGTAGCAGAAGCCATTGTGGAGTCGCAGGGAAATTTGCAGACCAGTATAAATGAGTACAGTGCCAAGGGCTTTTCAAGCAGTACATCTGTGATAGGACAGGAAGAATACCGACTGATGCAGGAGCTGGTAGCCGGTGCTGAGGCATCCGATTCCGGAACCTGTACGACGGTCCTGAAAAAGCTCGGTTATCTTTATAATATAAAAAATAACACTGTAGATAAAGGAAAAGAGGAATTGGATTATCTAAATTCCGACCTTTTACCAAAGGGAGAAAAGGCATATAAGGATGCTCTGGCAGCGGGTATGTCACAGGAAAATCTGACAGCTGCAGGCAGTAATCCGGCATTGTTAGAACGCTATGCGGAGGAAACAAAGAGCAGTATTAATGCAGTCCGTACCGAGTATCAGTTTTTGATTCAGGCAAAGACACTTCGAATATCCAATGAGGCAGGGCAGGCATATATGACAACGCTGATACAGGGTGTGGATGAATTTCGAAATGCCGTTAAGCAGGATGCGGCAAAGGATAAGGCAACCGAAACGGTAGAACAATATCTGGTATGGTTAAAGCAGCAGTTGTCAGATTTAGTAAATTCCAGCCGGGGCGGAACCGATATGAGTGTCCTGCAAAAGGAAAAGGATGCATTATTACAGGAGAAGCAAAAGGCACTGGATAATAACCAATTAGGAGAAGCCAATCGCATCGATGCGTTAATTCAGGCAAAGGATAATGATATTGCGGCTTTGGAACAGGAATATTCCGACACCATATTATCTGCAACGGCAAGCGAAGCGGATAAGTCATGGGCAGCAGCGAACCTAAGCTCCGGCACAGCGGGAGCAACCGCATTGGCAATCGGACAGGAAACCGTCAGTGACATACAGAGCGGGAATCTGGATGATGTAGGGAAGGCTCTGGATAGTCTGGAAGCCCTGATGGATGCGAACAGCAGTGCGGTTACAGGAGCCTTGCAGGATATTGAAAGTGCATGGAAGCTGGCAGGCAGTGCGACAGACAGTAATGAAAATAAAGAATTAACAGCAAGAATGAACAGTCTGATTAAGACCGGTGAGGAAAAGAGCAGTCAGGATGGTCTGAGTGCAAATGAAGCAGAAGCATATCTGCAAGAGCTGATGGGAAGTCCGTTTATGAATCTGACGGAAGAAAAACAGCAGCAGGCGGTGCTGGCACTGGAATGGTACGGGGAAATCAAGAACAGCCATGCAATTAAGAATCTGGCAGCCGGATACAGTGATGTAATGCTGCAAAACGGTTCCAGATATGCATATTCCAAGCTGACAGGAACAACAGAGGAGTATGCATCCACTAAGGCTATATCCGAAGCATTGGGATACCGTTATGTATTTGACGATTCCCGGATGGTGGTTACGTTGCAGAAGGGCAAGGATTTCTATGAGTTTACTGCGGGTAAGAGCAGTATCCGCTCAAATACCTCCGCATCGGCAACCATGGCAAAGAAAGCAGAGTATCAGACCTATTTATATATACCGGGAACCTTTGTAACCAAGAATTTCGACTGTCAGATTGAGTATGTGGACAACAACAGTGTGGCAATTTTATACACACCGGCACAGAAAGAACAGGCAGATGAAATATATCAAGCACTATTAACCAAAGGAGGGGATTAAATGGCAGATTACACCATTATAGCGGATGTCAGCTCTTACATAGTTAAGACACTCAGAGAAAAGATGTGTCCGGAGCCAATACCGTCCCCGAACAATATCGAAATATCTTCTCCGGCATCTCAGGATGTAGACTACATTGTTGGTCTGTATCTCTATGAGGTAAAGGAAGAAGGTCAGGTCGCACAGCCCGCATTGATGACAAGCGGTGGTGTGCGGTTACAGAAGCCACCTAATCCGTATAGCTTATACTATATGGTTTTTATCAATGGTTCTTCCCAGATGGGGCTAAAGGCTCCGGATATTCAAAAAATCATTGGGAGGATAGCACAGATAGTGAATGATAACAGTTCTGTGCGGCCAAATCAGTTGCAACCATGGTTAGATGCCGAGGAGCCTCCAATTGTACTGTCTCAGGCGAAGATAAGTCTGGAGGAAAAGGTAAGAGTATGGCAGGCAATCAGCAAGCCATATCAGATTAGTCTGTTTTACAAGGCAGCACCGGTATTCTTATCAAGCGAGGTTATCGTAGATACACCACGGGTTGTAGATGCAACATTTGGAATTAAATCAATGAATGAAGAAGGGAGGAGTTGACACTAGGTGGAAGCATATATCGTCAGACATAGCCTTGACATGGTACTGCAATTGCGGGACACGACTACAGGAAAAAGCATTCTTGAACGAAATGTGATATTTAGGGAAAAAGGAAAGATAGTATTCTTTTCCTACAAGGGCGGAGGAGTCTATGTGATAACAGACACTTCCCGTGAGAATACACAGTACGAGATAGAAGTATACGGATATGAGACAAAAACGGTCTCTGTGGAATATGGAGAATCAAAAAAGTCTTATCAAGTACTTGAGGTGCCGTTAATTCCGAAGGAGAAGAGTCATCCGGAAGCAGACTATGTAACCATAAGGGGAAGCATGGATGGCATTGAATGTCTGGAAGCAGTTTCCTTGCAGGCAAAATCCTGTTTTCTTCAGGAGTATAATCCGAAGAAACAGCAGTTGACCTATTACGGTACGATGGAGCTTACGGAGCAGGAATATGCATTGCTCAACAAGGAAAAACAGGAGTATCAACGCTTTCAGGTAAAAAAGGAGATTACGAAAACCGGGATAACGATTCAAGAACCCTTGGATCAGCCCTGGGCAGTGAATGATCCGATTGTAAGAATCGTGAGAGGTCAGATAGGAGAGGCGGGAGAATACCTGCTGCGGCTTCTGATAGAGAACGAAGCAGATACGTATCTGATACGGTATGAGGTTCAAGGACAGACATACTATCAAACGATGGATTCGCAGGAGACAGAAAGGGAGTTGGGAAAATAATATGGTATACGTTACGGCCGGTACACAGTGTATGTGTACATTTGGAACGGCACCGAGTGTTCTGAATGTAACCTCTCAGAGCAAGGTGCTTATGGGAAATAAGCCGGTAGCTACGATTGTAGACTGTGCACCAAATACGAACCTGCCGCCCTTTGCTCTATGCACATCCTTACAGAATCCGACAGTACAGGCAGCAACTGCAGCTGCACTGGGAGTATTAACACCCCAGCCTTGTACACTGGTTCCGATGGGGACATGGAGACAGTCCCAGTCTACGACACAAACAGGCGGAAAGCCGTGTCTGGTTATGGGATGTACGTTGACCTGCGGCTTAGGTGGAGGGACAATTTCCGTTACGTCACCTTCACAACAAAAGGTAATAAATGGATAGAAAGGAGTTAAATGATGGCAGAATATTTATCACCAGGGGTATATGTAGAAGAATTTGACAATTCCCCACGTTCAATCGAAGGAGTAGGAACTTCAACTGCAGGCTTTATCGGTCTGGCAGAAAAAGGTGCAACCGTTGGAGCACCTGTATTAGTAACCAGTATGAAGAATTTTACCAGAATCTTCGGAGGAGCTTTGAATGAGTTCGATTACGGAGAGTATCGGTATCTCGCAAACAGTGTAGAGCAGTTCTTTGTAAATGGAGGAACCCGATGCTATGTTACCAGAGTAATTCCTGAGGATGCAAAAAAGGCAACCGTTAAGAAGGGAATTTTAACCGTAACTGCAGTAAATGAAGGTAAGTGGGGTAATCGGATTCAGATTACATTGACAAGTGTAACCAAGAGAAAGATGCAGATTCTCGGTAAGAACGGTGACAGCTATGTAGCTAAGACTGTAGAAGGCTTCCGCGAGGGAGACTTAGTTACCGTAGATGGCGAGTACAACCGAATTGCAAATATTTATGACAATACCGTTATCTTTGAAAAGCCATTTAAGAAGGATGTAGTAGATACCGCAATTGTTCCAAAGACTTTATTATATCTGGTTGAGACCAATATCAGTGTCCGGTATAACGAAGAAGTAGAGAACTACGCAGGAGTCAGCTTCAATACTGCAAATCCAAACTACATCGGATATAAGATGGCAAACAGTGAAATCGTAAAGGTTGAGGTTGCACCGGCAAAGGATTTGATGAATCCGGTAGAGCTGATTCTTGGCAAAGGAAATGCCAGCGGAATGTTCCTGCTGGATGGCGGAAGCAACGGAAGCATCAGCAAGATTAACGCAGCTACCTTTATCGGAGTAGATAACGGACCGGGAGCGAGAACTGGACTGGCAGCATTTGTAGAGAATACAAGCGTCAGTATGTTAGCAATTCCGGGAGTTACCATACCGGAGGTAATCGTAGCACTGGTAGCACAGTGTGAGAATCTTAAGAACCGTATGGCAGTTATTGATATGCCAAAGGATATGTTTAAGACCAAGGACCTGTTGGAATATCGTGAAATGATTGACAGCAGCTATGCAGCGATGTATCATCCTTGGATTCAGGTATTGGACCGTGCAACCGGACAGAGTGATTACATTCCACCTTCAGGTGCTGTACTGGGTGTATATTCCAGAAATGATATGTCTCGTGGCGTACATAAGGCACCGGCAAATGAAACCGTATTCTGTACCGGCTTAAAGACCAACTACACCAGTGCAGAGCAGGATATTCTGAATCCGGCAGGCATCAATCTGATTCGTGCATTGCCTGGTCAGGGAATCCGCGTATGGGGTGCCAGAACAGCAAGCAGCAACAGTCAGTTCAGATATGTAAACGTCAGACGGTTATTTATCTATGTAGAAGAAAGTATTAAGGCAAATACCAACTGGGTTGTATTTGAACCAAATGATGTAAATCTGTGGCAGAGAGTACAGATGACCATCAGCAATTTCTTAGACAATATGTGGAGAACCGGTATGCTGGCAGGAACCTCTTCCAGCGAGGCATACTTCGTAGAGATTGGTACTTCAACCATGTCAAAGGATGACATTGCAAACGGACGATTAATCTGTAATGTCGGTATTGCACCATCTAAGCCGGCAGAATTTGTAATCTTCCGCGTAACGCAGCATACAGCAAGTGCTGGCGGTGAAGGCGGCGAAGAATAAATAACAGGAAAAGGAGTAGAGAACTATGGCAGTATCAGCATACGATAATGGAAGTGGATTGGCATATCCATTAACTAAAATGAACTTCTATGTCCATATTGATGGCGTAGACGGAGCAAATGCAGCATTTAGTGAAGTGACCGGAATAGAAGCATCTGTAGATGTGATTGAATTTCGTCAGGGTAATGCAAACAGTCTGGCACCGGTAAAACTGCCGGGACTGGTAAAGCATGGAAATGTAACCCTGAAAATGGGATATACATTGGATAACGGCTTTAAGACGTGGTTACGTGAGTGTGTAAGTGAAGTTCGGGGACCAATGCCAAGATATAATGTTCAGATTGAAATGATTGACATTAACAGCGGAGCTCCTCAGACTAAGGTGGCTAGTGTTACCGGAGCAAGAGTGTGGATGTTGACAAATGCATGGGTAGCAAAGTATACAGCCCCAGACTTAAATGCATTGCAGAGTGAAGTAGCAATTGAGACCTTGGAATTGGCATATGAAGAATTAATTATACCAAACTAATAGGCAGATTGCTGAAACAGGAACTATAGTATGCGGCAGAATCCGGCAGCGAAAGGTTGCTGCCGGGCTATGCCCATAATGAGAACAAGGACAAGGAGCGACATATGGAGATTGAATTCGATTTTACATTACCAAAAGGATATGTGGATAGTAATGGTGAGGTACATAGAAGGGGAAAGATGAGACTGGCAACTGCAGGTGATGAGATTAGTGCGACCAGAGACCCGCGTGTGCTGAGTAACCCGTCTTATTTGACCATTGCCATCCTGGGTAAGGTAGTCACAGAGCTGGAAGGAATGCCTATGGTTTCTGCAAATATTATTGAACGGTTATTTACGGCGGATTTGGCATTCTTACAGGATATGTATCAGAGAATCAATGATGTGGAACCGCCGGTGGTTCATGCGGTATGTCCGAAATGCGGGGAGGAATTTGATATTCCCGTAAATTTTACCGAGGAGGGATAAGGCTGTATCCGGTGGAGGATATGTATCAGGAATTGTCCTTTATATCCTATTATTTTCATTGGGGAAGCTCTGAGGTCTTGCAACTCGACCATGCCAGCCGCAGAAAGTGGTGTCAGGAAATATCAGAGATTCACAAACGGATTAATCCCTCGAAGCAGGAGCATGAAAAAAGCATCCTAGATATGCAGCCAACCAGACGTTAGGAGGTGAAAGCGGAATATGGGAGATAATGATAAAACATTTGAAGTAAAGAACCGGAACAACTATTCGTTAACCAGAAACACAGGGTCCCATCCGGTAATCGGATATTCCTTTATGCTTCGGGTAGAAGGTGTCTATGACCTTCCTTGTCGGGCAGTCCGGGGATTTCAGAAAGAAAATGAATTTGAATATATTCAGGAAGGCGGTATGAATGATTACGTTCATATTAAGCGAAAGCCCATATCCAAGCCTTTTACGTTTAAGGTAGAACGATATGTAGGGATAGATTTGATAGACCCGCTTCCGTTAGGGAGTGAACCGGTACTTCCGATTATTCTGTTTGTCAATGCCTGTGCATTTCCAAGTCTGAAACCAGTACGCACCTATACTTTTAGCGGCTGCACCGTCATTGCAAAGGACTATGGGGAATTAGACGCAGAAAAAAGCGGTCTGGTGGTAGAAACCACCACAATTGCTTATCGGGAAATGGTTTGCGTTGCAGTCCCAACCGATACCTTAAGTCTTGGAAAGAACGGTATGGAAAAAGTGACATCCAAGGCAGGCAATGGAAATTCTGCGGTTATCGGTTATGCAGAAAGACCGGCACAGGAAAAGAAGACAACCAATCGAAAAGAAAGTAAGATAAAGGCTGCAACGGAAAAAACATGGAGTAAGAGTAATCCGGAAAATGCAAAGGCTGCTGTACCTGCCAAGGAGAAAACCGATACATTGGCGAGCAGGAAGAAATCTGCCGAAAAAAACACATGGAGTAAAAAAAATCATGCAAAACTTCCGGTATCCAAGTTAAAATTAAGCCAGAATACGTTAGCAAAGAAAAAGAAGGAAGCGGCAGCAAATACATGGAAGAAGAAGTCCCATGCAAAGCTGTTAGAACAACCGGGCGTACATGTAAACCGTACCCTTATGCAGAAATTACTGGATATTCTTATGGGAAGAAAGAAAAAGAAGCCGGGTAAGCAGGATGGTTCGGAATATGTTAAGAAACCACAAAGGGAAGGCGAGCCGGGATATAGTCGCCCAGAAATGGTGAAAAAGGCAGAGAATAGTAAATGGAGTAAACAAACCCATGCAGTACTGCCGAAAAAGGAAGCGGAAAAGACCGAATCTTTACAGGGCAGGAAAACCTCAGCAGAGAGCAGCACATGGAGTAAAAAGACCCATGCAGTACTGCCGAAAAAGGAAGCGGAAAAGACCGAATCTTTACAGGGCAGGAAAACCTCAGCAGAGAGTAGCACATGGAGTAAAAAGACCCATGCAGTACTGCCGAAAAAGGAAACAGTAAAGACCGAATCCTTACAGGGTAAGAAAACCTCAGCAGAGAGTAACACATGGGATAACAAGTCAAATGCAAAGATTCCGGAGACAAAGAGTTTATCCGGAATGATTGAGTTCAGCTCCAAGAATACATGGCCAAAGAAGAGCTATGCAGTAACCATACAAAAGAAGCTGAAAGAAGAGAAAGAAAGCAAGAAGTAAAAAGCAGGAAACAGAGAGCAGGAAGTAGGGAGAGAGAAATATGCTTACGGTAAAACCTCCAATTGCATTAGTGAGTACCAGACCGTTGACGCAAGGCTATGAAAGCTTTGAACAAAGAATCCTGGGAAATTACCAACTGCTACAGACCAGCTTGGAGCCGGAGGATTTCCTGCATCTGGTAACAGCACCGCCGGAAATCTATTTTGGAGAGGGCGGCATGACACAATTAGTTGAAAATATGAACGTACAGCAGAACCAGAATATGAAGCTGTCGATGATTAACAATATGATTAACCGAATTGTGCTGGCACAATCAGACACGATGACCTATCAGGATAAGGTATTTATATCCGGCATGATGCGAAAGCTGGGAATCCATCGGATTCAGGAGTTCATGCAGGAAATACACCACTTAAAGGAAGAGACAAATAATACACGCGAGCTGCTTCATATCTATACGGAGCATTCAGACACCTTAAAAGAAATGACATTGCAGTACCGACAAGAGGTTAAAGAGGATACCGGAACGAAAGAGGAAGCGGAAACAGAAGAACAGGAAGCAGAAAACCATTTGTATCAGACCATTCTGAATCGTTTGCAGACGGAAAAGGTATATCAGGAAATGAAATCCTATACCTCGGTGTATCCGGGAAATGATACCTATATCCGCAAGGAGGAAATGCAGCTTAGCGAACAGAACCGGTTATTACAGCAAATGCACCTACAGCAGCTTCAGAATGTTACACACATGGAGCAGCAGCCATTGGTATATCAACATGTGAATACCTATGAATATGAACCGGAGGAGACTGATTCCGGACAAACCGGTATGACAACCCGGCTGGTGCAGGCTGTTTTATATGATATTGTAGACCGCGTCTATAACCTGCGGATGCCGCAGCTTATCAAAAAGAAGGATACATGGTATCAACTGAATCAGACCTTTTATCAGATTGCGGGAGATACGCTGGAGCGGTTTCAGGAAAATCACAGCACACAAATGATACATGCAGACGAAGTAAATAATTACATGGAGCAGGTACAAAACCAGCAGAATCAAGAGATTCTTGGGTTAAAGCAGTTGATTACCTATGCAGAGCAGACAAAGCAGATAACCGAATGGCAGGAGGGAGATTCCGTAACGGTTCAGAATCAATATCTCCGGCAGAACATGAGAGAGGAACAGCACATAAGCCGGTCCGAGCAGCAGGTAGATACCGAGAATCTCACATGGAATACAGAAAATGTAACCGAGGAGCAGAGCATTTATCAGGATAACCGGACACAGGTAGAGCAGGAGCTAAAGAGAATCAACCAACAAAACATAGAAAATCAGAAAAAGGTTGCCCAGATATTAGAACAGACCCATGTTATTACGCCCCAGACTCCGGACCGGAAGAAAATGATGCAGCAGGGCTTGCGGGCATTGGAGCATCCGCAGGAAGCATTAATGGAATATCATCAGGTTCTGCAGCAGGAGACCACCGAGCAGACACAGGTAACTGAGGCTTATAATCAATTGCTGACACCGGAAACCCGCGAGATTTTCAAGATTCTGGAGCAATACCGCAAGAATCCGGAGCAAGTGGTACAGCAGGGCTTGGTAAGAGAACAGGCAGACGGACAATTGATGGCAGACTTAGTCTATCAGGAGCATCAGACAACGGTTTTACAACAAGGGGAACCGCAGATACAAATAAACGAACCAACCGAGTATATACAGAAGCAGATAAAAGAGGAATGGATTCAGCCACAGGAATACCGCGAGCTTCATCAGGAATTACCGCAGGTCTGGGAAACAATCGACCTTGTGCATAAGGAGCAGACCAATCATCTGGATGAAGAGGTTGTGGAGGAGCTGTTAGAGCAGAATCGCACCCTGCGGCAGAATACGGTTCAGAAGGAACAGCTTCTGACAACCGAACATATAGAAGAGATTCAGACGCAGACCATTCATCATCAGACAATAGAAACCTCAGCGGCAGATATTGAAAAAATGATACAGCAGGGAATGCGAAATCAGGTAGCAGAGCTATCAGATCAGGTATACAATCGTCTGGAAAGACGCTTGGGAAATGAACGGATGCGACGGGGACGATAATCACAGACGATAACCAAAGACATCCGTATAATTAAACGAACAGGAGGTGGAAACATATGTCAGTCGGTTCCGCATTAAAAGGGAATATTACAGGTGCATTGGGAAATATTGAAAGAGCAATGATAATGTTTCCACAGGAAACAAACGGACCGGTTGAGCTGGAGGAAGGCGGTGAGGCAGGAAGCAGTAAGGCACTTGCTCTGGCGTCGCAGAAGCTAAACAGCAATGGGCTTGGGAAAAAACTCAGTGCATGGGATGCCGGCATCCGGAAAAAGACACAGGGAAGCTTAACCGGAATGATATATATGGTTCAGTTTAATCCGTCTACCATTCATATTCATGCCGTAGGAGGCGGAATGTTTGCAGTCACGAACTATGGCGGAAATCATCCCGGTGCGAACTTTCAGGGGTTAAATGCACGAATTGATGTATCTATGAAGCTGATTCTGGATGCAGTAAATAACAAAGAAGCATTCGGACAGGACAAATTAATTCCCGAGCCGGTAGAGGTTGTAAAGGGAATCGCAGCCGGAGTCGCTACCGCGTCCGGTAAGAATTACAGTGTTTTGCAGCAGGTAGAAGGCTTTCATGCCGCAATGCGGGTAACGGATTACACCAATGTGAAATTCATATGGGGCAAGTCTGTGTTAGAAGGCGGTCTGACGCGGGTAAATTCCAGATATACCATGTTCAGTCCAACCGGCAATCCGATACGGGCAGAGCTGGATATTACCATTACTTGTTTGGGTGAAGCGGTAAAGAAATGGCAGGAAGCCTATGAGAAGGAATTTGCAGATAAGCAATATATGACAACACAGAAGGTTTCACAGACGGTAAGCAGTCTGGTTAACTTATAGCGGAGGAGCAGAGGCGTATGGCAAATGTATTAAAAGGGGCAGCCGGAAGTCTGACCGGAAGAATTGAAAAGGGATATTTGCTGATTAAACGTCCGGTTACGTTACCGGAAGAGCCGACTGCTACGGTAATGCCGCAGGCAAGCAGCAAAACAGGCGGAAAGCTTGACAGTATGAAGCAGGCCTTATCGTCAGCCAAGCAGGCAGCAGAGAAGAAGCTGGATGCGGCAGCCAATGCCTTAAAGGGAGTGTCAATGCAGGTACTAAAAGCTTCGGATGGATATGTTCCGATTCAGCTACAGTATAACCCTTCCAGCATACAGCTTCATACCATGAAGGGTGAGATTTTGAATCGAAGCCCCGGCGGATCCAGTGAAAATATGTTCCAGCAATGGACCGTACCGGTACAGAGCACCATGTCAGTAGAGCTTATTTTTGATGATATGAATGTCATGGATGCCTTTAATCTGGAAAACATTGTAAGCGTATCCGGTGTGCGGGATTTGGGCAAACAGTTATATACCTCAAGGGGTGCTTCGGAAGGATTCACCGTACGCCCGTTGGTTGAGGCAATCGTAGGAGCAATGGCAGCAGCGGAAAGCCGTCAGGTAATATTTGTCTGGAACCGGATGGCATTTGACGGGGCATTGGTAGGTGTAAATACCGCATATACCATGTTTAACCGAAAGGGTGAGCCGATTCGGGCAAGAGTCGGAATACAGATATTCCAGCAGAATGTATCAAAGAAGCAAGAGGGAGAAACTCAGATAGAAGTAAAGCATAATATCGAATATTGGGAAAAAGCATATGACAACCTCTTTACCAGTAATTATCTGGGCGGCGGAAGCAATGCATTGGAGCATATTAACAAGGCAAGTAATCTGATTAACTTATAGTAGAGGAACAGACTATGGCAACTATGGATTTTGATTCGTTGAAAACCAAATATAAGGGCTTCCAGACACCGGTAGCGGTAGTTAAGGTCAATAACCGGATGGTGATTGATAAGAAATCTCCGTTTCAAATTTCGAATATAGAGGTTGACCTGACCTGTGGATATGAAGCCTCTATTGCCTCCTTTGAAATATACGGTGCCTATAATTCCGTAAAGGCACAGTTTGAAACTGAAGAGATTCAGAAGTACATCTATCTGGGGTCAAAGGTAGAAATCTATATGGGATACGGAGAAAAGGCAAAGCTGATATTTATAGGTCTGATTGCAAAGGTATCCTATCAGATGCGGGAAGACGATATACCATGCATTCAAGTGACGGCAATGGATGCCAAGAGCATTATGATGGCAGGAAATTACAGCCGTCAGCTAAAGGCAACGCAGTTTACGGAAGCGGCAAAGGAAATATTGATGCGTGCTCCTTATGCCAGATTGCAGTCCATGGGTATCATTAAGAATATACAGGTGTCACAGCCGATTCTGACACCTTCGGTTGGAGATACTGCCTCTGCCCAGACAATTGAAATGGTGGCAGAGAGTGATTATGAGTTTCTGGTGAAGCTTGCAAAGAAGAATAATTATGAGTTCTTCTGCGAATGCGGAGATATTATTTTCCGAAAGGCGAAGTCCGTACAGATGCCATTGTTTACGCTGACACCGGCAATGGGAATCTATAATTTTGAGGTGGAATATGATATTACCGGATTGGCAGAGACCATCTATGCAAGAAGTACAGACCCTTCAAAGGCAAAGGTAATCGAATCCAAAGGAAAGTTCTCCAATAAGATTTCCTTGGGAAATAAAGCAAAGCCGTTGATTAAGGGTTCTGAGCGGGTCTACATAGACCCTACGATTTCCAGCAAGGAGGAAGCACAGGACCGGGTAAACAGTTTGATGGAGGATATGTCGTTCCGATACGGAACCCTGACCTGTGATATGGTAGGTCTGCCTGAAATGAAGCCGGGATATTTTCTAGATATGCAGTGTATGGGAGAAGGACCGTCCAACGTCTTTTATATGGTAGGGGTTCATCACTCTATGCGGGGGTCCGGCGGCTATAGTATGAGAATTACAGGAAAGACCAATGCAATGCTGTAAGCAGGATAGGAGAGTATAACTGTGGGATTGTATGACATTATTGATGAAATAGCTGAAAAACAGGTAATGAAGACGGAAACCGGTGATAACCGGATTTTCGGAGTGGTTCTCGGTGTTGTTACCGATAATTATGATGCCGCCATGAAGGGACGCGTATGCGTAACGGTTCCGGTCCGGGATGAAAATGCAAACAATCTGAAATGGGCGAGGGTGGCGATGCCGTCAAGCGGAAAAGAATGGGGACATTATTTTCTGCCCGAAATAGGCGACCAGGTGTTACTGGTATTTGAACAGGGAAATATTGAGAAACCATATGTAATAGGCTGTATTCCGAAGGAATCCGACAAGTTCTTTAAGGGTACGGTACAGCAGAATAACGAGTTAAAGCGAATTGTAACGAAGCATGGAAGCACGCTGGAATTTGAGGATGCGGTGCAAGGTGACGGAGAAGAGGACAAAATCGCACTCTATACACCGGGAAGTAAGCATAAGCTGGTGCTGGATAACCAGAAGAAGCAGATTCTGTTAAGTGATGAAAAGGGAGAAAATGAAGTAGAGTTGCGGACGGAAACCGGAGAAATGCGGGTGAAGGCAAAGTCCAAGCTGCGAATCGAGGTAGGAGACAGCGTATCCATTGTCATGAACGGAGACAAGGGAAGTGTATCGATAGAATGCAATAAGCTAAAGGTAAAGGCACAGGATTCGATAGATATGAACTCAAATGCAAAGGGGAAGATAGCGGCGGCAAATCTGACGCTGTCCGCATCAACGGCATTTAAGGCAGAGAGCGGAGGAACGGCACAGATTAGCGGAACTCCAATATCGATTGGCTAGCAGCAGAAAGGAGACTGTATGGATGAGAAATTATATCTGGGAGCAGGAATGAAATTCCCGCCACAGGTAAATAAAGCAACCGGAAGATTTATGCTCTCCTCAAAGGAAGAGAACGTAAAGGAAAGCATTTATCTGATTCTGATGACACAGAAAACGGAACGGTTTATGCGTCCGGAATATGGCAGCAGTATTTTGTCATATGCATTTGCAGATACCGGTGAAACCATGCTGGCACTTATGCAGCAGGAATTGGAAGAAGATATTTTGAAAAATGAGCCGCGGGTGGATGACGTAACGATTCGGATAGACGCACAAAGCCGGAGCGGATGTCTGATAATATATATAGATTATCGTTTAAGAGGAAGCAGTATCAGAGATAATATGGTATTTCCGTTCTATCTGAGCGGAGAGCCGGAAGAAGAGAGTGAAGCCTATGAGACAATGGAACAAGAGCAATTATAATACCATAACGATTGATTCCAGAACGGAGCAGGATATATTGCAGGAGATACAGAAACTTTCGGAGGCATATGTTCCGGAGTGGAAGTTCAACAAGGAAAATCCGGATATAGGTTCTGTTATCAGCATGATTTATGCACGTCAGATGATGGATAATGTGGATAAGTATAATGATATTCTGGAGCAGTTTCAGGTAGAGTTCGTAAATATGTTAGGGGTATCTCTGCAACCGGCAATTCCGGCAAGTGCCATGGTGACAATGCAGCTGGCAGAGGAATCCATGACCGGAGTTCCGTTAGAACGTGGAGTGAAGCTGTTGGCAACCACCGAGGAGGACGAACAGGTTGTATTTGAAACAGAAAGTCCGATTTACATAACCGCTTCAAAATTAGTCCGGATGTTCATGACCTCGGCACGTACCGGTAAACTGATACCGTTATATGGAGCATTTCAGCCGCCTTATTATATAGAACCGGAACAAGAGCAGGAATATCAGGCATATCCGTTTGGGTTATTTGAATTTCGGGAGACCGGACTGGAAAAGCATGGTCTGCTATTATATCATTCGCATTTATTTGATGTGGAAAACAGTGATATTATTCTCCAGCTTGGAAATCAGCCGGAGTTTACAGAGGGCTTGAAGCAGGGACAGTATCGGCTTCAGTATTACAGTGAGGAGGGCTTTGCTCCGTTTACACAGGTACGGATAGCGGAAGACGAATGCCTGTATCTGCAAAAGGATAAGCCTTGTAAAAAGGTTGAGAAAAACGGGAAAGACTATTCGGTGATTTTATTAGAGGCATGTAAAAATCCGTCACAGCCGGTTGTTTTTTCAGACATCTGGTTATCCTCCTTCGGAAAACCGGTGCCGCCTGCATTTGTAACCAACGGAAGTCTGGATTTGAATGTAAGGGAGTTTCGTCCATTTGGTGATACCTTAGCATTATATGAAGAGGTTTATATCGGGGAAAATGAGTATTTTCATAAGCCGGGGGCAAGAATTACGATTCAGTTCCGGATTCATCTGGAAACCAATCAGATTCTTCTGACAAAGCGTGAGGAAGAAGAAGCATTAAAGATTATCAAGCGTAAGCCGCGGGTACTGGTGACAGAGGTTATGGCAGATACCTATGCGGATGAGGTAACATTTGAATATTATAACGGGGTAGGCTGGAAGCGGTTAGAGTGCCAAAAGGCATACGGACAGATGTTCCGGACAGAGGGCATTGTAGATTATGAATTATCTTTTATATGTCCGGAGGACTGGCAGGAGCAGGCAGTAGGCGGTGATTCCGGAAGATGTATCCGGATGCAGCTGTTAAAGGCAGATAATTGTTATTTGAGACCGTGTACGCATCATTATCCGGTCATATCGGATATGAAGATTGCATATGCGTATGACCGGCAGGAGGCACGTCCGGAATGTCTGGAACGGCTTGCCGGCACACAGAAGCAGGATTTGACCGGCTTACTGTATCGGGAGCAGCCGATACCTGCATTTGTAAAAGGTGCATATTCAGATACCGCACTGTATATGGGATTTGATAAGAAAATGGAAGCAGGCCCAATCAGCATCTTATTTGAACTTGAGGAGGACGGTAATTTTCAGGGAACCAAGTTAAATTACTACTATTCCACCAGAAAGGGCTTCCAGAGACTGCGGCTGGTAGATTATACAAATGGAATGACGAATTCCAACCGGATTGTATTTCTTCCACCTTCCGATATGGCACCGATGCGGTTGGAGGGTAAGAGCTGTTACTGGATTAAAGCAGTGGATGAGGATGGCAGACTGGATGAAGAAGGCATATTCCGTCCGCATATTGCCAACATATACATAAATGCAGTAGAGACGACAAATGCCGAGACATTGGGCGAAGAGGAGTATTATATCGATGAGGTACAACCGGATATGAGCTTCCGGCTGTATGCGGATAATGTGCTGACGGTAGAGGTCTGGGTAAATGAAACCAATAGCCTTACAGAAAGTATGAAGAACAAGCTGCTGGCAAAGCAGCCGGAGGATGTCCGCGTAGAAAGAGATATGCATGGAAATATAATACGGTTTTTTGTCCGCTGGCAGGAGGTAGATAATTTTGACTGTTCCGGCATCGGAGACCGCCATTACTGCGTAGACCGCATGAATAACCAGTTGATATTCGGGGATGGGGTTCATGTACAGATTCCGAGAAATACAAATGATGTATCCTTTATCGTACAAATCACAAGATGCGGTGGAGCAGAAGGCAATCTGAATCCGGGTATGATTAATGCCAGCATGAGTAATCTGCTGTTTGTAAATCGGATACAGAATCCGATGAAGTCCTATGGCGGCAGTAATATGGAAACCATGGAGGAGGCACTTCACCGGGGGGGCAACCTGATTAGCAGCAGGCACAGACTGGTATCTTCGACAGATTATGAGCGGGAGGTGCTGGGTTTTTCTAAGAATGTGGCACAGGTAAAGACTGTAATCGGATATACAAAGGAAGGAAAATGGGATGAGCAGGCAATTACACTGGTGGTTTTATTGCAGGATTATTTATCGAACCCACAGTCCTTTTATCATATCCAGCACCGCTTAAAGGAGCATTTGTTAAGTCAGTGTGAGTTAAGTGTGAATCCGGATAAGTTAATGCTGGTTCCGCCAACCTTTGTATCGGTTTCGGTGGAATTATGGGTCGAAATGCTTCGTATGGAGGAAACCTTTGAGATTCAGAACCGGTTTCAGGAATGGATGGAGGAATACCTGAATCCGTATTCCTCACAGGAATGGGAAATCGGAAGCATGCCGACAGAGGCACAAATCCGACTGCTGCTGCGTTCCGGCAGACATCATATGGTTATCCGGCATATAAGCATTCATACGGTATATCAGGATGAGTTTGGAGTTCATGAGCAGACGTTGGAGGAGCTTAAGGTGAATCCGTATATGATGTGCAGAAGCGGCAATCACAGGATTCATGTAATACAGAAATAATCAGGGTATGTATGGACATGGGGATATAGGAGGAAACGATGTTAAATTCCAAAAAAAGAGTGGAAAAAACACATGAACAGATGATGGAGGATGTCTATTCAGAGATTCCGATTTATTCGGAGGAATGGACGAATTATAATCCGTCTGATCCGGGAATCACCATCTTGGAGAATCTAACTGCATTTTTGCTGCTGCAATACAACCAACTGGATGATACAGATGTGCGGGTAAAGCAGCAATTGTTGAAAATGGTCGGATTTGAGCCTCGCAAGGGAAGTCCTGCCAGAGTGCTGTTAGAACCGATAGGCTTGCAGGAGCCGATTGAATTGCCGGCAAATCAGCGGTTCCGGGTAGGGGATATGAGCTTTGAAACCATGAAGGAGCGTCTGCTGGAGCCTTGCCATGTTACCGGTGTGTATGTGAATCATAAAGGTGTATATAAGGACTATTCCTATGTGCTGGATAATGAGATTTTAATCGGTGCAAGTATATTCGGGGATGCACCGGAGGAAGGAATGGAAATCTTTATCGTAATGGACCGCACACCGTCACCGATGACGGATTCCATTTTTTACTTAAAAACAACCGGAGAATACCACCGGAATCCACCGGAGGAGAAGAACCGGAACCGACTGGCACAGGTGGTATGGGAATGTTATACAGAGGATGGCTTTGTGCCAATGAATGTAAAGGATGAAACCGACGGCTTTTTATTGGACGGAGAGCTTCGGTTCCGTATGCCGGAGCAGGACGCCAAGCTATACCGGGAGCATGGAATACAGGGATACGTGTTCCGCGGAACCTTGAAGAAGGCACAATATGATGTTCCGCCGAGAATACAGAATCTTTCGGGATTCTTGTTAGAGGTATGGCAGAAGGATACACAGGCAATCGTATATACATTTCCGAAGAACAATGACATAGAAGTTGACAGTGAATTAATGGAGCAGGAGCAGTATAAGGTTCTGTGCAAGGAGGAGAAGGGAAGCTCCTATCGCATGTATCAGGAGGTATGGTCAGAATCCGGTACAGGACGGTATTATACCGTTACACATGATGCAGTCGGAACCTATACGATTCATTTTAATAAGCGGGAGTTTGGATACGGACCGGAGCGGTTAAAGCATGCGGTAAAGGTAATTGTATATGATAAAGCACTTACAGGCAGGTACTACTTAGGTCAGGTATTGGGCTATGATAATCAGGTGATAGAGCTTCCGGAAAAGAATCTGGCAGCGGAATCCTTTTCCATTCTGGCAATGCGGAAGTTAGACGACGGTTCTGAAATCTATGATTTTGTAAAACCGAACCGAAAGGGAGAGGGCGAGCTTCAATACTATTTGTATGAGAATGAAGGCAAAATCGAGATTCTGGATGCGGGAGAGTTTATCGGAGCATATCTGTATCTGGCATCCATAGCCGTAATCCGCGGTGACGAAGGAAATATCCGCGAGGGAAATATGTTCATTGCCGAAGGAGCAGCCGGACAGGCGGCAGAGTTCCGGAATCCGGCAGCCGGCAGCGGCGGTGCCTACATGGAAACGGTGGAAGATACCAGAAAGCGGTACGTGCAGGATATTTATAAGCCGTATACAGCCGTAAGTGCAACAGATTATGAAACACTTGTAAAGACAACACCGGGACTTTGTATTCATAAGGTAAAGGCATATATGAACTACGACAGGAATCTGGTAGAGGTAGCGGTAAAGCCATACAGTCTGGAACGCTTTCCGGTATTATCAAGAGATTACCGGAGAATGATACGAAACCGACTGGAGCAATGCAGGCTGTTATCAACGCGGATAGAAATTTTGCAGCCGGTATATCTTCCGATACAGGTGCGGTGCGTCATATATGTGCATAAGCATTATGACCATTGCCGGGAGCAGATTGAACAGGCATTAAATGAAGAATTGGATTATATTAACGGACCACAGGAATTTGGACAAATTCTGCAATTTGATACCATTTTCCGTAAGCTGGAGCAGTTGGAATGTGTGGCACAGGTCTATGACCTGATCTTAACACCGAAGAACCGAGCCTTGGCAGTATGCCAGGGAGCAGATATTATACCGAAGGTAAACTGTCTATGCTATCCGGGTAGCATTACGCTGGAATTGCATACACAGGATACAGAGAATTAGGAAGGAGAGAAACGCCCATGGCAGTAGGTATGCAGTATAGCATTAAAAATAACAGACTGAAAAAGGCTATGTATCAGGGTTTCCGGATTCAGGAAGATACCGTGGTGGCGGACCCGGAGGAGGGACAGCACCTTTTGATTCTGGACGCATTGGATAGTGCTACAGAGGATTGCCCTTGGGGAAGACTCTGCTTTGATGGGGCTTTTGATTCTGACACTGTATATTATATTTATGTATTTGCACAAAACCAGAAGCAGTTTATCCATGACGGTGAAATACAGGAAATAGATTCCTTTATGAAGGATACGGAGATTAGCTTTGCGGTAAAGAAGGAATTTATGAAGCTGGCAGGAGTCCAGAGGTTCATTAATAAGCAGGATATGCTATTATATGATATAAAGGGCAGGTATCTGTGGATTGCGGTTGAATTGCTTGGCGAAGGAAAAGGAAGTCTGTCAAAGCTTCGGGTACAGTCTCCGGGTGATAACTTTATGCAGGCATTTCCGGAGGTTTACCAGAATTACGGAGATTTCTTTCACAGATATATTTCCATATTTTCTACGGTATACAATGAGTTTCAGGAGCAAATCGACAACCGGTATCAGTTGCTTGATTTAGAGCAGGCACCGGTAGAGCTGTTGAATCAATATGCGGAATGGCTGGGGCTGATTGTGCAGGGAGAATTTCTGAGCGAGGACGCACTGCGAACCTTGATAAAGGATGCGTATCTGCTGAATAAATATAAGGGAACCCGTAAGGCAATCGAGCGAATCTGTGAGATTATACTGGGAGAAACACCGATTATCGTAGAGAAGAACAGCTTAAGCGGTTATGTAAGAAATGAGGATGACCGGGTGATGAATCGGTTGTACGGAAGCAGTGTACATGATGTAACCCTAATGGTAACCGGTTATGTGGATGAGAAGAAGCGGGCACAGCTCCTTTATCTTCTGAAGCAGTTTAAGCCGGTACGAACCAGACTCCGAATCGTATTTTTACAGGAGACCGGTGTTCTGGACGGCTATTCGTATATGGATATGAATGCCAGAACCTTTGAACAAAAGATAGGAATCTTAGATGAGCATCAGCTAATGGATGGCATGATAATATTAGAGTAACGATATTAGAATAACTATATAAGAATAGCAATGTAAGAACAACTATATAAGAATAAATATATAAGATGGAGGAATCAGATATGAATATGATAGAAACGGACTGCGGCACTTATATCCGCTTGCTTGTAGAGGGAAGAATTGATGTTACGACAAGCCCAAAGCTACAGGCACAGATATTGAATTGTTTTCAGAAAAAAAATGAACTGGTGGTAGATTTCTTAAATGTAGAATACATATCCAGTGCAGGACTTCGGGCATTGCTGATTGGACAAAAGACCGCATTATCCAAAAAAGGAAAGATGGAAATTGTAAATGTATCCAAGGATGTTATGACGGTACTTAACATGACAGGCTTTAATAAGATATTAACCATAAAATAATGGTTGGGGGAAGTATGATAGAATTTCGCCAAGTGACAGCGAAGTATCCCAAGGGAGAACAGGAGGTATTCCGGCAGTTGGATTTTCAGGTGCCGGTTCATGGCTTTCTGTATCTTATGGGGGAAAGCGGAACAGGAAAAACAACCATATTGCGGCTGATTATGAAAGAATTGGAGCCGGTTCAGGGAGAAATCCGCATAAACGGAGCCGCAATTTACGGTATGCCCCGAAAAGAGATTCCGTTGTACCGCAGAAGACTGGGGCTGGTATCGCAGGATATGGGACTTTTGCAGGATAAGACGGTATACGAGAATATGGAGCTTGCAAAAAGGGTGGCACAAGCCGGTGCCGGTGATATACGCATTCAGGTTGCAATGGCATTAAGACTGGTAGGAATGGAGTCCAGCTACCAGTGTTATCCGAAGGAATTATCCGGTGGAGAACAACGAAAAATCTGCATTGCAAGAGCCATGGTAAATCATCCGGACATTCTGCTGGCGGATGAGCCGACCGGGGATTTGGACCCTGACAGCTCCATGGAGATTATGAAGCTTTTGAATGAGCTGAACCGGAGAGGAACCACTATGATAGTGGCAACGCATGACAGGGAACTTACAGAGCGTTACATTCATCCAATCCTGCTTTTAAGTAAAAATGGGGGAATATATGAAGATAAAAGTAAAGGCTGAAATTGAACAATTACAGGTCATAGATGAAGAACTGGATAAACTTCTGGCAGGACAGCATTGCTCCGAGGAAGTCGTATCGCAGCTTCATCTTTGTATAGAAGAAATCTTCGTCAATATAGCATCCTATGCATATGGGGAACAGGGCGGAATGGCAGAGATAGAAATGGAGCTGGAGGAACAGACACTTGTAATACGGTTTGAGGATGAGGGCATCCCGTATAACCCACTGGAAAAGGAAGCACCGGATATGGATGCACCGGTCGAGGAGCGGGAGATAGGTGGATTTGGAATCTATCTGGTAAGGATGATGATGGATAAGGTAGAGTATGAACGCAAGGAGAATCGGAATTGTCTATGCATAAGAAAGCAGCTAAATTAAAATATATATGGATAACACTGGGGATTCTGGCGGTAATTCTGGTATTTTCTATCATAAATGCGGGTTTGTTCCGCATGAATCCGTTTGCCTCCGGATATACCTTTTTATCACCATCCAATGTATTTCACCGTACAGGTGGGGGCTATTATGTTATCGATAACGCAAAAAAGTCTGTCATAATCTTAAATGATGCACTGGAATACGAGAGCGAGCTTTCGGGCGGTTCTCTGAGTAAGGATTTTTATTATGCCTCTCAAATCTGTGATGATACAGAGGGAGACATATATGTTGCGGATGTTGTATATAGTGGAGAAGGAACCCGTATTAAGCAGGAAAGAATTTTGAAGTTCGATAAGGCGGGAACGTATCAGGAAACCATTTTCCAGATGGACTATGAGGCAGAGCAGGCACCCTACCAGTATGGAAATATCGTAGCATTAAGCTATCTGGATGGAACGCTGACCGTCTGTATCAAGGATATGGACGGTATCTGGCAATATAGCCTGACTCCGGACGGAGAGGTTCAGAACAAGAAGCTGTGGAAGGGACGGCTTGATATGAGTGATGCGGTCTATAATGCCCATGAAAATCAAATGGTGGTATGCACCCGTCAGGGAAATCTGTATGCCATAGCAGAAGACGGAGCAATCACGGAAATCTGGGAAGGAAATGATGCGGAGATTCCGTGGACATTAGCAGCAGACCGGGAAGGAACGATATACTATACCGAATTATTGTCGGGTAATATTTATGCCATCCGGGGAGGAGAGCGAGCTGCATTGGATACCTATGCTTCCTGCTATTATACCGTTGATGTAGATGCAGACGGAGAAGGAGTGGTCGCAACCGATTACACCGGTATCTGGTATCAGTCAGGGTCACAGACCGATTATAAGGAACAGGTGTCGATTCATAATCATGTGTATCGAATCATAGTCTGGCTCGTAGCCGGTGCAGGGGTTATCCTCTTTGCAGTTATGGTAGTCTGGGGCATTATCCGGTTATTAAAAAATGTAAAGGACCGGAATCAGCTATTGCGGGTTGCCATGGTATTAACGGCATCCCTGCTTTGTACCGGAACGATATTAACGGTAGTGTTAAAGACAATGATTGCCCAGCAGAATGAAACAACAATTCAAGGACTGGATTTGATAGCCAATCTGTTAATTGAGGAAATCGATGTAGACGGTCTGACCCGGATTCAGAAGCTGGATGATTATAAAAGCGAGGTGTTCCGGGAGGTAAAGGAGCCGTTAGACCGTACGATAGATACCTGCTATGATCAAGGCTCATACTACTACTATACGATATATAAGGCGGGTGACGGTTATGTAGACGGTGTCATGGACTACGAGGAAACCTTAACCACCAGACACCCGGCATATGAATGGGGAGATAATTATTATACAGAGGTATTGGAAAAGGGAACCGTAACGAAGGTAAATCGGGAAACCAGTGCCTACGGAACATGGACCTTTGTGCTGTATCCGATTCGGGATGAGCAGGGGAATATTGTAGCCGCAATAGAAGTAGGCGTGAATATGGATGATATTCAGCAGGAGCAGCAGGTATTTTTGCGGGAGCTGCTTTTAACAACCGGAGCTGCGGTTATCGTCATCATTATGCTACTGCTGGAGTTCTTATTCTTCCTGTCAGAGGGCAAGGGCTTATGGCGGGGAACTGAGGACCCATCCGAGTACATACCATTACGAACCATGATATTCTTATTATATATGGCATCCTCCTTACAGGACCCGTTTATTGTGCAGTTATGTAACCGGTTATATGATAATCAGCTGCATCTGTTAAATGGGCTGGGACCTTCCCTGCCGATTTCCGTAGAGCTGTTAATGGCAGCTATCGGCTCCTTTGTGGCAGGACGGCTGGTATCCGGAATCGGAACCAAACGGCTGTTATTAACCGGAGGACTGTTATCCCTTGCCGGTTATCTTCTCTGCGGAATCAGCGGAACCTATATGGGAATCCTGATTGGTAAAGCATTGATTGGAACCGGTATGGGAACTGCATATGTAACCTCGAATACATTAGCGGCACTCGGACGAAGCGAGGAAGATCGGGCAAAAGCATTTGCAGGCATTAACGCAGGTGTACTGTCCGGTATTACCGTGGGTGACGGTCTTGGTTCTATCTTATTGAGCCTTGGAAACTATCGCATGGTATATATTGCCGGAGGCATCATTATGTTACTTCCGATAGCCCTGTCTGTCTGGGGAAAAAATATGGTTCCGGAGCGGACCAAGGAGGAAAAAGCAATCCGGTTTCCGCGGTTTTTATTCAACTGGCGGGTACTTCCGTTTTTCCTGCTCCTCCTGCTTCCGTTTATGATAATTTTATCTTATCGGGAATACTTTTTCCCGCTGTATGCAGAAGAACATGGAATGACAGAGGTAACCATCGGACGTATCTTCCTGTTGTGCGGACTGATTATTATCTATGTGGGACCGTATCTGGGTGAGTTATTGATTCGAAAGCTGGGAAGTAAGCGGGCAATGATATTTGCCAGTATTGCAATGGCAGTAAATCTTGCTATTTATATTTGTGTTCCATGTATGGCAACTGCTATAATTGGTGTAGTATTACTTTCCATTATCATATCCTTTGCGTATACCTGCCAGTATTCTTATTTCTCGACAGTGCCGGAGTGTGATGCCTACGGAGAAGGAAATTCCATGGGTATTTATTCCATGGTAGAGAATCTGGGGCAGACACTGGGACCGATTATATTTGCGGCGTTGCTGATGCAGGGATATGAACAGGGAATCCGTATCGTCGGAGCCGGTTTTGGCGGCTTATTGTTGGCATATCTGCTGGCGGTACTGATTCAGAAAAGGAGTAGTCAAGGAAAAGAGGAATCGTAGCATGGAAATACAGTATGAGAGAATCGGAATGACGGATTTAGATGCGATGGCAGATATTTATGCGACGTATCTGAATGCGGGAGATACCATTCGTGATTATGTAGAAGCAGGCATGAAGAATAAAGACTTTGTCGGCTATAAGGCATTGGACCATGGTAAGATTGTGGGAGTCTTATCCGGAAGAAGCGGGATTGATTTTACCTATCCGCATCCGGAGATTGCGGAACGTTTAAGGCAGAAATTTCCGGAGGAAAAGATATATACACCGGATGCACTGGTGGTACTGGATGAATACCGGGGACATCCGCTGGCGTTTGAATTAGGCAGACTGTTAATTCAGGAGGTACACCAAAAGGGCTATGAATATCTGTTGACAGAGCTGTGGATATATCCGAATGGACACATTCCGGCAGAGCATGTTGTCAGCACATGGGGAACCGAGGTATATCGGGAAGACATTGACGGTTTTTACAGGGAATTGGAGAAATACCATATGGAGTGTCCGGTATGCGGAACACATTGTAGCTGTGGAGCCAGGATTCTGGTTATGAAGACAGACGGACAGATACATATCCGGGAAGGGGAGAAGGAAAATGAATTATAAGAAAAAGAAGCTAGGGGTTCAGATGGGAAGAATCATAGCTGTTACAATCGCTATTCTGACAGTCATACTTGCAGGCTTTAGCTATATGTCATTTCAGAATACATTTCGCCGGTTCTATTCCGATAAGGCACAGAGTACCGCCAAAATGATTACAGAGGTGGTTGACGGCAATCGGATTCAGAACTATGTGGCAACCGGAGAAACCGACGAATATTATACGGAATTGCAGGAGCTGCTGTCGAACATGAAGGAGGACAGCGGAGCGGCATATCTGTACCTGTTTTATCCGGAGGAGGACCATTTTATATATATCTTAGATGCAAGTACGGGAGAGACACAGGAACAGGGCATCAGTCAGTTAGGGGATATTTATGAATACGGGGAAACGGAATACCGCTACCTTGTACCGGATGTGCAGGCAAAGCGGGCATCACAGCAGATTATCATGGGGCAGGATGTAGGCTATGGAAAATCCGTATCCGCATGGGCTCCAATTCTCGATTCCGAGGGAAATCTGGCAGCAATGGCAGAGGTAGACTTCTATCTTGAAAAGGTGGGACAGGAAGCCACCTTCTATGTACTTCGGTTTATCGCAGTTATGCTTATCGGCACCATGGTAATTCTTCTTATATTGCTACGGTTTAATAACAAGCATCTGATTCGTCCGCTTCAGGAATTGACAGCGGTAATTGCCTCTTATAAGGATGGTAAATTTCAGGCGGAGCAGCAGGAATTTCATACACAGGATGAAATGCAGGAGTTATATGATACCTATGTCCATATGGTAGAGAAAATGGATTCCTATGTAGAGAACATAACGAAGATTACCGCAGAAAAAGAACGAATCGGCACCGAGTTAAATGTAGCAACCCAGATACAGGCAGATATGCTTCCGAGTATATTTCCTGCATTTCCGGATAGAAAAGAGGTTGACATTTATGCCCTGATGCAGCCGGCAAAAGAGGTAGGCGGAGATTTCTATGACTTCTTCTGGGTTGATGACCAGCATCTGGGATTTGTAATTGCGGATGTATCCGGCAAGGGTGTTCCGGCAGCGTTGTTCATGGTGATTACCAAGACGATTATTAAGAATCATATGGTGACAGGTAATTCCGTAGAGAAGGTGCTGGAGCTGGTAAATCAACAGCTTTGTGAAGGCAATGAGGAATCCTTCTTTGTAACCGCATGGCTCGGTATTCTGGATATTCAGACCGGAATCGTAGAGTATGCCAATGCGGGGCATAATCCGCCGATTCATATTAGCGGCGGTCAGGGGACGTATGTGCAGGGGGATACCGGACTGGTGCTTGCAGCCATGGAGGGTATGACTTATACAAAAGAAACCTTGCAGATGCAAAAGGGAGACCGGATACTCCTATATACAGACGGAGTAACGGAATCCGTAACGAAAGCAAATGAAGCCTATGGCGAGGAACGGTTAATGACGATAGCAGAGTCAACCGGAGATATGACACCGCAGGAGGCAGTTGGATATATTAAAAAGGATATTGAGAACTTTGCGGGTGAAGCAGAGCAGTTTGATGACATTACAATGTTAATGCTGGAATATATGGGATAGAAAGCAGTCTGCTGGGAACAGCGTTGTAAATCAGGAGGAAATCGTATGGATGGAGTAGATGGGCTTACAATAGAAAAAAACCGCATGGTGACAAAGGAATTAGAAGGGATACTGCATAGCAAGAAGCAGGATGAGATGGAGGATGCCGCCAGCCGTCAGATGGAGGCTCTTGCACAAGAGACAACGGTTATGCAGCAGACGGTACAAAACGGACTTCAGACATTGCCGGTAACCGGGGAACAACAGAATCCGCAGGTGCAGGCACTTCCGGGACAGCAGCAGGTTAAGGAAGGCTACTTTGACAGAAAAAACAGACGCGAGAAAGAGGAAACAAGGTACAACAGCTATAAGGCTATGAAGACCGCTGTAACCGCAGATTTTGAACAGACCGAGCATATGCAGAATGTCTTACAAAAGACAACAAAGTACAAGGATGGGGATCATAAGGTATCCATAAAGCAGACAGAGCTGCGGGACAAGGTGCGTGCAGGGGATTATTCCCATTTAGAACAGTTAGACCCTGTATTGCGGGAGCTGGAGGCTGTGAACTATATGAATGCCCATATGCAGGACTTGTCCGGAACACCGGCAGAGGTAGTGACCCGGTTAAGGCAGGGAGGCATAAACGGATTGATGCAGCCGCTTTTGCGAATCGGTATATCAATGGGAATGCGGGGCTTACTGCCGAATAATCCTGCGATTCCGGGAAACATGGATGCAAAAGAGTTTTTCCGGAGCTTAGATGCAGAGATTAATAAGGAAATTATGGTAGAGACCATTGTTAAGCCGTCCGGGCAGCAGTTGTTCATGGCAAAGCTGATGCTGCTGACCCAGTTAGGCGGAGTCCGTAAGACGGTTACCAAGAACGGGAAAAAGGATGTGACAAACTGGGAAGGGCCGTTAGCCAATGCCTATGCACATTGCTCCAGAGTAGGTGTCATACTTCCGGGAGACTCGCAGGCTTCTTCGCAAGGAGACAGTGAAACCGTTCTGGATACGTTTGTAGGTAAGAAAAAGGAAGGCTTCTTCAAGCGGGGAGCCGCAACGCATTCGCTCCAGAAGAAATCCAAGCTGCGAGGCGGAAAAGAATTTAAGGAAAAGAAAACAAAGGGTACCTTCTCTAACCAGTGGGGTATGAATGTGGCAGTCGGTGGACTGGGAAATCAAGGGATTCCGGGACCGGGTGACCGAACCTTAAAAAATGACGGAAGCTGCGGACACATTTATATGCATTTGCAGGAGGGTGACGAAACTACATATACCAGCCTGTTGATTGGATTTGAAAGTGATTCCTATAAGAAGACCAATCAGCTCGGACATACGCATGGATTTGGAAACGGTGAGTTTGCTTCCAGCTTCGGCGGACAGCGGATGGACGAAATCGGAGATAAATATGGCGGAAGAGTGGTGGACCTATCGGGAATGTCAGAGGATGTATATAAGAATGCAGTCCATAATCTGCAGGAGCATTTCCGCAATGCAAGTCAGGAGCCGGACAAGATAGAAGAAATTGTCCGGAAGCTGTGTGGAGAACAGATGAGTTTAAATGAAATACAGGATTTGTTACGGCTTGGATAATGGATAAATGCTCAGACAGGGAGGATACAGATATGCAGATTATCAGAATAGATAATGAAAATATAAAGGCATTTTCCGAATTAATACCGGAGGAGATTCAGGTAATGCTTGCAGACGGCGGAGCTTATGTCGGGCTGGGAATCGTAGAGGATGATTATGCCTGTGGACAAATGATTGCAGAGATAGAAGGACAGACCGTACGGATACATTCCATTTATGTAGCACCGGAATATCGAAGACGCGGCTTTGCAACGGAATTATTAATAGAAATGGCAGAAAGCATCTGTGAATGGGAATCCATATACGGGTATCAGATTGAATTTACCGAGTCATTAGAGGAGGAAAATGGCTTAAAACCATTCTTGGAATACTGTGGTTTTGAGCTGGAACCAAAAGAGGATACAGGCACATGGAGCTGTCAGCTCGGAGCAATTGAGCCGGTATGGAAAAATAAGAACCTACAGATGCAGGTGATTCCGTATGAACAGATAAATAATGAGCTGCTTCAGCAGTTACGCAGGGAGCAGCCGGCAATTCTGGCACAGGATATAGATGCGGGGCGGATTGAGAAGGCTTGCAGCTGCGTATTGGCAAATAAGAATCGGCTGACCGGATGCCTGATGGTGGTTCGGGAGGATGAGCAATTAATTCTGGAATGGGTGCGGATTACACCGACCAATTCCGTACAGCTTCTGGGGATGTTTCAATACGCAGTCGAGCATGCCATAGAAAAATACGGACCGGAACAGACACTTGTAGTTCCGGTATTAAACGAAAAAGCAGATGCCCTGTTAAAGCGAATGCTGCGAAATGCAGTAGAGCCAATGGAGCATTGCTGGACAGGAACCTATGTGTTTGACGGAGAAGAAGAACCGGCATAAGACTTAGGTGCAGGAACAAAGAGGTAACGGTAAGCAGATGCATGGAGACATGGATAAAGGCAGGGAGCATAGGATGGAGCAAATAGGAAAATTCAGTGAAGAATATAGACATAAACCCTTTTTAAGCTATGCGGAATACATGGACTATATATTTGCCTGTGCAAATATCCAACTGGCAGATTATATTCAGGGGTTGAAGAGTAAGTATGCCACGGGACAGGGCGGATATAAGAATATCATGTATCCGGATATTGAGATTGCGTATCAGTTATGTGATACCAAGATTCAGCAGTTCTTTTTGGCGGAGGAGCAGACGGATTCTGCCGGAGAGACAGAGCAGGAAGGGGAAACAGAGGAGATAGATGCAGAGCTGGCAGATTTGTTACAGGGCTTTGCCATGTCCTTTGGAGAAAGCGAAAAGCCTTCTACAGAAGAAACAGAGCTGTCTGCGGATGAATTACTGGCATTCGTAGATGACCGGATTGCCACAACGGATATGACACAAATGCGGTTTCCGTTTTATGATATATGCAGTAAATTATCCTTTCAGCCATTTACGGTATTTTGTCTGGCTTGTGCAATTTTGTCCTCCACCCAGACTAGCTATGCATCCGTATTTCAGATTATTAATGAAAACGGAAGCCTGACAACTCCGACGATAGAATCGGCAGCCAGAGTCTATTTTGCGAACCGTTATTCTATCACAGATGTCTATAGCCAGATGTCTGTTTCGTTAGAGCAGCTATTGCCGATTATGGATTTGCGGGTAAACAGCCAGATGCCGTTTTCTACCCTGATAGCACCGGATAAGCGACTGATAGATTACCTGTTTGGAAGTCATCCGTTCCGGCTGGATGAAAATTATCAGCGGTTTATGAAGCGGCTGACCGACGATAAGGAATTGAATCCGATTATGGCAAACGCACAGATATTGGAAGCCATGGACATTTCTTATAACAAGGGAGTCCGAATCTTTTCTTATTATGGTGATGAGGGCAGCGGAAGAAAGTTCTTTGTGAAGCAGTTCTGTAAGAGTCATGGCATGGAAGCCATTACGCTAAACTGTAAGAAGCTGTTTGTTTATGACTATGGCTTTATCGAAAAAGCAATCTGGGCAGTCTGCCGGGAATGTATCTTTACGAATGCCTGCTGCTGTCTGGATGACCTGACCTATCGGGAGGATGAAAAGGAAAAATTCCTTGGCTATATGGATTTATCTTTAGGAAAATTGTTGGAGCATGAGATTACGGTATTTACCGTCAGCCGAGAAAAACTTACCCTGCGGGATGTGACTACACAGGAATTTACAGAGCTGGAGCTTCCGACCCCATCGAATCAGGAGCGGGAGGACTGCTGGAATTATTTTTCACAGGAATACAGTCTGGATGAAGATGTAAGCTTACAGGAGTTGGCAACCAAGTTCCTGTTTACACCGGGTAAGATTAAGGCGGCGTTATATCAGGCAAGAAGCTTTGCCACTATGAATAAGGAGATTCTGGTATCCAGAGCCAGACTGTTCCAAGGCTGTAATAATCAAATGAGTTCAGAACTGACCCAGAAGGCAACCAGAGTTAAGGCTAATTTCGGCTTTGAGGATATTGTTATGAATGCATCCCAGAGGGAGACCTTAGAGCATGCCATTGACCAGATGAACTTCCGGAAGCAGGTCTATGATAACTGGAACTATACGAAGAAATATCCATATGGACGCGGACTATCCATTCTGCTGTTTGGAGCACCCGGTACCGGTAAATCCATGTGTGCACAGGTAATCGCACATGAATTGAATCTGGAATTGTATCGGGTTGATTTGTCCAAGGTAATTGATAAATATGTCGGTGAAACCGAGAAATCCATATCTATGATTTTCCGGGAAGCAAAGAAGTGTAACGTGGTACTGTTCTTTGATGAATGTGATACCTTATTTGCGAAGCGTTCCGATGACGGAGGCAGTAATCAGGCATCCAATAATAATAAGACCGCATTGCTGCTACAGGAGGTAGAGGCATATGACGGTGTATCCGTATTGGCAACAAACTATAAGCACAATATTGACCCGGCATTCTTCCGAAGAATGAAGTACATTGTGGAATTTCAGTTTCCGGACCCGGATACCAGAGAAATGCTGTGGCGAACCACCATTCCAAAGGGAACACCGCTCGGAGAAGATGTGGATATTCGCTTCTTGGCAGAACGCTTTGAATTTGTAGGTGGTAACATTAAGAACTGTATTTTAAATGCTGCGTTTTTGGCAGCCGCAGACGGAGATGGTAAAGAGGTCTGTATGCGGCATTATCTTCAGGCAATCAAATATGAGTTCGTAAAGACCGGTAAGGTATTTACGAAAGCAGACTTTGAGCCATATGCATATATGGTCGGACTTGGAGAAGCCCCGGAAGAGGATTAAAGTAAGGAAGAGAGGGAGCATGGTTAAGAAATTACAACAAAGGGATATCGATAAATATTATATAATTTGTCCGAGCTGGCGGCTGGAGGAATATCTGGATATGGAGAGTCGCTGGAATCCGGACTGTACCGTATTCGGTGCAGAGAAGGAGGACGGAACCCCACAGGGGCTTCTGCTTTTGCAAAAGACGGGGGAAGAAGCGTATGAAATAGGGGTACTGACCTGTAACAGCATAACCCAGACAGCGGTAGCCAGACAGTTGTTGCAGACGGCACAAAGCTATGTGGCAGTTTACGGAGGAGGAAGACTGACCTATCAATATATGGCGGAAGATACAGGAACCATGGAGCAGTTGCTTCGACAGGAAGACTGGGAGGAATCTGAGTCCTGTGGGATTGTGTATCAGATTCAAGGGGAGAATTTGCAGCTTCCTTTAAAAGAGGAATACCCATTCAATGGTGAGATTATATTATTTTCAGAACTTCCAATCGAGGAATATATCCGGTTTTCAAAGCGATTTGGTCAGGATATAGAAGTATTTCTGGATTATCGTCTGTGTGATGACATGGATACGGAAATGAGTCTGGCTTATATGGTAGAAGGCAGGCTGGCAGGGTATCTTTTGATTCGGACATGGGAGGATGCAATGGAGCTTAACCGGTTCTACATAGATGCAGAGCATAGAACCAGCTTCGGAGCCATGGTACAGCGGTTATATGAAAAATATAAGGAGCATCAGCCTGCCATACGAACCATTTACATATGTGCAGTCAATGAGGTATCGGATAAGCTGATTCAGCATTTACTGGGGCGTAGGGTTCTGGATAAGCAGTATGTAAAGCGGGCAGCTAAGATGGTGTAACAACCAATATAAGAGGAGGAAATTATGGACCAGACAAGTGAACAGATTAAGAAAACAATAGAAGAACAAAAGATCCGTCAGGCAACTATGCAGGAAACGGAACAAAGACTTATAAGAGAGCAGCAGATAGCACAGGAGGATGCGGCTGCTTATGAGAAATACAGGGACCCGGAATATACAAAATATAAAGCATCCCGTAAAAAGAGTACATCCAGACAATATCGGAATTATGAATTGTATAAGGCGGCAAAGGAAAAAGAGATGAAGAGCCAATATGGTTTGCGGGCAAATGAAGCAGACTATATTAAGCAGTCACAGGCTATGATTGTGACGGAGGAGTATCAGGAAGATACAAATTATGAGCAGATATTATTAAATATATGCAAAACCAGTGAAGCCGACCAATCTATAACGAAAGAGGATATGCGGTTATTGACGGATGCCGTTTACCGTTCTACGGTACATGAAGGACGGAGGGATGCCGAAACAGAAGCCGTATATGAAAAAGAAAAGGAACAGGCAATTCAGGAAATTTATTACCGGCAAATAGAAATGCTGGAACAAAAGTATGGGAAAAAGCTGGCAAAGCTGTCACCCAAAGAGTATTTGGAACGGTTGCCGGAGCTGGAACAGGATTTTGCGACAATTGGAGATATGCATAACTTTTTTGCACATAGGGCAATTGATAGTGATGCGGTAGAAGCGGAACAGAGCATACAGGTCCGTATGGCAGACAAGCTTAGCTTTTATTATGATGTCTGGCAGATTCTGAAGGACCGGTATGATACATTTGTCCGAGGGGAAGATAGTAAGATTACCCAAAAGGGTGAGCTGACGAAAGAAGCGAAGCAGGAATATGAAAAACGAATAAAGGAATGTATGCAGAATGCAGATAGGTCGCAGGCATTCCGGAAGGTTGAACGTAAGCGAAAGAATATTCCGGATATTCTTGTGAAAACAGAGGAAACAAAGCGTGCAGCCGGGGATGTATTGAAAGCAATAGCAGATGAAGAAAAAAAATTAGAAAAAGCCGAACAAGCGAAAGAAGACCAAGAAGCGGACAAGGATAAACAAACCGAACAAGCGAAAGAAGACGAAAAGAAAAAGCAGATGGATGAATTAAGCCGTAAGATTAACGACTATAATACCTATCTGCGAGAAAAAGAAATCCTTGCACAAACACAGGCAGATGTAGATGCGGGTAAAGAACTGACGGAAACTGAGTTGAGTCACATCGAATCCATGAAACAGGCGGTAGGACAATACGAAAAAGAAGGGGAAATAAAGAGTGAGGAGGAACTTAACAGAGTATCCGGTGAATTGAGTAAATTGCAGGAAGGACAGAAGTTCTTATTCAATGCAGCAAAGTTAGAAGAAGAATTTGATGGCCTTGTTGACGAATATCTGGAGATGGCAAGGAATTTTCACCCGGAACGAGTACGTGATGAAGAATTATTATCCGGTGGCTTGACAAAAATTCATGAGATTCTAGAACAGGATGAGAAATTAAATCGTATATATCGTGGGCTTAGAAATGAAAGCTATGTAACGGATTTAGAAAAATGGATAGGTCAGGTTGAAAAAAGAGGGATTCAACCGGAGGAACGGGAGCGTTATGAAAAAGAAAAACCGGTAATTGCAAAGTTTCATGAACTTTGTTCTATTGTAAAAAATCTTCCGAATGAAGAAAATATGAAAACGCTTATTAAGAGCCGCTTGGAGGATATTGTAAAATGTGGATACAGTACAAAGCGTTCCTTTATGGAACTTAAAAATCCAAGGGAGCAGTTAGATAATATTCATCATGATGATAAAACGGAACTGAAGGAGTTATCAGCTAAGGAAGCAAGGGATATTGAAAAGGGATATGTGAGACTTGGAGGAAGAAATGCTGAGTATTTAGAGGTGGTTCCAAAGACCGTTCAATTATTAAAAGGAATCCAAAAACTTCGGGCGATGAAGGAACAGTCACCGGACTATTATTATTTGGCACAGACAAGTGTAGAACTGGCGAAAAGTGAACAGATGTTACAGCTCGAACCACTTTTATCAAGGAATCTGTATCTATTGCGAAAAAGATACCGCATTGATGAAAACGGGGAATATGCACAGACATTCCAAACACAGGAAGAAATACAGGAGCTGCCGAGGGAACTGGATGAACTCAGGAATATGTATAATGACTGGTCTGTAGGATATACAAGGGAAGTAAACAAAACGAAAAAGAATTGGGTAAATGATACGAGGACTGTGCTGACAAGCAGGTATGAAATGGAATCGGAAGAAGAGATACCGGAGACTCCTGAGGCTAAAATGGAACAGTATCTGAAACATTTTGCACAATTTCGTGATTCATATGACCGATTGAGCCAGAGTCTGCGGGAAGGAAATTACCGGGACTATGCGATTGTACAGAATGTGAGTGAACTTCAGATTTGTTACAATCGGATTCAGAAGATAAAGGATTCGGATATAGAAATAGAAAATGAGGAATTAAAAAGCGTAGTTGAGCAGTATGGTGACTTGGATACGCTAAGCCGCGAATTAAGTGCGTTACTGGATTACGGAGAGGGTCTGCTTTTTATGAAGCTTGGAAATGCTTCACCGGAGGAGAATCCGCAACAGAACGCAGATAAGGCAAATGCAGAAACCCTTCTGTCAGAAAGTCGGGCAAAGGTTGAACGGATTCGGGCGAAACATCTGACACAGGACTATTCCGATGAGATTCACAATAGTGAACGAAGAGCAAGGATGTTAAATGAGCTCGGATATGAATTAAAGAGCAGTTATGAGCGGGGAGAGGTAATTACACCAAAGGGCTTTATTGGTGTAGCCGGTGGAATGATTGGCTATCCGCTACAGTTCTTTAACTGGATGATTCGTGAGAAGCGTACTATGAATCATGGAAAGGTAAATTACCAGAAGGCTTGTGAAAAGCAGGATGAATTGCTGGAAAAAGTGCCGGAAATGAAAGAAAGTACGTTGCCGTCATACCAGCGGGGCGATGCCGATTATGTTCCGGCAGTAGAGCTTGAAAAATATTTTTCAAGTGATTGGAAGAAGCAGTTAAAACAGCAGGTAAATCTGGAAGGTCTGCTTCCGTATGAGAATGATGCAGATTTGTATGTGGAGGAATACCGGACAGCTCTTCAGGCAATTGACCGTTACCGGAAGGTGGTAGGAATTGTAAATACGGATACAACAGAAATGGAAATGGCATATTTAGATGTATTCCGGTCAGAAGCACAGAGCTATATAGAAGGTAATGCGGAAAACGGAGATAAGTATGTCCAAAGTAATTGTGCGTTTCTAAAAGAACTGCTCCGGCAGATGGATGAGAAACTTTCGGGAACGCTTAGTGAAACAATGGATAAGAAGGAATTGGAGCATATTAACCTGAACACCATTGCATATGTGGAAGATACTACCTACTCCGCAAATCTGGAAGAAAGCAATATACGAGATATACCGTTGTTCTTACATGAGCCAAACATCAATGATGTCCGGCAGAGCAGTATAGGTGATTGCTGGTATGTTTCTGCAATCAGTGCGGTTGTAAATGCAAATCCGGATTATATCAGAAGCATGTTCCATGATTTAGGTGACGGTAATGTGCTGGTACGGATGTTTAGGGAAAACCCTATAGAAAAAGAAAAGCCGATGCCGGTATATTTTAAGCTTAGAAAGCAATATGAAACCGGATGGGGAAATGCCTGTGATTGTACATGGGTACAGCTCTTGGAAAAAGCATACGCATTGGGCGGTTTTAATCAGAAGAACAATGTAAAAATTGAAGGCAACCGGATATATAATGTGACAGAAGAGTTGACAATGGGTGATATTCCAACGGCAGTCTTCCACCTTACGGGTAAAGTACCACCGAAACTATACGGATGGAAGGAAGGCATAATAAGCCTGATGTTAACCGATAATATGAAGCGTGGCATGGTGGCTGGTTTGAATGGGGTGGAAGTAAGTGCTATGGGTTTGGTATTTGAAGAGTATGAGGATAGATATAAAGCAAACATAAATCCAAAGACAAGTAAGGAGAAAACGGAGCTTACACTCCATCATTTAAAGGAATGCATGGAACAACTTTTAGAGGGTGAGGATTTTGCGGATTTTGAGAGGTTATACTTAGAGCGAGTTATGGGAGAAGCTGGTACTGCATACTTGAATGAACTTAAAAAGAAGCCTCAGGAAGAACAGGCAAACGAGCATGCCAAATGGAAGCAGGAACTTAAAGAGTACTATTGGAAGATAGTGGAAGAAAACATGCAAAAAATGAGCCGGGGAGAACCTTTGGAATTTACGGATGCCCAGAAACAGGAATATCGGGAAGACGGAAGAAATCCGGAACGCGAGGAACAGATTCGGAAAGAGCGGCAGGCAATTGCCAAAGTTCATGGAGATCAAAACTCACCATATGCTCTTCGTGTGCGGGAGATGTCAAGGCTGTTAATCGAAAGTCTGGATAAACATGGAACAATTGCAAGTGTTATTCCGCATTGTACGGATATTATAGATTATGAAGAAATGAACGGAAGAATCTTCTTCTTAATGAGAGACCCGTTTAATATTTATAATTATGAATATACCTATGACAAGAAGGGAAAGAAACAAATAGCAACGGAAGCACTTCCGGATGTGGTTACAAAGCGAGAAGCCAATCGACATCTGGTAGGAAACAGTAAAGAAGAAATTGAAAAAGGCGGATTCCGCGGTACATCATGGATTGAAGCGGATGATATGTATGAGATTCTGGAATCAGGTTTCAGTGTTAACCCGGACAAGCTTCAGATTCCTAGTTATTAAAACAAAAATGAACCGGATGCTGAGATATATCAGCACCGGTTCGTTTTTAATGGAAATCAACCGTTAGTAATAGAGAGTATCTACAGTGTTTTTAAAGTCAGCTAAGTCAAGCAGGAAGGTTCCGGTATCCTTGGAAAATAAGTTCTTTCTTTTGGAAGAGGTAAAGTGTACGGTGCCGTCGGGTTCTGTGATTTTTACATATTCCTTTACACCGGTGTTCCATGGATTTCGCATCCGTATAAATTTATGACCGTCATGTTCTTCGCATCCGAGAATGGTATAAGCATGCCTACCAACCATTCCGTTTGCTTCAGACTCTCCGTTCAGACCACTTTGGTTGTCGCTTAATTTTCTGGTTCCGCAACACAGGGTGCTTCCTTTTTTTAAGGCGTCCTGTATGTCATCATATAAAGTAAGCATACTTTTGGAATATACACCTTGACCATTCTGTTCCATAATCCCGACATGTTCAATCTGCAATCCGGTATCAGACTCATAATTTTCCAATAGATTTATAAGCCGACGTTTATAATCACTTAAAAATTCTTTGGTCACCTGTAGACTATCAAACATTGTTTTACAGTCTTTGGGTATCCATGTATTTTCTGAAAACGTATGTTCAAGAATACATTCTATATCTTCAATACTAACATGCTTGCTGTCTGCAATATATTCTGAAGGGATTTGCTTAAAACACAAATCGCGAATATAGTAATCAAGTATACCATGGAAAGATAGAATCTTAGCTTTCACATCTATATTTTCATCCTGGGCGGTAAGCTGGTTCTGAAAATTTACAGAAGGGAGAAAATCACTCACGTTATTGATGGTAGCCTGTGGTAAATCCCTGCGTGTATGCTCTTTGCCGGTTAATGTTGTTAAGAAGAGGTTGGAGTGACCGCCTTCAATTTCGGAATAGGTTCTTTGAGTGTCCACTGGTCTGGCAGTGTTTTTATGCAGACCGGAAGCAACATATGCTTTTTCTATCATCTGTACCCAGAGATTGTTTGCTGAAAAAGTATCCATGCCAAGAGATTTTGGAACGGTCTTTGTTACTGTGACATATTTCGGAATCAATGGTTGCTCCGGTGCATCTTTTTTGAAAAAGCGTACGGTCACAGTTCCGTTACCGTTATCACGCATACAACGCTTAATCGCTTGTGGGTCTTGTTGAACCATGGAAATCAGAGCAGCCTGTAGATAGCAATCGCCCAGAAGTCTTTGTTCTATGTCATCAACTGTCGGTTCCTTTGCGAATAAAGGCAGGTCGGATGCATCATGATTAGAAGAATGCCAGAGACCCGTAGCTATCTCTGTATTAGAATAATCATCATGGATAGCACCGGCAGGCACTTCCTCCAAAGCACCGTTAAAATTAGTATCAAAGTATAATTTATAACGGTGGAAAATGATTAATTCTTTTGCGGACGGAACATCTCCGTTCGGATAAGAATTTAACAATTTCTGAATGTGAGAAACTTTTGCAGAAAGCTTGCTGTAGCGGGTTTCTGTTACATTCATGCTTGTATAATCCTTGAGTGCGGACATGAGCTTCTGATAAGCTCTGGTAGAGTTTTTTAACTGCTCATCATAGGCAATATTTGCTCTTAATACCTGATGGTAGGCAAGACTTCTTTCCTGTGTTTCATTTTCATAGGCTTGTTTCAACGAGATTCTGGCAAAGGCTTCCTTTTTTTGTTCTTGAGCCTGTTCCTGCACCTGTGCTTGTTCCTGCACTTGCACTTGAGCCTGTTCCTGTTCTTGAGCTTGTTCTTGCACTTGAATCTCAGGCTGGACCTCTGTAACCTCCTGTTGTTCTGCCTGCCTTGGACGGAAAAAGTTTCTTACCCCATCCTTCCACGAGGCTCTCTCGGTTGCATTTTTAACTGCATTTTGCGGGGCAGCAGAAAAATCGGCAGGTGGTTGTGTAGAAGCATCGTTGGGTATCTGCTGCATCTGGTACTGTACAGCTTGTAAAGATACAGTTGTAGTTTCTGTCAGTTCGTCCTGCTGTGTATGGGTATTTATTTGTATGGATTCCGGTGCTTGACAGAGCTGTTGTGCAGAATCGGTTGTTTCACCTGGTTTTGACATATTGCGTTCCTCCTTACGATTAAGATGCCTTGCCCTAATTCGGAAGCAAAGGCTTTAAGAAATCCTCATAAACGGATTCCGGATTGGTAATGTTTGTTCCGAGCTTGTAGGTTATGCTGTTTTTTTCTCCTATCACCTGTGCGGTTAAGTAAGATGCATTTGCATCATCCATGAAATATTTAATCTGGATTTCTTTATCCGGATTCTGCAGGATAACGATATCGGAATATTTAACGGTATTCATCCGTAAGGCGTGCCGTATATGTAGCTGTGTAAGAAATGAACTGATGGTCTGCATCCATACATGATTCAGAGCAACGTCATCCTCAAGCGGTGTGACAAGCGGTGATACAAGATAGCTGGATACCTGAAGTGCTTCGCTTGATATTTTCGCACCCTCTAATAGTTTTTCTGCTAATCTCTGGCCGTCACTGTTTATAGCATTCATGGTGATTTCGTCAAAACATACACTGTCTCCGAATTCCAGAATCATATCCGCAAGACTCTGAAGAAGTGCATAAAGATGGAGAGCCTCATTACCGGAAACGGTATAGGCAGCATGAATATTAAGCTTTCCCTCTAACAATTCACAGATAACACAGGCTGTAATTTTGTCTCCGGCAACATAATATAAGGTCATTTCATCAAAGATTTTTCCAAGGCATGACCGGGGATTTGCCCAGTGGGGAGCATGCAGAATAAAATTGTTAAGCATATGTGGTGCAATCGTCTTTTGGTTATAGATGCATGTTTCGTTGACCGGAACCCGTTTCATGGTAACAAGTGAAGTCTTTTTCAGTTCACTGACTGGAATGTGGTAAATAATTCCCTGAATCTGTGGCATCGTATAACCGTTTTTTACCAGAAATGAGAACATTCCGTTGATATTAGCCAAATCCTCTTGATAAGCAATGTTAATTTGGCTGAGGTTATGTACAGTTGCATAATTACGGATAATTTCCAATAACTGTGTTCCGACTCCCTGTTTTCGGTAGCTCTCGGCAACAAATAATGAAATAACGTGGCATTCGCGGCGGTCCGTTTCATCAAGTGCAAGTGCAGCAGCACCAATCGGAGTCTTGTCATCCAATGCAAGTATGTAAATGGATGCTTGTGGTTCTATGAGCATTGCATCCGCAGATAAAAGATGAATAGCCTCATCGTTTAACAGCTCGGTGCCATGCAGTATCTGAAATGATATAAGCATAAATTTTTCCCTCCCATTTATACTATAACCATTATATTGTAATTACGAAAAGAAAGGAAGAGGAGGTATAAGAAAAAATACGCAAAAGTCTTTCGGCAGCAGACGTTGACCTGACCGGTTATGGACTTTGTATATATTGTTTATTTTTCGACGAATTTTAATAAAAAATTACCAAAAAATGGCGGGCTTTACGAGCAGGCAAAAATTTTTTCCGGCTTTTTACCTGCCCTTTACAGTAATTTTGCAGAAAAAGGCGAAAAAAAATGGAATGAAATTTGTGAAAATGCATAAAAACCATTTTCAAAATGAAAAACAAGTGGTATAATGACAGTATCATGCGTAAAAGGGGTGACGACATATGATTAAGAAGGAAATGATAGCAATGCTTCTGGCTGGTGGTCAGGGTAGCCGCTTAGGCGTGTTAACCTCCAAACTGGCAAAGCCGGCAGTTGCTTTCGGCGGTAAATATAAAATTATCGATTTTCCACTGAGCAATTGTATTAATTCAGGAGTGGATACCGTCGGCGTACTTACACAGTACCGCCCTCTAAGACTTAATCAACATATTGGAATCGGTATGCCATGGGATTTGGATCGTAACATAGGTGGTGTTACTGTACTTCCTCCATATGAGAAGAGTACAGACAGTTCCTGGTATACTGGAACAGCAAACGCAATCTATCAGAATCTGGAATTTATGGAATACTATAATCCGGATTATGTATTGATTCTGTCAGGGGATCATATCTATAAGATGGATTATGAGGTTATGTTAGATTATCACAAGGCAAGCAAGGCAGCCGTTACATTGGCAACCTATGAAGTACCAATGGAAGAAGCCAGCCGGTTTGGCGTTGTAATCACAGACGAGGAAGGCAGAATTCAGGAATTTGAAGAGAAACCGGAGCATCCGAGAAGTAATAAGGCTTCTATGGGTATTTACATCTTTGACTGGAAGGTATTGAAGAATGCACTTCAGGTTATGAAGGATGTACCGTCCTGTGATTTTGGTAAGCATATTATTCCATACTGCCATGAGCAGGGTGAGAGAATCTGTGCTTATGATTTCAAGGGCTACTGGAAGGATGTAGGAACACTTGGCTCTTATTGGGAAGCCAACATGGAATTGGTAGATATTATTCCGGAGTTCAACCTGTATGAAGAATTCTGGAGAATTTATACAAAGAGTGATGCATTACCACCACAGTACATAGCAAGCTCTGCAAAGGTTGGAAAATGTATTATCGGAGAAGGAACGGAGGTTTACGGTGAGGTAGAGCATTCCGTAATCGGTTCAGCCGTTACCATTGGAGAAGGAACTGTGGTAAAGGATTCCATTATTATGAATGGAGCTGTTATCGGCAAGAACTGTGTTATCGAGAAAGCAATTATTGCAGAAAATACAGTGATTGGCGACGGAGCAGTTCTGGGTGTCGGTGAATTTGCACCGAGTGAATATAATCCGAAGGTATATGCCTTTGATTTGGTTACTATCGGCGAGAAATCCGTAATTCCTTCTAATGTTAAGATTGGAAAGAATACTGCAATATTCGGAGAGACAACACCGGAAGACTATCCGAACGGTGAGCTGAAGAGTGGCGGAAGTTTGATAAAGGTAGGTGATTTGGCATGAGAGCAATCGGTATCATATTAGCAGGTGGTAACAGTAACCGAATGGGCGGCTTGTCTGCAAAGCGGGCGGTAGCAGCGATGCCTATGGCAGGCAGTTATCGGAGTATAGATTTTTCGTTAAGTAATATGACGAATTCTCATATCCAGAAGGTTGCTGTATTTACGCAGTATAATTCACGATCCCTGAATGAACATCTGAATTCCTCTAAATGGTGGGATTTCGGAAGAAAGCAGGGCGGCTTATATGTATTTACGCCAACCATCACAACGACTAACAGCTATTGGTATAAGGGGACTGCAGATGCGTTATATCAGAATATCAGCTTCTTAAAGAACAGTCATGAGCCGTATGTTGTAATTGCATCCGGTGATGGTGTTTATAAGCTGGATTATAATAAGGTTCTGGAAGAGCATATTGCAACCGGTGCAGATATTAGTATCGTTTGTAAGGAAGTGAAGCCGGAGGAGGATGACATCAGCCGGTTTGGTGTTGTAGACCTGACTGCTGACGGATGGGTAAAGAACTTCGAGGAGAAGCCATTGGTAGCACAGAGTAATCTGGCATCCATTGGTGTATATGTAATCCGCAGACGGCAGTTAATCGAGCTTCTGGAAACCTGTGCAAAGGAAGGAAGAAGCGACTTTGTAAAGGATATTTTGATTCGTTACAAGGATGTGAAGAAGATTCACGGTTATGTTATGGATTCCTTTTGGAGAAATATCGGCAGCGTAGAGTCTTACTATAAGACAAATATGGAATTTTTGAATAAGGATATTCGGGATTACTTCTTCCGGACACATCCGGATGTATATTCCAAGGTAGAAGACCTGCCACCGGCAAAATATAATGGGGATGCTGTTGTAAAGAACAGCTTAGTTGCAAGTGGGTGTATTATTAACGGTACGGTTGAGAATTCTGTACTGTTCAAGAAGGTTTATGTAGGTAATAATTGTGTCATTAAGAATTCAATTATCTTAAATGACGTACATATCGGAGATAACTCTTATATTGAGAATTGTATTGTGGAAAGCCGGGATACATTACGGGCAAATACAGAATACATTGGTGAGCCGGACAAGGTGAAGGTTGTAGTAGAGAAGAATTTCAGATATGCACTGTAGACAGAAAAAACGCTTACCGTAATTCAGGAGTGAAAGTAGGCGTAAAGGGGGTTTAGCAAATGAAGATTACAGATGTACGAGTACGGAAGGTTGCAAAAGAGGGCAAAATGAAAGCGGTAGTTTCAATTACGATCGATGATGAATTTGTAGTTCATGACATTAAGGTAATTGAAGGCGAAAAGGGGTTATTTATTGCTATGCCAAGCCGCAAGGCAGTAGACGGAGAATATCGGGATATTGCACATCCGATTAATTCCAATACCAGAGACCTGATACAAAATCTGATTCTGGATGCGTATGAGAAGGCGTTGACAGAAACGGATTCCGTAGAAGAATAGGATACAATCTGCAATAAAATCTAAAGCGAGAACGAGATGTATGTACCATGTATGGAATATGCATCTCGTTTTATTTTTAAAATTTTAATAAAATACCGCAGGAATATTGTTATTTAAGGAAGAAGGTTTATAATAATATGCAGTATGCCTAAAAATAGAGCAAAGTGATACATAGGAGGATATAGGGGATGCCCAAGTTTAGCGTAAAAAAGCCATATACTGTGTTGGTGGGAATCTTGGCGGTATTGGTATTGGGATTTGTAGCATTTACAAAATTATCGACAGACTTACTTCCGGAAATGGAACTGCCGTATGTGGTAGTTATAACGACCTATCCGGGAGCTGCACCGGAGCGGGTGGAGAATCAGGTAACCGAGGTTCTGGAATCCAGCTTAGGAACGGTAAACGGTGTAGAAAATGTAACCAGTACCTCCAGCGAGAATTACAGTATGGTAATGCTGGAATTTGCAGAGGGAACCAATATGGATGGTGCTATGGTAAAGCTGTCTACCGCAATTGACCAGTTGACACTTCCTGAGCATTGCGGAACACCGATACTGATGGAAGTATCCATGGACATGATGCCGACGATGGAGGCAACCATAGACTATGAAGGTATGGACATCTATGAATTAAGCCAGTTTGCAGAGGAGAAAATCATTCCGTATTTAGAACGGCAAAACGGAGTTGCGAACATAAACGGAATCGGTCTGGTTGACCAAATGGTAGAGATTCGTCTGGATGCCGACCGCATTGAGGAGCTGAATGATGATTTGGCAGCATATGTGGATGATTCCCTGAAGGATGCAAAAGAGCAGTTAGATAATGCAGGTGCTGAGCTTTCGGATGCACAAAGTCAGTTGGATGCCAGCAAAAAGACCTTAGACGAGCAGCAGAGTCAGACCTCCTCGGAATTGGCAAAGACCAGTCAGCTATTGGATGAGGCGATAGCAACGCGGGCTGCTTACAGTGCGCAGGTAACCAGTCTGCAGGCAAGTAAGGCCGCATTACAGGCAGAGCAAAAGGCATATGAGGATGCCGGAATCGAAGCAAGCTATACACAAATGAACTTGATGTTTGCGTCCATGCATACAGCGGCAGAGGCAATGGGACAGGCAGATGCAGTGCCATCCGATATAAAAGATGCGTATGAACATCCGGAAAAGCTGACCGCGTTAGCTGCCTTGGCAGAGCAAATGCAGGCAATTCCAAATTCCGGTATGACCGCAGAGCAGGTGACGGTAATAAAGAGTCTGACCGCAGACAGCTTAAAGCAATTGGATACCGCATATCACAGAATACCGGAGGTATCGGATGCACTTGCAAATCTGGAAATCGAGATTGCAGCCGCACAGGCAGTTCTGGATAATGTAAACCAACAGACGCAGGAGGCAGCCAATAATTATGCAGCCTTAGAAGAAGGTAAGATCAGTGCTGCCGCAGGCTTTGGTTCTGCCGCTGCACAGTTATCCGCAGCCCAGACCGCTTTGGATGACGGAAAAGCGGAAGTGGAAACTGCAAAAGAATCCTACGAGACAGCCAAAAAGACCGCATTGGAAAATGCAAATCTGGATAGTCTGTTAAGTCTGGACACACTTTCCAAACTGATTTATGCACAGAATTTTGCAATGCCGGCAGGCTATATCTATGAGGGAGACAACCAGTATTTGTTAAAAGTCGGTGACGAATTTAGCAGTATGGAGGACTTGAAACAGGCATTGCTGTGTGAAATCGACGGACTTGGCAAGATTCGGCTGGAGGATGTTGCCTATGTGACAATGATAGATAATTCCGGAAGCAGTTATGCAAAGGTAAACGGAAATGATGCAGTTATTCTTACTATATATAAGGGCAGTACATCCGGAACATCAATGGTATCCGATAATTGCAATCAGGCATTTAGGGAATTAGAAGCGGAATATCCGGGCTTACATATCATGAACCTGATGGATCAGGGAGAATATATCGGTATTATCATTAAGTCCGTATTATCTAATCTGATATATGGTGCAATATTGGCAATTATAGTATTGGCAATATTCCTTAAGGATGTGAAACCGACAATTGTGGTTGCATTTAGTATACCAATGAGCGTTCTGTTTGCAATCGTATTGATGTATTTCTCCAATATCACCATGAATATTATTTCCCTGTCCGGTCTGTCGCTGGGTGTCGGTATGTTAGTAGATAATTCCATTGTTGTAATTGAGAATATCTACCGTCTGCGAAATAAGGGTGTGCCGGCAGCGAGAGCCGCAGTTATGGGAGCAAATCAGGTGGCAGGAGCAATTTTTGCTTCCACCCTGACGACTATCTGTGTATTCCTTCCGATTGTATTTGCCGAAGGAATTGCAAAGCAGTTGTTCCCGGATATGGCATTAACGATTGCCTACAGTCTGATTGCCAGTCTGATAGTTGCATTGACGGTGGTTCCGAGTATGAGTGCAACGGTACTGAAAAATACAAAGACCAAATCGCATCGTTGGTTTGATGCTATGATAAACGGATATGAAAAGGTGTTAAGCCTGTTCTTACGAAGAAAATGGATTCCGATAGCCGTATCGGTGGTGCTTCTGGTAGCTTGTGTAGTTCAGGCATTCCGTACCGGACTGATTCTGATTCCGGAAATGGGAAGTAATCAGATGTCGGTTACTATCACGACGGACAGTGGTAATACGGATGCGGAGAATTTTGCACTTGCAGACGAAGCAATGGAACGCTTGCAGAAGATTGACGGAGTAGAAACCGTAGGTGCTATGGCGACCAGCGGAATGTCACTGATGAGTACCTCGGACGCAACCAATTCCTTTTATTTCTATATTCTGGTATCGGATAAGGCAGCCAAGAATAATGCCGATATGGGAAAGAAGATGGAAGCAGCACTGGCTGACATGGATTTAGAGGATGTGAGTGTATCGTTATCCACCATGGATATGTCAAGTCTGACAGGAAGCGGTATGCAGGTGGACGTTTATGGAAATGATATTGATACCTTGCTTTCGGTATCAGAGGATGTAATGGGTATTCTAGAAGATGTAGGCGGCATGGAGGACATTTCCAACGGACAGGAAGAAGGAGATAACCAGATTAAGTTGGTGATTGACAAGGATGCTGCCATGAAATATAATTTGACGGTTGCACAAATCTTCAGTGAGCTGTCATCCGCACTTACCACAGAGGATACAGCGGCAACTCTTACCATGGACGGTAAGGATTATGATGTTGTGGTAGTGGATGAGACACACGCCATTGACCGGGATAATCTGATGGATTTTGAGTTCGAGGTAACCACCAAGGATGATGACGGAAATGATGTGAAGGAAATCCACACCTTAGATGAATTTGCTTCCGTTGAGGAGGGCAAGGGTGTTGCGTCTATTAATCGGGAGAACCAGCAGAGATATTTGTCTGTAACGGCAACAACGATGGATGGCTATAACACAACCCTGTTAGCAAGAGAGGTACAGGCAAAATTAGATACTTATGATACACCGGAGGGTGTTACCATTGAGATAAGCGGTGAGAGCCAAAGTGTAAATGATGCCCTACAGGATATGCTGTTAATGATAACTCTGGCAATTGTGCTGATTTATCTCGTTATGGTTGCACAGTTCCAGAATCTGATTTCTCCGTTTATCGTTATGCTGACGATTCCGCTTGCATTTACCGGAGGTTTTCTGGCACTGTTTATCAGCGGAGAAGAGATTTCCATGATTTGTCTGATGGGATTTCTGGTGCTTGCAGGTGTAATTGTAAATAACGGTATTGTCTTTGTGGATTATGTAAATCAGTTGCGGCTGGGAGGTATGGAGAAGCATGAGGCATTGATTGAAACCGGAAAGACCCGTATGCGTCCGATTCTGATGACCGCATTGACAACCATTCTGGCAATGTCAACCATGGCATTCAGTAATGATATGGCATCTGCCATGGGAAAGGGAATGGCAATCGTAGTAATCGGTGGTCTGATTTACGGTACCTTAATGACATTGTTTATTGTTCCGGTATTTTATGATATTATTTACCGGAAGAAGGAAATGAAGGCAGTAGACATCGGTGACGAGAGTACATTAAAGGAAGAGGAACAGGCACTTGCAGAGGGTATCAGTGATGTGAAGTCCTAACGGACACTGTAGGTAATGGAAAGAATAGGTGGAGAGGAATAACAATGAGTCGGTTAAAAGCAGTAATTTTAGCAGCAGGAAAAGGCACCCGGATGAAGTCGGATTTACCAAAGGTGCTGCATGAGATTGATGGGAAACCATTGGTGGAATATGTAATAGAAGCGGCGAGAGCAGCAGGAGCAGAGGATATATGTCTGGTAATCGGACATCAGGCAGAGCTTGTCAAGGAACGAATCGGAGACGGTGTCACATATGTATTGCAGGAGGAACAGCTTGGAACCGGTCATGCGGTAAAATGTGCCGCTGACTTTATCGGTACAGACGGGGATACCATGATTCTTTGTGGGGATACACCGATTATTACCGGCAAAACACTGGATGCATTGTTAGCCTATCATCGGTTATATGAATTAAAGGTAACGGTGCTGTCTACCATATTACCGGATGCTACCGGATATGGTAGGATTGTGCGGGATGCAGACGGTAATTTCCTGCGGATTGTCGAGCAGAAGGATGCAACCGAAGAGGAGAAGCAGATACATGAGATTAATTCCGGTATGTATATATTCCAATCGGCAGCACTGGCAGACAGCTTAAAGAAGATTACCAATCAGAATGCACAGAAGGAATATTATTTGACAGATACCATTCAGATTATCCATGACGAGAACGGTACAAACGGAATTGCGGCGGGAGCAATGGCAACCGAGCAGGCGGATGAGACAAGAGGTGTCAACACACCGGAGCAGTTAGCAGAAGCAGCAGAGATTATCCGCAACAGAGAGCAATAGGAAATGAGGAGCATTTCAATATGAAAATAATAGCAGGGCTTGGAAATCCAACGAAGGAATACGAGGGAACCCGTCATAACATTGGATTTTCGGTGATAGATTTGCTGGCAGACCAATATAATATCCATATGAATGAAAAGAAGCATAAGGCAATCTGCGGAAAGGGCATGATAGAAGGAGAAAAGGTGCTGTTGGTAAAGCCGCAGACCTATATGAATCTGAGTGGTGAGAGCATTGCGGAAGCAGTAAGCTTCTACAAGCTGGACCCGGAGGAAGATTTGATTGTCATTTACGATGATATTGACTTAGATGTGGGACGGCTTCGTATACGGGCAAAGGGAAGTGCCGGCGGGCATAACGGAATGAAGAATATTATTGCTCATCTGGGAACACAGGTATTTGCCCGCATTCGCGTAGGGGTAGGAGCAAAGCCGAAGGATTGGGATTTGGCAGATTATGTACTGGGACGATTTTCCGGTGAAGATATTCCTTTGATTCAGGAAGGAAGAGAAAATGCCTGTGAGGCAGTGAAGGTTATCATTCAGCAAGGAGTGGAAACCGCCATGAACCGGTTGAATGTGAAAAAATAAGTGTGTTATTCGCGAATCGAATATGGAAGGGAATCAGAATGAAAGCAATTACAGCACCGATACTGGAAAGTGAAACGTATCAGGCATTATTGCAGGCAATGAACCAGGGAGGCTTAACAGCGGTATCCGGACTGTCCGATACCGCTTTTAGCTGTGTCATTCATTGCCTGGCAGAGCAGGCACAAAACCGCCTGATTATCACATACAGCGAACAACGGGCAAAGCAATTAGAAGAATATTATCGTTTCTTTAATCGGGAGGTCTATGTATATCCGGCAAAGGATGTTCTGTTTTACAGTGCGGATGTTCATGGAAATGCGATTACGAAGCAAAGGATGGAAATACTAAAGCGAATTGCAGAGCAACAGTCTGCCACCATTATTCTTCCGGCAGAGGCACTGTTAGAGCGGCTGCCGGGAATGGAGCAGTTGAAACGGGACCGGTATCGGATTCAGGTAGGTGATACTGTAGATATTAAGGAGTTTCATCAATTGTTGACTGCGTACGGATATGAACGCAGAGACTGGGTGGATGGCCCCGGACAGTATGGAGTTCGCGGTGGAATATTGGATATATATCCGTTGACGGAGGATTGTCCGTATCGAATCGAATTATGGGGAGATGAGGTAGACTCTCTGCGAAGCTTTGATGTGGAAAGTCAGCGTTCCATAGAAGAATTAAAGGAGCTGCTAATTTATCCGGCAACAGAGTTGGTGCTGGATGATGCAAGAATCCGGAAGGGTCTTAAAACCATTGAAGCAGAATATAAACAATGCAGTCAGGCATTGCGGAAGCAATTAAAGACAGAAGCAGCCGCCAGATTAAAGCAGACCATCGATACACTTCGGGAAGAACTTCAGGAACTTCATATGGCTGTCGGTGCAGACGGGTATCTTCCCTATTTCTATGAATCTACGGCTACGATACTGGAATACTTCCCGATAGGAACTCCGGTATTTGTGGATGAACCGAAACGGGTACAGGAGAGTATGCAGGCATACTGGCTGGAATTTCAGGAAAATATGAAAAGTCGGCTGGAGGGCGGTTATATTCTGCCGGGACAGATGCAGGTGTTACATGATGTGCAGCAGGTTATGTATCTTTTGGAGCGGTATTCGGCAGTGTTGTCAACCGCATTGATACAGCAATTGGAGGACTGGAATGTACGAAAAAGCATTCACTGGGAATCCAAGATGGTCTCTTCCTTTAATAATCATTTTGATTTGCTGGTGAAAAATATTGCAGAGTGGAAAAAGAAAAAGTATCGAATCTGCATCCTGTGTACCTCGGCAACGCGTGCGAAGCGAATTGCGGCGGAGTTTGAAGACTATGATATTGTCAGCTTTTTCAGTGAAACTCTGGACCGGGAGCTGAAGGAATCAGAGGTAATGGTAGCTGCCGGACGATTGCCGAAGGGCTTTGAATTTCCGGAACAGAAATTAATTGTAGTAAGCGAAGGTGATATTTTTCAAACCGGAGAGCGTACCCATAGAAAACGGATGAAGCCGAAGTATGGCGGAGAAAAGATTCATAGCTTTTCGGATATTGCGGTGGGTGACTACGTTGTGCATGAAAGTCATGGTATCGGTATCTATCGCGGTATTGAGAAGATAGAGGTAGATAAGGTAGCTAAGGATTATATTACTATCGAATATAAGGATAACAGCAAGTTATATATTCTGGCATCCCAGCTTGATTTGATTCAGAAATTTTCAGGCAAGGACGGTGCAAGACCGAAAATTGATAAGCTGGGAGGAACGGCATGGCAGGCAACCAAGAGCCGCGTGCGTGGACATGTGCAGGCAATTGCAAAGGAATTGGTAGATTTATATGCTGTCCGTCAATCAAAGGAAGGATATGCATACTCACCGGATACCATCTGGCAGAAGGAATTTGAGGAGGCATTTCCGTATGAAGAGACAGACGACCAGTTAAAGGCAATTGAGGATACCAAGAAGGATATGGAAAGCCACCGAATTATGGACCGTTTAATCTGCGGAGATGTGGGATACGGAAAAACAGAAATTGCAATCCGGGCTGCATTTAAGGCGGTGCAGGACGGAAAACAGGTGGCATATCTGGTGCCGACAACCATATTGGCACAGCAGCATTTTTCGATCTTTACGGAGCGGATGCAGAATTATCCGGTAACGATTAAGATGCTTTCACGATTCTGCACACCGACCGAGCAAAAGAAGATTCTTGCGGGCTTAAAGGATGGAACGGTAGATATTGTAATCGGTACACATCGGCTGTTGTCAAAGGATATTATTTACAAGAATCTCGGATTGCTTGTAATTGACGAGGAGCAGCGATTTGGTGTTACGCACAAAGAAAAGATTAAACAAATGAAGAAGGATATTGATGTGCTGACGTTGACGGCAACTCCGATTCCGCGAACCCTGCATATGAGCCTAATTGGGATTCGGAGCATGAGTATCCTGGAGGAGCCGCCGGTAGACCGTCAGGCAATCCAGACCTATGTGCTGGAATACAATCCGGAGCTGGTGCGGGAAGCGGTCAATCGGGAATTGGCAAGAGGCGGACAGGTCTATTATGTGTATAATCGGGTAAATGATATAGACCTTGTAACCGCAAAGCTAAAGGAGCTGCTTCCGGAGGCAAGAATTGCTTACGCACATGGACAGATGAAGGAGCGGGAGCTGGAAACAATTATGTATCAGTTTATCAACGGAGACATAGATGTTCTGGTGACGACCACTATTATAGAGACCGGTTTGGATATTTCAAATGTAAATACCATGATTATACAGGATGCGGAGAATTTCGGACTGTCCCAGCTATATCAGTTACGGGGCAGAGTCGGACGATCCAGCAGACGGGCATCTGCATTTTTGATGTATCGCAGAGACAAAATGTTAAAGGAAACTGCAGAAAAGCGGTTACAGGCAATTCGGGAATTTACCGACCTTGGCTCCGGCTATCGGATTGCACTCCGGGATTTGGAGATTCGGGGAGCCGGGAATCTTCTGGGCGAGGCACAATCCGGACATATGGAAGCTGTAGGCTATGATTTATATTGTAAAATGCTGAATGATGCGATTCGGGAGCAAAAGGGTGAGGTGGTAGAAGAAACCTTTGAAACCTCTATTGAACTTCCGATGGATGCCTATATACCGGCAACCTATGTAAAGAATGAGTTTACCAAGCTGGAGCTTTACAAACGCATTGCTTCTATAGATAGTCAGGAAATGCTGGAGGATATGCAGGATGAATTTGTAGACCGGTTCGGTGAAATGCCGGTGGCGGTGGAAAACCTGCTGGCGGTAGCCTTATTAAAGGCAAAGGCACATGCCGCCTATATTACGGAGATAACCGAGAAGGGCTCCGAGCTGTGGTTTGTAATGTTCCCGCAGGCAAAGGTTAATACCGGTCAGATAGACGGATTTATGAAAAAGTACGGTGGAAAGCTTCGTATGAATGTAACAAAAGCACCGACTTTTATATTAAAAGTGCCGCCGATGAATAAGACCGAGCGTTTGAATTGTGTCGAAAGTGTGATAAATGACATTCGTCTATTGATTGACGGACGGGAATAGTGTTAGTATATATGCAAATGCGAAAAGGAGCTAAAGAATCGATATGAAGAAAAAAATAATATCTTTAATGTTAATGATAACTATGAGCATTTCCATTTTCCTGACAGGCTGCGGAAACGATGCCGGAGGAGATAGCAATGCACAGGCAGCAAGCGGAGGAAAGGACCCGTCTAAGGTATTGGTGCTGTCGGTTGGTGATGATGATATATATCTGAATGAAGTAAATTATTATGCATTGTCACTCTTAGAGGGAATGGGTGTTCCGGAAGGAACCGATATGAGTCAGTATTATAATGATTCGTATCCGACTCTGGATGATGCCTTTAAGGCACAGTTGTTGGTTCAGATTCGGCAGTCCAAGATTCTGTATCTGAAAGCGGTAGAGGAGGGAATTACCCTGACCGAAGACGAGCAGAAGGAAATGGACGGTCTGATTGATGAGTTTATGGCGGGCTATGATGCAGACGATTTGGAAAAATACGGTCTGGATAAAGAAGTTCTGACGAAAATCTATACACAGATTGGAATGATTCGGAAGCTGGAGCAGAAGATAGCGGATGATTCAGAGATAAGCACCGATGGGGAATCCTATGGTACAATAGAAAATATGGTATTCCTGACTGTGAAGCTGGATGAAAGCGGAAATGCGATTGTAGACGAAGACGGCAATTACGAAATGGTTTCCGAAGAAGAGCAGGCGAAACAAAAGCAACTTGCAGAGGAAGCACTTACCCGTATTAAGGAGGGTGAAGCAATAGAGGATTTGATTGATGAATACGGAATATCATCTACCTCCGGAACCGTACATGGTACTACGCAGAGCCTGTCAGACACCTATCATTTAAAAGACGGTGAAATCAGTGATGTTATGGAGACCGACTTTGGATATACGATTATTAAAATGGTGGCATTAGAGGATGCAGATTATACCGAAAAGGCAAATGCATACAATGCAAGTTCTGCTTTGCAGGATGCAATTGACGAACAGGAGCAGACATGGTTTGATGCATTTCCAATCAGTGCCAAGGATGTAGTCGGTGATGTATGGGAAGCATTTACATTTCAGGATTTCCTATAAAAGAACCGCAGATATAGGAACGGAGGCAGGAGATGCAGAAATTAAAGGTATGGGGGCTTGCAATCTGTCTGACAATCGGAGTGATGATGACTGGTTGCGGACAGAGGGTTGCTGAAAATGAAGCTGAAAAAACAGAGGTTTTTACATTGGGGAAGGAACCGGTATATTTGAACGAGGTTTGGATATATGCCAAGACCATTCAACAGGAGTATGAGAAAAATTACGGAACCGGCATCTGGACCGTGGAGCTTCAAAATGAACATGGAGAAGCACAAACGGTAGAGACTATTACCAAGGAGGACATAGTAAGAGAAATTTTGCAGGTAAAGGTATTGGTGCAGAAGGCAGATTCCTATGGTGTGGCATTGACACAGGAAGAGGAAACACAGATTAGCCAGCAGGCACAGGATTTTATTAATGGACTGACTGATGCAGATAAGGCGGAAACGGGTGTGACCTTAGAAGTGGCACAGCAGGTATATGAAGAAAATGCGATTGCCGGAAAGGTGTATGACCGGATTATGCAGGAGGGCGGCATTGAGGTTTCAGATGAACAATGCCGTCAGACAAAGGTGTATGATTTGTACTTCCCAACGTATACAGAAGAAGGAGAGGACAATTTTACCGCTTATACAGAGGAAGAAAAGGAAGCACAGCATCAGAAGGCAGAGGAGGCATATCAGAGAATTACCGATGAGGAGGATTCTTTGAATATTGAAACCGCCGCCTATGAATATGGCTGTACCAATTCGGATTTTTATACGATGTCCTATAACGAATATGTAGGGCAGTACGGACAGGAACTGGCAGACCAGTTGTATGCCTTGGAGGATGGTGCATATCTCGGTGTTGTGGAGAGCCAGTATGGGTATCATGTGTTTCAAATGATTGCTCTGACCGATGCAGAGGCAACCCGCGACAAGAAAACAGAGCTGGAGGCAGAGCTTAAAAAGACATATTTTGCAGAGGTATATCAGCAATATCTGGATGAAATTGACAGTACATGGAAGTTTTCCAAAAATGTAAATGAGGATGCATGGGATTTGATACAATTTGCACCATCAACGGCAGCAGAATAGCCGGATAAATAGATAGATAAATTGACAGGTAAATAGATAGGTAGATATGAGGAGAAAGCAATGAGCAGAAAGATACTGGTATTGGATTTGGACGGAACCCTGACAAATTCACAAAAAGAGGTGACAGAGCCAACGAAGAAGGCTATCCGACAGATGCAGGAACAGGGGCATATAGTTGCATTGGCATCCGGAAGACCGACAGCGGGAATCAGACCGGTAGCAGAAGCATTGGATATGGAGCATACAGGAGGTTATGTGCTGGCATTTAACGGAGCCAGAGTAATTGACTGGAAGGAGCAGAAGGTATTATTTCAACAGACCTTGGGACACGAATATCTACAGACCTTGTATGAGGCGGCTGTCCGGCATGGACTGACAATATTTACCTATCAGGGAAGTCAGGCAATTACCGCAACAAAGGTAAATAAGTATGCGGAATTTGAGGCACGTATTAACCGGCTGACGATTCAGCAGGTGAAGGATTTTGCCGGATATGTGGATTTTCCGGTGAATAAGTGCCTGTTATCCGGAGACCCTAAGGATATTAAGGCTTGTGAGGACGAGCTTTTGGAAGCGTTGGGAGATAAATTAAGTATCTTTAAGTCAGAGGACTTTTTCCTTGAAATCATGGCACAAAACATTGATAAAGCAACCTCGTTACATCGATTAGTAACTATGCTGGACATGAAGCAGGAGGATACCGTCTGTTGCGGTGACGGCTATAATGATATTTCTATGATTCGCTATGCGGGAGTGGGAGTTGCCATGGCAAATGCAAAGGACGTTGTAAAGGAAGCCGCAGATGTAATCGCAGGCTCAAATGATGCAGACGGACTTGTACCGATTATTGAGCAATATATTCTGAATGAGAATGAAAAATAATGGAATCAGAAGAAGACAGAAAACAAAGAAGTGCAGAGGAAACAGGAATGAGATTAAATGATGTATTTTTAGCTATGATAGAATATGATTGCGGGGATGCAAAGCGTATCCAGCATTTTATGAAGGTACATTCATTTGCAAAGTTGATTGGAGAGCTGGAGGGCTTACCGGTGGATGAACTGTATACATTGGAAATAGCCGCGTATGTTCATGACATAGGAATTAAAAAAGCAGAAGAGCAGTACGGAAACTGCAGCGGGAAGCATCAAGAGGAGCTGGGACCGGATGAGGCAAAGCAGCTTTTAATTAATCTTGGATGTGAAGGAACGGTGGTGAAGCGGGTCTGCTATCTGGTCGGACACCACCATACATATACGGATATTGACGGTAAGGATTATCAGATTCTTGTGGAAGCGGATTTTCTGGTAAATTTGTGTGAGGATGCAGCCTCAAGAGAGGCAATTGAACATGCATATAAAAGTATTTTCAGGACAGAGTCCGGAAAGAGAATATGTAGAACCATGTTTCGACTCTGATGAGCGTGGAAAGGAGCAATAAGATGGAGCAAAGACTGTTGGACAGGCAGATTCCGCCATGCATGATTGGCACATGGGCATGGGGAAGCGGTCTCAATGGCTCGAAAATGATATTTGGAAACCAGTATGACGAGCAGGAATTAATAGAAACCTTCCGGCAGGCATGTGACGCAGGCTTTACCCTGTGGGATACTGCGGAGGTATACGGCAAGGGTAACTCGGAACGCATATTGGCAAAATGTAAACAAGAACGCCCCGACATACTGATTTCTACCAAGCATTTTCCGGGAAAACGATTCCGCGAGGGTGCAATGGAAAAATCTCTGGAAGGAAGCTGTAAACGGTTGGAGACAGAAATTCCGGATTTATACTGGATACATGTTCCGAACCAGCTTCCTAAAAATGTGTGGGAGGGAATCAAGCTGCTGAAGCAGAGAAGGATAAAGGCACTCGGTATCTCAAATGCAAATCTGGAGCAAATCCAGCAGACCTGCCGCCAGATGCAAAGCGAAGGGGTTCGGCTGGCTGCGGTCCAGAATCATTTCAGCCTTTTGAGCGGTGGCAGGCAGCAGGAAGAGATTATTGCCTATTGCAGAGAGCAGGGCATCATTTATTTTTCATACATGGTGCTGGAACAGGGAGCCTTGTCCGGACGATACGATGGAAAACATGGATTTTCAGGAATCTCTCTTCGGAGAATGACATTTACAAAACGAAAGCTAAGTAAAATAGAACCGCTGCTGGCTTATCAGAAGGAACTGGCAGAGCAATATCAGGTAGGAACGGCACAGATACCGGTAGCATGGGCAATTGCAAAGGGAACCGTTCCGATTATCGGATTGACCCGCCCGAAGTATGTGGCAGATTTGGCAAAGGCGGTAACGGTTAGCCTGCAGGACCCCGAGATTCAAAAGCTCGAGCGGCTGGCACAGGAATCCGGTGTCTATATTAAGGGCGTGTGGGAACCGTAAGAGAAAGTGGATGTTTTTTTGGGGAAGCATTGTGCGAAATATTGATGAATAACGCGAATAAAATGTGAAATGCCACTTGACAGACAAAAATTACATAGATATAATGATTAAGCATGCGTAATTAGGTTACGCGTGCTTTTAAAGTCCGTAAAAAACGGCAATGCTATTATAATCACAGGAGGTGAAAAACATGCCAACATTTAACCAGTTAGTTAGAAAGGGAAGACAGACTGTTGAAGCAAAGTCTACTGCACCAGCTCTTCAGAAGGGTTACAACTCATTAAAGAAGAAGCCTACAGATACTTCTGCTCCACAGAAGAGAGGAGTTTGTACCGCTGTTAAGACAGCTACTCCTAAGAAACCTAACTCTGCTTTGAGAAAAATTGCCAGAGTTCGTCTTTCTAACGGAATCGAGGTTACCAGCTACATCCCGGGTGAAGGTCACAACCTTCAGGAGCATAGTGTTGTTCTGATTCGTGGTGGTAGAGTAAAGGACCTTCCAGGTACCAGATATCATATCATTCGTGGTACTTTGGATACAGCAGGTGTTGCTAAGAGACGCCAGGCTCGTTCTAAGTATGGTGCTAAGAGACCTAAAGATGCTAAATAGACATTGAACACTTAATGAAATCGAGCGGAGCCAAGCAATCTGCGAAGCGAAGAACGAGGTTAGTTGAGTGGATGCCACATCGTAATAGTGCTGGAGTAGGCTATGTTTTTCCTATTATAGATAAATGTAAGCATAATCCGCACGAACATACCCGTAGTAACCGGGTGTGAGTACCTTTAAGCTAAATAATATTATTAGCTTTCAATATTTTTTAAGGAGGGAAGAACCGTGCCACGTAAAGGACATATTCAGAAAAGAGATGTACTTCCAGATCCGATTTATAAGGATAAAGTGGTTACAAAGCTGATTAATAACATTATGTTAGACGGTAAGAAGGGTGTTGCCCAGAAAATCGTTTACGGTGCATTTAATCGTGTAGCTGAAGAAACCGGTAAGGATGCTTTGGAAGTATTTAATGAAGCAATGAACAATATTATGCCATTACTTGAGGTGAAGGCAAGACGTATCGGTGGTGCTACCTATCAGGTACCTATCGAAGTTCGCCCTGACAGACGTCAGGCTTTGGGTCTCCGTTGGATTACTACTTACTCTCGTGCGAGAAGTGAGAAGACCATGGAAGAGAGACTTGCAAAGGAAATTCTGGATGCAGCAAACAACACAGGTGCATCCGTAAAGAAGAAAGAAGATATGCACAAGATGGCAGAAGCAAACAAGGCGTTTGCTCACTACAGATTCTAATTACTGGGTATCTGTGCATTTAAAAAATTAAGGAGGAAAATACCTTGAGTGGAAGAGAATATCCATTGGAGAGAACCAGAAATATCGGTATTATGGCACATATAGATGCTGGTAAGACAACTCTGACCGAGCGTGTGTTATATTATACTGGTGTTAATTATAAGATTGGTGATACTCATGAAGGTACAGCTACCATGGACTGGATGGAGCAGGAGCAGGAAAGAGGTATTACAATTACTTCGGCTGCAACTACCTGTCACTGGACATTAGAGGATCATCATAAGAAAAAGCCGGGTGCATTAGAGCATCGTATTAATATTATTGATACTCCGGGACACGTTGACTTTACCGTTGAGGTAGAGCGTTCACTTCGTGTATTGGACGGTGCAGTTGGTGTGTTTGATGCTAAGGCCGGTGTTGAGCCACAGTCAGAAAATGTATGGCGTCAGGCTGATACCTACAACGTACCACGTATGGCATTCATCAATAAGATGGATAAAATGGGTGCAGATTTCTTCTATTCTGTTCAGACAATTATTGACCGTTTGGGCAAGAATGCAATTCCTGTACAGATTCCAATCGGTCAGGAAGACGATTTTGTCGGTTTGATTGACCTGTTTGAAATGGACGCTTATTATTACAAGGATGATAAGGGCGAAGACATTGAAATCACTGAGATTCCTGCAGACTTAAAGGAGCAGGCAGACAAGTGGCATGAAAATCTGGTAGAGAAAATCTGTGAATTAGATGATGACCTTATGGAGAAGTATCTGGAAGGTGAAGAGCCAACCATAGATGAGCTGAAGGCTGTACTTCGTAAGGGAACTATCGCTTGTGAAGCAGTTCCGGTATATTGCGGTTCTGCATATAAGAATAAGGGTGTTCAGAAGATGCTGGATGGCGTTATTGAATTTATGCCTGCACCTACAGACATCCCTGATATTACAGGTACTGACGAGGATGGAAATGAAGTAGTTCGTCATTCTTCTGATGATGAGCCATTCGCTGCATTAGCATTTAAGATTATGGCAGATCCATTCGTTGGTAAGCTGGCATTCTTCCGTGTGTATTCCGGTACTTTGAATTCCGGTTCTTATGTACTGAATGCAACAAAGGGAAAGAAAGAGCGTGTTGGTCGTATCGTACAGATGCATGCCAATAAGCGTCAGGAAATTGATAAGGTATACGCTGGTGATATTGCGGCTGCTGTAGGTTTCAAGCTTACAACAACCGGTGATACAATCTGCGATGAGCAGCATCCGGTAATTCTGGAGTCAATGGAATTCCCAGAACCAGTTATTGAGCTGGCTATCGAGCCTAAGACAAAGAATGATCAGGGTAAGATGGGTGAAGCTTTAGCAAAGCTTGCTGAAGAAGATCCTACTTTCAGAGCTCATACAGATACAGAAACCGGACAGACAATTATTGCCGGTATGGGTGAGTTACATTTGGAGGTTATCGTTGACCGTTTGCTTCGTGAATTTAAGGTAGAGGCTAACGTAGGTGCTCCACAGGTAGCTTATAAAGAGACATTTACCAAGGCTGTTGATGTTGATAGCAAGTATGCAAAGCAGTCCGGTGGTCGTGGTCAGTATGGTCATTGTAAGGTACACTTTATACCGATGGACCCTAATGGCGAGCAGACATTTGAATTTACCTCTTCTGTAGTTGGTGGTGCAATTCCGAAGGAATACATCCCGGCTATCGGTGAAGGTATTGAAGAAGCAGCCAGAGCAGGTATTCTGGGTGGATTCCCTGTACTTGGTGTTAAGGCTGATGTATATGACGGTTCTTACCATGAAGTCGATTCTTCCGAAATGGCATTCCATATCGCTGGTTCTATGGCATTCAAGGATGCTATGGCAAAGGGTGATGCTGTATTGCTTGAGCCTATCATGAAGGTTGAAGTTACCATGCCAGAGGAATACATGGGTGATGTAATCGGAAGCTTAAATGCTAAGCGTGGTCAGATTAACAGTATGGATGACATTGGCGGCGGTAAGATTGTTCGTGCATTCGTTCCGCTTGCAGAAATGTTCGGTTATTCAACAGAACTTCGTTCATCTACACAGGGACGTGGTAATTACTCCATGTTCTTTGAGAGATATGAAAAGTGTCCTAAGAATGTTCAGGATAAGGTTCTGGCAGCTAAGAAGGGCTAATAATTTTTAGATTATAATTACTGCCGATATTTCGCTGAAAAAGCGGAATGTCGGTAGTATAAAAGACTTGAAAATATTAGGATTATCGAATATAATATTTTCTAGCTGATGTTTATTAACGAGAACCAATAAAAAGCCAGAAAATGGCGTAATTTAAGGAGGATATTAAAAAAATGGCAAAAGCTAAGTTTGAAAGAAACAAACCACATTGTAATATCGGTACCATTGGTCACGTAGATCATGGTAAAACAACTTTAACTGCAGCTATCACAAAGGTATTATCTGAGAGAGTTGCTGGTAACGCAGCAGTAGATTTCGCTAACATTGATAAGGCTCCAGAAGAGAGAGAAAGAGGTATTACCATTTCTACCGCTCACGTTGAGTATGAAACAGAGAAGAGACATTACGCACACGTTGACTGCCCAGGTCATGCTGACTATGTAAAGAACATGATTACCGGTGCTGCTCAGATGGATGGTGCTATCTTAGTTGTAGCTGCTACTGATGGTGTTATGGCTCAGACAAAGGAGCATATCCTGTTGTCTCGTCAGGTTGGTGTACCTTACATCGTAGTATTCTTGAATAAGTGCGATATGGTAGACGACGAGGAATTAATCGAATTAGTAGAGATGGAAGTTACCGAGCAGTTAGAGGAATATGGCTTCAATGACTGTCCAATCGTTAAGGGTTCTGCATTAAAGGCTCTGGAAGATCCAATGGGCGAGTGGGGCGACAAGATTATGGAATTAATGGACACAGTTGATGAGTATATTCCAGACCCACAGCGTGATACAGATAAGCCATTCCTGATGCCTGTAGAGGACGTATTCACAATTACCGGTCGTGGTACTGTTGCAACTGGTAGAGTAGAGCGTGGTGTTCTGCACTTAAATGATGAATTAGAGATTCTTGGTATTAAGCCAGATGTTCAGAAGACTGTTGTAACTGGTATCGAAATGTTCCGTAAGCAGTTGGATGAGGCTATGGCTGGTGATAACATCGGTGCATTGCTTCGTGGTATCAGCCGTGACCAGATTGAGCGTGGACAGGTTCTGGCTAAGCCAGGTACAGTTACCTGCCATCATAAGTTTACCGCTCAGGTTTACGTTTTGACAAAGGATGAAGGTGGTCGTCATACTCCTTTCTTCAACAACTATCGTCCACAGTTCTACTTCAGAACAACTGACGTAACTGGTGTTTGCGAATTACCTGCTGGTACAGAAATGTGCATGCCTGGTGATAACGTAGAGATGACTATCGAATTGATTCATCCAGTAGCTATGGAGCAGGGTCTTACATTCGCTATCCGTGAGGGTGGTAGAACCGTTGGTTCTGGCCGTGTAGCTACAATCATCGAGTAATCTTTGATAGTGAATATTAAAAGCTAGATTTTATGGGGCTTTCCTAAGAATAGGGAAGCCCCTTTTGCAACATAAAATATGTGGAATGAATAGTGAAAAATAGAGCCAGTGGTGCCAAAACGGTGCCAAAATAGTAGGTTTAAGAAAATGAGGTATAATGTTCGGAGGTATTTATATCGATAAATAATATGAGAAACAGAATATACGAATAATTTTTTAAAATACATATATACTTGTAATGATAGATTGAAAAAAGTTCATATCAATATTGCCGGAAAAGAAAAATTGTGGTATGATGCTTACGTGTGTACATTTAGGTGAAAATGAATATGATAAAATGGGAGGTGTAAGTATGATTGATATTATGGATGCAGCTCACTATTTGGTTTATCTATCGTACCATGAAAAGAGAGGATCGTTGACGCCATTAAAGTTACAAAAGTTGTTATATTTGGCACAGGGATGGAGTTATGTATGGGATAATAAGCCTCTGTTTCAAAGTGAGTTTGAAGCTTGGCAATATGGACCAGTAAATGTAGATATTTATAATTATTTCAAATCATATGGAAGGGCTGAGATTCCTGAACATGAAGGTTGGGTTTGTCAGTTTGGAGATATGGATTCAAAGGAAACACTGGATGCTATTTGGGAAAAATATTGTTCACACAGTGCATTTGAATTAGTTGAGATTACACATAAGCAAGAACCATGGAAACTTGCTTATTTAAGAAGAGGAACAATTAAAAATAGCGATATTAAGAAATATTTCCAGTCAACTTATTAAAAGTTGACTGTTTTTTTTAGGGAGGTTATATTTATGCAATTAAATGGTGTTATGGTAGATAATTTTAAATCATATGGGGATATGACTCAAATTCCAATTTCTAGCCTGAGTATTTTAATGGGAGCAAATAGTAGTGGAAAAAGTACGGCATTACAAACTCTTTTAGCGCTTAAACAGACTATAGAATGTAATAGCCCAGACGTAGATTTGTTGCTTTCAGGAAAATATGTTACATTAGGTGATTTTGCTGATGCAATAAATAATCCAGAAGAAGGGTATTTTTCATTTGGAGTTTCAGTAGTAGGAGATGAGTTTACTGAGAATTACAGTGTTGATAATTTGACGGATGTGGTATGGAAATTTTGTGGTTCAACAGAAAAAGATGTTAGTTTAGCTGAAATTACTTTTAGAATATCAAACGAACATATTAACGTAATCAAAACAAATGATGATTTATATAGTATACTAATAAATGGTGAAGACACAGCATTAACGGTAAAAATTAATAATTTATTACTTACTAAATTATATGTGAATTATAATACGGAATTTAACAATATTTTCTATAAGTTTATCAATGAGATTGTAAAATTGCTTTTGCCACAGAAGAAGAGTAGCTCTTTTGAAAAAAATGAGATTGTATCTTTAAGAACAGTAGAGAAGTTCTATTTTGAGTTAATGAGAAGGGGTGTAAGTAGAACAATAGAACAGGATGAGGAAGACAATAGTACAAATATTATTAATTTGGTTAATCGAATAGTTAATATTATTGAAGATTATTGTAAGTGCCAGTTTAAGTATTATGCTAATTTTGAAGGTATGCCTCGTAATTTTAAGGAAAGCGTTTTGTTCAATTGTATATATAACCATAATAATATTGAAAGTATTGAGAAAATACTAGTGAAATACGAAAAGCAACTTGGGGAAATCCGGGGAAAAGAATATCTTCACAATTACGATGGCGCTGATGAATTTGATATAAACACGATTTATCAATTGGGAAGCGAAGAAAAGGGGATTAACTCGGAGTGTGATGTTATTTCTGATGCATTTAGAGTATATAAAGGAATTTTAAATCGGATAATTAGAAAGATTTTCTACTTGGGTCCTATTAGAGAAAAGCCACAAGGTTTATACAATGTGGGTTTTGAAACAATTCCGAAATATGTAGGTACCACAGGGGCATATTTTGCTTCTGTCTTGTTAAGAGAAAATAAAATTAGAGAATATATATTACCTAATAATGAAGTGGAGACAATGAGTCTTCTTGAGGCATTAGATGAGTGGGCGATTCATTTAAATGTAGCAAGTGAAATAAAAGTAGAAAAGAAAAATTCTTTTGGTTTTAGTGTATCCGTATTTAACACGCAAAGACAAAAAGCTGATATTATGAATGTGGGAATTGGAACAAGCCAAGTATTACCTGTTTTAATTACAGGTTTATTGTCAGAGCCCGGAGAATATTTACTTTTTGAACAACCAGAATTACATTTACATCCATATTCGCAAAGCAGATTAGCCGATTTTTTTGTTGAATTAGTAAAGCAAGGACGTAAAATTATCGTAGAGACACATAGTGAGTATTTTATTTTGCGGATGCGATATCAAATATTGGTTAATGGAATTAGTGAAAATGACATAGTTATAAACTTTTTTCAAAACAAGGGAAGAACACGAATCAGTCAGGGAAAGCTATCAGGATATGGTAATCTTCAATATCCAGAAGATTTTAGGGATGAAACACAGAAACTGCTGGATGATTTAATGAATGCTGCATTGGAAAAGAGAGGACAATAATGGAGAGTGTTTTTATTGATCCTGCAATGCTAATGCTACAGGACGAAGACATAATAGAAAAAAATATTGATTTTTTTCGCAAGGTAATTGCGTTAAGTAATTCGAGACAAATTTCATTATGTTTGTATAAAGAAATAATTGAACACATAAGCACAAGACAAATCTACCCCTTTCCGATTAATATTAATGATGTTAAGAATAAAGAACTTAAAGAGAAGTTATTACTTTTAAACAATTCATTTACTACCTCTATAATGAATAATTATCAAGAAGTAGATATTGATAACTGCCAAGGTTCACAGGAGTTTACAACGGATAGAAAGGATTATGAAGAAAAAAGTGAGTACTATGCTTTTTTCAGTATGCTTTTAACATCTTGTTATGCTTCTTATAATATTTCTGACAAAATTTTGGTCGGTGAAAAGACTAAAGGGATATTAGAGGGAGAACAAACAACAATATATTGTAATTGTGAGAGTAGAGAGTATGAAAAAACATACATATGGATCTCGCCAGACGATTATCTGACCGAACAGCAAAAGGCAATAGAGCATTTTAGAGCTATTATAAAGGGAAACAATAAGTTGTTTGTTGCATCACCGGAGGTTAAACGAGCAGATCATCATAATCATGTGCAAAATACAGAGTTTAATTGTTATGAACAACTTACAGCTAAAAATAAGAGAGTATTTAACTATTTAAGATATTTGGGATTATATAGAATAATTTTTGAGAATTTTGCTCCAGACACTTCATATGAGGTAGGAACAATAAAAATTGTGAAGGTCGATCAAACTGCCGATTCGGATATCATTACAGGATGGTTTTATGGGTGTGTTGATTTTAAAATCTTAGTCGAAATGTATTTTCCTAAAGATATAGGTACTACATTAGTTGCATATTCTCAAGGTGAAATATCAAGAATAAAGATGGAAGAACTGAAAACTGAATTAGTTTTATATTGAGGAAAACCCAGTGAATGCAAGTGCTTCACTGGGTTTCTCTTACCATCCCTTAATCTGTTTTATCTGTTCTGCCCGTTCGGGATCTCTGTGATACTGCAGCTTGAATTGTATCGTTT
>ERZ827108.70-NODE-70-length-160196-cov-10.793413_pt1 | contig 160196 bp, 146 predicted proteins | sample MGYA00519921_ERZ827108 | MGnify/ENA primary metagenome ERZ827108 (study PRJEB31778, sample SAMEA3449258) | human gut metagenome | biome: human gut; feature: human-associated habitat; material: faeces | place: United Kingdom | collected 2010/2012 ... | reverse complement strand
CCCGTGCTTTGTAGTATAGCTTCTTGAAACTATTATTGCACAGTGTAGGGGAAAGAGAAATCTTTCATCACTATTTGTGCCGCCGCAAAGTGGCGGAATGGAGATTAATATGAAACGTAAAGTGGTAGCAGCGGGAATGGCAGCGATGATGACATTTTCAGTGATGGCAGGAACAGGCGCAACGATCGTAAAAGCAGATGACGAAGTGACCTTAAAGGTCTTCTCAAATCTTCCGGACCGTAAAAACGGACAGGGACTTGTAGAGCAGATGATTATATGGAAGAAAATCCAAATGTCACCATCGAAGTAGAAGCACTCGATGAGGAAACCTACAAGACAAAATTCAAAGCCTATTCCATGGAAGGCATGCCGGATGTTGTAAGCATCTGGGGACAGCCGGCTTTCCTTGACGAAGTTCTTGACGCAGGAGTTCTTGCGGAACTGAATCAGGATGATTACAAAGACTACGGATTCATTTCCGGTTCCCTTGACGGATTTTATGAAAGACGGAAAACTTTATGGACTTCCAAGAAACACAGACGTAGCAGGATTCTACTACAATCAGAAAATGTTCGAAGACAACGGCTGGGAAGTTCCGACTACATACACGATGAACTCCTGACACTCGCAGGCGAGATCAAAGACAAAGATATCGTGCCGCTTGCAATGGACGGCGGCGACGGATGGCCGATGGCAGTCTACCTTTCCGACATCCTTTTCAAACTGACAGGTTCTGATTACTCAGATGTTGTAAGCAACGCGATCTCTACAGGCGATTTCTCCGATGAGAACCTCAAAAAAGCAACAGAACTTCTCAAAGAAAGTGCCGATGCAGGGACTTTTCCTGATGACCAGTTTTCTGGAATCCATTCCGGTAGAACTGGAAGAGGCGGCAGTCATGGATGGATGCGGTATTTACAGGATCATTTTCCAGATCATCACACCAATGCTCAAGTCTTCTATCGCAACCGTTGCGATCATGACTTTCCTGAACAACTGGAATGAATTCATGATGGCGAGCACCTATTTGAGTTCACAGAAATGGAAAACACTTCCGTTCTCCGTTCTTGAATTCACCGGTCAGTATTCATCCAACTATGCAGTTCAGTTTGCAGTCATGGCACTGACTGCGGCACCGGCTGTTATCGTGTATATCTTGTTAAATAAACACATCACCAAAGGTGCAGCAATGGGAGCTGTCAAAGGATGATGCATTGACATAAAAGAGGGGCTTTTTCCCTAACTTAATACAACAAAAACAGGAGTGCAGGCATATGAAAAAAATCAGACAGTGGGTAGATCATTTAAGTGTAAAAAAGAAACTGATATTTTACGGTTATAATACGCTGGATTCCCTGTACTGGCAGGCGATGAATGCAGATAATGAAGAAATCGCAGAAAGTATCCTGGCACTGTCACAGTTGTTCAGGCTGGTATTAAGCCAGGGAAAACGTGAGGTGACCGTAGGGCAGGAAACAGGACTGTTTTCCCGCTACCTGCAGATCCAGAAGATGCGTTTTTCCAAGAGAAAGGATGAGAAATATTTTTCCAAGGTGTTCAAGAAGATTAAAGGAGTATCACCAAAAGAGTATCGAATGAAAGGAGAAACTTCTATATGAGAGTAAGCTATACAGAAACAACCTATAAAAATAATATTCGTAAAACAATAGAGCATAACCTGACTACCATCAAAGACACTGACCGCGAAAACAACCTCATCAACATCTACCCACAGATGGAATATCAGAAACTCGAAGGCTTCGGCGGTGCAGTCACAGACTCCGCAGGCTATGTCTTTTCTCTTCTGAATGAGGAACAGAAATCAGAAATGGTCAACCAATATTTCAACGTAGAAAACATGGCCTACAATCAGGTGCGTATCCCGATCGACAGCTGCGACTTTTCCCTGGAGCACTACGAAGCAGACTCCGACCCGGACGACACAGAATTCCAGAAATTTTCTTTTGCAAGAGTAGAAAAATACATCCTTCCGCTCCTGGATGCGGCAGAAAAAGCCTACGGAGACAAACTCGACATCATGCTTTCCCCATGGAGCACGCCGGCTTACATGAAAACCACCGGAGAGCGAAATCACGGCGGCAAGCTGAAACCGGAATACCGCAAACGCTGGGCAGAATATATCTGTCGATATATCGAAGAATACAGGAACAGAGGCTATCACGTCACCAAACTGACGATGCAGAACGAGCCAAAAGCAGTTCAGACCTGGGATTCCTGCATTTATACAGCAGAAGAGCAGAAAGAATTTCTCCGGGATTATCTCTGGCCGTCACTTAGAGCACACGGCCTGGATGACATCGGGATTTATCTGTGGGATCACAACAAAGAGCGTGTTTTTGAATGGGCAGAGACGATCATTGATACAGAGACGACCAGTATGATCCGTGGAATGGCATTTCACTGGTACAGTGGAGATCATTTCGAAGCACTGCGCATGATCCGTGAGAAGTACCCGGACAAGCAGCTTCTTCTCTCAGAAGCCTGCATTGAATACAGCAAGTTTTCTGCGGACGATTATCTGAACAATGCACAGAAATATGCCCACGACATGATGGGAAATCTCAATGAAGGGATGAACACCTTCCTCGACTGGAACCTGATCCTGAACGAAGAGGGCGGTCCGAACCATGTAGGAAACTTCTGCGATGCCCCATACCTCTTTGACCGTGACAGCAAAGAACTCAAAGAAAGTAATATCCTCGGCTATCTCTGGCATTTCACCCATTTCCTTGAGCCGGGAGCAGTCCGAATCGGCGTGAGCAGATACACCGACAAACTTGAAGTAACAGCCTTCGAAAAAGATGACAAGATCACCTTCGTCATCCTGAACCGGACCGATGAAGAACTCACAGCACATATCCGCCTCGGAGAATACTGTACAGAGATTACTGTTCAGCCGAAGTCCATCGGGTCCGGCGTGATGACGGAGTGGAAATAAATTAATAGTTGACATTTCGATAACTATGGCATATGCTAATAATAGCTAAGAAGTGAGGATAAACTTCCATAAGGCAAAACGAAAACCCCCAGAGTTGCCGCTCTGGGGGTTTTCTTGCTCGTTAACGGTGAGCTGTTCCGTTTAGGCTGTTGCTGCCTATCGTCTTCCGCTCAGCCATTTGCATATGTAGTAGCTAGCTACGTTTGCTAACACGGAGACAAGAAATGAGGATAAAAATTCTTCCATAAGATTCACCTCCTTCCTGCTGGAGGGTCGGCAGCATTTATAGTATAACACAAATAAGAACAAAATGGGCGTAAAATATAAAATGTTTAGTACTAAAATATCAAAATGTAATCTTTAACGTTTTCAAGTTTTTTGACTTTAAACCCCAAAAGCACTTGTGTTTACAGGTTACTATGAGCTATACTAAAATGGTATCTGTCCGGAGCCTTATGTTTCGGGCGTATGTGAAAATTGGGAGAGGGTTTAAATTATGATTGTTACTTTAATTGAGAAAATTTACAGCTTTCTGTGGGGAAATCTGGTGCAGATTCCGCTGCCGGGAGGCAGTTCACTTGGAATTTCACTGTTGATCATCCTGCTGATTCCTACAGGAATCTATTTTACGATCAGGACACGTTTCCTGCCGATCCGTCTGTTTCCGGATATGGTAAGTGCGCTGGTTGAGAAGAAGAAGGAAAAAAACAGCCTGTCATCGTTCCAGACACTGGTCGTATCGACAGCGACCAGAGTTGGTATGGGAAATCTGGTCGGCGTGGTTGCGGCGATATCAGCCGGAGGAGCCGGGGCAGTGTTCTGGATGTGGATCACAGCACTGATCGGTTCGTCTACCGCCTTTATCGAGGCGACACTGGCACAGCTCTACAAAGAAAAAGACCCGCTGTATGGCGGTTACCGGGGCGGTCCGGCATACTATATCCATGCATACATAGAAGAAAAACAGCACAAAAAGAGAAAGAAAGTCGTGCTCTCTGTATTATTTGCAATCTCCGGTCTGATCTGCTGGTGTGGTATCAGCCAGGTTATCAGCAATTCTGTTGTTTCTTCCTTTAAGAATGCATTTTCTATTCCGCCGATCTATACGACGGTTGTACTGGTTGTAGTTGCTGCAGTGATCGTGCTTCGTAAGAATGCGACAGTCAAAGTGCTTGATATGGTCGTGCCGGTAATGGCAGTGTGCTATTTTGCAATCACAATTTTAATTATTGTGATGAACATTGGAAGCCTTCCGGGAGTTTTTGCAAGGATCTTTCAGGAAGCATTTGGACTTCGTCAGGCGGCAGCCGGCGGTTTCGGCGCAGTACTGATGAATGGAATCAAGAGAGGTCTGTTTTCCAACGAGGCAGGTTCCGGCTCTGCACCGTGTGCGGCAGCAGCGGCAGAATGTGATCAGCCGGTTAAGGCAGGACTTGTACAGGCACTTGGTGTTTTTGTAGATACGATCGTGATCTGCAGCTGTACTGCAATGATCATGCTCCTCGCACCGGAAGAAAAAGTTGCAGGACTTTCCGGAATGGATCTTCTGCAGACGGCAATGGAACATCATCTCGGAAGATTCGGCGTGATCTTCATTGCAGCGACACTGTTCCTGTTTAGTTTTTCCACCTTCCTTGGAATCCTGTTTTATGCGAGAAGCAATGTGGCTTATCTTTTTGGAGATAACTGGGCATCCCAGACTGCATACAAAGTTCTTGCACTTATTATGCTGTTCATCGGCGGTCTTGCGGCCTATACTTTTGTATGGGACCTTGGCGATGTGGGAATCGGCCTTATGACAGTCTTCAACATCATCATCCTGTACCCGCAGGGCGAAAAAGCATTGCGAGAGCTCAAAAAATACGAAGAAAGCAAAAAAGCAAAATAAATCAAAAGTCTTCCGGAACAAAAATTCTGGAAGACTTTTTTTATAAAAAACAAATTTGCAAAACTTCGGAGTATACTGAAAGTATAAACAACAGAACATACTTCTGAAGGAGGAAACATGATGGAAAATTTAAAGACAATGTGGAAAAAGACAGCGTGTGCAATTATGATCGTGGCAGTATTGGTCACTGGAATCCTGACACCGGCACAGACGACACAGGCGGCAGTTTACAGTTGGATGAGGACTGCAAAAACAATGTATCTTAACAGGACGATCAACGGAACGGCAAGAAATAATGTAAAACCGACGCTGATGGATCCATATGACTGTTATGACGATTATTTTTATGTGAAAATTCCGGCAAGAATGGAACTATATCTTTCCATTTCTGTAGAGGGAACTTCTCCGTTTGATTTTATCAGAGTTTATAATAACAGTGGAAATGAAATCGGTTCTGTGTACAGTGGATGGTCTTATAATAGAAGCTCAAATAGATGTTATATCAAGATAAAAATGAATTTAAACGGCGGTTCTTATTATATCCGTCAGGCAGATATTTATAGATCCAACAGCGAAAAACACCGCTATTCCGTACGGCTTACCGGTCAGTTTGCAAATGCAGTTTCCTTCAGCGGACTCAGAAAGGCTTACTCCGGAGCCGCGAAATTAACATGGAGACGATTCAGTAGTGTAGATGGCTATGAAATCTTCCGTAGCACTTCTGCCCGTGGCACTTACAGACGAATTGCAACCGTCGGAAGAGGAACTACTTCCTGCACAAACCGCGGACTCAGAAGAAACGCCAGATACTACTACAGAATCCGTGGCTACAAAAACATAAACGGAACAAGAGTATACACAAAAACTTCTGCAACAAGATCTGTCAGAGTATAGCAAAATAATAAAATAGCTGTATATCCCAGGCATCCGGCTTTTCGAAACCGGGTGCCTGATTTTGAGTTCACCTGCTTAATGCGACATCCCATTGGTTTTTGCACAGAAAAATGGTATAATTTTTTCAGCAAAACTTAAAGGGGAAGAAGGAGCATATATGGCGTCGACATTCGAAAAAATGATACAGGATTTCAGCAAAAAAGACACAACGAAACTTCTTGAAGACTGCATGAAAATGGATGCGAAAAAAATGAAAAAAATCCCGCTCAGATATCGTCTGATCGCGCTGGGATTTGTTTCACATATGTCACTGGAACAACTGGAAAATAAATTAAAAGAAAATGACTGCGAGCAGTTATACGCCCGGAATTTTACGGAGACCAGCCTGATTTATGCATTTTATAATGGTCTGTCTTATTCACAGTGGGTGCAGCTGGAAGCACTCAGCAGAAAAAAACTGATAGAAGAAAAGAAAGATCTCTGGTTTAATGATTCTATTGTAACGTATGGAGATCTGTTAAAGTACATAGAAGCGAATTCAGAAATCCGGCAAAAAGAAATAAAAACGCAGAAAGTGACGAAACGGCTCAAGGAACAGATCAAAAACCAGGAATCTCAGGAAGCATTTCTTGCATTTATGGAAAGCAACCAGCAGGATTTTCGAATCGTAAGAGAAAAAACACGCTATTATTTCTGCAAATACCTCAGTTATTATATTGAAGAAAAAATTGAAAATTATCTTCTGGCGCGGAAGAACCGATTTGGTCTGGAACAGGCCGCCGCAGAGCTGAATATTCTGAAATGTACCGCAAAACTCCGCCAGAAGTTTCGTGATGATGATGAAATTCGCGAAATGCTGAAAACATGCGGGATTTCCTTTGGAAATATTTATGATGCGTTCAATTATTATTACTTTGAATATATTTCTTCAGACTGGATGGAAATCCAGATGGAATATTATGGATCGAATCTGGAAGATCTGAGCAAAAGTGAAAGATCAAAGCTTGCACGGGCGATCCGGGCCTACAAAAATGGATGGGAGTCGCTTTCAGACGAAGAAGTAATAAAGAAAAAACTTCAGGAAATGGAAGAGACAGAACGCGAACTTGACGTAGAATATGCCCTGACAAAAAATGGAGAAAACAACAAAGCATACCGCAAAAACCGTATGGGAGAGAAATCTGTCCGCAGTTATATAAGAGGCATGGTAGATATAGACCGGACCACCCTGATCTGTTATCTTCTGTTTTTTGGACAGGATTCGTTAAGACACAGAGAATGGGTGATTACAGAAGAAAGACTCAATGAAATTCTGGGAGAATGCGGATATGCCGTCCTCAGGAAAGAAAATGAGTTTGACTGGTTTATCATACAGTATCTGGAATCTGATGATAAGATGGGATTTCTTATGGACAGCGTTACCAGAGTGGCCATGGAAGAAAAAAATTTTTATCTGTATCATATGTACCAGGGGGCAGTCAACGAAAACAGCAAATTAACAGAACTGCTGCGTTAAACGAAGAAGGAAAGCTCAAATGGAAAAGGAAAAGATAACAATACGTGATATTTATCTGCCCGAAGGCACCATTCTGGATCACAGATACCAGATTCTCCGGGTGTTGGGAAGAGGCGGTTTTGGGATTACCTATGAAGCGGTAAACCAGAAAGTAAACCGCAGAGTGGCAATTAAGGAATTTTACAGCGGAGAATACATGGGGCGTGAGGAAAACACGGTAATCCTGACGGACGGAAGAAGGCAGGAAGCATTCGAAAAAGCCAAAAAGAAATTTATGAGAGAGGCGAGGCTTCTTGGTGATATGTCAGAGGAACCGGGTGTAGTGCAGGTTCTGGATTATTTCGAAGAAAATAATACGGCATATATTGTTATGGCTTATGTCTCAGGAAGCAGTCTCAGTGAATATTTCAGAAAAAAAGGCAGGATAGCACCGGTACAGATGTTCCAGATTCTTTTTTCGCTGATGCAGACCCTGGATAAAGTACATAAGTATGGTGTGATCCACAGAGATATCAGTCCGGAGAATATCAAATTTACGGACGATGAAGAAAAGGAAGTCCGTTTAATTGATTTCGGTTCGGCACGGGATATGATGGACAATACACATACCATTGAACTGACAGAAGGATATGCCCCGCCGGAACAGTATTCCGGACACGAACAGGGACCGTGGACAGATGTTTATTCTCTGTGTGCAGTTGCGTATCAGGGAATTACAGGACAAAGACCGGCGAGTTCTGTGTTCAGAGTATCACATGATGAGCTGCTGATGCCTTCACAGCTCGGTATTTCCATAGAACCGGCACTGGAAAAAATACTGAAAAAAGGACTGAATGTCAGAATAGAAAAACGTTATCAGAGCGTTGGAGAAATACTGACAGAACTTCAGCCGCTGCTTTACCCAAAGAATAAAAAGGGCAGACGAAATAAAAAAGAAAAAATATTCCTGGCGGTCAGCAGTACAGTATTTCTTCTGGCAGTGGGAATACTCGCCGGATGGAAGTATTATCAGGATCATCTGGCATATTTTAAATTTCATGGCGAACGTACAGAGACAGTTCTGCTGGTTCCTTATGATGATATGGGAAGCCAGGATTACAAAAAAGATACAGAAACGATCAGAAAGCGATTGAAATATGTTGTCGGAGATGACGGCTATATCCTTAAAGAGAGAGAAGATGGTCTGGAACTGACAATGTCGCTGGCGTTTTTTAAGGAAGGTAATGAATATAAAAATCTGGATTATGACATCACCCAAACGATAAAACAGTATATTTCACAGCCGCAGCAAATTGCAGTCTCACTCGTAGGAGAATCAGAGAGCAAACACAGTCAGGGAGCATACTGGCCAATCAGCAGAGACGATATTGTTTCTGTAAAAAGAAAAGACGGAAAAATGCCGGTAGAGAGTAAAATGCCCTCAAAATACAGATCAGATATGGATATAGAGTATGATTCTTATATTGAGATCAAAATCTCAGAGGAAGCGGCAGAAAGAATACGGCAAAGTGTGGAGCAGAAACAGAAAGAGATGGAGGGGATGACTCTCTATACGGTACTTCTGACAGATCCGGGCGATACAAACCGGTTAAAAATGGCACTGGAAACGGATTTTGACGGGGACTGGACAACCTACTATATGGAATGTCAGAAAGGTAAGAACTGGTGGAAAGCACTATTTGAAACACCGGAACTGAGCGAGGCATTCCAGATCGTGCAGGAAATACCAGTTGACTGGGAAGAAAAAAATGGAATGTGGGGAAAATATCAGAAACAGGAGTCAGAAATTCAGGAACCGTCAGTAACTGTAAGATATGAGGTATGGCTGACAGGATTAGGCGACAGAGAACTGAAGGAAGGATCCGGACAATGGACGGAAGTTATGTATGACCTGAAGAAAAAACTGGATACACTGGAACTTCCTTACGCAATAGGCCTGTCACCGGATAAAAGCGAAAAGATCGTAGTCAAAATGGCACAGAAGGATACGAATCTTTTTCTGCAGAAATCTGTTTTGGGAGGTGCTTCCTTTTCACTCTCAGTGGAGGATCCGGAGATGGAACCATATGATTTTTACGGTGGAAAGCTGGAAGTTTCAGAAGAACCGTATGGGCTTCGGTATACACCAGAAAATAACACACAGAAAGAAAGGCTGCAGGAATGGCTGAAACAGGTAACAGCATCAGGAAGCAAAAAAGTATATCTGTGGATGGGAGGATACCGTATAGCATGGTTGGAGGCAGAGTCTGATAAAATGACCTCTTTGAATTTCTTAGGCAGCTGTATGAAATCCGGTGGAAAGTTTGAAGAAAAAGATCTTTCTTTTTTGAAATTTGTTCATAAAGTATATGATGTTGAGAAAAGTAATGACTATTCCTACGACAGTTATTTTTGGGCGGCAGAACAGTACAGCACAGAGAAACAGAAGGTCACAGCAGATAAAACAGTCCAGAATGAAGAACTGATGCCGGAAACAGAGGAATTTGATGAAGCAGAAAACGTCGTAAAAAAGGTTGATCCGGAAGCAGTGCTGCGCGAAGACAGGACATCAGTGGAACAGATGAATCTGTATATCCACTTAAGATATGACCTGAAGAAAGCGTATGCAGGCAAATTTGTTTCAGATGTAGAACGAATTCTGAGCGAAGGAGAAGATAAGCTGAAAAAATATTCCAAAATTTATATTATTCCGGGCGATACAGAAACAAGGTCTTTGCTTGCATTTATAAAGAATGATAAGGACGGAAAATGGACATTGCAGTACAGATATGAATCAGCTGTAAATACGGAAGAGGAACAGGTCAGGGAAGAAATCAGGAACAGTACGGTACTGAAGCCATATCTCACAGAAGATTCACTGGAAGAAGACATGGGATGGTGGTGGTTTAATTATGATTTTCTGTGATGAACGGAATCTGGACGGAAGATATGAAATCAGAAAAGTACTGAGTCAGACAGAGCAGGAAAGCTTTTTTGAAGGATGGCATATCAGAGTTGAAAAGAAAGTCCTGATACAGAAACTGGAAACGAAGGATGAAACAGCAGCAGAGGCACTTTCCAGAGCGAGAGAATTGGGAGATTTTTCGGATCTCCCAGGGATCTTTCATGTGTGCGATCAGTTTGAAACAGAAGAAAGCGCATACATTGTGTTCGATTATCCGACAGGAACAAAGCTGGAAGAGCATCTTCAGACATCAGGAAGAATTTCGGAAAAGAAACTGTCCGAAATGTTCTGCACACTTCTGGATAGTCTGCAGAAAATGCAGGATGCAGGTCTGGGCGATCTTCCAGTAGATATGAAAGACCTGTATCTGCAGGAAAATGGTGAGTGTATATTATTTCCGGTAATTACTGTACGTACACTGGAATACACAGATTACAGTTACCAGGTCAGTGAGAGGCTTTATCAGTGCCTGTCCGGTAAAACACCGCCGGATAAGCAGATCCGGTTATTTTTTGATGAGATGGAACCGATAGGCAGGGCAGATTCTTCCGGTGACGGAGAATTTCATCAGATTGTGGAAAAAGGTCTTCAGACGGACCCGGAATGTGCATATCAGTCGCCGGATGAACTGAGAGCAGAACTGCAGAAATGGCAGGAAGCGCATAAAGAAAAAAAACATAAAAAAGGTTATTTCCTGGCAGGCGGATTCCTGCTGGCTGTACTGGTATGTGTGGCTATAGCAGGTATTTATTACAAATTTGAAGAAAAAATCCGTTTCTGGGGAATCAAAACAGAAACTGTTCTTCTGGTTCCATCAGAGGAGATGACACACAAAGATTACCAGAATGCGCTAAAGGTTCTGGAAAAACGAATGCAGCAGATTGCGGGCGGTCAGAGGTATATGGTTAAGGACAATGATGGAAAGATCAAGATCATTATGCCGCTTAAATTATATGAGAATGCTTTCAGTGAAGACGTATGGAATCTGTATCTTTCTACACCGTTGAGGCTGTCACTGGTATTTTCCGACAAATATGAGGGATATGGCGGTATGCAGCCAACCAGTTATGTAACCTTTGAGAAAGGCGATATTACCGGAATCGAGGAAGAGACAGCAGAAAAGACGGAATCTGCTTCTCTGAGAGAAGAGCCGGAGAAAAAGCTGAAGCTGACATTTTCACAGAGTGCCGTCAAAAAAATAAAAAAAGTTCTGGAAGAAAGAAAACGGGACAGTACACTTACCTATGTCTGCATGAACGTTGGAAGTCTGGATTATGGTGCAGAACTGGAATTTGCGACGATGGGAGAGAACTGTCAGGAAATTGAATTTTTGGAAAACTCCCATTTTGAGGCTACTTATCCATGGTGGGAAGAAGAAACGTTTACTTCTGTTTTTGATATGAAAGCGGAAATTCCGGTAAAATGGACAGAAAGAACGACACACACATTTACACACTGGACAGAGGCAGACAAAATAAAAGAACCATCGGTTACTATGGAGTATGAGCCTTCGTCTTCTAAAGAAGCAAGTGATGAGGGGGACTTCTTTCATAATGTCAATGGTCTTGCGGACAGGCTGGAAATACTGGGAGTCCCGTACAGCATTGGCACGGTTAATGGCGATTACGACAGAATTACAGTAAAAATGGCGCAGAGTGATACGTCGGACTTCATTGGAAAAATACTGCTTATGGATACCTATGATTTTTCAATCCAGGATTACTGGGGGAATGAAGCAGGCAGCATTCGGACGATAGAATCCGAAAAAGGCGAAGATGGGTCTGTTGTATGGAAAGTCCGTGTGAGATGTTTTGCCGATGATATGCAGGAATTTGTCCAGAATATAGTAAGTGGTGACGGCTATGTATATCTGATCGGACCGGGCAGCTATCGAATGGGACGGACAAAGATGAAAGAAATGCCGGAGGGAACGAAAGATGAGTATGATGAAAGACAGATGGAATATGAACTGTTTTTTGATGAATCGTATTTTGGAAAATCCGGAAAATTTACAAAAAACATGAATGTTATGGTGGATTTCCTTAACAAGATGAGTGAGGCATATGGTCTGAGTTCAGATTTTTCTCTGAAAGGGATTCAGTTCAGCGAGGACAGGGAAATAGCCACAGACAGAAGTAAGGTTCGCAAAAGCTGGGAAATTTATGACAATGATGAATTAAAGAAGATCAAAAAGGCAGCAGCATATGAAGATGCCTATGCAGAGTTTATAGAAACAGACAGTGCATCCTATGTCGGACAGAAAAATCTGGAAATTATCCTGCATATGGATGTGTCAGAGGAATATGCAGATACGGCAGCAGAACGGATTCAGAAGCTGTGGGAAACCTGTGATCTGGAACATTCCGGGTATAACGCAATTTATTATTACATCGGAGAGCGCGGAGAATACCCCAGAATGATTCTTTCCAAAATGTCAAATACTCTGGTAGAACAAGGCTGGACAATAATCGCCATACAGTACCTTGATGCGTATGGCGTGGAATTCTCAAAAGCTATGGACGAAGATATTTACAAACAACATGTTTGATGCTATAATTTGAAAAAGTGACAAAATTTGTAAGGATTACAATTAAATATTTGGCAAAGCAATCGAAAGGTTGTGACGCAAAGCTATAGGGCCTGTAAAATGGCAGCCAGTTGCACGAATAAAGAAATTGCAGGGACACTATAGGGATTTTTTGCCTATAGTGTTTCTTTTTGCGTTACATATCAAGGAGACGCCATCGGGGCGTCTGTTGATTTTGCTGATATTAGAGAGAATGAAGATATGGAAGCAAGTCAGATCGATTTAAGAAATACAGACGTGGAGGTTTCTGACGCGGGGCTGTTCAGGTCGATTTTTCGTGCACTGGGAAAAGATTATATAAACATCTGCCTGATCAATGTAGAGAAAGAAACAGTAAAGACGCTGAAAAAACAGACAAATACTTCGGGGAAAGCTGCACTGTCAGAGCTGCCGGAATGTTCTTATGCACAGAGATATCACCGACTGATCTGCAAAGTGGTAGCACCGGAGAAACAGGAAAAAATGTTTGAGAGAACGAGGCTCGAATGTGTAAGGGAAATTCCGCAGATACGGAACTTGCTGATGGCGGAAAGGCAAAAATGCTGTCCATTCGTATCGAATAATATCAGGCGGCAGTCTGAAATACCATAAAAAAAAACAAATATGCAAATCTTTTATTGTAAAATTATAGTGTAATATTATAATTAGAATAAAGGGGCGTGTATTATGGAAAATGGAGATATTGGATTATTAAGATACTGTTTTTCAGCAGCGGGTCAGAAAAATCAGAAAGAGACAGCAGACTGGCTTCAGAAAGTTTCAGACTGTCTGCAAAATGCCGGAGCAGGGAAGGTATTTATGGATGAAAAAAAGGACGAAATACTTTTCCGGGTCAATCACCGGAAAGCATCAGAGAAAAAAGACATTATAGAATACAGAGTAAAAATAATACCGGGCAGCAGCCAGCTTACACTTGTGCAGACAAATCTATGGGAGAACGAAGCACAGGCCAAAAAACTGATGTGCTGGTATGCGGCAAAACGTAATGAAAGACTCACGCATGATATACAGTATTCCATGAACCCGGTCCAACTAAAAGGAAAGGTCATACTCAGAAATGGATGGGAAACGGAACTGATACGTAGAACAGGAGAGATGAATCGCATCGTCATGAATGACAGAGAGATTTTTGAGGCATTGAGCAGAGGAAAGGTGCCGGACTGTATACAGAATCAGGTTCGCCAGGAGTACCAGGAGTATGAAAGGGAAATCAGACATGGCGTCGATATTTGAAAAGATGATACAGGATTTCAGAAGGAAAGATATGGCACAGCTTCTGGAGGAATGCATGAAGCCAGATGTGAAAAAAGCGAAAAAAATTCCACTGAGGTATCGTCTTATTGCAATAGGCTTTGTTTCACATATGACACTGGATGAGCTGGACAGCAAGTTAAAAGAGAACGGGTGTGAACAGCTGTATGCCCGTAATCAGGTGGAGGCAACGCTGATCTATGCTTTCCTGAAGGGACTTTCTTACGAAGAGTGGCTGAATCTGGAAAGGATCTGCCGGGAAATGAATGATGACAGAACCGATATGTGGTTTAACAGTTCGACCGTAACATATCGGGAACTTCGGGAATATGTCCGCCAGAATTCTGACATCACAGAAGAGGAACTTCAGACTCAGAAAGTTACAAGAAAGCTTCGCAGACAGATCGAAAAAAGTACTACCGAAGAAGATTTTCTGAAATTTATGGAGGACAACCGGGAAGATTTCTGTGTGGTCCGTGAGAAAGCCAGATATTATTTCTGCAAATATCTGTGCTATTATATCGAAGAGAAAACAGAAGCATACCTGGCAGCAAGAAAGAGTGGTTTTGGTCAGGAACAGACGCTTGTAGAACTGAATGTACTGAAGTGTGTAGAGCTTCTTCGAAAGAAGTTTAAAGATGACCAGGAAATTCGTGAAGCGCTTCTGGACTGTGCGATTTCTTTTGGAAATATTTATGATGCATTTAATTATTTTTATTTTGAGTATGTTTCTACAGACTGGATGGAAATTCTGATGGATGGTTATCAGGGAAGCCTCAGTAGAATGTCAGAGAAAGAAATCGAATTTCTTGCCCATGCGATCCGGTCATATGAGGATGGATGGGATGAATTGCCAGATGAAGAAGTAATCCAAAGAAAAGTGCAGGAGATAGAAGAACAGGAATGTCTGAAAGACAGTCAGTATGCAAGGGAAGAAAGCAAGAGACAAATTTATCAGAAGAATCGTTCCGGAGAGAAATCGGTCCGCAGTTATATCAAAGGAGTGACGGATCTGGACAGGACGACACTTATCTGTTACCTTCTGTTTCTGGGACAGGAATCTCTTGAAAACAAAGAAAGAGTGATGACCAGAGAAAGACTGGATCAGATTCTTCTGGAATGTGGATATGCAATGCTGCGGGACGACGATGACTTTGATCGTTTTGTGATCCAGTATTTAGAGGTGGATGACCGCATGGGATTTCTCATGGAGAGTGTTGCAGATGCGGCAAGAAGCGAAAAGAATTTTTATCTCTATCATATGTATCAGGGAGCTGTAAGTGAAAATAAAAAACTCAGAACTCTGATAGACTGAGAGATTGCAATAAAAATCTGCATAACGGATGGAGAACAGAGCACGTATGGGAAAGATAACAATAACACTTAGAGAAGATCACCTTCCGGAAGGAATCGTTCTGGCTGGAAAATGCCGTATTTTGAGGACTTTGCGGATGGGAGAATTTTCTGTTACTTATGAGGCAATGCTTGGAAACAGGAAAGTAGCTGTCAAAGAGTTTTATAACAGGGGCTGTATGTACCGGCAGGGTAACAGAGTTGTTCTGACAAATGAAGAAGACCAGCAGGAATTTGAGAAAGCAAAGCAGAAATTTGTAGAAGAGGCACGACGGCTCAGTAAGTTTGCCTCACAGCCGAATGTGGTTCGGGTGTATGGTTATTTTGAAGCAAATAATACGGTTTATATTATCATGGAGTTTCTCGATGGTCCCGGGCTGAATGAATATTTCCGAAAAAAAGGAAGAGTAGAGGCGGCAGAGATGTTTGGCATGCTGCTTCCGGTAATGCGGACACTGGACAAAATTCACGAGTCCGGAATCATTCACAGAGATATCAGTCCGGATAATATTAAATTTGCACAAAATGATGCTTCAGGGACAGGATTGAAGCTGATGGATTTTGGGTCTGCCAGAGATTATCTGAACAGAAATACCTATACTATGGAACTGAAGGATGGCTATGCTCCGCTGGAGCAGTACTCAGAACATGAACAGGGACCATGGACAGATGTTTATGCGCTCAGTGCAGTTATATATCGTGGAATCACAGGACAGAGACCAATGAGATCCGTCAGACGGGCAGAACATGATGATCTGCGCATGCCGTCGCAGCTCGGAATCCCGATTTCTCCTGTAATAGAAGAAATATTAAAAAGAGGACTGAGTATTCGGAAAGAAAACCGCTATCAGAAAATGGCGTCTATGATAAAAGATGTAGAAAAATTTTCAGGAGGAATGTGAAATGAGAGAAGCAGCAGAGAAACGACGGAAATTGTGGATACTGTTACTGGCTGTAATCTGCAGCAGCTTTGTAGTGGCAAACAGCAGTGTGATGCCTGTTCAGGCGGCAGAAGATACGGATGCGAATACCGGGGAAGTTGTGACTTCCGGCACATTTGGAGAATATAATGGAGAAATCTATACTGTGGATAAGGTTGCAAAGAAAGGGTATCACTGTATCTCCGGACAGTACAAAGATACGATGGCAATTTATCAGGACAAGATCTACTGGCGCAAATCCAGCACAGTTTCTGGTCAGTCGAGTGAGATCATCCGTATGGATCTGGATGGAGATAATCAGACGGTTCTTACAAATTCAGCGAAACCTAATGCAAAATTCTGTATCTATAATAATTATCTGTATTATACCTCCGGTGATGGCAGTCAGAACTACGATGGAAGAAAGATTGATCTTGCGACAGGAGAGGATGTAGAGAGCGGCAGTTATGTTTTTCGTTATGGAAATGAAAAGATATGGGTCTCTACGGGGATTGAAGACGGAGACTGGTATGTTTCAGAGCCCGGATTTGAAAATATACAGAAGGACGACAGTATCGAAGGTTCTGTACTGGGAATCGTAGGAAGCAAAGTCTGCTATATCTATCAGGATGGTGATACCTGGACAACCTGTGGATATGATATAAAAACAGGAAAGAAAGTAGTTCTTGAAAAGGGAAATGCTTCCAGATCAGTTGTCACAGGAGATGGACTTTACTACAAAAAGACAGAAGATGGAAATACTGTACTGTACAGAAGAAATATGCGAGATGGTTCTGTATCACAATACGATTTTGGCGGAATGAATCTGTATATAAGTGGCTGTAATGAAGTTGGAGATGCGACTTTCTTTATACAGTTCCTGCCGGATCAGGGTGAAAATAACACAGAATTATGGAGACTGGACCGCAGTACCGGGGAAAAAGAACGGATTGCTACCTGGTACAATGAAAATGCAGAAAATGCAGCAGAGGAACCATAAATACAAAAAAATGCCTCAGGGCAGTTTTTTATTAAAGAAACAGAAACTTGTATAGAAAAGAATGCAGTCAGAATCGTGTGGAATGCTTGCTGTAAACTGGCAGAAATGCTATATTTATTTTACAGACATAAATAAGAAAAGAATCGCTGTTTTTTGTATGGCGGGATCAGCTGTACAGGGAAGAGCGGGATGCGGAGGCATAGATCATGTTTAAAAAAATAGGAGATGAACGTGCATTTAACGGGATTCTGAATCAGATCATAGATAATATCCAGAATGGAAAACTAAAGGCAGGTGACGCACTTCCGGCAGAGCGGACAATGGCAGAGACTATGGGCGTGTCCAGACCGGCGGTAAGAGAAGTACTGCGGGCACTGGAACTGCTTGGGATCATCAAACCGGTTCCGGGAGGCGGGAATTATATTACTGAGAATCTGGATACCTGGCTGATCGGGCCTTTGACTATTCTTTTTAAGCTGAATAATGGATATCTGAAACAGAACCAGCAGTTCCGTGCAGCATTGGAGAGAGAAGCGGCAATCCTTGCTGCAAAGAAATGTACTCCGCTGGATGCAGCAGAACTCTGGATGATCCTCGACCGTCTGGATTCAGAGGAAGATGAGAAGACAAGGGGAGAGCTGGACCGTGAACTTCACACCAAAATTGCAAAGATCGCGGATAATCCGATGGTCTACAGTGTTCTGGCAGCAGCAGACCAGCTCACGGACAACATTGTATCCGGCACCAGAGATTATATCATGAGAAAAAATAATTCATCCAAAGACATAGATGAGCAGCATCACCGTCTGGTAGAGGCAATCATCAACAACGATGTGGAACAGGCAGAACACTGCATGTCTGAACACATGGATACGATCGAGCGTTATATGGATGAAATGCAGAAAGAGCGCAAACCAGAGGGAAAACGTATCTGAAAGTGTTGAAAGTAAATAATGAATAGATTACAATAAAGACATTAAAACAGCAACATCAAAATACTAAGATTCCACGGAGGATAACAGAAATGGATTACGCAAAAGAATCTTTAAGATTACATGGAGAATGGAAGGGCAACATCGGACCGGAAGCCGGCATGCCTGTTATGGAAGGAAAATGTGCATTATTCAAGGCTTTTGGTGATGTAGATGCATTCCCGCTCTGTATCAAGAGCAATGATGTGGATGAGATTGTAAATACGATTTATCTGATCTCAGGATCTTTTGGCGGAGTCAATCTGGAGGATATTTCCGCACGAGATGTTTCGAAATCGAAAAGAAACTCAAAGAAAAATGTGACATACCGATTTTCCACGATGACCAGCACGGAACTGCGATCGTAGTATCTGCGGGGCTGACTAATGCGCTCAGACTTGTGAATAAGAAATTCTCAGAGGCCAGGGTAGTCATCAATGGTGCCGGATCTGCAGGTATTTCTATCTGTAAACTCCTTCTGGAACTTGGAATCGGTGATGTTGTTATGGTTGACCGCAAGGGAATCCTTGTACCGGGAGAAGAGTGGATGAACCCGGCACAGAAAGAAATTGCAGAAAAGACAAACAAAGAACAGATCCATGGAGACCTCAAGACTGCTATGAAGGGCAGAGATATCTTTGTCGGCGTATCTGCACCGAATATTGTCACAGCAGAGATGGTAAGCACAATGGAAGACGATGCGATCGTTTTTGCCATGGCAAACCCGACACCGGAGATCATGCCGGATGAGGCAAGAAAAACAGGCGTAGCCCGCATCTGACCGTATGATTCGGTAGTTGTATTTCAGGATGAAAAAAGAAGAAAATACAAGACTAAAAGAAATTCGAAGCCATGGGACCAAAACGTTCCCCTGCGCTGTATACAGAACAAGTTCAAAAGGTCAGGGTGTTATGGTGAAACATCACTGGCACGATGAAGTAGAGATGCTTTATTTTGATAAAGGTGGCTTTCTTTTGGAAGTCAACATGGAAGTTTATCCGGTTGAATCCGAATGTATCTGTTTCATTAATCCGGGAGAACTGCACAGCATTACAAAAATCTGCTCAGAGGAGTCGGGAGAGGACGCAATTGTGTTTCATCCGGCTGTCCTGAGTTTTGAATCTTATGATGCAGCGCAGATGGAACTGCTTCAGCCGATACAGAACGGGCGGCTGCTTTTTCCGAGGCAGATTTTTCCAGGAGATGCTGTTTTTGAGGAGATTCGCCAGTATTTCAAAGAGATCCTGATGATTTTTCACAAAGACGGGACGGAGAAACTCTGGATGACCAAAGGCGGCGTTACCGATGATGTGGTGAGCCAGATGTACATTAAGTCCTCTTTGCTCCGGATCCTTGCAGTTCTGTGGAAATATCAGCTTTTTACTGTTATGACGGAGAATGGCAATAAGCGTGTTGAAGAGATCAAGAAAGTTCTTTCTTATATAAAGGGACACTATGACGAAAAAATATACATAAGAGATCTGGCGAAACTCATTAATATGAATGAACAGTATTTTTGCCGCTTTTTTAAGAAAAGCATCGGACGTTCACCGATGGTATATATCAATGAGTTTCGGATCCGTCAGGCAATGCATTTTCTGGAGGATACGGACGAGTCTGTGACAGAAGTTGCAATGGAGTGTGGATATAATAATCTCGGCAATTTTCTGCGGGAGTTTCACAGGCAGACGGGGACAACACCTCTGAAGTACAGAAAGAACAGCCAGAATAAGAAGAAATCTTTGACAAATATCTAAAGAATAGGTACAATAGCAGATATGTGAAAGGGGATTAAGATATGGCAAACTGGGAAAACAATATCCGCAAAGTTGTTCCGTATACTCCGGGAGAACAGCCAAATCAGCCGGATATGATCAAACTGAATACAAATGAAAACCCATATCCGCCGGCACCGGGAGTACGAGAAGTGCTTCGCAATATGGATACCGATACACTGAGACTTTATCCGGATCCGGCAGCACTGGATCTTGTACGCGCAATTGCTGATACTTACGGGCTTTCGGATAATCAGGTGTTTGTAGGCGTAGGGTCTGATGATGTACTTGCAATGAGTTTCCTTACTTTCTTTAACAGTGAGAAACCAATCCTGTTTCCGGATATCACTTATTCTTTCTACGATGTATGGGCAGATCTTTTCCGTATTCCGTATGAGAGGCCGGCACTGGATGAGCATTTCCACATTCGCAAAGAAGATTACTTCGGGGAAAATGGAGGAATTGTATTTCCGAATCCAAATGCACCAACAGGTGTGGTAATGCCGCTTTCTGAAGTGGAGGACATTGTTGCACACAATCAGGATGTGATTATGATCGTAGATGAAGCCTATGTGGATTTTGGCTCACAGTCAGCGCTTCCTCTCATCGAAAAATACGAGAATCTTCTGATCGTTCAGACATTTTCCAAGTCCAGGTCTATGGCGGGAATGAGAATCGGTTTTGCAATGGGTTCACCGAAACTGATTAAATATCTGAATGATGCCAAATATTCTTTCAACTCTTATACTATGGACAGAACCGCCCTGGCAGCAGGTGTGGCAGCAGTCAAAGATCAGGAGTATTTCTGCGAGACCTGTCATAAGATCATAGAGACAAGAGAGTGGACAAAGAAGGAACTCAGCAAACTCGGCTTTTCTTTTGAGGACTCCAAGGCAAACTTTATTTTTGCAACGCATGAGACCTGTCCGGCAGAGGAACTGTTTAAAGCACTGCGTGAACGCCACATCTATGTGAGATATTTCCCGGGTGGACGAACAGGAAATCATCTTCGCATTACTGTAGGAACCAGAGAAGAAATGGAAACTTTTATTGGATTCCTCAGAGACTATTTATCTGAATAAGGAGAAATATATTGGAAGTTTTAGTAAACTGGTTTACAAATACTCTTGGGCCGCATATCTCAAGAGAAATGGTGATCTTTATTATTTCCATGATTCCAATCCTGGAACTAAGGGGCGGACTTCTGGCAGCATCGCTTCTTAATGTATCTATGGTGAAAGCGATTCCCATCTGTATTTTAGGAAATATAATTCCGATCCCGTTTATTCTGTTGTTTATCAAACAAATCTTCAAATGGCTCAAAAAAACAAAAATTTTCCGTGGACTTATTATAAAAATGGAAAACCGTGCAATGGGCAAGAGTGACCAGATCAAGAGATATGAATTTCTGGGGCTTTTGCTGTTTGTAGGAATCCCGCTTCCGGGAACCGGTGCATGGACAGGCTCACTGATCGCATCTCTTCTGGAAGTAGATATCAAGAAATCTTCGATCGCAATTTTCTGTGGTCTTATTATGGCAACTGTTATCATGAGTATAGTTTCTTATGGCGTTCTTGGAAATCTGATTCATTAAGGACCTGTAAGAAGAAAAATGAGAGGTTTTTTATGAGAGAAAAATATGAATCGTTGCCGCTGGCAACATTGAAAGACCTTGCAAAAGCAAGGGGATTAAGGGGAATTTCCACTCTGAGAAAGCCGGAACTGATCAACCGTATGCTTGAGGAGGATGAGAAGGAGGCTGCTCAGAAAGAATCTGCACCAAAGGTACAGAAGAGCGTTCAGACTGAAAAACCACAGGAAGTGGTGGGAGAACAGAGATATTTTGAACGGGCAAATGAAAAATCAGCACGTCAGAGTTTCAGAACTCGTGAAAACCGTACTTTTTATGATAATAATGAGAGACGAAATTATCAGGAGCGGAACAACTATCAGGAACGAAATCCGGAAGGTTATGCATATCGCAGTCAGGAGAACTATCAGGAGAGAACTCCGGAGTTTTTTAAAGCCCCGTCAGAGACAGCGCAGCTTGACAGCGGCGAGAAAGCAGATGGCATTCTGGAAGTGCTTCCGGATGGATACGGTTTTATCCGCTGTGAAAATTATCTGCCGGGAGAAAATGATATCTATGTTTCACCGTCCCAGATCCGCCGCTTCAATCTGAAGACCGGCGATATCCTTAAAGGAAGCATCCGCATCAAGACACAGGGTGAGAAGTTCAGTGCACTTCTCTATGTGGATTCGATTAATGGATTCCATCCAAGTGAAGGACAGAGACGTTATAATTTCGAAGATATGACTCCGATCTTCCCGAATGAGAGACTTCGTATGGAGCGTCCGGGCGGTACAGTTGCCATGCGTATCATGGATCTGTTAAGCCCGATCGGTAAAGGTCAGCGAGGCATGATCGTATCTCCACCGAAGGCTGGTAAGACCACACTTCTCAAGGATGTGGCCAAATCTATCCTCAAAAACAGCCCGAATATGCATCTCATCATTCTTCTGATCGATGAGCGTCCGGAGGAAGTAACTGATATCAAGGAAGAAATCCAGGGCAGCAATGTAGAGGTTATTTATTCTACATTTGACGAACTTCCGGAGCATCACAGACGAGTTTCAGAGATGGTCGTTGAGCGTGCACGCCGTCTTGTAGAGCATAAGCAGGATGTTACGATCCTCCTTGACTCCATTACGAGACTTGCCAGGGCATACAATCTCTGTGTAAATCCAAGTGGAAGAACGCTTTCCGGTGGTCTGGATCCGGCAGCCCTTCATATGCCGAAGAGATTTTTTGGCGCGGCACGTAATATGAGAGAGGGCGGAAGCCTGACGATCCTTGCAACGGCACTTGTAGAGACCGGAAGCAAGATGGACGATGTCATTTATGAAGAATTCAAGGGAACCGGTAACATGGAGCTTGTACTTGACCGTAAACTCCAGGAAAAACGAGTCTTCCCTGCAATCGATATTCAGAAATCAGGTACCAGAAGAGAGGATCTTCTTCTTAGTAAAGAAGAGCAGGAAGCTGTCTATAATATGCGTAAAGCGCTGAACAGCCTCAAGGCTGAAGATGCAGTAGAGCAGATCCTGAACATGTTCTCCAGGACAAAGACAAATGCAGAATTTGTCCAGATGGCAAAAAAACAGAAATTTTTATAAATAGCTTGCAATTCAATATTCATTGTGTTATAATCAGAAAGCTGTGAAATAGTAAATTCGTCAAATTAATACGAATAGAAAATAGAACGAACATAGAGAGGTGAAAATCATGCGTGAAGGAATCCATCCGAACTACTATCAGGCAACTGTAACCTGCAACTGTGGAAACACATTCGTAACAGGATCTACAAAGAAAGATATCCACGTAGAAATCTGTTCCAAATGTCATCCATTCTACACAGGACAGCAGAAAGCGGCTCAGGCTCGCGGACGTATTGATAAGTTCAACAGAAAATACGGCTTAAACAAATAATCAGACAGAATAAGAAACTAGAGAACAGGTTGAGGTTGGGAAATCTCAACCTTTCTTTGCTTCTGTGGATAATTGGAGTGATATATGAAACCATCAAACATTGGCGGACAGGCGGTAATGGAAGGTATCATGATGCGCCACAAGGACAAATATGCAGTTGCAGTACGCCGTCCGGATAAAGAAATAGAATTGAAGGTTGAGGATTACAAGTGCACCTTCGGTAAGGCTTCTTTCCTTAAGAAGCCGATCATCCGTGGTGTGGTCAGCTTTGTGGACGGACTTGTAGTCGGAACCAAGTGCCTCATGTACTCGGCAGAGATCGCAGGAGACGAGGAGGACGAGGAAGAAGCGGCAAAGAATGCGAAACTTTCAGAGGAAGAACTTTCTGCCAAGAAAGAGAAGGAAGCAAAGCAGTTCCAGTGGCTTCTGTACATAACGGTTGCGATTTCCATTGTTGTCTCCGTAGCAGCTTTTATGCTGCTTCCGTATGCACTGGCAAGCCTTCTTCGTAAGGTCGGAGCTTCTGAGTTTGGAGTGACTGTGGCGGAGGCTTTTGTGAAACTGGCACTGTTTCTGGGATATATGTTCCTGATCTCCAGAATGAAGGATATCCAGAGGACCTTCATGTATCATGGAGCGGAGCATAAATGCATCAACTGTGTGGAGCATGGAATGCCTCTGACAGTAGAGAATGTAATGGCAAGCTCCAGACAGCATAAGCGTTGTGGAACCAGTTTCCTGTTTCTGGTCATGCTGGTGAGTATCTGCCTGCATTTTGTTTTTGTGCTGGTGCCTGTTTACTGGGTCCGCCTTTTCGGACGTCTCCTGATGGTGCCGGTCGTGGCGGGAATCTCCTTCGAGATGATTCAGTGGGCCGGAAGAACGGACAGCAAACTGGCAGACTTTTTCAGTAAGCCGGGTCTGGCAATGCAGAAACTTACGACCAAGGAGCCGACACCGGACATGGTTGAGGTTGCGATCAAGGCAGTAGAAGCAGTTTTTGACTGGAAACAATATCTGAAAGATGAGTTCGGCTGGGAGCCGGAAGAAGAAAAGGAGTAACTGTTCACAGGTAATATCCCGCGAGGTGTTTTGCCATGAATATGGCAAAATCCCGAGACATGCGGGGCAAAATGCTATCACCGAAGGTGATGTGGAATGCATTTTGACCAAGTTGCTGTGAACGGAGTGAACAGTAACGAAAATGAGGAAGACCATGCAGACATTTCATGAGCTGTTGACTGAGGGAACACAGCTTCTTGTAAGTGCGGGGATTGAAGAAGCCAGGTTGGATGCCTGGCTCCTTCTGGAGTATACGGCAGATATCGGCCGTGCCTGGTACTATGCTCACCCGGAAACGGAAGCAGGAGAAAAAACAGCCCTCAAATATCTTGAATTATGTAAACAAAGAGCAGAGCATATCCCGCTTCAGCATCTGACACATCAGGCGTGCTTTATGGGATACGATTTTTATGTGGATGAGAGAGTCCTCGTGCCGCGGCAGGACACAGAGGTTCTGGCGGAGGAAGCGCTGGACCATCTGAAGGAGATCCCGAATCCGAAGATCCTGGATATGTGTACGGGATCTGGATGCCTGCTTTTAAGTATCCTTATGGAGAGATCGGATGCTTTTGGAACCGGCGTTGATATTTCTGAGGACGCACTTAAGGTTGCCGGACAGAACAGAAAAAACCTGAATCTCGAAGAACGGGCAGTTTTGGTACAAAGTGATACATTTTCGGGAGATTATTTTCAGAAAAACAGTGGAAATACATCCTTGGAATATGATATGCTTATTTCAAATCCGCCTTATATACCTACGGCGGATATTCAGCAGTTGATGGATGAAGTAAGGTTTCATGATCCGGTACTGGCTCTGGACGGGCGCGAGGATGGCCTTTATTTTTACCGCAGGATCACCGAACAGGCGGGCAGCTATCTCAAACCGGGCGGCTGGCTGATCTACGAGATCGGCTGTGAGCAGGGAGCAGATGTATCTGCGATCATGAGACAGAATGGCTTTGTCGATGTCGCTGTAAAGAAAGATCTTGCAGGACTTGACAGAGTGGTAATTGGTAAAAAGCAAATGCAGGAGGAACAGCATGTTTGATAAACTTGATGACTTGCTGATTCGTTTCGAGGAAGTTCTGAATGAACTCGGAGAACCGGGCGTGACAGACAACCAGGAACGTTTTCAGAAGCTGATGAAGGAACAGAGTGATCTGCAGCCTATCGTAGACACTTATACAGAATACAAGAAAAACAAAGAAACCATCCAGGACAGCCTTTCCATGCTGGAAGAGGAGAAGGATGAGGATATGCGCGAAATGCTCAAGGAAGAACTTTCCGATGCCAAGAAGCGCGTGGAAGAACTGGAACAGGAACTCAAGATCCTGCTTCTTCCAAAAGACCCAAATGACAGCAAGAACGTTATCGTGGAGATCCGTGCAGGTGCCGGCGGTGATGAGGCGGCGCTTTTTGCAGCAGAGATCTACCGTATGTATGTGAAATACGCAGAATCCAGAAGATGGAAGACAGAGATGATGAGTCTCAATGAGAACGGCATCGGCGGATTCAAGGAAGTCACTTTCATGATCCAGGGACAGGGTGCTTATTCCCGCCTGAAATATGAGAGCGGAGTACACCGTGTACAGCGTGTACCGGAGACAGAATCCGGCGGACGTATCCATACTTCCACCTGTACTGTAGCGATCATGCCGGAGGCAGAGGAGATCGACTTCCACCTGGATATGAATGACTGTAAATTTGACGTATTCCGTGCGTCTGGTAACGGTGGACAGTGTGTCAACACCACGGACTCTGCGGTACGTCTGACACATATTCCGACAGGAATCGTTATTTCCTGTCAGGATGAGAAATCCCAGCTCAAGAACAAGGACAAAGCACTCAAGGTACTTCGTTCCCGTCTGTATGAGATGGAACTGGCAAAGCAGCATGACGCAGAGGCAGAAGCAAGAAGAAGCCAGATTGGAACCGGTGACCGTTCCGAGAAGATCCGTACTTACAACTTCCCGCAGGGACGTGTGACAGACCACAGGATCAAACTTACTCTTCATCGCCTGGAAAGCATTCTCGGTGGTGACCTGGATGAGATCATCGACAGCCTGATCGCCGCAGACCAGGCAGCTAAATTAAGTTCATTAAATGAAGAAGAATAAAGGGAGGAACTTCAAATGAAAAAAACTGCACTTGTAATCATGGCAGCCGGAATCGGAAGTCGCTTTGGAAAAGGAATCAAACAGCTTGCACCAGTAGGACCTAATGGTGAGATCATTATGGACTACTCTATTCATGATGCACTGGAGGCAGGATTCAATAAAGTTGTATTTATCATCCGCAAGGACCTGGAAGAAGAATTCCGCCGCGTGATCGGTGAGAGGATCGAGAAAGTTACAGAAGTTGCATACGCATTCCAGTCCCTGGATGATCTTCCAGAAGGATTTGAGAAACCGGCAGACCGTACAAAACCATGGGGAACAGGGCAGGCAGTCCTTGCTGCAAAGGCAGTTCTTGACGAGCCATTCATGGTAATTAATGCAGATGATTATTACGGTAAGGAAGCATATGTCAAAGTCCATGATTATCTGGTACAGGAACAGCCAGAAGATGGAATCCATCACATCTGCATGGCAGGATTCCGCCTTGGAAATACCTTAAGTGATAACGGAAGCGTTACCAGAGGCGTATGCCACATCGAGGACGGTGCACTGGTTGGTGTTACAGAGACACACAATATTTTCAAGACAGCAGACGGTGCAGAAGCAAGAGATGACAATGGAAATGTAGAGAAACTGGATATCAGAAGTCTTGTTTCCATGAACATGTGGGGACTGACACCGGCATTCATGGATACTCTGGAAAAAGGTTTCGTAGATTTCCTTCAGAATGTAGAAGAGGGAGATATCAAGAAAGAATATCTTCTTCCGGAAATGATCGACCGTCTCATCAAAGATGGCAAGGCAAAAGTAGATGTACTTGAGACAAAGGATACCTGGTTCGGCGTAACTTATCAGGAAGATAAAGCTGCTGTAACAGCCGCATTCAAAAAACTTGTAGAAGACGGAGTATATCCGGCACAGCTTTATAAATAATTTAATCTGGATCTAAGGAGAGTGACATAAGATGGGTAAATATTTTGGAACAGATGGTTTCCGTGGAGAAGCCAACGTACAGCTGACAGCAAATCATGCATTTCAGGTAGGCCGTTATGTGGGCTGGTACTATGGTCGTGAGCACAAAGCAAAGATCGTGATCGGCAAGGATACAAGAAGAAGCAGCTATATGTTTGAATATGCACTGGCAGCAGGACTGACCGCTTCCGGAGCAGATGCATATCTTCTTCATGTAACGACAACTCCAAGTGTTTCTTATGTTGTCCGCACAGAGGATTTTGACTGTGGAGTCATGATCTCTGCAAGCCACAATCCATTTTATGACAATGGAATCAAGCTTCTGAACGGAAACGGACAGAAGATCGAAGCAGAGGTAGAGGCAAGGATCGAGGCATATCTGGACGGCAGACTGGAAGAACTTCCATATGCGACAAGAGAAGATATCGGACGTACCGTTGACTTTGCTTCCGGACGTAACCGTTATATCGGTCATCTGATCTCTATCCCAAGCTGTGATTTCAAGAATATCAAGATCGGTCTTGACTGCTCCAACGGAAGTTCCTCTGCGATCGCCAAGAGTGTATTTGATGCGCTGAGAGCCAAGACTTATGTGATCAACGATGAGCCTGATGGAACAAACATCAACAGAAACTGCGGTTCCACACATATCGAAGTTCTGCAGAAATATGTTGTAGATCATGGACTGGATGTAGGCTTTGCCTATGATGGTGATGCAGACCGCTGTATCGCAGTTGACCATAAGGGAAACATCATCGATGGCGACAAGATCATGTATGTCTGCGGTAAATATCTCAAATCACAGGGCAAACTCAAGGGAAATACTGTTGTTACTACGGTTATGTCAAACATGGGTCTGTACAAAGCCCTTGAAAGAGAAGGAATCAATTATGAGCAGACAGCAGTCGGCGACAAATATGTAGCAGAGAACATGATGGAAAACGATTACAGTATCGGAGGCGAGCAGTCCGGACATATCATTTTCAGCCGTTATGCAGCTACCGGTGACGGTATCCTGACATCTCTCATGCTCATGGAGGCATGTGTCGAGCAGAAAGCAACTCTCTGTGATCTTGCAAAAGAAATGAAAGTGTACCCGCAGATTCTCCGCAATGTCCGTGTGGCAGACAAGAAGACGGCAAGAGAAAATCCGGCAGTTGTAAAAGCTGTTGAGGATGTTGCAAGAGCACTTGGAACAGACGGCCGTATCCTTGTGAGAGAGAGTGGAACAGAACCACTGATCCGTGTTATGGTAGAAGCTGGTACAGAGGATATCTGTGCAGAGCATGTAAATCATGTGGTACAGGTGATGGAATCAGAAGGATTAATTGTAGAAGGATGAGAAACAAAAAAATCATATGTCTGCTGGCAGCCGGTCTTGGAGCATTGCTCCTGACCGGCTGTGGTGGAGAAAATCAAAAAACATATGAGCAGGCAAATGCAGATCTGGAAGAGGCTAACTATGATTATGCACTGAATGAATACCAGGCCTGTATTTCTGCCGGATATAAGCTGGCACAGTCTTACAGGGGATCAGGAATTGTCAAACTGCGTACCGGCGATTATCAGGGGGCGATCGATGACCTGACAAATGCGCTGAATGATGAGAAAACGGGCAAGTCTGACAGAAAGGATCTTCTGGAATACCGTGCTGCAGCAGAACTCAAGGCAGAATTGTATGATCAGGCGATGGCAGACTGTCAGACGCTGGCTGAGGATTATTCGCTGAATGCGAATGATTATTATCTTACGGGCTGTGTGGCGCTTGCCATGGATTCTTATGATGAGGCTTCCTCCAATTTCTCAGAAGCCTATGGAAGTGATTCTACTTATGAGATGGCGATCCAGATCTACGAGGCATATCTGGGACAGGATATGGAAGCTGACGGCACGAGATACCTGGAAGCTGCACTTAAGACAGAGGCAAAGACAGCCGATGATTACTGCGAACGTGGCAAAGTTTATTATTATATGGATGATTATGAGAATGCCAGGACAGAGCTTACAACAGCTGCTGATAAAGGCAGCACAGAGGCAACACTGATCCTTGGCATGGTATATATGGCGCAGGGAGATACTTCCAATGCCCGTAGCTTTTATCAGCAGTATATTGATGCGGATGGAGATGATCCGGCGAAGGGCTATAATGGTCTGGCACTCTGCGATATCTCAGATGGAGATTATGACAGTGCACTTCAGAATATCAGCCAGGGTCTCGGAGATGCGACATCGGATGAGATGAGAAATCTTCTGTTCAACGAGATCGTTGTCTATGAGAAAAAACTGGATTTTTCTACCGCACTTTCCAAAGCCCAGGAATATGTACAGACATTTAAGGATGATGATGCAGCAGCGAAGGAACTAACCTTCCTTCAGTCAAGAGTTGGAAACCAGGCAGCGGCAGGGGATGCCAGTGAGGCAGACACTTCCAATGAAAGTACAGCGGAGGAATCAGCAGATACTGGCACAGACGAATCTTCCGAGGAGAGTTATTAAGTTATGCAGTTTTATGAATTTAAGGAAACCCAGGAGAGGGTGATCCTCATTGGTGTTCAGACAGAAGTGGGAGACGATGTAGAAGCTTCTCTGGATGAACTTGAAGAACTTGCTGAGACTGCCGGAGCAGAGACAGTAGCGAAGGTGATCCAGAACAGAGAGGCAGTCCATCCTGGAACCTATATCGGCAAAGGCAAGATTGAAGAAGTGGCATCCCTTTTACGCGCTCTGGATGCCAATGGAGTCATCTGTGATGATGAACTTTCTCCGGCACAGCTGAACAATCTGGAACGGGAACTGGACTGCAAGGTTATGGACAGAACCCTTCTGATCCTGGATATTTTTGCAGGACGTGCTGTATCCAGTGAGGGTAAGATCCAGGTCGAACTGGCGCAGCTTCGTTATCGTGCGGCGCGCCTCGTCGGACTTCGAGAATCCCTGTCCCGTCTGGGCGGCGGTATCGGTACGAGAGGACCTGGAGAGAAGAAACTGGAAACAGACAGACGACTGATCCGTACCAGGATCTCTGCACTCAAGGCAGAACTCGCACAGGTGGAGAAACACAGAGAACTGATCCGCGGTAAGCGTTCCAGAGGAAACCTCAAGACAGCGGCGATCGTCGGATATACGAATGCAGGAAAGTCCACTCTTTTGAATACACTGACAGGAGCGGGGATCCTGGCAGAAGACAAGCTTTTTGCCACGCTGGACCCGACAACGAGAGTGCTCGAACTCAAGGACGGACAGCAGATCCTGCTTACAGATACTGTAGGATTTATCCGTAAACTGCCGCATCATCTGGTAGAAGCTTTCAAGAGTACACTGGAAGAAGCAAAATATGCAGATTATATCATCCACGTGGTGGATGCATCCAACCCGCAGGCGGAGCTTCAGATGTTCACAGTTTATGAAACTCTCCGGGAACTGGGAGCGACCGGCAAAAAGATCGTTACACTTCTGAACAAACAGGACCAGGTAACAGGAAGCGGTATCCGTGATCTCAAAGCGGATTATACTGTGAAATGTTCTGCACGAACAGGAGAAGGTCTGGATGAATTTAAGGACGTCCTTGCGAAACTTCTGGCGGAGGATCAGATCTATCTGGAGGAATTGTACCCGTACAGTGAAGCTGGCAAGATCCAGAAGATCCGTGAGTTTGGGAGCCTTCTCTCAGAAGAATATCGTGAAGATGGAATTTTTGTAAAGGCACGTGTACCGGCAGAAATCTTTGTTTCTGTGATGCCGAAATAACGTGCGAAAAGCCCGAAAATACGGGCAAAACCGGCAGATATCATAAGAAAAATATAACAAAAACAAACACTATATAGTTGTGAAATGATTAACATGACACAATATATAGTGTTTTTTATATATTGACGCAAAGGACATAGTTTGATACAATAGGTCTACAGCGCATGACAGGGAGGTATGGTGTAGCATGTTTCAGGTAGTTAAACGTGACGGAGAGATCGCAGACTTTCAGATGTCCAAGATCACTTCAGCCATTGACAAAGCATTTGACGCAAAAGAAAAAATTTACAGTAAGGATATGATCGATCTTCTCGGACTTCGGGTTACGGCAGACTTTCAGAATAAGATCCAGAACAATAAAGTAACCGTAGAGGACATCCAGGACAGCGTGGAGAACGTACTGATCCAGGCCGGATACAGCGATGTGGCAAAGGCATATATCCTTTATCGCAAACAGAGAGAAAAGATCCGTAATATGAAATCAACGATCCTCGACTACAAAGAAATCGTAGACAGCTATGTTAAGGTCGAGGACTGGCGAGTAAAAGAAAATTCAACAGTAACATATTCCGTCGGAGGTCTGATCTTAAGTAACTCCGGTGCAGTAACAGCCAATTACTGGCTTTCAGAGATCTATGATAACGAGATCGCAGAGGCGCACAGAAATGCAGATATCCACATTCATGATCTGTCCATGCTGACAGGCTACTGTGCAGGATGGTCTCTCAAACAGCTGATCCAGGAGGGCCTTGGCGGAATTGAGGGCAAGATCACATCTGCCCCGGCGAAGCACTTAAGCGTTCTGTGTAACCAGATGGTCAATTTCCTTGGGATCATGCAGAATGAATGGGCAGGAGCACAGGCATTTTCTTCTTTTGATACTTACCTTGCTCCGTTTGTCAAGGCAGACGGACTTGCTTATCCGGAAGTCAAGAAGTGCATTGAATCCTTTGTTTATGGCGTAAATACCCCAAGCCGCTGGGGAACACAGGCACCGTTCTCCAATATCACACTTGACTGGACCGTTCCGGACGACCTCGCAGAGCTTCCGGCGATCGTAGGCGGCAAGGAAATGGACTTCAAGTACAAAGACTGCAAGAAAGAGATGGATATGGTCAACAAGGCATTCATCGAGACAATGATCGAGGGTGATGCCAACGGAAGAGGATTCCAGTATCCGATCCCGACCTATTCCATTACGAAAGATTTTGACTGGTCAGATACAGAGAACAACCGTCTGTTATTTGAAATGACAGCGAAATACGGAACTCCGTATTTTTCAAACTATATCAACAGCGATATGAAACCGAGCGATATCCGCAGCATGTGCTGCCGACTTCGTCTTGACCTTCGTGAACTCCGCAAGAAGAGCGGCGGCTTCTTCGGTTCCGGTGAGAGCACAGGTTCTGTCGGCGTGGTGACGATCAATATGCCGAGGATCGCATACCAGTCCAGGACACCGGAGGAATTTTACCGCAGACTGGACCGCTTGATGGATATTTCCGCGAGATCACTGCATATCAAGCGTGAAGTGATCACGAAACTTCTGAATGAGGGACTGTATCCGTACACCAAGAGATATCTGGGAAGTTTTGACAACCACTTCTCGACAATCGGTCTTGTAGGAATGAATGAAGCTGGTCTGAATGCGAGATGGCTCGGATGCGACATGACTGATGAACGTACTCAGAAATTTACCAAAGAAGTTCTGACACATATGCGTAACCGACTTTCTGATTATCAGGAGGAATATCCGGGAGAACTCTTTAACCTGGAGGCGACTCCGGCAGAGTCCACCGCATACCGTCTGGCAAAACATGACCGTAAACGCTGGCCGGACATCCGTACAGCAGGAAGCAAGGGCGACACACCGTATTACACAAACAGTTCCCATCTTCCGGTCGAATTCAGCTCTGATATCTTTGATGCACTGGATATCCAGGACGAGCTTCAGACGTTGTATACTTCAGGAACTGTATTCCATGGATTCCTCGGAGAGAAACTTCCGGACTGGAAAGCAGCAGCATCTCTGGTACGCAAGATCGCAGAGAACTACAGACTGCCGTATTACACGATCTCACCTACCTACTCCGTATGCAAGGAACATGGCTATCTGAGCGGTGAGCACTTTACCTGTCCGAAGTGCGGCAAGAAGGCAGAAGTTTACAGCCGTATTACAGGATACTATCGTCCGGTACAGAACTGGAACGATGGTAAGGCACAGGAATACAAGAACCGTACTTTATATGATGTGATGCATTCTTCACTCAAGAAGGTACACACCAGCATGGTGACAGTGACAGAGGATGATGTCAAAGTAGAACCGGTGGAAACACATAAATATCTGTTTACCACAAGCACCTGTCCGAACTGCCGTATGGCAAAGAAAATGCTGGAAGGCGAAGATCTGGAGATCATTGATGCAGAGAAAAATCCGGACATGGCGCGCCAGTTCGGGATCATGCAGGCACCGACTCTGGTCATCACAGATGGAGAGCATCTTAAGAAATATGTGAATGCATCCAATATCCAGAAATATGTGGATGAAGAATTAGACTAAAATATCAGACCGTCAGAGGCACAAGAAATGTTTCTGACGGTTTACTTTTTGTATAAAGGTGAGTATAATGAAAAAAGTTAGTATATTTATACATACAGGACGAGGAGAGAGAAAATGATCAAACAGAATATCGTATTCATCGAAAACAAAGCAGGAAGCCTTCAGAAAGTAACAGGCCTCCTCAAAGAAGCAGGAATTGACATCTATGGATTTGCATGTTTTGATGCACCGGAATTTGCACTGTTCCGTATGGTGACAGATAAAGCAGATGAGGCAGAGAAGATCCTTACAGAGAATGGATATATGAACCGTGTGACAGAGGTCATTGCCGTAGACATCAAGGATGAAGTCGGCGGACTGAATGCTGTTCTTGAAGTTCTCGGAAACTGCAATGTAAACCTTGATTATATTTATACATCTTATCATAGAGGAAACAGTCTTCCGATCATGATCCTTCAGACAGACGATGTTTTTGTCACAGAAAACGTACTGTCTAACAATGGCTTCCGTGTACTGAACAGTCTGGAGGGCTAAAGATCATCATGAACAGCACAGCTTTTAAGAAGGGACTCCATGACGGAGTCCCCATTGGTCTGGGATACTTTGCGGTATCCTTTACTTTTGGTATGATGGCGGTTGCAGGCGGGATCTCAATCGCCGCCGCCGTACTGATCTCACTGACAAACCTTACTTCAGCGGGACAGTTTGCAGGAATCGGGATTATTTTTGCTTCGGGATCTCTGTGGGAGATGGCACTGACACAGCTTGTTATCAACTTGAGATATTGTCTGATGTCATTCTCACTTTCCCAGAAACTGGAACGAGGTGTTTCTACAGGGCACAGACTGGCTGTTGCTTTTGGTGTGACGGATGAGATCTTTGGTGTCAGTGCCAGCCAGGAGGGGCGTGTCAGCCCATGGTACAACTATGGTGTGATGGCAGTTGCGATTCCAGGATGGACACTGGGTACTCTGGTCGGGGCAGTCTCAGGAAATCTTCTGCCGGATTTCCTGGTCAGTGCACTGAGCGTGGCAATCTATGGAATGTTTCTCGCAGTCATCATACCGCCGGCAAAGAAAAACAGAGCGATATTAGGTGTTGTGATCGGAGCAATGGCAGTCAGCACCATCTTTGCAGTTGTTCCGGTCCTGAATAAAGTTTCTGCCGGATTTGTGATCATCATTACAACCGTACTGGTAGCCGGAATCGCAGCATATTTCTGCCCGGTCCCGGAAGAGAAGGAGGCGTAGAGAGATGAAGCCAAATATATATGTTTATATCCTGGTCATGGCAGGTGTTACCTATCTGATCCGTATGCTTCCATTGGCCCTTTTTAAGAAGGAGATCACAAGCCCGTTTGTAAAATCTTTCTTATATTATGTGCCATATGCCTGTCTTGCTGCGATGACTTTCCCGGCGATCCTGACAGCGACTGCAGGAGGAATCCTTTCCGGTGTGGTAGGACTTGTCGTGGCACTGATTGTCGCGTATAAGGAAAAGAGCCTTCTGACGGTGGCATTATTCGCATGTGCGGCGGTGTTTATTGCAGAAAGAATCATGGGATTTGTGATGTGAACAGGGAGAATGTACAGGGAAAAAGACACATTCTGCAAGATATCTGGAAGTTTTGTTGATTGACACTTCTCAGGGCGTATGGTAATATGATAAATGCATATATTACGATGTTACACTGAAGATAGTATAGGATATAAGCTGCAGCGTAATAAAACAGAGGAAGGAAATTATACGATGTTAGAGAATTTGAATTCGTATCTTGATGATCCGATTGACGGAAACAAACAGGATGATGAGGTAGAGATTGATCTGCTTGAGATTTTTAATGTGTTAAAATCCAAATTCCTGATTCTTCTGACAGCAGGTCTGCTGGTTGGCTGTCTCTGCGGATTATTCACGAAATTTGTAATGACTCCGGTATATACCTCTACATCAAGCATTCTGGTTCTGTCCAAGGAGACAACACTTACTTCTCTTGCTGATATTCAGCTGGGAACCAGTCTGACAAGTGATTACACCGTACTGATCAAGTGTACACCTGTTCTTGAACAGGTAATCAAGAACCTGGATCTGGATATGGATTCTGATGCTCTGAGAAAAAGTATTTCCATAGAGAATCCATCCGACAGCCGTATTCTGGAGATTTCTGTACAGAATACAGATCCGGAGCAGGCAAAGAAGATCGTAGATGAGATCGCTAATGTAGCATCCAATTACATTGGAGATAAGATGGAGGTTATTCCGCCTAAGATCATTGAGATTGGTAAGATCCCGACAGTTCAGTCTTCACCAAGCATGAAGAAGAATGTCGTAATGGGATTTATCCTTGGCGTGGTAGCAGCAGCAGCAATCGTAGTTGTGATCACAATTATGGATGATACTCTGAAATCAGAAGATGATATTGCGAAATATCTCGGCATTTCTGTTCTTGCAGTAGTTCCGGACAGAAAGGACTACGTCCACTACAAAGGCAAGAAACGCAGGAAAAAAAGACACTGATTTGGATGGAGGAATCTTATAAATGAGGAAAATTGCAATAAAAGATATCAGAAAGCAGGATTATTTCTATACAGAAGCAATCAAGACTCTTCGTACCAACATCCAGCTTTCAGGAAAGAGTATCAAGACGATCATGGTCAGCAGCTGCTTTCCGAATGAGGGGAAGAGCGATATTGTCCTTAGTATAGCTCAGGAGTTAAGCAGTATTGGCAAGAAAGCACTTATTATAGACGGCGATATCCGTAAGTCTGATTTTGCGATCCGTCTGGGAGTTGAAGAGGAAGTAGTTGGGCTGTCTCAGTTCCTCAGTGGACAGGCAGAGGTCAAGGATCTTATTTATTCAACCAGTTACCCGAATTTACATATTATTTTCGGAGGACCGATTGCACCGAACCCGTCAGGCCTTCTCAGTGAGGATCTGTTCCGGACATTCATGAAGGAGATTCGGAATTATTATGATTATATCATTGTAGATACACCTCCGATCGGAAGTGTAATCGATGCAGCGGTAATTGCGAGATACTGTGATGGTGGGATTTTTGTCATTGAACCTGGTGTCGTAAGCTATAAGCTTGCACAGAAGTGCATCAAACAGCTTGAGAAGAGTGGATGCCGTATTCTTGGGGCAGTAATGAATAAAGTTGACACCAAGAAGGATAAGTATTATTCTTCCTATTATAAACATTATGGTGGCTATTATCAGAAACTGGCAACATCAGAACAGACAGAAAAAACACAATAAAAGAAAGCAGGTTAGAAGTGAGCTGGAACAGTAGAAGAAATAGTAAATTTACAAATATTATTCTGGTGATCATTTGTATTGCGTTGATTGTGGTTCTTGGAGGACTGTTACTGACAAACCGCAAGGAAATGAAGCAGGAATCAGAACGTCTGCAGAAACTGTCAGAGAAGCAGGAGACAGGAATTGACAATTATGAAACTGTAAAGGAACATGCGTCTGAACTCAAAGAAGAAGCAGATGAAGAAGACAGCACAGGAACTGCTGATACTTCCAAACAGAAGCAGGAAGCAGCGACAAATAAAGCGAAATCTTCGGATACTGATAAGACTTCAGAGGAAGACAAGACTTCTGATACAGACAAATCTTCAGAGTCTAAGGACAGTGAGACACAGAATGCTGATAAGAGTAATACAGCGTCCGGGGACAGTGAAAAGAAATGAAGACTAAGAGAAGAAGCTCTCAGAGACAGAGTAGAGCAAGGATTGTGATTGTTGTCATTGTGATTATTCTGGTGGCAGCATTGTGTGTTGGATATTTTCTGTGGAAGCAGACACAGGGAGTTGTGAAGACCAGTACAGGTGCCAGTCAGGGGGAAACGGTCAGTTCATCAGACCAGAATACTGTGGAGTATGAAGGCGCGACATACCAGTACAACGATCATCTGAGCAATTACCTATTTATGGGAATTGATTCAACAGAAGAAGTCAGTGAGATGGAGAGTCAGTTGGATGCCGGACAGGCAGACTCTATTTATTTAGTATCTCTGGATCGGGCGACTGAGCAGGTGCAGGTACTTTCCATTCCACGTGACACAATTACAGAGATTGAGGTTTTTAACCCGTCAGGAATAAGTCTGGGAATGACGGACAACCATATTAACTTGCAGTATGCCTATGGAGATGGTAAGGAAGAAAGCTGTGAACTGATGAAAACAGCAGTTTCGAATCTTCTTCATGGTCTTCCGATTCAGGGATATTATTCTATGAACATCAGCGGTATCTCCGAGATTGGGAAGCTTGTAGGTGATGTGGAGATCGTTGTACCGGATGACAGTCTGGAAGAATACGATCCTTATTTCAAAGAAGGAGCAACCGTAGTTATCAATGGCGATAATGTAGAAGAATTTTTGCGTTATCGAGATTCGGGCAAGAGTCAGAGTGCACTGGTTCGCCAGCAGCGGCAGAAGACCTATCTGAAGGCTCTGATCCCGAAACTTCAGGAGAAGACACAGACAGATTCCTCTTTTGTGGGTAATATGCTGAATGATATCCAGCCTTATACCGTAACAAATATTGGAAATGATGTGTTTGTCAAACTCCTGAATGCAGCAGGAAACAGTACACTGGAAACACAGACTGTTCCTGGTGAGGGCGTAGAAGGGGAATATTATGACGAGTATCATGTAGATGATGATGCACTTTACAAACTGGTTCTTTCTATGTTTTATAATAAGTTGTAAGAGATAGTTAGCACGTAAGTACTATTATCTAAATAAAAATCCCAAAGGAGAGATGAAAGATGAAGCTCAAAAAACGTATCATGGCATGTGTTGTTGCAGCAGCAGTAGTAGTTACTTCTGCAGTTACTGCAATGGCAGCAGGAAGTATCGACAAGACTGGTAAAGCAGACGGTTACAAAGTTGCAGTTGTAGATACAACTACACCTATTTACCAGGAAATTTCCAAAACTTACACAGTTCTTCCGGGCGCAGTTGTTGATGTAAACAAAGGCACAGCTGTAATGAAAGATTTCATCGCAGCAGCAAAAGAAGAAACAACTGTAAACGCTAATCTGACAGAAGATCAGAAAGCAAATCTCTTAGAGATCGCTGAAAAACTTGAAGGAACAGAATTCGTAACAGCATTCTACTCCCTGACAGAAGATGAGAACTCTGATGTAACTATCGAAAAAACAGAGGATGGTAAATACAAAGTAACTCTTACTGTTCAGAACCTTACAAAAGACTTAACAGGACTCAAAGTTCTGGCTTACAATGCAAAAACAGGACTCTGGGAAATCGTTGAGATTCCGGCAGAAGATATCGATTTAGAGAACCACACAGTTACAATCACTCTGGAAGACATTTCTCTGTTCTCCATCATCTCTGATGCTCCGGCAGCTAAATAATTAGTTCAGAGGTTTCATATTAATGAAGTGAATTCAATCCCCTTGGATGACCGTAATTGGTTGTCTGAGGGGATTATTTTTTGCATTACATATCTCAAAGAAGAACTGGTGGTGCAAAAATTGCCTGAATTCAGCACTGTTGAGAAAGTTTTTCATAATAAACTCCACAAGTTGACAACCTGGATAGTTTAAACTAACATAATAGTAACAGTGTTATACCACTATAACAGAGTATGAAAAGGAGACTATTATGTTTTTGGAAATAAGGGATATCAGGAAATCATTTGGCTCCGGGGACAGCAGGGTAGATGTCCTCAAGGGTCTGGATCTGGATATTGAAAAAGGAGAATTTTGTGTGCTTCTGGGTCCATCCGGTTCCGGCAAATCCACGCTTCTGAATATCATTGGCGGGATCGAGAGCGTAGATGCAGGAAGCATTTCCATTGAAGGTGAGAAACTGGCAGATATGAAAGAAAAGAAACTTTCCCAGTACAGGCGGAAGCATCTGGGATACATCTTTCAGATGTATAATCTGATACCGAATCTGACTGTCCGTGAAAATATCGAAGTTGGGGCATATTTGAGTGACCGGGCACTGGATGTGGACGAGCTTCTGCATACACTTGGACTCTATGAGCACCAGAGGAAACTTCCGAACCAGCTTTCCGGCGGACAGCAGCAGAGAACTGCGATTGGACGTGCCATCGTAAAGAATCCGGATATCCTGCTCTGTGATGAGCCTACAGGAGCACTGGATTACAATACTTCCAAGGAGATCCTGAAACTGATCGAGACTGTTAATCAGAAATACGGCAATACCGTCATCATGGTAACGCACAACGATGCGATCAAGGATATGGCAGACCGTGTAGTTAAACTGCGTGATGGCATGATACGTAAGAATTATCAGAATGAACATAAGATCCCGGCAATGGATCTTGACTGGTAAGGAGGCGGTATCATGAAAAATCCTCTGAGAAAAAGGATCCCCCGTGAACTCAAAGGGGAATTCGGCAAATATCTGGTCGTGTTTATCCTGATGGTTACGACGATCGGAATGGTATCCGGTTTCCTGGTTGCAGATGGCAGTATGATCCAGGCATACAATGAGGGATTTGAAAAATACAACATCGAAGATGGAAACTTCCGCACCGGAGAGCGGCTGTACCGTGGACAGCGCGAAGCAATCGAAGAAAAAGGCGTCAAAGTCTATGAGAACTATTATATAGAAGATACTCTCACCAATGGCAGTACGATGCGTTTCTTCAAGAACCGTACAGATGTCAACAAAGTCTGCCTGATGGACGGCAAGCTGGCAGAAAGAACAGGCGAGATCGCAATCGACCGTATGTATGCGGATAACAATGACCTGAAGATCGGAGATACGCTGGAGGATGGAACAAAATCCTGGACGGTCACAGGGCTCGTTGCACTTTCCGATTACAGTTGCCTGTTTCAGAACAACAGCGACACAATGTTTGATGCGGTAAAATTTGGCGTTGGTCTGGTAACGGAGGAAGAGTTTGACACTCTCGATCAGGACAAACTCCAGTATAACTATGCCTGGACTTACAATGAAAAGCCACAGAGCGAGATTGAGGAAAAAGATGTTTCCGAAGATCTGATGAAGGCAATGGGAAAAGTAGTCACACTGGAAAATTTTGTTCCACAGTATCAGAATCAGGCGATCATTTTTACCGGTGACGATATGGGAAGCGATAAGGCAATGATGGTCATGCTTCTGTATATCATCATTGTGATCATGGCATTTGTATTTGGCATCACAACCAGCAATACGATCGCCAAAGAGGCCGGTGTCATCGGAACACTCCGGGCATCCGGTTATACCAGAGGCGAGCTGGCCCAGCATTATATGACACTTCCTGTCATTGTGACACTCATCGGTGCACTGATCGGAAATATTCTGGGATATACGGCGTTCAAAGATGTCTGCGCCGGTATGTATTATGGAAGCTACAGCCTTCCGACTTATGTGACGATCTGGAATGCAGAAGCGTTTCTTCTGACAACTGTGGTTCCTGTGGTGATCATGTTTGTGGTCAACTATGCAATCCTGCATCATAAGCTGAAGCTTTCCCCGCTCAAATTCCTTCGAAGGGATCTGTCCACCAGAAAACAGAAAAGAGCCCTTTATTTAAGCCCGAAACTCAAGATCTTCCACAGATTCCGTCTGCGTGTGATTTTCCAGAATATCAGCAACTATCTGGTGCTTTTTGTGGGAATCGTTTTTGCAAACCTGCTTCTGATGTTCGGGCTTCTGCTTCCGTCCGCACTGGATCATTATCAGATGGAGATCCAGAACAATATGCTGGCAAAATACCAGTATATGTTGTCTGTGCCGGTCAGTGTGATGGGAGGTAGCAATAAACTGGAAAGTATGCTGGATATGCTTCTTTTTTCACGTGATACGGAAACGGATAATGAAGATGCGGAAGAATTCAGTGCCTATTCACTGAATACGCTTCCGGGCAAATATAAGAGCGAAGAAGTGTCTCTTTATGGCGTTCATGATGACAGTAAGTATATCGATGCGGATTTTTCGGATGGAGTTTATATCTCACAGGCATATGCAGATAAGTTTTTGCTGAAGCCGGGAGACACGATCACCCTCAAAGAAAAATATGAAGATGATGAGTATACATTCGGAATCGGCGGGATCTATGATTACAATGGAGGTCTCTGTATCTTTATGCCGCAGGATGAACTGAATCAGATGTTTGATCTGGGAGATGATTATTTCAGTGGCTATTTCAGCAACTCAGAGATTACGGATATCGACAGCAGCTACATTGGTTCCGTGATAGATCTGGATGCATTGACAAAGATTTCCAGACAGCTGAATGTATCAATGGGAAGCATGATGGGGCTGGTCAACGGCTTTGCGATCGCAATCTATATGATCCTGATCTATCTCCTGTCCAAGATCATCATCGAAAAAAACGCACAGTCCATCTCCATGACAAAGATCCTTGGTTACACGAACGGAGAGATCAGCAGGCTGTACATCATGTCCACATCGATCGTAGTCATCCTGTGCCTTCTCATCAGTCTGCCGATCGAGGCGACCGTGATGGAAGTCCTGTTCAGGGAAATGATGCTGCAGAGTATTTCCGGCTGGATTGCCTTATGGATCGACCCGATGATCTATGTGCAGATGTTTGCAGTAGGATTTGTGACCTATGGTATCGTTGCGCTGCTGGAATACAGAAGGATCCGCAAAGTTCCTATGGGCGAAGCTCTCAAAAATGCAGAATAAACTGGAATAAAATTCGCACTTCATATTGTTAAAGCGTTAAATAGCTGTTATAATAAAAGGACGAAATTGTTCACGGAAAAGAATTCCATTTTGCAGAATATAGAATAGATAACAGAGGTGAACGGAAAAGAGGAAACGATATGAACCAGTTAGATGTACTTAGAGAGAGCCTGGGACAGTGTGACGAGATCCTTCTGGATGCACTGCTCATGCGTAACAGAATTGTAGAGGATATCATGGTTTACAAGGAAGCCAACGATATCCCGATCCTCCAGCCGGAGCAGGAGGCAAAACAGAAGGAATGGCTTGCCAGAAGAATGGAAGGCAAGCGTCATAAGAACGAAGTAGACGCAGTATTTGAGGAGATCACCAGAAACAGCAAGAAGATCCAGGCACGTAAACTGTTTGATTACAATATCGTGCTGATCGGTTTCATGGGAGCCGGCAAATCTACAATCTCTGATTTTCTCCGGACAGTTTTTGCCATGGAAGTTGTTGAGATGGATCAGATCATCGCGGAGAGAGAGGGAATGTCCATCTCCGATATCTTCGAGACCTATGGAGAAGAATACTTCCGCAATCTGGAGACAGAACTGCTGATCGAGATGCAGTCCAGGAAAAACGTTGTCATCTCCTGCGGCGGTGGTGTTCCGATGAGAGAGCGCAACGTTGTTGAGATGAAGAAGAACGGACGTGTCGTTCTCCTTACCGCAAAACCGGAGACAATCCTGAACCGTGTCAAGGACAATCACGACAGACCGCTCCTTGAGGGCAACAAAAACGTTGATTTCATCGCAGACCTGATGGAGAAACGCCGCGAGAAATACGAAGCTGCTTCTGACATCGTGATCGAGACAGATGGCAAGGACAAGCTGGAGATCTGCGAAGAACTCGTACACAGCCTCCGCGCCCTGGATGCAGAGAATAAATAAAGTCATAAAGTAACATAAATTTTTAGTCACATACAGATAACTATTGGCAGAGAATATCCCGCGAGGTGTTTTGTCATGAATATGGCAAAATCCCGAGACATACAGGGCAAAATGCTATCACCGAAGGTGATGTGGAATGCATTTTGACCAGACAGATTGCTATGAATGAAGTGAATAGCAATCTGTCAATAGCATAATTTTACTATCATTTATAAAGATTTTACTAAAATATCCAGATGAGTCCCATCTGGATATTTTTTTCGCAAAAATTGAAAGGTGCATCAAAAAACAGTCCATTTTGTTTAATATATCCATATGGTATTATAATCTCATCAAAAAGCTATACGAAATAGCTAATAAGAACGAATAAAAAATGGGAGGTTTCTTATGAAGAAAAAATTAGTTTTAGCGATGGCAGCAGCAATGGCAATCACATCCTGTGCAGTTCCTGCATTTGCTTCTGATGATGCAGCAGGCGGCGGAAAGATCGGAATTTCCATGCCGACACAGTCTCTGGAGCGTTGGAACAGAGATGGTTCTTATCTGGAAGAACAGTTCAAAGCAGCTGGCTATGATGTAGAGCTGACATACTCCGACAACGAAACAGACCGTCAGGTAAATGATATCCAGAACCTGATCTCCGATGGAGTTGACCTTCTGGTAGTTGCAGCTATCGATGGTGAAGCACTTAACACAGTTATGGATGAAGCTAAAGATGCTGGAATCACGGTTATTTCTTATGACCGTCTGATCAAATCCGATGCAGTTTCCTACTATATTTCCTTCGATAACTACACAGTAGGTACTCTTCAGGGACAGTACGTAATCGATACTCTGGATCTTGACAATGCAGGTGACAAAACTTACAACATCGAGTTCACAGCAGGTGACCCGGCAGATAACAACGCTGGATACTTCTTCAACGGTGCTTACGATACTCTGAAACCTTATCTGGATGCAGGAACATTAAACGTAGTTTCCGGACAGACAGATTTCGACTCTGTTGCAACAGCTCAGTGGGATACACAGACAGCTCTCGAAAGAATGCAGAACATCCTCGCTTCCTACTATGCAGACGGAACACAGCTTGATGTAGCTCTTTGCTCCAATGACTCTACAGCACTTGGTGTTACACAGGCGATCGAGTCTGACTATGCAGGCAAAAATGACGTTCTGATCACAGGACAGGACGGTGACGAAGCAAACCTTGCAAACATCGTTGACGGAAAACAGTCCATGACCGTTTACAAAGCAGTTGCAAACGAAGCAGTCGTAACACTTGACCTTGCAGAAGCAATGCTGAAAGGTGACACAATTGATGAATCTCTGATCACAAACTCTGGCTGGGATTTCGATTGTGCATATGATACAGAATCCTATGAAACATCTGATGGAAACAAATGCCCATCCTTCCTGCTTGTTCCTACAGTTGTAACCAAAGACAACATGAAAGAAGAACTTGTTGACACAGGATACTACACACAGGACGATGACGGATACCTTCATCCAGCAGGCTGATTGACGAAGCAGAGCCAGTAACTATCAACAAAAAACATAGAACTTGAATTAAATGGGCGGGGTGAATGCCCCGCCTGCTTTTTGGAAAGGGGGCGCCATTTTGGCAGACAATATTTTAGTAATGGATCACATTACGAAGGAGTTCCCCGGTGTCAAAGCTCTGGACAATGTAAATCTTGAGGTCCAGCGAGGAGAGATTCACGCGCTGATCGGTGAAAACGGTGCGGGAAAATCCACACTGATGAACGTATTAAGTGGTCAGTATCCATATGGAAGTTATACAGGTACCGTTACCTATGAAGGCGAGGAATGTAAGTTTAAAAACCTGAACGACAGTGAAGCGAAAGGTATCGTCATTATTCATCAGGAACTTGCACTGATTCCGTTGCTTTCTATCGGAGAGAATATGTTTCTCGGAAACGAGATTAAGAATAAAAGAGGTAGCATTGACTGGGACAAAACATACAGTGAAGCAGAAAAACACATGGCTCAGGTTGGGCTCCATGAATCTGCACAGACACTGATCAAAGATATCGGAACAGGTAAACAGCAGCTGGTAGAGATCGCCAAGGCATTTTCCAAGAAGGTTAAACTTCTGATCCTGGATGAGCCTACCTCTTCTCTGAATGATGAAGATGCCAAGATGCTTCTGGATCTTCTGATGGAATTCAAGAAAAACGGTCTTACCTCTATCATCATCACACATAAACTGAATGAGATCATCTATTGTGCAGACCGCTGTACGATCATCCGAGATGGTACAACGATCGAAACACTGACAAAAGGCGTAGATGACTTAAGCGAAGACCGTATCATCAAAGGTATGGTTGGCCGTTCTATGGATGATCGTTATCCGGCCAGAAAGCATAACGTCAGCAAAGATGTCATGCTGGAAGTAAAGAACTGGACCGTACATCATCCGCTTTATCCGGAAAAAGTCGTAGATGACAATATTTCCTGTAAAGTACATAAAGGCGAGGTTATTGGTTTCTCCGGACTGCAGGGTGCAGGACGTACTGAGTTTGCAATGTCCGTATTCGGAAAGAGCTACGGAAGCAACATCAGTGGTGAACTCTATATCAAGGGAGAAAAAGTAAACCTCAAGAATCCGCGTGATGCGATCCGTCATGGTCTTGCCTATGTAACAGAAGACCGTAAGACAAACGGTGTGATCCTCGGAGAATCTATTCGATTTAATACAACGCTTGCACGACTTTCCAAAGTCTGTGAAAAGGGCGTGATCAACACAGATCTGGAAGTGCACCTGGCTGATGAGATGACAAAGGAAATGGGAACCAAGACTCCTTCCAATGAGCAGAAGATCGGCAACCTTTCCGGTGGTAACCAGCAGAAAGCACTTCTCGGCAAATGGATGTTTACAGAACCGGATATCCTGATTCTGGATGAGCCGACACGAGGCATCGATGTAGGTGCAAAATACGATATCTATTGCCTGATCAACAAAATGGTAGAAGATGGAAAATCAGTTATCATGATCTCATCCGAAATGCCGGAGCTTCTTGGTATGTGTGACCGTATCTACGTTATGAGTGAGGGTCGTCTGGCAGGCGAACTCAGTGCCGAAGAGGCAACACAGGAACGTATTATGGCTTCGATCATGCAGGAGCAGAATAAGAAATAAGGTCGAAACGTGAATTCGATTCTACCGGGAAAGGGGTAAAAAAATGAAGTTTAATGTAAAAGATTTCTTAAGAAAATATACAATGGTCATTGCACTGGTAGTTGTATTTATCCTGTTCTGTGGCCTGACAGATGGAAGACTTCTGTATGCACAGAATATGTCAAACCTGATGCTTCAGAATGGTTACGTTCTGGTTCTTGCATGTGGTATGTTGTTATGTATCCTGACAGGTGGTAACATCGACCTTTCTGTAGGTGCTGTTATCTGTATGGTCGGTGGTCTTGCAGCCGTCATGATCGGTAACAAAGGAATGAACCCATATCTTACCATTATCATCTGCCTCGTTGTAGGTCTTCTGGTAGGTGTATGGCAGGGTTACTGGATCGGTTACAAACGTATCCCTCCATTTATCACAACACTTGCAGGTATGTTCATCTTCCGTGGATTTGGACGTCTGATCCTGGACAACAAGACTGTTTCTATCCAGGACAAAGGTTTCCTGAATGTATTTACATCCTACATCAACATTCCTGGACTTGACGACACAGCAAACTATTCTGCACTGATCGTTGGTATCGTAGTTGCAGTTTATGTGATCTTCAACGTAGTTCGTTCCAGAGCAAACAAAGCAAAAAGAGGATATCGCCAGAACACAGCATTTTCTGATTACAGCAAAGCAGTCATCATCGCAGCAGTTATCCTCTGGTACTGCTACAAACTGTTTCAGTACAAAGGTATCTCCATCATGTTCGTATGGGTTGTTGCAATCTGCCTGATCTACAACTTCATCACATCCAGAACAGCATTTGGACGTTACTTCTACGCAATCGGCGGTAACGAGAAAGCTACACAGCTTTCCGGTATTGATACAAACAAAGTTTACTTCATCGCATATGCAAACATGGGACTTCTTGCAGGTCTTGCAGGTCTTCTTTGTGCAGCACGTGTAGGTTCTGTAAACGGTAGTACAGGTACATCCTTCGAGATGGATGCGATCGGTTCCTGTTTCATCGGTGGTGCTTCCGCATACGGCGGCAGCGGTACTGTAGGCGGTGTAGTGATCGGTGCTCTTCTCCTCGGTGTCATCAACATGGGTATGTCCATCATGGGTATCGGTGACTCCTGGCAGTACGTAGTAAAAGGTGCCGTACTTCTTATCGCAGTTGTATTTGATGTATTATCCAACAGAAAGAACGGCTGATCGATCTGATCAGATTAACAAGAGGAGTCATTGTGCAAAAGCAATGGCTCCTTTTGCAATGCTGTCATAATTGTGTTACAATATGAAAAAATACAAAGGAATTATGATGAATTATGAAAAAATTTACACTGACAGTTTTTTGCATACTGGCAGGATGCATCTTTTTTCTGTCAGGGATCTGGGTCTACTTTCAGAAATCCATGGATAAGGTGGATCTGGGCGAAGGAGAATATGCAGCGAGTTATCAGAAGCACTATCTGATGATCTCCAATGACAAAGATACCCTGATGTGGCAGTCCATCTACCAAAGCGCCAGCGAAACTGCCAAAGAAGCCGATGCCTACGTCGAACTTCTTTCACCGGAACAGATGAAGAATTATACACAGGAAGACTGTCTGCGGATCGGGATCGCATCTCACGTTGACGGGATCATTCTTGAAGCAGACGGAAGCAAGGCCGAGCAGAAACTGATCGAAGAGGCTGCCCGCGAGGGAATCCCGGTTGTCACGATCCTTACAGACGATTCTGCATGCCGCAGGATCAGCTTTGTCGGTCTGAACAGTTATGAGATGGGAAGTGCTTATACTGACCAGATAGCAGGAATGCTGAATGAAAAAGGGACTACACAGATCCTGTTTCTTTCGACTTCCAGTTCCAAGACACAGGAGACCAATCTCGTTTACTATCAGGTAAAAAAAGAACTGGAATCCAGGAAAAAAACAGGCCAGTCTGTCAATCTGTCAGAGTACTGTGTGGATAGCAGTGCAGATTTTGACACGGAAGAATTTGTCCGGGATATGTTTGTAAATGAGGAAAGTCTGCCGGATGTCCTGGTATGCATGGATGAAGTCGTGACGGAATGCGTATATCAGGCCCTGGTCGATTATAACCAGGTTGGAAATGTCAAGGTGATCGGTTACTATTATTCCGATGTGATTCTGAATGCGATCGACAAGGGGATCCTGTCCTCCACGATCGCGATGGATATGGATGAAGTAGGAAAATACAGTGTCAACGCACTGGAAGAGTATTTATCTCTTGGGCACAGCAACGGATATTACAGTGTAAATCAGCATGTGATCACAAAGGATAACACCGATGAGTACAGAACGGAGGGCGAAAAATGACAGAAAAAAAGGACACCCCTTCCGTAAATAATTCCATACAGACCAGACTGAGCGGAGTCATGCTCATGGTGCTTGTCTTTGCACTCGGGATCAATTTCTTTATTTTCAGTCAGATCCAGAATGCCGTTACCAGGATCGATGCGGTCTTTTCCAGCAATGTCGATGTGAATGAGCTTTCGGAAGCACTGGAACTTGTTGAGAACACAGTCTATGAATACCTGAATACAAAAAGTACCGAGACACTGGAAAACTATTACCGTTATGACCAGAATTACAAAAATCTGATCGAAGATCTCAACGACAAAAACATGGACAGCGAAGTAAAGATGCTCGAAAAAAACATCCGCAGGATGTCCGAGAGTTATCTGGATCAGACAAATGAGACAGTTCAGGCGAAGCGAGGAAGAAATGTAGAGAAATACAAGACTTCCTACGAAACAGAAAATCAGCTCTATGAATATATCAACACTTACATATACAAATTAAATAATTTGCGCTTTAAGACAAACTCAGCAAATTATCAGTTATTACTGTCATCGATGAATGTGCTGTACAGACTCTGCCTGATCGTACTGATCGTCGTCTATGTGGTTGGGCTTGCAGTGACGGTCCTTCTGGTGCGGAATATGATCCGCCCGCTGACCGCTCTTTCCAATACGGCACATGAGGTTGCAAAAGGAAATCTCGATGTTCCGCAGCTTCCTATTGTTATGGATGATGAAGTTGGAGTCGTGACGAGAAGTTTTAACCAGATGCTGGAGAGCATCCGCGAGAACATCGACCAGCTCAAGGAAAGCATGGAGCGGCAGGCGCAGATGAAGGAACGAGAGCTTATGATGGAGGCACACCTTAAGGAAGCACAGCTGAAGTTCCTTCAGGCGCAGATCAATCCGCATTTTCTGTTCAATTCCCTGAATGCAGGTGCACAGCTTGCGATGATGGGAGATGCGGACAAGACAGGTATATTTCTGGAAAAAATGGCGGATTTTTTCCGGTATAATGTGCGCAAGATGGAAGAAGATGCGATGCTCTGGGAGGAGATCGAGGCGGTAGATAATTATATCTACATCCTGAATGTGCGCTTTGCCGGAGATATTGTATATATCCGGGAAATAGATGAAGACATCGAAAACATCCGCATTCCAAGCATGATCCTTCAGCCGCTGGTAGAAAATGCCGTCCAGCATGGAATCCATGACTGCATGGAGACGGGACGCATTGTGATGTCTATCCACAGAAACCAGGATATGATCGATATCACGGTCAGCGACAATGGTGCGGGAATGACGGAAGAAATGATCGCGAAGGTTATGGAAGGAAGAGCAGTGCAGGATGAAGAAAACCGCTATTCTACAGGAATCGCGGTACATAATGTCATAGAAAGACTGAAGCTGTATTACAAACAGGAAGGACTTATGACGATCGAGAGTGACGGACCTGGAACCGGAACGAAAGTTCATATTGTCATTCCGATGGAAAAAGAGGAACTGGAGTAGCATAAGAAAGTGGAGGGGAAACAAAACAATGTATCGTATATTGGTAGCAGATGACGAGGGAATTATGCTGGAAGCTTTCAAAAGTGTGATATCCAGTACATTTGGGGACAGCTGTATCACAGAAACTGCCAAGACAGGAAGAGCAGTGACAGAAAAAGCAGAAACTTTTCATCCGGACATTGTCTTTATGGACATTCATATGCCGGGAATCAACGGGATCCAGGCAATGCGGGAAATACGAAAATTCAATACGACAGCACTTTTTTATGTAGTATCTGCTTATGACAAGTTTGATTATGCAAAAGAGGCGATCGATCTTGGCGTGGAGCGTTATCTGACAAAGCCGATCTCCAAGGCAAAGATCATCTCCGCGGTGGAAGAAGCCATCGAGAAGGTGGATAAGAAGAGAAATCAGAGAAGCAACCTGTTGAAGATCCAGGAAAAACTGGAAACGGTCATCCCTGTTGTGGAAAACAGCTTTGTAGGAAGCCTTTTGTTCCAGCAGGAGGAACAGACAGCAGACTACTACCGGCAGCTTCTGGATATCGAGGAAAAACAGGGCTATGTCATGGTCATCCAGTTTGGCCAGTCGTATGAAAATGGTAGGCTGATAAGCCCTGTCGGAATGAATGTGAAAGCACAGAGTTTTTATGATGAGCTGAGGGATGTGGTGAAATCCTCTTTTTCCTGTGCAGTGGGATCGGTGATGTCAAACCGTATTCCGGTGATCGTGCCGTGCAGCCTGCCTGAGAATCCATATGAAGAAAGGATCGATCTCGTGGAACAGGCGAGAAATCTTGTGTCAAGGCTGGAAAACAGGATCGATGCCAGATTTCGTATCGGGCTTGGCAGGATCAGGCCTATGCGGGAATTGGAGCGCTCTTACCGTGAAGCACTCCGCGCGCTGAACGGAAGCAAGAGCAGAGTGATCCATATCGAGGACCTTTCGCAGAACGGTGTTTATGATGAGGAGTTTCCTGTCGATATGGAGAAACGGATCTTCCGTTATCTTGGTGATGGGGACGAAAAGAAATGTGTACAGGAGCTGAATACGTTCTTTGACTGGATGCTGGAACATTACGCGGAGGATATGAACAACATCCGTCTGAAGGTTCTGGAATACATTATCTGGGGCGAAAAGATCGCTTTTGAGGCAGGTGCTGTCAACTATGGATTCAGCTACAGGCGGGATTATCTGGATGTAGCGATGGCATGCAGCGGTTACGAAGAACTCAGAAGCTGGTTTCTGGATAAGATGGTCAACATCTGTCGTTCTATCCGTGATCAGAAAGAGGAACAGTCGAATTCCGCTGTCAAAAAGGCAATGCTCTACATCCAGGAAAATTTCAGCAAGGACATTTCACTGGATGAAGTTTCCGGTCAGGTAAATATCAGCCCTTATTATTTCAGCAAGATCTTCAAGGAGGAAACGGGCGAGAACTTCATTGAATATCTCACCAGGATCCGAATAGAAAAAGCGAAAGAATTCCTGAAACAGCCGGAAGTCAGCGTCAAAGAAGCCGGCGTAAAGAGCGGCTATACAGACCCGAACTATTTCAGCAGGATCTTTAAGAAGCAGACAGACATGACTCCAAGTGAATTCAAGACGAGGTACGGAAAATGAAAAAGAAAAGAGGGATAGCTCTTCTTATAACTGCCCTGATGTTTGTTCTTTGCGTGACAGGATGCGGAACACAGAAAATTGAGACAACAAAAAAAGAAACAACAGAAGAAAAGAAACTCCAGATCGGACTCAGTTTTGATTCCTTTGTGATCGAGAGATGGCTTCGCGACCGGGATATGTTCGTATCTACGGCACAGGGGCTTGGGGCAGAAGTAAATGTCCAGGTGGCAGGCGGTGATGTGGATGAACAGATCTCACAGATCGAATACTTTATCCAGAAGGAAATGGACGTGATCGTGATCATCCCGATCGACGGAGATGCTCTGTATGATGTGGTAAAAGAAGCGAAGGACAAGGGGATCAAAGTAGTCTGCTATGACCGGATGATCGCAAATGTGGATGCAGACCTCTATATCACGATCGACAATGAGATGGTAGGAACCCTGATGGGAGAGGCTTTGGTCGAGGCATGCCCGGACGGTGGAAATATCTTCGCGATCAACGGTTCTCCTACGGACAAAAATGTAGAGGAGGTAGAACTTGGTTTCCGTAAGGCTCTGAAAGGAAGCAAACTCAAGATCGTCTATACAGGATACTGTGATAACTGGCTCGCTGAGATGGCAGCAACGCATGTAAACAAAGGCCTTGAGGTGACAGACGACATTGTGGGCGTGATGTGCGGCAATGATGATCTGGCAAGCCAGGCAGTCAAAGTCCTGGCAGAAAACCGTCTCGCAGGACAGGTGGCACTGGTTGCGCAGGATGCAGACCTGGCAGCCTGCCAGCGGATTGTAGAGGGGACACAGACCATGACAGTCTACAAACCGATCGAGCAGGAGGCAAGCACAGCGGCGATCCTCGCAGTGGCACTCGGAAACGGTACAGACATTACCTCAAAAGACTGTGAGATCCCGGCCACAGAGACCACAGATGACGGTTCCGGCGAGATCCCATATTACAAGATCACACCGATCGCAGTGACTGCAGAAAACATGGACGAAGTCATCGTGGATGGAGGATTCCATTCAAAAGAAGATGTATATCTGAATGTAAAAGAATAAAAGAGATGTAATAAGAAAAGGAACCTCGTACAGCGCTTTGGAACAGGCTGTGCGGGGTTCCTTTTTGAATGCTTTGATTTAGATGACCGGCAGAAAGTTACTGCTCGATCCCTTCCATATAGGAATTATAGATATCGGGATTGATCTTTTCCCTGATGGAATCGTAAACGCCCTGAGAAGCCTCGCGGATCTCTTTGCGTGTCTCATCAGAAAGTTTGATGATCTGTGTTCCGCTGTCCTCGATCACGGCGACTTTGTCTGCGATTCTGGCATCGGACTGTTCTCTTGCGTATTCTGTGGCAAGCTGGGCAGCCTCTGTCATGATCTCCTGTTCATCCTCCGGAAGATCCTTGAAGAAATCGTCATTGACGATCAGGGAGATCAGATGCGGAAGATGGTTGGTTTCTACAACATAATCCTGCTGTTCATAGAGATTGTTGGAAACGATGACCTCGTATGGGTTTTCCTGTGCATCGATGGTGTGCTGCTGCAGGCCGATGTACACTTCGCTGAAACTCATCGGGGTTGGGTTTGCACCAAGCGCTTTCCAGAAAGCAAGATGGTAGCTGTTTTCCATGGTACGGATCTTCTGGCCTTTAAAGTCTGCAAGGCTGTTGACCGGTTTGTTTGTACTCATAACACGGAAGCCCTGGTCTGCCATACCAAGAAGATGATAGCCGCCTTCGGTATAGACGTCGCTGATCAGGCTGTTGAACTGTGGATCGTCGATCTTTTTACGGCAGTCATCCAGAGAATCGAATACGCACGGAAGGTCAAATACAGCAAGGTCGCTCATGAAGGAAACCTGAGGTGCAGTATTCTGAACGACAAACGGAATGTCGCCGTCTGCACAGGTCTCCAGAAGGTCACGGTCACCGCCGAGGGTGGAGTTTGCGTAAACCTGAATCTTCATTTTGCCGTTGCTTAAGTCTGAGACTTCTTCTGCAAACTTCTCGGCGAAGATCTGTGTTACGGTATCCTCCGGGCTGGCGGTTGCCAGCGGCCAGGAATAACGCTGTACTTCTTCATCGGAAGAGCCGCAGCCGGTAAGGGCAACGCTCAGGATTCCAGCTGCAGCCAGTACCGGGATTGTACGGAGGATACGACGGATTTTTTTGTCTGAATTATAAGTAGTAAATTTTTTCATCTTTCTCCTCCTATAAGATTCCAACTGAGATCGCCGGAATAAAAGTGATCAGAAGAAGGGCGATCAGGAAGAATACGATCATTGGCATGGCTTTTTTGGCGATTGCCATGACTGGAACATCGGTAAGGGAACTTGCAACGAACAGATTGACTCCAATTGGAGGAGTAACAAATCCGATGGCAAGGTTTACAACCATGATCACACCAAACTGGATCGGGTCCATACCGATCGCCTGCACGATAGGGAGCAGAATCGGTGTAAGGATCAGGATTGCCGGTGTGGTATCCATAACCATTCCGACAATCAGGAGGAACAGGTTGATGATCAGCAGGATCGCAACCGGGCTGTGGAAGTTGTTCAGGATAAATTCACTGACTGTCTGTGGAACCTGCATCAGAGTCAGGACTCTGGAGAATGCAGTGGAAGCAGCCAGGATGAAGAGGATTGGGGTGAAAGTACGGATCGCTTCCACCAGGATTCCCCAGATATCGCGGATATGGATGCTCTTGTATACAAAAAGGCTGATGATCAGTGCATAAAATACAGAGATAACAGCGGCTTCTGTCGGAGAAGCGACACCGCTGTAGATACATCCAAGGATGATGACCGGGCTCAAGAGAGCGAAGAAGCTTTCTTTGAGCACTTTCAGAAGTCCTTTGTCATGAAGCTCCTGAACTTCGGCATGGATCTTGGCTTTGTCCTCGCCGTAGCGTTTGCAGTGATAGATCGCATAGATCATGAGCAGGGCTCCGATCATGAGGCCAGGGACGATTCCGGCAAGGAACAGGTCGCTGACGGAAGCACCGGATGCCATACCGTACATGATGAACGGGATACTCGGAGGGATGATAACCCCCAGGCCTCCGGCAACGGCAACGATTGCAGTGGAAAATGTCAGGTCATATCCCAGATTGGTAAGGATCGGGATGGTCATACTTCCTACGGCTGCAACAGTAGCCGGAGCAGATCCGGAGATTGCACCGTAGAAAAGGCAGGTTACGATAACGGCACACGGCATTCCTGCTGTGAATTTACCAAGAAAGTAAGCGAAAACATCGAATAATTTCTTGGAGATGCCGCCTTTTGCCATGATGATACCGGACAATACGAACATTGGGACGGCGAGCAGCGGGAAAGAATCCAGACCGCCGAACATCGCACGGATCAGATATTTGGCACCTACCGTAAAGGAAGGATCACAGATGGAAGGAAGAACAGATGTAATTCCCAGTGTGATCGATACCGGAACAGCGATGACCAGTAATAAAACAAAAATGATAAATAAAACAACGACTGGCATTAGTGTTCCTCCTCATTTGAATTCTTGATGGTGTTGATACGGTTGTCAATTCCTGCACCGATGGCCTGTTCAGCAGGAGATTCTGCATTTGCCTGGATGAAGGACTCTGGTGTGTTGCGCTCCGGGTGAGCCGGGTCAAAGACATTTTCACCTCTTGCTACGCGGAACTCGATGATCCAGCGCTGCAGGACGCGGAATGCGACCAGGATGAAAGATACGAACGGAGCCGCCTGAATGTAATACATCGGGATGCCGCAGGCCGGGGAAAGCTGTCCGCTGTGCACAGAAGACATCATATAGGACCAGGCAAACGGGATCATGTAGATAAAGAAGATGAGTTCGAAGGTGTGGTTCACAACCTTGAAGATCGCCTTGCCTCTGCGTGGGAAAATTGCAACAAACTGTTCGATCTTGATCGACAGGCATTTCTTGCTGCAGTAGCTGACGCTCAAAAAGCCGCACCAGATAAACAGGTATCTGGTGAGTTCCTCAGACCAGGACAGGGACATTCCAAGAACGTATCGGCATAATACCTGAATACCCATGATCAGTGTCATGGCGATCAGAAAAATGACCAGAATAAATTCTTCGAGGTTTTCGTCCAGCCAGTGAAGTGTTTTTTTCATGGATGACCTCCCTTAAAAGTAAATATAGATGCTTTTCCACAATAATTGTTTAATGCTTTACAGTTATAAAACACCGGTATTTCTATTGTAAATAAAAATACCGGCGTTTTCAAGAAGTAAATATTATATAATGCGATTTGGCTATATTACATAGCGTTATGAAGAAGTCCAAGGACTGTGTTCAGATCGTTTACTCCCATCTGTCCCGGTGCGGATGCTTTCTTTGCTGCACCAAAAGTCATGGAAGAACCAAATACTTCACCGCAGAGACGGCTGATAACGCCGGTGCCTGCCATGGACATTGTGATGATCGGTCTGTCTGCATAGTCTGTAGCCATTTCCTCTGTTGCAGCCAGAAGTGTGAGAACGTCTTTCTTGTTCTGTGGCATAACTGCAATTTTCGGAATGTCTGCGTTCATGTCCTGCATCTTGCGGAGACGATAGATGATATCTGCTTTTGCAGGAGTCTTGAAGAAGTCGTGGTTGGAAGCGATAACCTTAACGCCTGCTGCGTGAGCACCGTCGATGATCTTCTTAACAATCTCATCACCTGTGAAGATCTCTACGTCGATCAGATCTACATATCCGGTCTGAGCTGCTGTGATGTTGAGTTCTGCATAAGCTTCCGGCTCGATCGCTTTCTCTCCGCCTTCTTTGGAAGTACGGAATGTCATAAGAAGCGGGATGTTTCCAAGTGCTGCACGAAGATCCTTGAGTACATCTTCTACTTTTGCAAAATCAAAAACGCCTTCAAACCAGTCTACACGCCATTCAACAACATCAACCGGAATAGAATCAAAGGTTTTTGCTTCTTCGATGATGTCTTCTTTTGTAACACCAACGATAGGAACGATAATCTTCGGTGCGCCTGCGCCGATCTCGATATCACGGATTTTTACTGTATTCATGATTTGGGTCCTTTCTATTTAGTTGGCTTTTCACCCTTGGTTTTCATTTTAGTTCTCTGCTTCAGCAAGTGCAACCATTTTTTTGTAACGGATGTTTACATACAGTCCAAGTACAACACCGACTGCTGTAAGAACGATGTTCATTGTCATAACCTGAGATGGCTGCATTTTGGATGCTGCTGTCAGGATCGTGTAGTTGCAGAGGGAAGATGCGATCATAACGAGCGCGGTTACAGTTCCCTTGATTTTAGGGAAGAGCATGTTGCATACGGAAGTTGCAATCTGCAGAAGTCCGCCTGCGCCTGCCCATCCGATGATGAATGCACCGGCGATCATAAGTGTCTGGCTCTGTCCCATAAGTACAACGATCAGAGTTGCAAGGCAGATAACCGGGTAGATCACGATAAAACGAACGTCTTTGATCTTTTTTGTGAGCAGTGCTGTTACAACAAGTGCGATCAGGGTTCCTGCTGAGTAATAGGTCTGCATGATAGACGGGTCAGCCCAGCCTACGTTTTCTTTTGCAAAGTTCTGTGCACAGTTCAGCCATAACTGGAAAGTACCTGTGCAGGTGAATCCGATCAGGATCATAGCTACGGATTCAAGTGAGAAATGAGTATGTTTCAGGCTGTCGATAAGTCCTTCTTTCTTGCCGGCTGCTTTCTGGTCTGCATCCGGAAGCGGGAACAGGAATACCAGTACAAAAAGTACAAGGTAGATGATTCCACATCCGAAGAATAAACGGTTGTAGGAAGTAAGTCCTGCAGCAGTAGTAGCTACGGTTGCACCGAGTACGAATGGAAGCATCATCTGAGCGATAGCGATGAAGAATTTGATTCCCATTGTAGCAACGCCAGGAGCTTTGTAGATGATCTCGGAAACTGCCGGGTAGATACCTGTGTCAAGGAATGAGTTTGCGATACCGCCGACGATCGCGCATACATAAGCGATTGTGTATCCGCCGTTTGTTCCGGCATTAAATGCGAGTGCCAGACCGACCAGATAGATCGCATAGGAAGCACTTCCGATCGCTGTGGAAATACGGCGTCCTAATTTGTCTGAAAGCGGGCCTGCAAAAGGAAGGGCGATCAGTCGTCCAAGACCTAATGCTGCTGAAATTGCGGTGATTGCCATGGCTTCCACACCCCATGCGGTTGCCAGAGCTTCCTTAATAACTGCCTGTCCTAAGATAGAACATCCAACACCGTGGATAAAATAGTTCAAGTACAGAATCAATGCACTTGGCAGGTACTTTTTGTTCATGGTTCTCTCCTTTTCCTGTGAAACATTTGTTTTTTTACTTGTGTTTTGTTCTGTCACAAACAATGAATGCCTTTTTTTAATGAAAAGCTTTTATCAAAAGCCTGTTAAAAAAATAACATTTATCTGTATTTTAACAGGTACAATTCGTGTAGTCTAATGCTTTTAAAGCGAAAAACCAATGCATTGAATGCATTAATGTGATATACTAGGAACAAAATTATAATGATTAATGAAAGTAGAAATCCGGGACAGGATATTGGGGAATATATTTATATAGGAGGAATCAATCATGACACTGAATCAGATCTTGTATTTTCAGAAGGTCGCACGGCTGGAAAATTATCATCAGGCAGCAGAAGAACTGTATATTTCGCAGCCGTCTCTGAGCCGTTCCATGGCAGCCCTCGAGAGCGAGTTGGGAGTTGCTTTATTTGAAAAAAAAGGCAGGGGCGTAACACTTACAAAAGCTGGCAAGCTTTTTCTGGAACATGCAGACAGGATTGCAGGAGACTGTGACGTGGCAGTGGGGAAAATGCAGGAACTTTCTTCAGATGGCGGAAAGATCGATATCGGTTATATTTTTCCGCTTGCGGGGCATTATATTCCTCATAAAGTAAGGAAATTTCTGAACCAGGAAGAAAATAAGAACGTAGTCTTTAATTTCTGGCAGAATCATACACCGGCAATTGCCGAGAAGGTTCGTACAGGCGAGCTGGACGTTGGTTTCGGCGGTTATCTCAAGATGGATGATATGGAGTTTTTTCCGCTCAGCGCACAGGAGCTGGTGATCATCACGCCGAAGGAACATCCCCTTTCAGAGATGCAGGAAGTTCCGCTGGTGGAACTGGACCATTACCCGGTGATCGGCTATGAGAGTGCATCCTGGATGGGAACTTATGCCAAGTATCTGTACAGGAAATATCAGGTAAATCCGAATACGATCGTGGAATGTCCGGATGAATATTCTATTGTATCTCTGGTAAGGGAGAATTTTGGTATCGCACTGATGCCGCAGACGGATATCCTTCTGAATGCAGACGGCATCAAGATCCACAAGATCATGGGGCTCGAGATCTACCGCCAGGTTTTTATGTTCTGGATGAAAGACAGATATCGTCTGCCGGCAGTGGAGCGTTTTATCAAATATATGAAGGAACAGCAGGCAGATGATGCAAATGATACCGAAAACGTATCAAAAATTTATCTGAAAGATATTGTTAATTTTTAATACAAAGAGTTATGATAAAGGTGTCACAAACAAAGGATGGCCACTCACATTATGAATATGATGTTAAATGAATAAGGAGATTATTTCATGAAGAGTGAATACCCAAAGATTTTTGAACCTATAACAATCAAAAGAACTACTATCAAGAACCGTATCGCAATGACCCCGATGGGAACAAACTATGGTGAGACAAGCGGTGAGATGAGTAACCGTCACATGAATTATTACTCACTCCGCGCAAAAGGCGGCACAGGTTTAATCATTCTGGAAAATGCCAACATTGAGTATCCGGTAGGATCCAACGGCACCAGCCAGATCCGTATCGACCACGACAGCTTTATGCCGCGTTATTATCAGCTCGTAGAAAACCTTCATAAGAATGGTGCTACAGTAGCGATCCAGGTAAACCACGCCGGAGCTTCAGCCTCTTCTGCAAGAACCGGAATGGAGACCGTTTCTTCTTCCAATATCCCGACAAAGGCCGGCGGAGAAGTTCCGCGTCCGATGACAAAGGAAGAAATCCTTACAACTGTTAAGAAATATGGAGAGGCTGCAAAGCGTGTCCAGGCGATCGGTTTCGATGCGATCGAGATCCACTGCGGACATTCTTATCTGATGAGCCAGTTCATCTCCCCTTACTATAATAAGAGAACAGACGAGTTCGGAGGTTCCGTAGAGAACCGTCTTCGTTTCCCGCGTATGGTACTCGAAGAAGTTCGTAAGAACGTAGGACCTTGGTTCCCGATCATTGTTCGTATCTCCGCAGAAGAGAGAGTACCGGGTGGAAACACTCTGGAAGACACTCTGGAATATCTGGAATATCTCGATGAGTTCGTAGATATGTACGATGTTTCCTGTGCCCTGAACCCATCTCTTCAGTATCAGATCGACTCCAACTACCTTCCGGATGGATGGAGATCCTACATGGCAAGAGCCGTAAAGGACAAATTCAAGAAACCGGTTATCAATGCAGGTAACTACCGTGATCCTAAGATCGTCGAGAAAATTCTCGAGAGCGGCGATGTAGATATCGTCGGAATGGGACGTGGCCTTATCGCAGAGCCAAACTGGGTTAAGAAAGTTGAGAATGGCGAGGAAGATCTTCTTCGTAAATGTATCTCATGTAATGTTGGATGTGCCGGAAACCGTATCGGTGTTAACCGTCCGATCCGTTGTACAGTCAACCCGGCTGTACCGGAAGGCGATATCTATAAAGCACTCAAAGTCAACAAGAACTGCAATGTTGTAGTTGTTGGTGGTGGTACAGCAGGTCTGGAAGCTGCATGTACAGCAGCAGAAGTAGGCTGTAACGTATTCGTTCTGGAGAAGAAGGATCACCTTGGAGGTCTTTCCACATTCATCTCAGATCTTCCGAGCAAGACCCGTATGAAAGATTTCCCGAAATATCTGGAAGCCCGTGCAGCCAGACTGAAGAATCTTTATGTTTTCCTGAACACAGAAGCAACTGTTGACAAAGTAAAACAGTTCAAACCGGACATCGTTGTAAACGCAACAGGTTCTGTACCGCTTGTCCCGCCGATCAAAGGTCTCAAAGAAAACATCGAGGCCGGAAACGTGGCTACGATCTTTGATATGATCAACAACCTGAACGCCGGCAGATATCCGGATGAAGCATGTAAGGGCAAAAAGGTCGTTGTAGTCGGCGGTGGATCCGTTGGACTTGACGTTATCGAATATTTTGCACCTCGCGGAGCAGAGTGTACGATCATCGATATGCTTCCTCAGATCGGTATGCTTGCAGACCCGATCACCAAATGTTCCATGCGTGAGACTCACGACAAATATGGTGTTAAGGAATATGTAAACACAGCACTTCAGGAAGTGAAGGAAAATGCATTCACAGTAAAACTTCCGGACGGACAGATCAAGGATATGGAATTCGACCTCGGCTTCAACTGCCTTGGAATGCGTTCCAACAACCCGGTACTTCCGGAACTTGAAGAAGCTTTCAATGATACAGATACTTATGTATACACCATCGGTGATTCCGTTCGTGCCCGCCGTATCATGGAAGGTACCATGGAAGGCCGTGCAGTACTGAACGTACTGGAGTCTCAGGGATTCCTGCATCTGGAACCACTTGAATAAATGATACCAAGGGAGCAAAGTTTTTATTAAAAAGAAAAGAGGAAAAAATCATGCCAAACGTAACAGGACATACAGAATTAGTAGGATTAATGGCTTACCCGATCCGTCACACACAGTCTCCGACAACTCATAACCTCGCATACGACAAAAACGGCGATGACGTTATCCAGCTTGCATTTGAAGTAGACAACGATTCCCTCAAAGACGCTGTTCAGAGTATCCGTGCTCTCAAAATGCTTGGATCCAACATCTCCATGCCGAACAAAACTGTTGTTCACAAATATCTGGACGAAGTTGATGAAGCTGCCAAATTATGCGGTGCTATCAACACAGTTGTAAACATGCGTGACGAAAACGGACAGGTTACAGGAAAACTCAAAGGCTACAACACTGACGGTATGGGATACTGGCAGGGACTCAAAGAAGAAGGCATTGATTTCAAAGGAATGAAGATGGTTCTGATCGGAACCGGCGGAGCTGCTACAGCAATCGCAGTACGCGGAGCTCTTGACGGAATCGCAGAGATCGAGATCTTCAACATCAAAGATAAATTCTACAGCCGTGGAGAAGAGATCGTTGACCTGATCAACAAGAACACAAACTGCAAAGCTACAATGAATGACCTTGCAGATCATGACCTCCTCAAAGAAAAAATGCATGCAGCAGATCTGTTCTGCGATGCAACAGGTGTAGGAATGCACCCACTGGAAGACCTTTCCAACATCCCGGACACTTCTTTCTTCAAGAAAGATCTGATCGTAACTGACACAGTTTACGCACCACGCGAAACTGTTATGATGAAACAGGCAAAAGAAGCAGGATGCGAAAAAGTTTACAATGGTATGAGCATGATGCTGTTCCAGGCACTCATCGCCATCAAACTTTACACTGGAAAAGATACTCCGGTAGATTACATGAAAGAAAAACTTGGAATCTAAATAGAAACCAGGAAAGCCATGGGGACGAAACTTCGTCTCTGTGGCTTTTTTAAATGTTCTGCTTGCTTTATCACTTTAAAGTGTGTATAATGAGAGCTATATACAGGTGAGCGAAATCGCCAAATTTTGATACGCGGAAAGGAATATGGATTATGTCAAAACATATCACAGGACACACCGGATTATTATGTTTACTTGGAAGCCCGGTCGCACACAGTGTTTCTCCGGAAATGCACAATGAAGCATGCGATCAGCTGGGGCTGGATTATACATATCTTGCATTTGATGTACCGGAAGATAAGATGCCGGAAGCAGTTCAGGGGCTTCGTACCATGGGCGCAAGAGGCTGGAACATTACCATGCCGGGCAAGAATATCATGTGCAAACTTGCAGATAAAGTATCTCCTGCATCTGAGATTTCAGGAGCATGCAATACGATCGTTAATGATAACGGCGTGCTGACTGCTTACACAACAGACGGTGTTGGATTTATGAGAGCAGTTGCTGAGAACGGTGTAGATATCATCGGCAAGAAAATGACTCTTCTCGGTGCCGGCGGAGCAGCTACAGCGATTCTGGTACAGGCTGCACTGGATGGCGTAGCAGAGATCAATGTATTTAACGTGAGAGACAACTTCTTCGGAAGAGCTGAGGAGATCGTTGCGAAACTGAATGAGCGCACAGAGTGCAAGGTAACTCTGCATGACTTCTCAGATCCGGAAGTACTTCGTGCTTCTATCGCAGAGAGCGCAATCCTTGTAAATGGTACTTCTGTTGGAATGGCTCCGAATGTAGACAGAACGATCATCACAGATACAAGTATGTTCCATAAGGATCTGTTTGTATTCGATGTAATTTACAATCCGCAGGAAACAAGACTGCTCCGTGAAGCAAAGGAAGCAGGATGCAAGACTGGTAACGGTATGTACATGCTGCTGTATCAGGGAGCTGCGTCCTTCAAGCTTTGGACTGGTGAGGAGATGCCGGTGGAGATCATAAAGGAGAAGTATTTCTCTTAAGAAGAGGAAATATATGGCTTGAGAAGCCTGGGAATAATCGCCAAGGGGACTTCGCAGTCCCCTCGGCACACCCCTCGCCGGTGTTTTCAACGGGACGAATGGTGGTAGGAAGGGTACAGAGTTCTTCGTTGTGGAGGACGGGAGGGTGTTGACTTTACTGATTCTGAAAAATTGATGTTGTGAGTGATTTTGGTTTGTTTTCGTAGATGGTGATACCATCTTTTTTTATTTCTTCTTTTAGTATATCTGAAATTGGTGCGTCTGCTTGTATAATATCGAATATTAAGAGTGAATATATATTTTCTTTGACATCCCAGTAAAAATTATCGAAATCTCCACCGTATACAACAATATCAATATCGCTTCGTTCTGTATGTGTACCTCGCGCGCGTGAACCAAATAGTATGATTTTCGTAACAGAATATTTCTGTGCAAGTGTGGTAAGTTCTCTGAAAACTCTATCCGGTAGATTGTATCTCATATCTTATCACCTCCGATTTATATGAAATTATATCCGGGGATTTTTTGTAACTGTTCACAGGTAGTATCCCGCGAGGTGTTTTGCCATGAATAATGGCAAAATCCCGAGACATACGGGGCAAAATGCCATCACCGAAGGTGATTTGGAATGCATTTTGACCAAGTTGCTGTGAACGGAGTGAACAATAACGATTTTTTGAGATAATATTGAGAGTTAGAGTGGAAGCGGGTATACTGTGTATACAGTAAACGCAGAAATAAATGGAGGTGTAAGATCATGGAATCCAGATCAGATGAGTTATATCATGTCTTGTGTGAAAAGGGCTATCCGGATGACTTCTGCAAGGAAATCGCCTACCGGCAGATGAATACAGATTATACGGCTACGCGAATGTTAGGCTACCTCTACCGCGTCTCCAATCCCCGCCCGGAGGACGTAGTAGACGAAATGCTAGCAATCCTGACCGACCGCGAAGCAATCATCCAAAAGAAAGAACTGGAACACGCCCAGGCAACGATAAACCATGTTTACCGGAAAGGCCTGTGATAATATGAAAACATTAGAACAATTCAAAGTAGAACAAATGAAAGATAAGGAATTTGCTACGGAATACGAAAAGATTTGCCTTGAACTTGAGAATGAGAAAACAGAAATAGAGGCAGAATATGAATTAAAAAATAATGTGGAATAATAAGAAAAAGCACTGAAAGTTATGATGAATCATGAGTTCAGTGCTTTTTTGTTACAGACTACTTAAGAAATGAAAGATCAATCTCCCCATCGAAAACGGTAGTAGCCGGTCCTGTCATATATACAAGGTTTTCCTGGGGGTTCCAGAGGATCTGGAGGTCGCCGCCGAGGAGTTTGACGGTGACTGGTTCACCTTCATCGACGAGTCCGTTCAGAGTGGAGGCTACGGCTACGGCGCAGGCACCGGTGCCGCAGGCGAGGGTTTCGCCGGAACCGCGCTCCCATACACGCATCTGGAGCGTGTGGCGGTCGATGACTTTGACAAATTCTGTGTTGATACGGTCCGGGAAATCAATGTGATTTTCGAATTTCGGGCCGATTTTTTCGATTTCGAGATTGTCGATATCATCCATATATACGATCGCATGTGGATTTCCCATAGAAACACCTGTGATACGGTAAGTAGTACCATCCACATCCAGCGGCTCGTTAATGACCTGCTCTTTGCCGGAAACAATCGGGATCTGGTTTGCAGTCAGGATCGGTGAGCCCATATTTACTTTAACCAGGGCAACCTTGCCGTCATCCCCAAGTGTCAGATCCAGATACTTAATACCGCTCTTGGTTGCAACAGAGATGCTGGTTTTGTCGATAATGCCGTAATCATAAGCATACTTGGCAACGCATCTGATCCCATTTCCACACATAGCACCCTGAGAGCCATCGAGATTGTACATATCCATCTCACAGTCTGCCACATCAGACGGTTTGATCAGAATTAGACCATCTGATCCGATTCCGAAATGGCGGTCGCTGACGAATTTTGCCACCGCAGATGGATTGGTTACTGTTTCCTTGAAGCAATTCACGTATACATAATCGTTGCCGATCCCGTGCATTTTTGTAAATTTCATATAAATCCTCCTGTTTATTAAATATTCTCCCCATTCAGTTGCAATATCTTTAGTAAAACGCTGGATAAACTTTCCAGCACCATAGAACCATAGTATAACGGAAAAATGTTATAGTTTTGTGAAGATTAACTAAAAAATACTCAAAATTCTTATGAATAACGCCTAAACACTTTCTATAATAATCCGGAATCTACGGAACCAGCTCCTGCATCTTCGGAAACGGTCCGAGACTGCGTTTCAGAATTCCAGTCACCTGTGCGATCAGAATACCATAATTCGTGATCGGCACGCCCTGATCCTGGCAGCAGGCGATGCGGTATTTCATTTCGCGTTCATTCAGCATGCAGCCGCCGCAGTGAACGACCATTTTATAGGAAGAAACATCATCCGGGAATTCTGTGCCGGAAGTAAATTCAAATACAGGTTCTTTTCCTGTATAGTTTCGGATCCACTCAGGCATCTTACAGGTTCCAATATCTCCACATTGACGATGATGCGTACATCCTTCTGCGATCAGGATATGGTCGCCATCCTCGATAGAAGAAAGTGCGGCAACGCCTTTCAGCTGTGTCTCCAGTTCTCCTTTATATCTTGCAAAAAGAATAGAAAACGAAGTCAGAGTGATATTCTCCGGCACATCTTTTGAAACACGCGCAAATGCCTGGCTGTCAGTGACAACCAGTTTCGGACAGACACCCTGCGCCAGAAAATGATCCAGAGTACTTTTTAACTCCGTATCCCGCACAACAAGGGAAAGTGCGCCACGTTCCAGAATATCACGGATCGTCTGCTGCTGCGGCAGGATCAGACGGCCTTTCGGTGCGGCCTTGTCGATCGGGACGACCAGGATCACCAGATCAAGCGGCTCGATCAGATCCTGGATCAGTGGATACTGGTGTGTATCTTCCGGTTTCAGAGTGGCGATCTTTTCTTTTAGTTCCTGGATGTTCATGCCATCAGCTGCACTGGCCAGAACTTCCCCGGCGCGGACTGACATTGCGAGATTCTTGATCTCTTCGACAGAAAGAAGATCAATCTTATTGTAAACAACAAGATACGGAATGTGCTTCTCATGGAATTTATGAAGAAGCGCAAATTCCTCTTCACCCTTTCCAGTGGTGCTGTCCACGACCAGGATCGCAATATCCGTCTTGTTCAGGACCTGATAGCTTTTGCGCACGCGAAGCGCACCAAGTTCGCCCTCATCATCAATCCCCGGTGTGTCAATGACAACCACAGGGCCAAGCGGCAGCAGTTCCATGGATTTGTATACAGGATCCGTCGTAGTTCCCATCACAGAAGAAACGATCGCAAGATCCTGCCCGGTCACAGCATTGATCACACTCGATTTCCCGGCATTTCTTTTTCCAAAAAAACTGATATGTACCCGTTCAGAAGCAGGTGTCTGATTCATTCCCATAACTCTTCCCCCTTTGCCTTCGAAAAAAGATTACAGAAAATAATCCGAAAAAACAGGAAAAATTTACTGCAATATTTTAAATTATGAAAGTGTTTCTTTCTATTATAAGAAAATACAGAAAAATATGCAAGTATGAGAAGTGCATTTCTGCGTAAAAAGCGACAATGCTAAAATTTTTGTACTGCACTAAAAGAAAGAATTGCTTGTATTTTCTGCGGATTATGATACAATAAGAAAAATGAAGAGGAATTATGCATTTTTCCTGCATAAATATTCCAGAGAAACGAGGAGGAAAAGAAGATGAACTTAAAGAAAATCACAGCAATCGCTCTTGGTGCAGTTATGGCTGTATCTATGGCAGTACCGACATTTGCAGCAGACGATGTAGAGACCGTTACAGATGGCAAACTTACAGTAGCAACAAGCCCGGACTTCGCACCGTATGAATTCTATTCTATCGATGATGACGGCAACCCGACACTGGCAGGATTTGACATGGATCTGGCTAAGTACATCGCAGACAAGATGGGACTGGAACTGGAAGTAGTTCCGATGGACTTTGACGGTGTATTAAGCGAACTTGCTCAGAAGAACGTAGACCTTGGCATGGCTGGTCTTTCCCCAGATCCGGCACGTGAGGATGCTATGGAGTTCTCAGACCTGTACTATCAGGGTGGACAGTCCTTCGTAACTGTCAAAGACAAAGCAGATCAGTTCAAATCTCTTGAAGATGCAAACAACAAGGATTACTCCATCGGAGCACAGACAGGTTCTATCCAGCTTGATCTTGCAAACGAGAACACACCGGATGCTGATATCGTATCTCTTCCTAAGGTTACTGACCTTATCACAGAGCTTCTGACAGGTAAGATGGATGGTGCATTCATCGAGACAGCAGTAGCAGAGAGCTATCAGAAGAACTATCCGGATCTTGTGATCGTATGTGATGTACCGTATGATACCGTAGGATCTGCAATCGGTGTTTCAAAAGGAAACGATGCACTTCTCAAAGCTGTAAACGCAGCGATCGCAGATGCACTTGATGACGGTTCCATGGACAAATTCATCGCAGATGCAACAGAGCTTGCAGCAGGTCAGACATATGAAGGAACACTGGACGACAACGGTGCAGTTCCGGAGACAGATGACACTGCAGAAGATGCTGAATAAGCAGATCAACCTGACTGGTAATACAAGCAATGGATAATGGATTCCTCCCCAGAACTGATGGGGAGGAATTTTGCTGACGATCAATTTATTACATTATTCAGAAAGGAATTTTTATGGACAGTTTTATTAAATTATCTAATTTTGGCAAAATTGCCCCATATGCACAGCTGTTCAGACAGGGACTTCTGGTAACTGTACTGTTATCCCTGTTCACCGTTGCGATCGGTTTTGTGCTCGCACTGATCCTTGCGCTGATGCGTATGTCAAACATCCGTCCGTTCCGCGCTCTCGCAGTAGACCGTAATGGACATCTGAGAGAGGGAGGACCGCTGGTATGGCTCTCCAAATTCAATCCCCTTTCTTTTATCGCAACTGCATACGTTGAAATCCTTCGTTCCACACCTGTACTGGTACAGATCTTCATCATCTACTATGGTGTGTTCGGAATGATCGACCTTCCGTCTTTCCAGATGTTTGGATTTATCAAATTCAACAGATTTTTCCCTGGTGTCGTTGCACTTGGAATGAACTCCGGTGCTTACCTCTGTGAGATCATCCGTGCAGGTATCCAGTCCATCGATCAGGGACAGACAGAGGCAGCCCGTTCTCTGGGACTTTCTCAGACAATGAACCTGCGTTACATCATTCTTCCGCAGGCACTCAAGAATATCCTTCCGGCGATTGCAAATGAATTCGTTGTTATCATCAAGGAATCTGCGATTACATACACCATCGGTGTACAGGATATCATGTCTGCAGTAAACGCAGTCAAAGGTGCGACCTTTATCATCATCGAGCCTCTGCTGGTAGCAACAGCGATCTATTTCTGCCTGTGCTTCCCGACCTCCAAACTGATCGCATATTTCGAAAGGAGAATGAGCCATGGCGACAAACGATAGTATGATCCAGGTAAAAAACCTCAAGAAACATTATCACAGGGGCGCGATCAAGGCTCTGGATGATGTGACAGTCAACATCAACAAAGGTGATGTTATGGTAGTCATCGGACCGTCAGGTTCCGGTAAATCCACTTTTCTTCGAAGCCTGAACCTTCTGGAAGAGCCGACAGACGGTGAGATCATCTTCAACGGTGTGGATATCACCAAGAAGAAATACAAGGACGCTTCCGGCAAGACTGTAAAGCTCAACATCGACGATCTTCGTCAGAAAATGGGAATGGTGTTCCAGCATTTTAACCTGTTCCCGCATATGACGATCCTTGACAACATGACCCTGGCACCTATGAAGGTCAAAGGTGTTTCCAAAGAAGATGCCGAGAAAAAAGCTCTGGAGCTTCTTGCGCGTGTAGGACTTGCTGACCGTGCCAATGCATATCCGATCCAGCTTTCCGGCGGACAGAAACAGCGTGTTGCGATCGTCCGCGCACTTGCAATGGAACCGGAAGTCATGCTGTTTGACGAGCCGACTTCCGCACTTGACCCGGAGATGGTAGGAGAGGTTTTGGATGTTATGAAAGAACTTGCGAAGGAAGGCATGACCATGGTCGTGGTAACACACGAGATGGGATTTGCAAGAGAGGTTGGAAACCGTGTACTTTTTATGGCAGACGGGAAACTTCTCGTAGACGGAACACCGTCAGAAATCTTTGATAACCCGAGCAACCCGCGTCTGCACGAATTTTTATCCAAAGTTTTATAAAATTAACAAAGATCAACGAGAAGGTAACCGGAAGATTCTGGTTGCCTTTTCGTGAATAAAGATAAATCATGTCGAAAGAAGGTATTATATTATGACAGCAGAAAAACAGTCTGCACTGCAGACGATCGAAGAAAAAAAATCTCTGATCACCGGTATCGCAGATAAGATCTGGGGATTTGCAGAGCTTTCCCTCCAGGAATTTAAGTCAGCCGAAACCTACTGCGAAGCTCTGGAAAAAGAGGGATTCGAAGTGGAGCGTGGAACCAGCAATATCGAGACGGCTTTTGCGGCATCTTATGGCCACGGACGTCCGTATATCGGAATCCTCGCAGAGTATGACGCGCTTTCAGGGCTTTCTCAGGAAGCAGGTGCAACTGAGCGAAAAGAGATCCACGTCGGCGGTAACGGCCATGGATGCGGACATAACATCCTTGGTGCAGGAGCTTTTGCGGCAGCACTTGGAGTGAAAGCATATCTTGAGAAAAATGACATTTCCGGAACCGTGATCCTCTATGGCTGCCCGGGAGAAGAGGGCGGTGCTGCAAAGGCATTCATGGCGCGTGACGGAGTCTGGAAAAAACTCGACGCAGCCCTTACCTGGCATCCGGAAGACGTCAATGAAGTTGCAACCGGTTCCTCCAACTCCTGTATCCAGACACAGTACAAGTTTACAGGAATCGCCTCTCACGCGGCAGGAGCCCCGGAGATGGGACGAAGCGCCCTTGATGCAGTAGAACTTATGAATATTGGCGTGCAGTTTTTGAGAGAGCATATGAGCGACAAGGCAAGGATCCATTATGCGATCACAGACGCAGGCGGATGCAGCCCGAACGTGGTACAGCCTCGTGCAAGCGTCCTCTATATGGTACGTTCCAATCATGTGGCTGAGGCGGTAGAACTCCAGAAACGTGTCGACAAGATCGCAGAAGGCGCGGCTCTGATGACGGAGACTACTTACGAGAAGAAATTTATCGACGGACTCGCCGATACCGTGAGCAACTTTGCCCTTGAGCGCGTCCTCTATAAAAACTTCAAAGAACTGGGCGTTCCGCAGTACACAGACGAGGAGAATGCTTTCGCGGATGCACTCGCAGAAACCTACGATCACAGCGCGGTTCCTGGTGTTGCGGCAGAAAACGACGAGGAAGCGAAAGAACAGGTGGAGAAGATGCAGAAAGAATATGGACATGCAATGAATGCATTCCTGACACCTCTCTATCAGAAAGATGCGTTCAAAGCAGGGTCTACGGATGTTGGAGATGTAAGCTGGCTGACCCCGACAGCACAGATCCACGTTGCGGCATGGCCAAACGGCTGCCCGGGACACAGCTGGCAGAATGTTTCCTGTGACCGCACAGAGATCGGTCATAAAGCAGCCCTGTGTGCAGGAAAAGTCCTCGCAGCGACCGCGATCGATCTGTTTGAAGATACTTCACTTCTGGATGAAGCAAGAGCAGAGTTTGAAAAACGTACAAAAGATGGATATGTATGCCCGATCCCGAAAGATGCAGTGCCGGTCATCCCGGACTGATCTGGACGATAAAAGAAGATAAAAAAGAACCGGCTCCGGTGCAGGATAAAGCACACGGGAAACCGGTTCTATTTGATTACGGAATAAAATCCTGTTATTCGGCTTCTTCCATTTGGGCACGAAGGGCACTTAATTCCTTCATTTCCTTATAACAGTATTTGATGATCTCCTTACGGGTGATGATGCCGATAAAAGACCCCTTGTCATCTATGACAGGAACATAGTTCTGGTTGATGGCACGATCCAGAAGATCCTCCATATCTGCGTCCGCATGAACCGGCTTGTAAGTGGCACGGCGCGGGATCGCCATGATGGAAACATCCTCCATCTGCTTCAGGTCTGTGATATTGATGTTGAGACGCTTGATTCCCCACAGAAGATCTCCCTCGGAGATCGTTCCGGTGTATTTACCCTCTTTGTTAAGGATTGGGATACAGGAGAATTTTCGGTGCTCCATCTTCTCGACGGTTTGACGAAGTGTTTCGTCCTCAAATATATAAGCAACGTCACTCTTAGGTGTTAAAAAAAACAAAATATTCACAATCAGTACCTCTGTCTTTCTATACTCATTCAGTGTATCTGGCTTGGTTTATAGTTCAGATGCTTTTATTATGATAGTATGCAGGGTACAGAATGTCAATTGTTTAAATATTAAAATTTGGTGAAAAATCACTATAAATTCTGAAAAATAAGAAGGTTTTACAGCAGATTTACTCCGCCTTCCTCTGCAGCTTTGCGCACAGATTCCGGCCAGATGGATACATGTACTTCACCGATATGAGCTTTGCGGAGGAAGAACATACAGATACGGGACTGGCCGATACCGCCGCCGATGGTATATGGCAGTTCTTTGTTAAGGATCGCTTTCTGGAATGGAAGCTCTCTGCGGTCATCACAGCCTGCTTCTGTGAGCTGGGAGTCAAGAGAATCCTCATCAACACGGATACCCATAGAAGAAAGCTCCAGAGCGATATCAAGAACCGGATAGTATACAAGGATATCTCCGTTCAGTTCCCAGTCATCGTAGTCCGGGGCACGTCCATCGTGACGCTCTCCGTTGGATAAGGTCTTACCAACCTGCATAAGAAAGACAGCACCTTTCTCCTTGACGATCTTGTATTCTCTTTCCTTTGGTGTCAGATCAGGATACATGTCAACCAGTTCCTGAGTAGAAACGAAAGCGATTTCTTTAGGAAGAATCTCTTCAATGTAGTCATACTGGACAGCCATGTATTTCTCTGTCTTGCGGAGAACGCTGTAGATGGAGCGAACGGTGTTGATCAGAGTTTCCATGGTACGTTCTTCTTTGGAGATGATCTTCTCCCAATCCCACTGGTCTACATAGACGGAGTGGATGTTGTCGAGATCTTCATCACGACGGATCGCGATCATGTCAGTATACAGTCCTTCGCCGTGAGCGAAGCCATATTTTTTGAGTGCGTAGCGTTTCCATTTGGCAAGGGAGTGTACGATCTCAGCGTTTTCTTTTTCTTCCTGTCCTTTGATGTCAAAGCTTACAGGACGTTCTACGCCATTCAGGTTATCGTTGAGACCTGAAGACGGGGATACAAAAACCGGTGCAGAAACACGAAGAAGATTCAGCTTCTGGGCGAGGGTCTGCTGGAAAAAGTCTTTGACTGTTTTAATTGCAACCTGTGTATCATGCAGACTCAGATCTGAATGATAACCGGCAGGGATTTTAATTTCATCCATAATATTTCCTCCTCAAATTTTACTAGGCTTAATTATAGCAAGAAATTTTCTGTATTGCAATTTTAACCTTGCATTATTTTGAAAATGAGTCTAGAATAAATGTTACTGTCCGCATGATCTGACCACGTAAATGATGTTTGGATGACGGTCCACAGGTGATTTTATGCGGTGCAAACAAATGTTCAGAATATGGCAAAAATAAGGGGAAATTTCAGACAATAAAAAATGAAATATCCCCTTTTATTTTACATGATGTTGTGGTATACTCTCATAAGCAATACAAGATATGGGGAAGGCGAAAAGGATAGAAAAGCCTTATATTACAGCAAACAGGAGAGACAAAGGTATGATCTATGTAATCAAAAAAGACGGCACAAGAGAAGAATTTGATCCGCAGAAGATCGTCAAGGCGGTAAATAAATCAGCCGCACGTATTCTTTATAAATTTTCAGATGAAGAGAAGGAATTTATCTGCCAGTTCGCGCAGGAACATGCAGATTCTCTTGGAAAGAATGAGATCGAGATCCAGGAGATGCACAATATCGTAGAGGGCGCACTGGAGCGTGTGAATCCGGCGGTTGCCAAGAGCTACCGTGATTACCGCAACTACAAGCTGGATTTTATCCATATGATGGATGATGTCTATACCAAGAGCCAGGCAATCCGCTATATCGGTGACAAGAGTAATGCAAATACAGACAGCGCTCTTGTTGCTACCAAGAGAAGCCTGATCTTTAACGAACTGAACAAGGAATTATACAGGAAGTTTTTTATGAACCGCAATGAGCTGCAGGCATGCAAGGACGGATACATCTATATTCACGATCAGTCTGCACGACTGGACACGATGAACTGCTGCCTGTTTGATGTGGGGGCAGTTTTAAGCGGCGGTTTCGAGATGGGGAATGTCTGGTACAACGAGCCGAAGACACTGGATACTGCATTTGATGTCATGGGTGATATCATCCTGAGTACAGCAGCACAGCAGTACGGTGGCTTTACAGTGCCGGAGGTCGACAAGATCCTCGGACCATACGCACAAAAGAGTTATGACAAATACGTCAGCGAATTTATGAAATACTCCGACGAGAACTGGACCGGCAGAGAAGAGAGAGCTATCGAGTACGCGCTGGACAAAGTCCGGAGAGATTTTGATCAGGGATGGCAGGGAATCGAGTACAAGCTGAATACGGTAGGTTCTTCCCGTGGTGACTATCCGTTTGTTACTGTGACACTCGGACTTGGTACAGGTCAGTTCGAGAAGATGTGTAATATTTCTCTTCTGCAGGTACACAAGGGCGGTCAGGGTAAGAAAGGCCATAAGAAGCCGGTTCTTTTCCCTAAGATCGTATTTCTGTATGATGAGAATCTTCATGGACCGGGCAAACCGTGCGAGGACATCTTTGAGGAGGGCGTTGACTGCTCCTCAAAGACCATGTATCCGGACTGGCTTTCTCTGACTGGCAAGGGCTATATCGCAAGCATGTACAAGCAGTATGGCAAGGTTATCAGTCCGATGGGATGCCGTGCATTCTTAAGTCCATGGTATGAGAGAGGCGGCATGTATCCGGCAGATGAGAATGACAAGCCTGTATTTGTAGGACGTTTCAATATCGGTGCAGTCAGTCTTCATCTTCCGATGATCCTGGCGAAAGCAAGAGCAGAGAGCAGAGATTTTTACGAGGTTCTTGATTTTTACCTGCAGATGATCCGAAATCTCCACATCCGCACCTATGAGTACCTGGGACAGATGAGAGCATCCACGAACCCGCTTGCTTACTGTGAGGGCGGTTTCTATGGCGGTCATCTCAAACCGAACGAAAAGATCGGCAAGATCCTCAAACCGATGACAGCTTCCTTCGGGATCACAGCCCTGAATGAGCTTCAGGAGCTTTACAACGGCAAATCTATCCGCGAGGATGGACAGTTTGCACTGGAAGTACTGAAATATATCAATGACAAAGTAAACCAGTTCAAGCAGGAGGACGGATACCTCTATGCGATCTACGGAACACCGGCAGAGAGCCTCTGTGGTCTTCAGGTTGAGCAGTTCCGCAAGATGTATGGAATCGTAGAGGGTGTTTCTGACAGACCGTATGTCAGCAATAGCTTCCACTGCCATGTTACCGAGGATGTGACTCCGATTGAGAAACAGGATCTGGAGGGACGTTTCTGGGAACTCTGCAACGGCGGTAAGATCCAGTATGTCCGTTATCCGATCGGCTACAACAAAGAAGCCATCCGTACCCTGATCCGCAGAGCGATGGACCTGGGCTATTATGAGGGTGTAAACCTTTCTCTGGCTTACTGCGATGACTGCGGTCACCAGGAGCTGGAAATGGACGTATGCCCGGTATGCGGCTCACGTAACCTGACAAAGATCGACCGTATGAACGGATATCTTTCCTATAGCCGTGTTCATGGTGACACACGATTGAATGAAGCGAAGATGGCCGAGATCGCAGAGCGTAAATCTATGTAAGCAGATAGAGTTTTAAGTATACAAAAAGAGTACAGATATGACGAAAGTGAAAGTCATGTCTGTACTTTTTTTGGTATATAAGGAGAAATTTATTTCTTCTTAGGTGTTACCGGCGGCAGCTCGCAGTAGTAAGCGATGCCAAGTGGTGTTACAAGAAGCGGGTGGACAGGACGGTAGACGGGAAGTTTGAGTTTCTTCTCGAATACGGTCGTGAATTCTTTGAAGCTGGCAGAACCGCCTACGACGTAAACCGCAGGGACCTCATATCCCTGGAGAAATCTTTCGGTGATTGTTGCCATCTTCTCAACAGTAGCCTTGATAACAGGAAAAATCTCAGCTTCCTTTTCAGGGTCAGTCTTGAGAACTTCAGCGTCCTCGTAAGGAATCTTGTAATGACCTGCAACGGTCATGGTCATGTGGCTTCCGCCTGTTGCCTCATCGTCGGTATAGATGACCTTGCCATCCTTGAGGATGCTGATTCCGGTAGTGCCGCCGCCGACATCGACAACTGCACCGTCAGTGATCTTGAGCACGGCAGAAGCAGCAGTCGGTTCATCTACGATGTTGGTTACTTCAAAACCGGCTCCTTCGAGGACATAGCCGATGCTTTTGATACTGCCCTCGGAAACTCCTGGAGGGATCGCTGCGGCACCGTAGAGAAGCTCCGTGCCGAGTTTTTCTTCAAGCTCATTTTTAAGTTTGGTGACAAGCTGAACGGACTCATAATAATTGACGATCACACCGTCACGGATCGCATGGGAAGGAGCAGAAGCTCCGGCAATCGGGCGGTTGTTGCTGTCCACAACAGCAAGTACGGTATTGGCAGTACCAAGGTCAACGCCGACTTTGAGCCTGCCACGGTAATTTTTGCATTCGCCGGTCCGTACCAGTTCTGCAAAATTAGATAAAGTTCTGTTTTTCAGTTCCATTTTTGCTACTCCATTTCTGCGAAAAAATATCGAATCTGCTATTTATTATATAGGAAATGACAGAAAAAAACAATGAATGGAGGGGAAAACTTTGAAAATTGTGCGACTGCTTTGGAGAGAGACAAAAAAGAGCTGCCAGTAACATGGCAGCCCGTAAATGCAGGATCTGGATGGTCTTATAAGGTTTTTGACAGTCCCTTCATATAGGTGATCGCCAGAGTTTTGTCCTCCGGACTCAGTGCAGTAAAAAGTTTCAGACACTGTGCCTGGTCAGAAGTAAGCCCTTTGCTGCTGTTTCCTGGATCAAAAAAGTCGGTAATGGAGATGCCGAACCCGGAGCAGAGTTTCTGCAGAGTAGGAAGGGAAGGCATATTATGTTTGTTTATCATTGTGCTGAGCGTGGAATACGCGATTCCGGATACTTTCGCCAGTTGATAGTAAGACCAGTTGCGCTCATCACATAATTCCTGGATACGATCCAAAGGATTTAATTCTGTCATTATAAGTCACCTCATCGTCATTTGTGCGTGTAAAAAACTAGTAAATACTTCCTATATATATTAACGAAATAGTGCCTAAGTGGAAAGATTAGATTAAACGACACAAATGACACGCTGATACGATGCACAAAAGAAGAACGCCGCCTGCACGGGATGCACAGGGCAGCGTTCTGATATGGTTGGGGGATATACCGTAATTATTTGAGGATAGTTCCGGTTTTTTCTCTGTAGCCGTCTTTGGCGTGAGCGATGTCCGTGATGATCGCACGGCGGTTTTCGCCTTTGCTGAGGAAGGAAAGACCTGCCTCGATCTTAGGAAGCATGGAGCCTGCAGCAAACTGACCTTCATCGATGTATTTCTGTGCTTCTTCTGCGGAAAGCGCACCGAGGTAGGTTTCATGGTCAGTATCTTTGTTGAGGCTGACTTTCTCAACACTAGTGAGGATCAGAAGAGTATCTGCGTTCAGCTCCTCTGCAAGAAGTCCGCTTGCAAAATCCTTCTCAATGATGGCACTTGCACCATGGAGGTTGATTCCCTGTTCCATAACAGGAATTCCGCCGCCGCCGGCTGCGATCACGACCTGACCGGCATCTGTAAGGGCACGTACTGTCTCGATCTCGACGATGCGCTGCGGCTTCGGAGCTGCAAGGATACGGCGGTATTCGCCAGGTGCAGTCTCGGTAACAAAGTTACCCTTATCTTCCTCTGCCTCCGCTTCCTCTGCGTTGAGGACACGACCGATCACCTTCTCAGGTTCACCGAAAGCATCATCGTATGGATCGATAACAACCTGGGTCAGGATCGTGGCAACCGGTTTGTAAATACCGCGGGAGATGAGCTCAGCACGGATCGCATTCTGGAGGTCATATCCGATGTAACCCTGGCTCATGGCGGAGCAGACAGACATCGGAGCAAAAGTGTAATCCGGATGTGCTTTACCGAATTCATTCATTGCTGTGTGGATCATGCCGACCTGTGGTCCGTTACTGTGGGAGATGACAACACGTGTGCCTTCTTCTACAAGATCTGCAATTGCTTTAGCAGCTTCTCTGGTAGCAAGTTTCTGTTCTGGAAGTGTTGTGCCAAGGGCTTTGTGACCAAGAGCAACAACTACGGTTTTTTCGCTCATATGGATTCCTCGTTTCTTTTCAGTTTTGGTATAACTTGGTGTGAATAATTATCTATATTATAAAAGAATGGGCGTGGAATTGCAATAAAAAGATAGAATACATTCCCTTGGCATGATATACTGACAGAATAGGAGGTTAAAAGCATGAACTATACAATCAAAAATCAGAAACTAACTCTGGAGATATCATCCAGAGGAGGGGAATTTCAGTCGATCCGTGACGCACAGGGCAGAGAATATCTCTGGCAGGGGGATGCTGCAACATGGACAGACAGAGGACCGAATCTTTTTCCTTATATAGGAAGGATGACCGATCAGAGTTATACATACCAGGGACAGACGTATCATATGGATATACATGGATTTCTTCCAACTGCAGAGCTGAACCTGGTGGAACACAAAGAAGAGGAACTGACACTGAGACTGGAGGATTCACCGGAAACGGAAAGACAATATCCGTTTAAATTTGTGCTGGATATTACATGGAAACTGGAAAATGAAAAAATTTCGATTACTTATCTTGTAAAAAATACAGATGACAAAACCATATATTTTGGCATCGGAGGACATCCGGGTTTTCAGGTCCCGTTTGAAGATGACCTGAAATTTGAAGATTATCGAATTGATTTTGGCGAGGGAGCCAAACCACGCCGCATCCTTCTTTCAGAGGACTGTTTTGTACTGGAAAAGGATGAACCATTGCAGCTTGTACAGGGGCGATACCTGAATCTGGAACATACATTGTTCGACAATGATGCGATCGTATTAAAAAATATGCCAGAAGAAATAAGGATCAACAGTGAAAAAAGCGAGAAAGAGATTCGAGTTGCATTTCCGGATATGGATTATCTGGGATTCTGGCACTGGCCACATGCGGAAGTAGATTATATGTGTGTAGAACCATGGAGTTCCCTTCCTTCCCGCAAAAATATCGTAGAAGATCTGGAGAAACAGAAGAACCTGCATGCTCTGAAATCTGGAGAAGAGTACAGAAACACATGGAGCATTATGCTCACTACACTAGATAGGATAAAATAATACAAAAAGGAGACGGCAGTTATGAAAAGATCAGAAATCAACAAAGCATTAAAAGACTTGGAAAATATGCTGAGGGAATATCGATATTTCCTTCCGAAGTTTGCAGATTTCACGCCGGAAGAATGGAAATCAAAGGGGCATGAGTTTGATGAGATCCGTGACAACATGCTGGGATGGGATATCACAGATTATGGTCTCGGAAAGTTTGATGAAGTAGGATTTTCACTGTTTACGATCCGTAACGGAAATCTTAAGATGCAGGATAAATATAAAAAACCATACGCAGAAAAATTTCTCTATTTAAAAGAGGGACAGTACGCTCCGAATCATTTTCACTGGTACAAGATGGAGGATATCATCAACAGAGGCGGTGGAAAAATCCTGATCCGTGTTTTTAATTCTCTGCCGGATGAGTCTATTGATAAGCAGAATGATGTGACAGTCCATATCGACGGAGAGACCAGAGTAGTTCCGGCAGGCACGCAGGTCCGCCTGGAACCGGGAATGAGCATCAGCATTATGCAGGGAATGTACCATGATTTTGAAGTAGAACCGGGAACAGGTGCAGTCCTGATCGGAGAAGTCAGCCAGTGTAACGATGACAATACCGACAACCGCTTCGAACCGCCAGTAGGTCGTTTCCCGGAAATTGAGGAAGACGAGCCGCCATACCGTCTTCTGTGCAATGAATACCCGCCTGCACCGGAGAAATAAAGACATAAGGAAAAGCCGCCTGAACTCAGGCGACCTGTTTCCTTAACTTTTTTGAGGGGGGAGATAGAGAGTGGTTATTCATCTATCCAAGACCTATTATAAGAAATAAATGTGTGCAAACTGTGTACGGATTCTAAAAGAAATCGAAAATTTATAAATAAATCTTAAATAAATTTTATAATTACAGGATATCCTTGTATATCTGAGCAGAACATGTTACATTCATTAAGTCGGAATCTTATTTCGCAGGATTCCATTTGAGAGTTATTTTTTCTTATCGTCGTTCGACGAAAACATTCCATTTTTGATTAGATCTGTAAACAGAACGGAAGGGGAGATGCCTATGACTGTGTGAACATATTCCTGGACAGAAACAACAGTAAAGCAGAGTAAAAAGGAGTATGTTTTTATGAAAAATAAAATATGGAGAAACTGGAAAATGACAGGTGCAGCCCTTATCATGTCCTGTTCGCTTCTGATGGGAAGTGGGAGTGCGGTTCTGGGAGCAGAGTTGGCGGAAAGTGATATTTTTCTGGAAGATGCGGAAGAAATAAATCCGCCCGAAGAGTCTGAGACAGAACAGGAGCTGGATTTGGCAGAAGTGGTGGATGAGATAAGGACAATGGAAGCAGCGGAAACTCTGGAAATAACCGAAATACCGGAAATTACAGAATCTCCCACTGCAACAGATATACCGCCGTTCACCGATTCGGAGGAAAAGGATCAGACACCATCGTACAAAATGTGGATAACCCCGCAGCAGACCCAGATCAAAGCAGGGAAAGAACTGCTCTATACGATCTCAGTGGAAAACACGGGCAAATGTCCTCTCAAAAACATCTGTCTTCAGAGCACTTTTTCGGATACATCGCTGGAGGGAACATGGGAAGAAGCGGAAGATGCAGAAATCCAGGAAAAGAACCTGAAACTGGAAAAGCTGGAAACAGGGATAAAAAAAGAATTTTATTTTTCTGTACAGCTTCCAGAGACACAGTCGGGAAAGATCTGCCTGTATCTGAATGGAACTGCAGAGTATGAAGAGGAAGAAACGGGCGAACTTCGAAGCCTTGTCTCAGCGGAACAAAGCAGTGAGACAGAAATCCTCCCGCTCAAAGCAGATTTTCAGGTCACAAAGACGGCTGACCGCACAATGGCAGTGCCGGGAGATAAAGTCACTTTTCAGATATGCATCCGAAACACCGGGGAGAGGACACTTCACTCCGTGGTAACGACAGAAAAATTTCAGCTTCAGAATGTTCCGGTGCGGTTTCTGGAAGCAGAAGGGATCGTACTGAACAAAGCCAGGACGAAAGCACGGATCGAGAAAATCGAGCCAGGGTGTTCTGTGGGGCTTCTGGCGGAGGTGACGCTTCCGGAGAAACTGAAAGACCAGAAACTTGTAAATGAGGTCAGCGTGACAACAACAGAAACAGGGGAACGAAAAGTAACATCAAAGACTGAGATCGAGGTATACAGGACAGCAGAGACACCAACACCAGAACCAGAGGCAGTTTCAGATGAAGGTGCACCAAACCAGAATGCAGAGAAAAAAGGGCAGGCAGCTTCCACGCATCCAAAAACCGGGGATCCCATGAAGCCTGTCCTGTGGCTCATGATGATCCCCGGTTCCCTTCTCGCGGCTGGCTGGGTGCGCAGCCGGATGCGAAACTAGGCAAGTTATTTAGCGAAATGTCAATGATACAGTACACTAGATTAAATAAGATTACAGATTACAGGATATCAATGTGTTCTCCTGCAAGAGCTTTGTTCATGCTTCGAACAGCACAGAATTTACCGCACATACTGCAGGTATCACTGTGGTCGTCCTCCGGAAGACGGTCGTCGCGGATCGCTTTGGCTGTCTCCGGGTCGAGGGCGCAGGCAAACTGTGCATCCCAGTCAAGAACACGGCGTGCATCAGCCATCTTGTCATCGATATCTCTGGCGTGCGGGATACCTTTGGCGATATCTGCCGCATGGGCTGCGATCTTGGAAGCGATGATTCCCTGTTTAACATCATCAACATTCGGAAGTGCCAGATGTTCAGCCGGTGTTACATAGCAGAGGAAAGCAGCTCCGTTCATAGCGGCAACGGCACCACCGATCGCTGCTGTGATGTGGTCATAGCCAGGTGCGATATCTGTAACGAGAGGTCCAAGTACATAGAATGGAGCACCCATGCAGATAGTCTGCTGTACTTTCATGTTGGCTGCAACCTGATCGAGAGGAACGTGTCCCGGTCCCTCGACCATAACCTGTACGTTGTGATCCCATGCGCGTTTGGTGAGCTCACCAAGACGGACAAGCTCCTCGATCTGGCATACATCAGTAGCGTCAGCAAGGCATCCCGGACGGCAGGCATCTCCGAGGGAGATCGTCACGTCATGCTCTTCACAGATATCAAGGATCTCATCGAAGTATTCATAGAACGGGTTTTCTTCGCCGGTCATGCTCATCCATGCGAAGACAAGGCTTCCGCCACGGCTTACGATATTCATTTTACGTTTGTGCTTCTTGATCTGTTCGATAGTCTTGCGGGTGATTCCACAGTGAAGAGTAACGAAGTCAACGCCATCTTCTGCGTGCAGACGGATCACATCGATGAAATCATGAGCAGTCAGTTCAGAGAGGTCTCTCTGATAGTGGATGACACTGTCATATACCGGAACAGTTCCGATCATTGCCGGACATTCATGTGTCAGTTTCTGACGGAATGGCTGTGTGTTTCCATGGCTGGAGAGGTCCATGATCGCTTCAGCACCGAGGTCTACGGCTTTCATGACTTTCTGCATTTCAATGTCATAATCCTTGCAGTCTCTGGATACACCAAGGTTTACATTGATCTTGGTGCGGAGCATGCTTCCGACACCTTCCGGGTTCAGGCAGGTGTGGTGTTTGTTCGCACAGATGGCAACCTTACCTTCTGCTACGAGCTGCATCATTTTTTCTACAGGCATGTGTTCCTTTTCTGCAACGGTTTTGATCTGTGGTGTTACGATGCCTTTTCTTGCGGCATCCATCTGAGTTGTATACTGAGTCATAAGTTTCCTCCTGTTTATGTAAAATTTAAAAGTGTTTAATTGTAAAAATAAGAAGTATGCTGTCCACCGAGGGCATGGTCTACCGGTCCGTGACCATTTCCGAGATCAAGGTTTACCCGGAGTGCTTCTGTAAGATATTCCTTGGCTTTGGCAACAGCATCACCGAGGGAATATCCCTTGGCGAGATTGGCTGCGATTGTGCTGGAAAGCGTGCAGCCTGTTCCGTGTGAATTCGGATTGTCAATACGTCCACCTTTGATCCAGAGCGTTTCGTCTCCGGTGTAGAGGAGATCGTTTGCATGGTCGGTTCTGTGTCCGCTTTTGAGAAGAATCGCACAGTGGAATCTTGCAAAAAGCTCCCGGCATGCGCGTTCCATGGAACTGTCATCATTGATGAGAAGTTCGGTCAGAACCTCAGCCTCCGGGATATTCGGTGTGATGAGCTCTGCCAGCGGGAAAAGTTCTGCCTTGAGTGTTTCTTCGGCTTCCGGTTCCATCAGACGATGTCCGCTTGTAGACACCATGACCGGATCCAGGACAATATGTTCCGGTTTGTACTGGCGGAGTTTGGCAGCAACACATTCCATAGCCTCCGGGGACGGAAGCATGCCGATCTTGACGGCATCCGGGAAAATATCAGAAAATACGGCATCCATCTGTGCGGCGATAAAATCAGCCGGTGTTTCCAGAATCCCATATACTCCGGTAGTGTTCTGGGCAGTCAGGGCAGTGATCACACTGGAAGCGTAGACACCGTTCATGGTGATCGCCTTGATATCCGCCTGAATGCCTGCGCCGCCGCTGGAATCGCTTCCTGCGATAGTCAGTACTGTTTTCTTTTTCATAGTGGTTCTCCTCCTGTTGCAAATAATTTTTTTATAAACGAGCGGAAAAAAATATTTTCTGCTCGGTCATATCCATGAGTGACATGTGGAACTGTCCGATGCCGCCGCTATTCTGATCTGTATGTCTTCCGGCTTCCTCTGAAATTTCCTTCCAGAGCTGACCGGCCGCGGACGCTGCCTCGAAGGCAGATGCTTCGCTGCAACAGAACAGGGCACACAGGGCAGAGAGCATGCAGCCGCCGCCCGTGATCCGGCAGAGCCTTGGATCGCCGCCACTAAGCAAAATGGTCTGTTCGCCGTCTGATACGACATCTGTTTTTCCTGTAATAAAAAAGGTGCAGTTATAAAGTTTGGCAGCAGTCCGCGCGAGTTGTGTCAGGTCCTGCGCATCCATATGCAGGCTGCTTTCCACGCCGCCGTGGGAAAAATGTGTTTCCTGTTCCGAATGAAAAGAACAGAGTACAGCCGCTTCTTCCTGATTGCAGCGGACCACAGCCGGATGCACATGATCCAGAAGCTTCCGGAGTTCTCTCCGGCGAAAAGAACTTCCGCCCACACCGACCGGATCGAGAACAACAGGATGACCAAGCTGATTGGCACGTTTCCCGGCAAGGATGCACGCCCGGATCTTGGCTTCATCAGGGACACCGGTGTTGAGAAGGGTTCCCTGACAGAAAGTAGTGATCTCAGCAGCCTCCTGTTCATCCTGCGCCATCACGGCACTTCCGCCGGCAGCGAGAAGGATGTTTGCAACATCATTCATCGTGACCGGATTGGTCAGACAGTGGATCTTTGGTTGTTTCCTAAGGATCGCAGCCAGAATTTCGTTTCTTTCCATAAATTACCTCATTACTGTGTCAAGCACCTGGCTTTTCTCGAAGATGCGGAGAAGCACATAGGCGAGGATGCTGCCTGCCAGAGTGGAGATAAAGAACGGAATCATGTATACCGTAAATCCGGCAGGGGCAAGTCCCATGGCGAAACGTGCAACCGGGTAAGCGGCAAGTCCGCCGAGAACGCCGGTTCCAAGTGCTTCCGCAGCACAGGTGAGACTTAATTTCCTGGTGAAATGGTACATAAGTCCACAGCACAGGGCTCCGACCATGCTTCCCGGAAAAGCAAGAAAACTTCCGATCCCGAGCAGATTTCGAATCAGGCTTGCACAGAATGCAATGCCAATCCCCCACCACGGTCCGAGAAGGACGGCAGAGAATACATTGACCATATGCTGTACCGGCGCACATTTGCTTCCTGCAACCGGAACACTTAAGAAGCTTCCAACTACGGCAGCTGCTGTCAGTACACCGGCAACGGCGAGCTTCTGCGCGGCATGTGTATTGCTCTTTGACATTGTTTTGACCTCCTTTGTTATTTATGAAACATCTGGTCTGAAAAAATAGCGCAAAAAAGGAGAAATCCGCGGGGAATTCTCCTGAAAAATCTTCGGTATTTCCCTACGTTGGCATTATCCAAATCAGGTTGTGGGTCGAAACCAGTCAGTTTCCTCTCAGCCAGCTTCAGCCAGCTCCCCTGTTTCATATATGATTTACGCTATTATTATACAGCCCGTTACAGGATATGACAAGAAAAAATTCGGACCGCTTTTTATAAAAAACGGACACAGACCGGACATTGAAAAAGACTTCGACCTGTGATATCCTATAATGGAGTATATCCCGAAGTGAGGAGGATCAGAATAAATATGAAAGTTTCATCATTATTAGAGAGATTGGAATATACCTGCTGCCAGGGCAGCGTGGAGCAGGAAGTCAGTACTGTAGAGTATGATTCCCGCAAAGTGATCGAGAATTCTCTGTTCATCTGTATCAAAGGTGCAGTTGTGGACGGACATAAATTTGTACCGGATGTAGTTGCGAAAGGAGCAAAGACACTGGTAGTCCAGGACGATGTGGAAGCACCGCAGGATGTCACTGTGATCAAGGTAGAAGATACACGCTATGCAATGGCGTTCATTTCTGCCGCATATTTCGGACATCCGGCAGAACAGCTCAAGACCATCGGAATCACAGGAACCAAAGGAAAGACCACAACCACCTACATGGTCAAATCCATCCTTGAAAACGCCGGATACAAAGTCGGCCTGATCGGAACCATCGAGGCGATCATCGGTGACGAGGTGATCCCGGCAGCCAACACAACTCCGGAATCTTTTGTCGTTCAGAAATATTTCCGCAAGATGGTAGATGCAGGATGTGACTGTGTAGTAATGGAAGTTTCTTCACAGGGACTGATGCTTCACAGAACACAGGGCTTTGTTTTTGACTACGGTATCTTTACAAATATCGAACCCGATCATATCGGACCGAACGAGCACAGAGATTTCGCACATTATCTTGCCTGCAAATCCATGCTTCTCCGCCAGTGCAAAGTCGGCATCGTAAACCGCGATGATGAGCACTTTGAGAAGATTATCGAAGGCCATACCTGCAATCTGGAGACTTATGGATTTTCACCGGAGGCAGACCTTCGCGCAGAAGATGCACATATGGTCGGCGGCAAGGGATATCTGGGAATTTCCTACCATGTCAAAGGTCTTATGGACTTCCCGGTAGAAATCGATATTCCAGGTAAATTCAGCATTTACAATTCCCTGACTGCGATCGCCATCTGCCGTCATTTCAAGGTTTCCCAGGAAAACATCATCAAAGCTCTCAAAGTAGCGAGAGTCAAAGGGCGTATCGAGATGATCAAGGTATCCGATGAGTTTACTCTGATGATCGATTATGCACACAATGCGATGGCGCTGGAGAGTCTTCTCACGACTCTGAGAGAATATCATCCGCACAGACTGGTGTGCCTGTTCGGCTGTGGAGGAAACCGTGCAAAATCCCGTCGTTATGAAATGGGTGAGGTTTCCGGAAGAATGGCAGATCTGACTATCATTACTTCAGACAACCCGAGATTCGAGGAGCCACAGGCGATCATCGACGACATCAAGACAGGAATTGCCAAAACAAGCGGCAAATACGTAGAGATCTGTGACCGTAAGGAAGCGATCGCCTATGCGATCCATCATGGAGAGCCGGGCGATATCATTGTCCTTGCCGGAAAGGGACATGAAGATTACCAGGAGATCAAAGGAAAGAAGTATCCTATGGATGAAAGAGTTCTGATCGCAGAGATTCTGAAGGAGGATCAGGAAAAAGATCAATGATGTATGCAGATATCATTGTAGATATTTCCCATGAGAAACTGGATCGGAGTTTTCAGTACCGCGTTCCGCAGGAACTGGAAAGCCAGATCCATATAGGAATGGTGGTATCCATTCCTTTTGGAAATGGAAATCATGAGCGCAGAGGTTATGTGATCGGACTTTCCCGGGAGCCCAAGCTGGCCCCGGTAAAGATCAAACCGTTTAAGGAAATCTGCAGCAGCGAGGAAACAACAGAGGAAAAACTGATCGCCCTTGCTGCATGGATGAAAGAACGATATGGTTCCACGATGGCACAGGCACTCAAGACGGTCCTTCCAGTAAGAGAAAAAGTCAAATCCAAAGAAAAACGCTATGTTCTTCTCAATATTGACAGAGAAGAAGCCCTTGCCCTTGCACAAAATCTCGAAAAAGGCAGATGTAAAGCGAGAGCGAGACTTCTTCGGGCACTCTGCGAGGAACCGAAACTTGACTATACCAGAGCTTCGAAAGAACTGGGCATGACTGCGGCAGTGCTCGCACCTCTCGTTGAGCAGGGACTTGTCCATATCCAGCAGGATGAAATTTACCGCATTCCGATAGAGGAAGGTTCGATCCCAAGGGAGAAACTGTCAAGTCTTACTGAGGCACAGCAGGAAGTCCTTTGCCAGATCCAGGAGGAATGGCAGAAGGAAACTCCGCGTCCGGTATTGATCCACGGTGTCACCGGAAGCGGCAAGACGCAGGTTTATATGAAACTGATCGAGCAGGTAGCAGCACAGGGAAAACAGGTGATCGTACTAATCCCGGAGATTTCCCTGACATACCAGACAGTACGCAGATTTTATGGATGGTTTGGAGACAAGGTTTCGGTCCTGAATTCACGATTGTCCATGGGTGAGCGGTATGACCAGTTTCGAAGAGCAAAGCGCGGAGAAATCCAGATCATGGTGGGACCGCGTTCCGCTCTTTTTACACCTTTTTCCAACCTGGGACTTATCATAATTGATGAGGAACATGAGCAGACTTATAAGAGTGAGAACAGTCCACGTTATCATGCGAGAGAGGTGGCTGTGCAGAGGGCAGCGCAGGAAGGTGCACATGTGGTCCTTGGTTCAGCGACGCCGTCCCTGGAAGCATACAGCAGGGCGGTTTCCGGCGAATATCTGCTGACGAAGCTGACGGCCCGATTTGAGGATCGTCCGCTTCCGGAAGTATCGGTTGTGGATCTCAGGGAAGAATTAAAAGCAGGGAACCGTTCGATCCTGAGCCGTAAACTGAAGGGTTCCCTGGAGAAACGTCTGAGAAATAATGAACAGTCCATCCTGTTCCTGAACAGGCGCGGGTACGCGGGCTTTGTTTCCTGCCGTTCCTGTGGGGAGGCTCTTAAGTGTCCACACTGCGATGTCGCACTGACAGAACATAACAATGGAAAGCTGGTCTGCCACTACTGTGGCTATGAGAGACCGCGTGTGGAGCAGTGTCCGTCCTGTGGTTCGCCTTATATCGGCGGTTTCAAAGCGGGAACACAGCAGATCGAACAGGTCCTTCACAAGACTTTTCCGAAAGCCCGTGTTCTCCGCATGGATTACGACACTACAAGAAATAAAGGAAGTTATGAGCAGATCCTGTCATCTTTTGCCGCCCATGAAGCGGATATCCTGGTGGGAACCCAGATGATTGTCAAGGGACACGACTTTCCGGATGTGACTCTGGTTGGTGCAGTGGCGGCTGACCTTTCTCTGAATGCGGCCGATTATCGCTGTGCAGAGAGGACATTTCAGCTTCTGACTCAGGCAGTCGGAAGGTCTGGACGGGGCAATAAGCCGGGAGAGGCAGTGATCCAGACATACCATCCGGAACACTACAGTATCCAGACCGCGGCAACCCAGGATTATGAAGCTTTTTACCGCGAGGAGATGAGCTACCGTCTTCTGATGGATTATCCGCCGGCGGCACATATGCTGTCGATCCTTGCTGCGGGAGAAGATGAGGAACTTTTGAGTCAGGGCATGGATTATCTCGGACGATTCGTAAAACGGATCGGGGAAAAATACCACCTTCACGTGATCGGTCCTGCCTATGCATCCGTCGGGAAGATCAACGATGTCTACCACAAGGTCATCTACCTGAAACATCAGGAAGAACGTGTGCTGATGGACATCAAGGATAAAGCAGAAAAATATATCGAAGTAAATTCCGGTTTCCGGAAATTATATATACAGTTTGATTACAGCTAGTGTGCTGCGTCATTCTGCGAAATGTGAGTGATACAGTACACTAATATACAAAGGACAAAAGAAAGGAAGAAAGAAATGGCACTCAGAACAATCAGAACAGAAGGAGATCCGGTACTGAGAAAGGTAAGCAAACCGGTAAAGGAAGTTACACCAAAGATCGTAACTTTAGTAGATGACATGCTTGATACCATGTATGAAGCGATGGGAGTAGGACTTGCAGCACCGCAGGTCGGAATCCTCAAGAGGATCGTAGTTATTGATATCGGGGATGGTCCGATCGTCCTGATCAATCCGGAGATTCTTGAAACCTCCGGCGAACAGACAGGAGACGAAGGATGCTTAAGCGTTCCGGGCATGGCAGGACAGGTGACCCGTCCGAACTATGTCAAAGTAAAGGCAATGAACGAAGACATGGAAGAAGTGATCTACGAAGGAACAGAACTTCTCGCAAGAGCTTTCTGCCATGAGATCGACCACCTCGATGGCAAGATGTACACAGACCTGGTAGAAGGAGAACTTCACAGAACCAGCTATGACGAGGATGAGGAATTCGAGGATTTCGAATAATAGACGAAAAAAGGAGTATATTATGAAAATAGTTTATATGGGAACTCCGGATTTTGCAGTGCCGCCGCTTGCCGCACTGGTAAAAGCCGGATATGAGGTCACGGCAGTTGTGACACAGCCGGACAAACCGAAGGGAAGAGGCAAGACACTTATGCCAACTCCTGTCAAAGAAGAAGCCATGAAACATGAAATTCCGGTTTACCAGCCGGTCAAAGTACGTGATCCGGAATTTGTGGAGACACTTACAGGACTTGCACCGGATATCATCGTTGTGGCAGCTTTTGGACAGATCATCCCGAAGACAATCCTGGATCTTCCGAAATATGGATGTATCAACATCCATGCTTCCCTGCTTCCGAAATACAGAGGTGCAGCACCGATCCAGCAGGCAGTCATTGACGGAGAGAAAGAATCCGGCGTGACGATCATGAGAATGGGAACCGGTCTGGATACCGGAGATATGATCTCCAAGATCGTTGTACCAATCGAGACAGAGGAAACAGGCGGCAGTCTTTTTGATAAACTTGCACAGGCAGGGGCTGATCTTCTGATGGAGACACTTCCTTCTATAGAGAACGGAACTGCTACTTATGAGAAACAGCCGGAGGAAAGCCCGACCCCGTATGCAGCGATGATCACCAAGAAAATGGGACTTATGGATTTTTCAAAGAGTGCCGAAGAACTTGAGAGACTGGTCCGCGGCCTGAACCCGTGGCCGAGCGCCTACACCTTCCTCAATGGAAAAACACTTAAAGTATGGAAATCCACAGTAGAAAAGGGCGCAAATGGTGGAAAAGCCACACCGGGAACGATCACAGCGGTGGATAAAACAGGAATCCACGTAGCCTGTGGAGAAGATGTTCTCGTCCTTCGCGAAGTACAGCTTGAAGGAAAGAAGCGTATGGAAACAGATGCTTTCCTTCGCGGCTATCAGGTAACTGAGGGAACCATGCTGACAGATCATAAGGAGTGATAATATGTACGGATATGGATACTATGGATTTGATTGGACGTATCTTCTTCTGATCATCGGAATGATTCTGTCTCTCGCGGCATCTGCAAAACTCAAAAGCACCTTTGCCCGTTATAAGAGAGTAAGAAGCGTATCAGGACTTACCGGAGAAGAAGCAGCCAGAAGGATCCTTTACAGTGCCGGGATCACAGATGTACAGGTAAGACCGGTAGCAGGAAGCCTGACAGATCATTATGATCCGCGGACAAAGACGGTAAATCTCTCCCAGGATATTTACGGTCAGACTTCTCTGGCAGCAGTCGGAGTTGCAGCACATGAGTGTGGTCATGCCATCCAGCATGCGACCAACTATGCACCGCTGGAGATGCGGAGCGCGATCGTTCCGGCAGCAAATATCGGAAGCAGCCTTTCCTGGCCGCTGTTTCTGATCGGACTTTTTGCAGGCATCCGCCCGCTGGTAACAGCAGGTATCGTGCTGTTTTCACTGGCAGTGCTGTTTCAGCTTGTGACACTTCCTGTTGAGGTCAATGCATCTGCAAGAGCACTCAAGATGCTTCAGAGCACAGGAATCCTTGGGGCAGATGAGACAAAGGGAGCCCGCAAGGTGCTGACTGCAGCTGCCATGACATATGTTGCAGCACTTGCGGCATCTATTTTACAACTTTTGAGACTTGTGATACTGGCAGGAGGAAGACGAGATGACTAGTGGTATCAATACAAGAGAAATGATATTGGAGATCCTCCTTCAGATCAATGAAGAAGGAGAACACAGCCATATTGCGATCCGCAATGCGCTTTCCAAATATCAGTTCCTTCCGAAGCAGGAGAGAGCCTTTATTACCAGAGTCTGTGAGGGGACTCTGGAATACAGGATCCTCATTGACTATATAATAGATTCTTTTTCAAAGATCACCGTGGACAAGATGAAACCGCCGATCCGTGAGATCCTCAGGAGCGCGGTGTATCAGCTGAAATTCATGGACAGAGTGCCGGACAGCGCAGTTTGCAATGAGGCTGTGAAACTTGCCCAGCGAAAGGGATTTTACAACCTGAAACCTTTTGTGAACGGCGTGCTCCGGACGATAGCGAGACAGATGGATGAACTTGAATATCCTTCGAGAAAGGTAAATCTGGTCCGTTATCTTTCTGTCAGATATTCCATGCCGGAACCACTTGTTCTGCGCTGGCTGAATGATTATGGCGAGAAAGTCACAGAGAAGATGCTGGCGGATTTTCTGGAAGAAAAACCGATCACTGTACGCTGCCGTACATATCTGAATTCTGTAGAGGAGACCTGCGAAAGCCTCCGAAACCAGGGTGTAAAGGTAGAACCGGCGCCGTATCTTCCGTATGCATTCAGGATTTCTGATTATAACCACATTCTTGCACTGGATGCATTTATCGAGGGTAAGATCGTGGCACAGGATGTAAGCTCCATGCTTGTTTCCGAGATCGCAAACCCGCAGAAAGGTGATTATATCATCGACATGTGTGCGGCACCGGGCGGTAAGAGCATTCATCTGGGAGACAAGATGGAAGGCTTTGGAACCGTGGATGCAAGAGATGTCAGCCGGTATAAGGTTGAACTGATCCAGGAAAATATCCACCGCACCAGCTCCATCAATGTACAGGCACATGTGCAGGATGCGACAGTGTTCGATGTGGAATCTGAGTGCAAGGCAGATATCGTACTTGCAGATGTACCATGTTCCGGCTACGGTGTGATCGGTAAGAAACCAGAGATCAAATATCGTTCTACTGCACAGAAAGAGGAAGAACTGGTGATCCTCCAGAGAAACATTCTGGACAAGGCAGCAGAGTATGTGAAGCCGCGCGGCGTTCTGATCTTCAGTACCTGTACGATCGCCAAAGAAGAAAACGAAGAAAATATGATGTGGTTTATGAACAACCATCCATTCAAACTGGAAAGCATTGATGAGTTTGTTCCGGATGAACTCAAATCCGAAACGACCAGCCTCGGCTACCTGCAGCTGCTTCCAGGCGTTCACGGAACGGATGGATTCTTTATGGCAAAATTCAGAAGGAAATAAAAATGACAGACATAAAATCAATGACCGTCGAAGAACTGAAGGGGCTTATGGCAGAACTCGGAGAGAAACCTTTCCGCGCAAAGCAGATCTACAGCTGGCTGCACGAGCATCTGGTCACTTCTTACGACGAAATGGAAAACATTCCAAAGAGCCTCAGGCAGAAGCTGGAGCAGTATCCGATCACGGTTCTGGAGACACTGGATGTCCAGATATCCAAGATAGACGGCACCAGGAAATATCTGTTCCGCCTGTCTGATGGAAATATGATCGAGAGTGTTCTTATGAAATACAAGCACGGCAACTCTGTCTGTATCTCTTCTCAGGCGGGGTGCCGTATGGGATGCAGATTCTGTGCTTCCACGATCGGCGGACTTACGAGAAACCTGCTTCCGTCAGAGATGCTGGATCAGATCTACAGAATCCAGACATCACTTGGCGAGCGTATATCCAATGTGGTTGTGATGGGAACCGGCGAGCCGATGGACAACTATGATAACCTTCTTCGCTTCATACATATCCTGACGGAAGAAGGCGGTATCCACATCAGCCAGAGGAACCTGACAGTATCTACCTGCGGTCTTGTTCCACAGATCTACAAGCTTGCAGACGAGAAACTTCAGATGACGCTTGCTGTATCTCTTCATGCGCCGAACGATGAGAAAAGGCGCGAGCTTATGCCGATCGCCAATAAATACTCGATCGATGAGCTTCTGGAAGCCTGTCGGAATTATTTTGACAAGACAGGCAGAAGGATCACCTTTGAGTACAGCCTTGTAGCGGGCGTAAATGACAGTAAAGAGAATGCAAAAGAGCTTGCAGGTCGTCTTAAGGGACTGAACTGTCACGTAAATCTTATCCCGGTCAATCCGGTCAGAGAGCGTTCTTTTGTGCGTTCTACCCGACAGGCTGTTGAGAATTTCAAAATAAATCTTGAAAAATACGGAATAAATGGTACTATTAGAAGGGAAATGGGCAGCGATATTGACGGTGCCTGTGGTCAGTTAAGAAAACGTTACATGGAAAAAACAGAAAGTGAGAAGTGACATGAGGGTATATTCAGCTACGGATGTAGGGCAGAAGCGGAAGATGAACCAGGACTATGTGTTCGTTTCCGAAACCCCTGTAGGAAATCTCCAGAATCTGTTCGTTGTTGCCGATGGAATGGGCGGTCATAATGCGGGAGATTACGCTTCCTCTCATGCCGTTCAGACTTTGGTAGAAGAGATTCAAAAGGATGCAGATTTCAACCCAATCAAGGTGATTCGTCATGCCATTGAGAAAGCCAACACAGAGATCCTTGAATGCGCCAGGAGAGAAGAAGCACTGCGCGGGATGGGAACGACGATCGTGGTGGCTACGGTCGTAGGCCATTATCTATATGTGGCAAATGTTGGTGACAGCCGCCTGTATATTATCCAGGGAAAGATTCGCCAGGTTACGAGGGATCATTCACTTGTAGAAGAGATGGTCAGACTCGGAGAGATCAAGCGGGAAGAGGCGAGAAATCATCCGGACAAAAACATCATCACAAGAGCACTTGGTGCAGAGAGAACCGTAGATATTGACTTTTTTGACCTGAAGATGGAACCGGGCAGTACCATCCTTATGTGTTCCGATGGTCTGAGCAATATGGTAGAAGACAGCAAAATCGAAGAAATTATACTGAACCAGAATGAGGAACTGCCGCAGAAGGGTGAGAGACTTCTGAGAGAAGCCAACCAGAACGGTGGTAAGGATAATATTGCAGTTGTACTGGTAGAACCATTCACGAATGAGGTGGAAAAATGTTAAAGACGGGAACGATCATAGCAGAACGTTATGAAATTTTAGGAAAAATAGGTACCGGCGGAATGGCCGATGTCTATAAAGCAAAGGATCATAAACTCAACCGCTTTGTTGCGGTCAAAGTATTAAAACCGGAATTCAGAGAGGATACAACTTTTATCCGCAAATTCCGCAGCGAGGCACAGGCAGCAGCCGGCCTTACACATCCGAATATCGTCAATGTATTTGATGTAGGAGATGACGGCGGTGTATATTACATCGTCATGGAGCTGATCGAAGGAATCACTCTTAAGGAATATATTGCCAAGAAGGGGAAACTTTCCATCAAAGAAGCGACCAGTATTGCCATTCAGGTATCTATGGGACTGGAAGCAGCACATAACCATGGAATCGTACACCGTGATGTCAAACCGCAGAATATTATCATTTCTACAGATGGTAAAGTGAAGGTAACAGATTTCGGAATCGCGAGAGCCGCATCTTCCAATACGATCAGCTCCAATGTGATGGGATCTGTACACTACAGCTCACCGGAGCAGGTGCGCGGCGGATACAGTGATGAGAAGAGTGACATCTATTCTCTTGGTATCACACTTTATGAGATGGTCACAGGCAGGGTTCCGTTTGACGGAGATACTACAGTAGCTATTGCGATCAAGCATCTGCAGGAAGAGATGGTACCGCCGAGTGTGTACACAGAGAATCTTCCATACAGTCTGGAGCAGATCATCCTGAAATGTACCCAGAAGAGCGTTGGCCGCCGTTACGAGAAAATGGAAGATGTCATTGCAGACCTGAAACATTCACTGATCGATCCTCAGGGAAATTTTGTGACATTATCTTCCGTGGACAATGAAGCCAAGACAGTGGTGATCTCAGACGAAGAACTGGGAGAAATCAAGAATACTCCACGTGCATCTTCAAAGAAATCAGATGTAGAAGATCTGGAAGATGAAATTTATGATACAGATTATGACAGCGATGACGAGGACTATGAGGAAACTCCGGCTGGTAAGAAATCTGACAGGAAAAAGAAGAAAAAGGGACCGAACTCAGCAGTAACTATCGTTGCACTTCTTGCAGGCGCAGTTGTCCTGGTGGGGGCAATTTTTGTGATCGGCAAGGCTGTCGGCATCATCGGAAGTGATGGGGCAGAAACCACACCGCAGACAGAACAGGCAGCAGATACAGCAGACGAAGACGGAATGGTTACTGTTCCGGATCTGGTAGGCAAGACAGAGGAAGAGGCTTCTGCTCTTCTGGAAGAAGAAAAGCTTGGCAAGCAGATGATGGGAGAAGAGAACTCCACGCAGGAAAAGGGACGAATTTCTTCTCAGGATATTCCGGCAGGAACCAAAGTTGAACAGTATACAACTCTGAAATATTATATCAGTAAAGGTCAGCAGGAAATCACAGTACCAGATGTTTCCGGCCAGACAGGAGTAGATGCGCAGCAGACGCTGGAAGATCTTGGACTTACTGTAACCGTACAGAAAGAATACAGTGAAGCAGATGACAGTGGATGGCCGCTTACAGAACCAGGATATGTTATGGCCGTATCACCGGAAGCTGGCACAAGCATGACAGCAGGCGGATCAGTAACCCTGACAGTCAGCCGTGGTCTGGATTATGGTGATACTGCACAGATTCCGGATGTAGTAGGAATGACTAAGAATGAAGCGATCACTACACTTGGTAAATGGGCAGACATTCAGATTACAGAACAGCAGAGCAGTGAAGTGCCGGCAGGACAGGTCATCTCACAGGATCCATCTGCAACTTCAGAGGATGGGGACACCGCATACGGCAATCCGGATGAAACGATCTCTATCGTAGTAAGCAGCGGCAATCAGGCTCCGGCAGATACAACAACTACAACAGATACAACAACAGACAGTGCTTCCACAGCAGATACGGCGCAGCAGAGCACAGCTGCTGCAAACGGCGAAGTATGGAAATGTACGCAGACACTGAATACTCCAAATGGATATCAGGGTGGTGCAATTCGTCTGGAACTGATCCAGGAAGTAAACGGAGAAACAACTTCTACTAAAGTGGTTGACGGAGAGGCGATTACATTCCCGTATACGTTGGATATTACAGGTGCGTCAGGAGTCAGCGAAGGAACATTGTATGTATCAGAGCTGATTGACGGAAACTTCCAGCAGCTTGGTTCTTATCCACTGACTTTCAAGAAAGCAGAGTAATTCATGCAGGGTAAAATTATCAAAGGAATTGCCGGGTTTTATTATGTTTACGGAGAGAACGAAGTGCTTTATGAATGTAAAGCCAAGGGTATTTTCCGAAAGGATAATCAGAAACCGCTGGTTGGTGATAATGTAGAGATTACAGTATTGAATGAACAGGAACGGGAGGGGAACCTGACCAGGATCCTCCCCCGCAAAAATTCCCTGATCCGCCCGGCAGTTGCCAATGTGGATCAGGCATTTGTGATTTTTGCAATGGACAATCCAAAGCCGAATTTCATGCTGCTGGACCGTTTCCTGATCATGATGGAACAGGCAGACATTCCGGCAGTCATATGCTTTAACAAAAAAGATCTTGCAACAGAAAAGGAAACACAGGAGCTTTATCAGACCTACCAAAGCTGTGGATATCAGGTTCTTCTCACCAGCGCACTGGAGGAGGAGGGTATTGACGAGATTCACAGAATCCTCAAAGGCAAAACAACGGTCGTGGCAGGACCTTCCGGTGTTGGCAAATCATCTCTGACGAATCTTCTCCAGGCAGAAGTTCAGATGGAGACAGGTGAGATCAGCCGGAAACTCAAACGAGGAAAGCATACGACCAGACATTCACAGGTTATCCCGGTAGGAGAGAATACATTTCTTATGGATACGCCGGGATTTTCTTCCCTGTATCTTATGGATATGGAAGAACAGGAACTCAAGGACTATTTTCCGGAGTTTCGCAAGTATGATGACCAGTGCCGCTTTCAGGGCTGTCGTCATATCCACGAACCGGGATGCAGAGTAAAGGAAGCTCTTGAACAGGGCGAGATCAGCAGGATCCGGTACGAAGATTATCTTAATTTATATGAAGAATTGAAAGAGAAAAGGAGATATTAAATGGAATATCAGTTGTGCCCGTCTATTTTATCAGCGGATTTTAACCGTCTGGGCGAACAGATTCAGACATTGGAGAAACAGGGAGTGAAATGGCTTCATATTGATGTTATGGACGGAGATTTTGTACCGAGTATTTCTTTTGGAATGCCGGTGATCCGCTCTATCCGCAAAGAATCAAAGATGTTTTTTGATGTACACCTTATGGTAAGCGCACCGGAACGTTATATTCAGGATTTTGTAGACTGCGGCGCGGATTCTATTACCATTCATGCAGAGGCGTGCGAGGATCTGGAACGTGCGATCGAACTGATTCGTGATGCAGGTGTCAAAGTTGGTATTTCCATCAAACCGGCGACCCCGGTCAATGACATCAGCCATCTCCTGGAAGATGTGGATATGGTACTTGTCATGACGGTTCAGCCTGGATTTGGCGGACAGAAGTATATTCCGGAATGTACAGAAAAGGTTCAGGAACTCAAAGAGATCATAGACAGAGAAGAACTGAATGTAGACATTCAGGTAGATGGAGGAATCAATGATTCTACTATGGAAACCGCAATGCGTGCAGGTGCAAACCTTCTTGTTGCAGGTTCTTACGTGTTTAATGGTGATCTTGAATCAAATGTACAGAGAATCCAGCAGAAGATGCAGGATATCAGCGAAAAGTTAAATTGAGGCATAATATGAAAGATACGATCATCGTAAGCGGGGGCAATATCCATAAAGATTTTGCCCTCGATTTTTTGAAAAAAAACAAAACAGAGAATACCTGTCTGATCGCAGCAGACCGTGGCGTGGAATTCTTTATGGGAACAGATCTGGAACCGGATGTGGCAGTGGGAGACTTTGACAGTCTTTCTGCGGAGGGTGCGAAATATATGGAAATTCTCAAACATACGGAAATTCGCAGACTGAAGCCAGAGAAGGACGATTCCGACACACAGTCAGCAGCAAATTATGCGATCGAACAGGGAACAGAACGTATTATGATCCTGGGGGCGACAGGAAACCGCATCGATCATCTGATGGCAAATTTCGGTCTTCTGATGCTCGGAAAAACAAAACAGGTACAGATTGTTCTTGTTGACGCATACAACTATATGAGTCTGATCGAGAGCGGAATGATCCTTAAGAAAGAAGAGCAGTTCGGGAAATATGTTTCTTTCTTCCCGATCGAAGGAGAGGTTACAGGACTGACTCTGAAAGGCTTCAAATATCCTCTGAACAGCTATACGCTCAAAGTTGAGGACAGCGGTCTGACTGTCAGCAATGAGATCTCAGATCCTGAAGCAGAAGTCACCTTTGAAACAGGAAAACTTCTCATGATCATGTCAAGAGACTAAACGATAGACTTTTTATGACACGTGTGCTAAAATTAAGCAGAAAAATGCAATCAAATAAATAACGGAATGGAGAAATAGAGCAATGAAACTTGGAATCGTTGGATTACCGAACGTAGGTAAGAGTACATTATTTAACTCACTGACAAAAGCAGGTGCAGAATCAGCAAACTATCCTTTCTGTACCATCGACCCGAATGTGGGCGTTGTTACTGTACCGGATGAGAGACTGAAACTTCTGGGAGATTTTTATCACTCCAAGAAAGTAACTCCGGCAGTCATTGAATTCGTTGATATCGCAGGTCTTGTAAAGGGCGCATCCAAAGGTGAGGGACTTGGAAACCAGTTCCTTGCAAACATCCGTGAAGTAGATGCGATCGTTCACGTAGTACGCTGCTTTGAGGATCCGAACGTCATCCACGTAGATGGAAGCATCGATCCGCTCAGAGATATCGAGACCATCAACCTTGAGCTGATCTTCTCTGATATCGAGATCCTTGAGAGAAGAATTGCCAAAGTCACCAAGACAGCACGTATGGACAAAGAAGCTGCCAAAGAACTTGATTTCCTCCAGAAAGTCAAAGCACATCTTGAGGATGGACAGATGGCAATCACAATGGAACTGGAATCTGAGGATGAGGAAGCATGGATGGGAACTTATAATCTCCTCACCTGGAAACCGGTGATCTACGCTGCAAACGTAAGCGAGGATGATCTTGCGGATGATGGAGCATCTAACGAGCATGTACAGGCTGTACGTAAATATGCAGCCGAGCAGAAGAGCGAAGTATTCGTGATCTGTGCAGAGATCGAAGAAGAAATCTCCGAGCTCGATGACGATGAGAAAAAAATGTTCCTCGAGGATCTGGGACTTAAGGAATCTGGTCTTGAGAAACTGGTAAGAGCAAGTTACAGCCTCCTGGGACTCATGAGTTTCCTTACATCAGGAGAGGATGAGACACGTGCATGGACGATCAAGATCGGAACCAAGGCTCCACAGGCAGCAGGTAAGATCCACACAGACTTTGAGCGTGGATTTATCAAGGCAGAGGTTGTTAATTACAAAGATCTTCTCGACTGCGGTTCTTATGCAGGTGCAAGAGAAAAGGGACTTGTCCGCATGGAAGGAAAAGAATATATTGTTCAGGATGGAGATGTAATTCTGTTCAGATTTAACGTATAATGAAGGTGTTTTATGAATATGTCGATTCGTTTTCCACATCTGGGCATTGACCTTGGATATGTGGGTAAAACTGTTTCGGTTTTTGGATTTGAGCTCACGATATATGGAATCCTTGTGATGGCAGGAATGCTTCTTGGACTTACTGTCGTTGTATTACAGGCAAAACGACAGAATCAGGATCAGAATCTTTATCTGGAAGCACTGATTCCAGGAGTAGTGTTCGGCGTAATCTGTGCCAGAGCATGCTATATAGCACTGAACTGGAAACTTTTTGCAGATGAACCGACACGTGCTCTCTGGGATCTGCGTACAGGTGGATTATCCTTTTATGGCGGATTTGCAGGCGGGGTGATTGCTCTGGCTGTTTTCTGCAAAATCAGGAAACTGTCATTTGGAAGGATGGCAGATACGCTCAGTATCGGCCTGGTATCCAGTCAGATGATCGGAACCTGGGGGAATTTTTTCAGCAGAGAATTTATCGGAACATCTACGGACAGCATTTTTGCGATGCAGATTCCGGTAGAGACAGTCGGGAGCATGGAACTGACATCAGAGATGCAGAAACATCTGGTCAAAGCCGGAGATGTTTCCTGGGTTCAGGTACATCCTCTCTGGTTTTATGAGAGCCTGTGGTGTCTGCTTCTTCTGGTTATTCTTCTTGCCTATACGAAGCGCAAGAAATTTCAGGGTGAGATTTTCATGAGATATCTGGCAGGGTATGCTCTGGGAAATGCGGGAATTGAATGGCTTCGGTCGGGCAGACCATATATCCCCGGTACGCATCTCCCTGTTCTTATTCCGATTTTACTTGGCATTTTTGTGATTTTCAGTATTGTTGCAACAGTTCGCCGTATTCTTTCAAAGAAACGTGAGAAGTTTCAGAAACGCAGGATGGGGGAACGGTATGCATCCGAAGAAAAGTCGTCACGCGGTTATCAGAATATGCAGAGTTTTGAGGATGTCAGTGATGAATTTCGGGGGATTTTTTCAGAAACAGGAGAGTCAACGTCTGAAACAGAGCCAGATATTACAGAAAAATCAGACGAATTACCGAAACCGATTTCAGATTCCGGACAAACAGAAGACGAGATAAAATAACAGAATTTAAAGGGAAGATTTTTCTACGGGAAGTGGGAAAATCTTCCCTTTTTTCAGGGCAGAAAAGAGCCTTATCTGCACCAAAAAAACTCAGATTCCCACTTGTAATTTAACAGTAAATGGGTTAGAATAATTTCATAAGTGGTAGAAAGTGGTGAATAGTGGTGGGGAATGGAGGGAATGTGGCAGACCTGACAGCTCCACCTGAAATGCACGAAGGGGAGAATCGTGTATTTTGAGAGCAGGTGAGTTTTATGTTCATGGGAGAATACAATCATATAATAGACGCGAAGGGGCGCCTGATTATTCCCGCCAGGTTCAGAGAACTCCTGGGAGAAGAGTTCATCCTGACAAAAGGTTTGGATGGTTGTCTTTCAATTTACCCTATGGATGCATGGGAAGCATTTGAAACAAAACTCAGAGCCTTACCACTTACAAATAAAAATGCGCGAACCTTCACACGTTTCTTTGTAGCAGGTGCCACAAACTGTGAACTGGACAGGCAGGGGAGAATTCTTGTACCTCAGACACTGAGGGAGTTTGCCGGTCTGGAGAAAGAAGTGGTACTCACAGGAAACCTGGACCGGATCGAGATCTGGAGCAAAGAAAAGTGGAGCGAGAACTGCAATTATGATGATATGGATAGTATTGCAGAAAGTATGCAGGATATGGGTATCATCATTTGAGCATTCGCCGGAAAGAAATCCAACAGGAGACGGATATGGAATTTAAACACAAATCTGTATTACTGGAAGAAACCATTGACGGCTTGAATATTAAGCCAGAAGGAATCTACGTGGATGGAACGCTGGGAGGAGCAGGGCATGCAAGTGAAGTATGCCGCAGACTTTCTGCCAAGGGGAGATTTATTGGCATAGATCAGGACCAAGATGCAATAGTTGCTGCGAGTGAAAGGCTGGCTGCCTATGAGGACAGAGTGACGATCATTCGCAGCAATTATTGTTACATGGCTAATGAAGTGCATAACCTGGGAATTCAGAAAGTCAATGGAATTGTTCTTGACCTGGGAGTTTCATCTTATCAGCTGGATAATGAGGAACGGGGCTTTACCTACAGGGTAGATGCACCTCTAGATATGAGAATGGATCAGAGACAGAGCCGTACCGCCGCTGATATTGTCAATGGTTACGAAGAGAGAGAATTGTACCGTATCATTCGTGATTACGGTGAAGATAAATTTGCAAAGAATATAGCGAAACACATTGTGGCTGCCAGACAGCAGGCACCGCTCCGCACGACCGGAGAACTGACCGAGATCATTCGCCAGTCTATCCCGATGAAGATTCAGGCAACCGGAGGACATCCGGCGAAGCGGACTTTTCAGGCAATCCGGATCGAACTGAACAGAGAACTGGATGTTCTGCGGGAGTCACTGGATGGAATGATCGACCTTCTTGATGACGGAGGCAGAATCTGCATTATCACATTCCATTCTCTGGAGGATCGTATTGTCAAGACGATCTTCCGCAAAAATGAAAATCCATGTACATGTCCGTCCGATTTCCCGGTATGTGTATGCGGCAAAAAATCCAAAGGAAAAGTTATCACCAGAAAGCCGATTCTTCCAGGTACAGCCGAGCAGGAAGAAAACCCCAGATCAAAAAGTGCAAAACTAAGGATTTTTGAGCGAAGATTTTCAGACTGAAACCAATACAGGGAGTTGAACAGGCGCAAATGGAGAGGACAAACAGGGCAGTTACAAACCGAAAAAGCAAGGTAAATGCAAGAAATGCCCGAGGAATGTATGTAGATGGAAATACAGTGAGAAGACTGCAGGAAGTACCGGCACGCAGATCGGCGGCTTCCCGTAAGCCTTCTCAGGGAAATAACAGAATTGAGACACGGACAGTGTCAGCTGGCAAGCCAAAGGTAAATCCACAGCGTCAGCGTACCAGAGAGAGGGCTGCGATGAGTATGGGGCGCGGATTTGTTGCATTTCTGGCAGTCATGAGTGTGGCAGTACTGTTCTGCTGTGTCAATTATCTTCAGCTTAAGGCTGAACTGACAGGCAAGATCAAGAATGTTGCAAGTCTCGAAACAGAATGGTCACAGCTCAAGGAAGAAAACGATGCTTATGAGAGTCAGGTGACTTCAGAGACAGATCTGAACCAGATTAAGAAGATTGCCATTGGGCGTTTGGGAATGACTTATCCTTCTGACACGCAGAAAAGAACCTACAGTGTACCAAGCAGCAGTTATGTGAGACAGTATCAGGATGTTCCTGAAAGCAAGAGGTGAGAATTTGAGCAATACCAGACCGAGGAAAACCAGAAAACCTCAAAGAAAAATTTATCATACGATGGAATTGAAGCTAGTAGGACTATTTGCAGTAGTAATACTAGCTTTAGTTTGTTTGTTAGGCAGAGTTACCTATATTAATGCCACCAGCGGAACCAAGTACAAAAAGCGGGTGCTTCTGCAGGCACAGCAGACATATCAGAGCAGTGTGCTTCCGGCAAAGAGAGGCGATATTTACGATCGAAACGGAAATATCCTTGCCACAAGCCAGAAGGTTTATACAGTGATCATGGACTGCAAAGAAGTCAATGATGAGGATCATGATTATGTAGATGCAACCGTGAATGCACTGGTAGAAGTTCTGGGACTTGACGAGGATGATATCCGCAAGAGACTTACGGATCCTGCTACAAGCTCCAGTCAGTACCAGGTCCTCAAAAAAGAAGTAACCATGGACGAAAAGAAGGCGTTCGAGGAATATGCAGATCCAGGTGAGGACAGCGGCCTTTCAGAAAAAGAACTGGAAGAGCGTTCCAATATACAGGGAATCTGGTTTGAGGAGGATTATCTGAGAGTTTATCCTTTTAATACCCTTGCCTGTGATACGATTGGATTTACGCTTTCAAGAGAAACAGCCGATGTCGGCCTGGAGGGATATTATAACAGTACCCTGATGGGAACAGATGGGCGTAAATACGGATATATCAACAATGATTCAGATGCTGAACAGACGATCATGGAGCCTGTTTCCGGTGAAAGTATCGAAACTTCTCTGGATGTAGGCGCACAGCAGATCGTAGAGAAATATGTCAATGGTTTCAAGTCAAGCATGGGAGCCAAGAACATCGGTGTAATTGCGATGAAACCATCAACGGGAGAGATCATTGCCATGGATGGCGGTGACAGATATGATCTGAACAATCCGAGGGATATGTCTCAGGTATATTCTGAAGAAGAAATTGCCGAGCTAAAAAAGAGCGATAAGAAGACAGTAGAAGCTCTCAATGCCATGTGGAGCAATTTCTGTGTAACAGATGCATTTGAACCGGGATCAGTTGTAAAGCCGATTGTAATGTCGGGAGCCCTTGAGAAAGGCAAGATCACAGTAAACGATACGTTCAACTGCGACGGTGGAGAGACATTTGGCGCAAATGGTGATACCTACATTAAATGTGCGGTGTGGCCGGATGCACATGGAACAGAAACGCTCCGTGAAGTTATAGCGAACTCCTGTAATGATGCCATGATGCAGATTGCAGCGCGAATGGGAACAGAATCTTTCCTTAAGGCCCAGACACTGTTTAATTTCGGTTCACGAACAGGAATTGATCTTCCGAATGAGGGTTCCGGTGTTATCCATACAACTGATACCATGGGAGAGACAGAGCTTGCCTGCTCCGCATTCGGTCAGGGATTTACCTGTACGATGCTTCAGGAGATCAGTGCGATGTGTTCTGTTATCAATGGTGGATATTATTATCAGCCGCATCTTGTGACTGCAATCAAGGACAGCAGCGGTGGAACGGTCAGAACAATTGACCCTGTGCTTCTCAAGCAGACGATCTCTTCTGATATTTCGGCAAATATCAGATCCTACATGCAGGCCAGTGTACAGGAAGGTACCAGCCGTACATCGAAGGTGCAGGGATACAGCTCAGGCGGTAAGACCGGTACAGCGGAGAAACTTCCACGAGGAAACAAGAAGTATATCGTTTCTTTTATTACTTTTGCACCGGTTGATGATCCGCAGGTGCTTCTGTATGTAGTTGTCGATGAGCCGAATGCAGAGGAACAGGCAGACAGTAAATATCCTCAGTACATTGCACAGGGAATTCTGTCAGAACTTCTTCCGTATCTGAATGTTACACCGGATGAATCCGAGGACGGTACTATTCCGAAGACAGAACTCTGGGAGGGATTCAAAGGAAATCTTGTGGACGTATCCGGAAGCAGCGTGGATGCAAGTGGAAATCTCACAGATGGAAATGGAAACCTTGTAGATCTGGATGGCAACAGGATTGATGAGAGTGGTTATCTCCTTCAGGACAACGGAGAATATGTTACAGATGAGAACGGACAGTATGTGAAGTCACAGAATCTGGGAACTACTACTATTGCGAGCAGTTCTGAACAGACGGATAATACTCTCAAGGAAGCAATTTCCGATGAGAATGTTCCGGGACCGCCGGAAGACAATGAGGAAGATACCATGCAGGACAACGACATGGAGAGCGAAGGACTTACCAACGAAGAAGCAGGACTGGATTAAAGCGCAGTGATTCCCTTCGGGGGCTGGACATATAATGATATGACAGCCTCCGGAGGGATTTTTTTATGAAAAAAAACAGGACTTTTCATAAACGCAAAGTCTGGACCGTTTTTCTTTTATGTGCAGCAATGATGCTTGGGCTGGCAGGACGGCTTGTGTATCTGATGGGGTTTCGGTCGGATTATTATTACCAGAAAGCACAGGATCTCCATGAGAGAGAACGTTCCATCAAGGCGGCAAGGGGAAAAATCCTAGACGCCAGAGGAAAAGTTCTTGCCTCGAATAAAACGGTCTGTACGGTATCTGTTATCCATAGCCAGATAAAAGAACCGGAGAAAATCATTTCTTTGTTGTCGCAGAAACTGGAACTGTCAGAAGAAAGCATCCGAAAAAAAGTAGAAAAAGTATCTTCTATAGAAAGAATAAAGACAAATGTCGACAAAGCTGTGGGAGATGAGATCCGAAAGACAGGACTTTCCGGTGTGAAAGTGGATGAAGACTACAAAAGATATTATCCATATCACTCACTTGCTTCCAAAGTTCTGGGATTCACAGGGGCAGACAACCAGGGGATCATCGGACTTGAGGTTCAATATGAAAAGATTTTGAGCGGTGAAGCAGGAAAAATTCTCACAACGACGGATGCCAGAGGAATCGAACTGGATGGAATCGGAGAAAGCCGGGAAGAACCAGAAGCAGGCAACACACTTCGCACCAGCCTGGATATCAGCATTCAGGAATATGTCCAGCAGGCGGCAAAGAAAGTTATGGAAGAGAAAGAAGCGGAGAGAGTGTCCATTCTTCTTATGAATTCCCAGAATGGAGAAATCTATGCCTGTGTGAATGTACCGGAATTCGACCTGAACCAGCCGTTTACCCTGAATACAGAAGTGGATACCTCAGGGTTAAGTTCTGAGAAGAAGCAGGAACTTCTGAATCAGATGTGGAGAAATCCCTGTCTGAATGATACTTATGAACCGGGATCAACTTTCAAGATCATAACGATGGCGGCGGGACTTGAAGAGGGAGTTGTGAGCATGGAAGACCGTTTTTACTGTCCGGGTTACAAACTGGTAGATGACAGGAGAATTCACTGTGCAAACAGAAGAGGACATGGCTCCCAGAATTTTGTTGAAGGAGCGCAGAATTCCTGTAATCCGGTATTTATTGAAGTAGGGTTGCGGCTCGGCGTGGAAAAATATTATAAATATTTCCGAAAATTTGGACTTCTGGAAAAAACGGGTATTGACCTTCCGGGAGAGGCAGGTACGATCATGCATCAGGCAAAAAATATGGGAAATGTAGAACTGGCAACTGTTTCGTTCGGGCAGTCTTTTCAGATCACACCGATCCAGCTTGCAACGACAGTAAGTTCCCTGATAAACGGTGGGAGAAGAATTACGCCGCATTTTGGAGTAGCGGTGGAAGATGAAAACGGAGAAGTTATTCAGGAACTGGAATATCCGGTAAAGACAGGGGTCCTTTCGGAAGAAACTTCCGAGAAAATCCGTTATATTCTGGAAAAAGTTGTCTCGCAGGGATCTGGCAAAAATGCTGCGATCGAAGGTTATACGATCGGGGGAAAGACAGCGACTTCACAGACACTTCCGAGAAGTGCAAACCGTTATATCTCCTCTTTTCTTGGATTTGCACCTGCTGAGAATCCCCAGGTACTGGCACTGTGTATTATCCACGACCCCAAAGGCATTTACTATGGCGGAACGATCGCAGCGCCGGTCGTGCGGACGATCTTTGAAAACGTTCTTCCATATATGGGGATAAATGGAAGGAATCAGGAAGAGTGAAGCGTAACATAGGGTTGCGAAATACGCCAAAAAGCCTTATAATCAAACATGACAAAAAACAAAAGAATGATAAGAGGTGTGAGGATGAATTATCAAGTTGTAATCCCTGTACTGATCTCCTTTGTGATCAGTGTGATCTTGGGACCGATCATCATCCCGTTTCTGAGAAAACTCAAGATGGGACAAACAGAACGTGTGGAAGGTGTGCAGTCGCACCTGAAGAAAGCGGGTACCCCTACCATGGGAGGTATCATTTTTCTGATAGCTACTGTTGTAACATCCCTGTTCTACGTAAAAGATTACCCGAAGGTGATCCCGGTACTGTTTCTGACACTGGGATTTGGTATCATCGGATTTCTGGATGACTACCTCAAGGTAGTTCTGAGACGTTCTGACGGTCTTCTTCCATGGCAGAAATTTTCTCTGCAGGTGGTCGTAACCGCAGTGTTTACTTATTACCTTGTAAACTATACAGACGTAAACCTGTCAATGCGTATTCCGTTCTGGACCGATCATTATCTGAATATCGGATGGCTGGCGATCCCGGTACTTTTCTTTGCCGTGATCGGAACGGTAAACGGTGTAAACTTTACCGACGGTCTGGACGGACTGGCATCCAGCGTGACACTGATCGTTGCAGTATTCTTTACTGTTGTTTCTATCGGAACAAAGAGTGGAATTGAGCCGATCACCTGTGCAGTTGTGGGTGGACTGATGGGATTTTTACTGTTCAATGTATATCCGGCGAAGGTGTTCATGGGAGATACAGGATCTCTGGCACTCGGAGGATTTGTTGCAGGAGCTGCATACATGATGCAGATGCCATTGTTTATCCTTCTGGTAGGACTGATCTATCTGGTAGAGGTACTGTCCGTTATCATCCAGGTAACTTACTTCAAGAAAACACATGGAAAACGTATTTTTAAGATGGCACCGATCCACCATCATTTTGAATTATGTGGATGGTCAGAAACAAGAGTTGTAGCCGTATTTTCTATCATAACAGCAGTTATGTGTCTGATTGCACTTCTCGCTCTGTGATCCGCATAACGACAGTTTGCAGGAGGAAACAAAAATGAATTTACAGGGAAAAAGAGTACTTGTCTTTGGAACAGGCAAAAGCGGCATCGGAGCTGCAGATCTTCTGGGGGAGACAGGAGCTCATGTGATCCTTTTTGACGGAAACGAAAAAACAGACAAGGATGCGGTTCTGGCGAAAGTATCTCACGCAGAGGATGCCTCTGTTTATGCCGGTGAGCTTCCTAAGGAAGTTCTGGAAAGTCTTGATCTGGTTATACTGAGCCCGGGAATACCGACAGATATTCCGATCGTGAAGAAATTTTATGAGATGGGACTTCCGGTATGGGGAGAAGTAGAACTGGCTTACCGTACCGGCAAGGGAAGGGTACTCGCAATTACCGGAACAAATGGCAAAACAACCACAACAGCCCTTCTTGGCAAGATCATGAGTGATGCAGAGGACTCTGTCTTTGTAGTGGGAAACATTGGAACGCCATACACTTCCAAAGCACTGGAAATGAAAGAGAATTCCACAACAGTAGCGGAGATCAGCAGTTTCCAGCTGGAGACGATCGAAGAATTTGCACCACAGGTCAGTGCGATCCTCAACATCACAGAGGACCATCTGAACCGTCACCATACAATGGAGGAATATATCCGCGTCAAGGAACTTATCGTCAAAAACCAGAAACCAGAGAACTACTGTGTCCTGAATTATGAGGATCCGGTACTTCGCGAATTTGGCCAGCATATCGTTCCGAAGACTGTTTATTTCTCAAGCGTAAGGAAACTTGACGAGGGAATTTATCTGGACGGAGATCTGATCGTACTCAAGACCGCAGAAGCGGAGATTCCGTTCGTACATACAGGAGAACTGAAACTTCTGGGACAGCATAACTTTGAGAATGTGATGGCAGCAGTTGCAATGGCATACTATGCAGGCGTGTCTGTAGAGAGTATCCGTAAGAGCATCTGTGAGTTTACAGCAGTAGAACACAGAATTGAATATGTCACAGAGAAAAATGGTGTCGCTTATTACAACGATTCCAAGGGAACTAACCCGGATGCTGCGATCAAGGGCATCCAGGCGATGAACCGTCCGACCCTTCTGATCGGCGGCGGTTATGACAAAGGCTCTAGCTACGATGAATGGCTGAATGCTTTTGACGGCAAAGTGCGTTATCTTGTACTGATCGGACAGACAAGAGAGAAGATCAAAGAAGCGGCAGAGCGTCTTGGCGTATGCCCGAACATTGTTCTCTGCGAGGACCTCAAGGAAGCGGTAGAGTTCTGTGCACAGAAAGCGGAAGCAGGAGATGCAGTCCTTCTTTCACCTGCATGTGCAAGCTGGGGACAGTTTGACAATTATGAGCAGCGAGGAGATATGTTCAAAGAATACGTAAAGGCTCTTTGATTTTTGGGATTTTTCACAACACTATATAATATAGAAGAAACAGGAAAGTCAGATTTGAACAAAAAGTTCAGATCTGGCTTTTGTATTGTGTGGATTTTATGGACAGAACAGAGAATCACAGAAAAAAGTTTTTGACATATAATAAAAGTAAGATGCCCTTTGGGAGTGAACCGATTGGATAAAATTCACATAGCAGGGGGAACACCCCTCCATGGAACCATCCGTATCCAGGGCTCCAAAAACGCTGCCCTTCCAATGATGGCGGCGGCACTTCTTTATCCGGGGGTCAGTATACTCAGAAACTGTCCGAAAATCGCAGATGTATTCTGCATGGAAGAAATCCTCTGTGCACTTGGTGCAGATACCTGGTGGCAGGAACATGACCTTTACCTGGACTGCACAAAAGCGGATAAAACGGAGATATCAGGGATTTACACAGAAAAAATGAGGTCTTCAGTCATACTTCTGGGTGTATTGCTTGGAAGATATGGGAAGGCATCCATGGGGTATCCCGGCGGCTGTGTGATTGGAAAAAGACCGGTGGATCTTCATCTGTATGCGTTGCGGGAATTCGGTGTATGTATAGAAGAAAAGAAAGAGTTTCTGGAAGCAGAATGCCGGAAGCTGAAAGGCTGCGAGATCTTTTTTGCAGGGAGTAGTGTGGGCGCGACAGAACAGGCGGTTCTGACCGCTGCTTCGGCAGAGGGAAAAACAAGAATCCATAACTGTGCAAAAGAGCCCGAAATTATCTGGCTCTGCAGATTCCTGAAAAGAATGGGAATAAAGATCCAGGGAGAAGGAACAGAAAAAATCCTGGTTGAAGGCGGCGCACCGGTGAAGGGCGGAGATATGCAGGTTCCATCTGACCGGATCGTGGCAGGAACCTATCTGTGTGCTTCCGCAGCCACCAGAGGAAAGATTGAGATTGAGAATCCTCCGGAGGGAGAGCTTACAGCTTTCCTCGAAGTATATCGCAAAATGGGTGGACAATATGAATGGAACAGTGGTAAACTAGTAGCGGACAGCCGCCGGGTGCGTTTTCCTGTCCCTCTGACAGAGACCGCTGTATATCCGGGATTTCCTACAGATCTGCAGTCGCCTCTGATGGCAGTGTTTGCGACGATTCCGGGAGAGAGCTGCATACAGGAATCTGTTTTTGAAGACCGTTTCAAAATAGCAGAAGAACTTAACCGGATGGGTGCAGAGATAAAGATACAGGGGAAGAAAGCATGGATCCGCGGAAGTTTTTGCCTTAAAGGCACCAAGGTACGTGCACAGGAACTCCGAGGGGGAGCGGCACTTGTAATTGCGGCACTTGCGGCAAAGGGTGAGTCCATTGTAGAAGGATATTCATTTATCCACCGGGGTTACGAGGATATAAGCCAGGATATTTCAAGGCTTGGCGGCAAAATCAAGAAGGATACAGGAACTACGATATATGAAGACATCCAGCAATATTAGTACACGAAAACTGGTTATAGGCAGTGTGGCTGTTGTGGTTTTGGCTGCCGCTGTTTTTTTCTTTACTTTTTTTCAAGTAAAAACAGTAGAAGTTATAGGAAATGACCATTATACAGAGGATGAACTGAAAGAAAAAATCCTTAAAGGCTCAATGACATCCAATGCCATTCTTGCACCGCTGTTTTATTCCAAGAATGCGGCAGAAGAACTTCCGTATATTGAGAGTTTTAATGTCAGACGTTCCGGCAGGAGCAAACTGATCATCAGCGTCAAAGAAAAAAGCGTTGTAGGATGCATTCCTTATCTGGACAGCTATGTTTACTTTGACAGTAATGGATATTTTGTGGAGGGCAGCAAGACAAGAGATACGAAAGTTGCCTTTTTTGACGGCATCCAGCCGAAGAAGGTCGTGATGGAGGAGAAACTTCCCATCAAGGAGACGGTTCTGAATACAGCAGTTGCCCTTTCTACGATCTTTGCCAAGAATGATATGGTTCCGGATCATATTATGTTTGATGACAGCTATGAAATCAGCCTTCTGTATGGCGATATCACTGTACAGCTTGGAAAGGATGAATATCTGGAGGACAAAATGACCAGGGCAATCGCCATTCTTCCGCAGCTTGAGGGACAGAAGGGGATTCTGCACATGGAAAATATTTCCCGTAATTCAAAGACTGTGACATTTGAGGCAGAGGAAGTGGAGATCACAGCCGAGAACTGGAATGGCGGCTACGACGAGAATGGTGACTATACCGGCGATGGCGAATATGATGAAAATGGCGATTATGTAGGACCAAAACCGGCAACAGCACTGGACACTGCAACTGAGAGATGGGTAGGCGGCTACGATGAAGAAGGCGACTATACCGGCAGTGGTGAGTATGATGCTGATCTGAATTATGTCGGCCCTGCACCGACACAGGAACTTCTGGACAGTTTTGGAGACTGGACCGGCGGTTATAACGAATCAGGAGGATTTGACGGAGTCGGTGAATACGATGCCGATGGAAATTATGTAGGAGCAAATCCGAATACATCTGATGATACAGAAAACGCATCAGACAGCGGTGATTCCGGTGAGGAATCAGACACTTCCGGGGAGGAAGATTCTTACGATGAAAGCACCGAAAGTGACCAGGAATACGACTCTGAGAGCGATTATTCGGACGAAGAAGAGGGCTATTACGATGAAGAAGGATAACTCTTTGATGGCGAAGAATCGTGAAAAAAGTATAAAAAAACAAAAATAGTAGTTGATTAATTCAAGAAAAAAATATATGATATATCTATATGTAGCTTGATATGACAATATCAGGAAGATAAAAGGAGGAAGTACATTGTTAGAGATTATGTCAAATGAGGCCGAGTCTTCAGCCAAGATTATTGTAATCGGCGTAGGCGGAGCTGGAAATAATGCAGTAAACAGAATGGTGGAAGAGGCTATCGGAGGAGTAGAGTTTGTTGGTGTAAATACTGATAAACAGGCCCTGACACTTTGCAAAGCTCCAACAGTACTTCAGATTGGTGAAAAGATTACGAAGGGCCTTGGCGCCGGCGCACAGCCGGAAGTTGGCCAGAAGGCTGCTGAGGAGAGCATAGAAGAAGTTAAACAGTTAATGGAAGGCGCAGACATGGTATTTGTTACCTGTGGTATGGGCGGCGGCACTGGTACAGGTGCAGCACCGGTCATCGCAGCAGCAGCCAAGGAAATGGGAATCCTGACCGTCGGCGTTGTTACGAAGCCTTTCCGTTTCGAAGCAAAAACACGTATGAACAATGCTCTGTCCGGAATCGAAAATCTGAAGAAAGCTGTTGACACACTGATCGTCATTCCGAATGACAAGCTGTTAGAGATCGTAGATCGCCGTACAACCATGCCGGAAGCTCTCCGCAAAGCAGATGAAGTTCTCCAGCAGGCAGTACAGGGCATCACAGACCTGATCAACCTCCCGGCTCTTATCAACCTGGACTTCGCAGATGTTCAGACTGTTATGAGAGACAAGGGAATCGCTCATATCGGAATCGGAGAAGCAAGAGGAGACGACAAAGCGATGGAGGCAGTACAGCAGGCGGTATCCTCCCCGCTTCTGGAGACAACCATCAAGGGTGCAACTCATGTGATCATCAATATTTCCGGAGATATCTCTCTCATGGATGCAAACGACGCAGCAAGCTACGTACAGGAGCTCACAGGAGAGGATTCCAATATCATCTTTGGTGCTATGTACGATGACTCCGTTGCAGATTACGCAAGAATCACAGTGATTGCAACAGGACTTTCCGATCTGGAAGCAAAATCCACACCGTTTGGAAACAGGAGCAGTGTATCACCGTTCAGTGTCCGCAAACCTGCAGCAGCATCAACAACAACTGCCCAGTCACAGCCGACAATGAGCATGCCAAGCTTCAACCTGCCGAACATGCAGTCAGCTCCGTCATTCAATACCAAGGTGCCGACAAGCACTGTTCAGAAGAAGGACATCCAGATCCCGGATTTCCTCAGAAACAGATAAGAATCAGAACATACAAAAGACGCTGTGTTTCCACAGCGTCTTGTTTTGTTTTTAGGAATGAGGGCAGTTAAGAGAAATCAGCATTTGCAGGAGAAGGTACTGCATTTTGTCTCGTTGCATCCTTCTGTGCTGCATCCGGAGACATCAATAGCGGAGGCGGTACATTTGCAGTGTTCGTTGTAGGTACATTCCTGGGCTTTGCAGTCGATGTTGATCTTTTCGCAGCCGCAGTGGTGAGCTTCACTGTTCATGGCAGCACCGGAAGCACTGCGTTCACGGAAACTTCCGCAGTTTGTTTCATCTGCATTGCGTGCACCTGCACCGGTAATCTCGATATCACCTCTGGAACAGAGTTCGTTTTCGTTGTACATACATTTGGTTGCAGAACATTTGAGAATTGTCATAGTTCGTTCCTCCATGATTGATTTTTTTGCGGGACGTATGTCCGTATTCTAGTATTCGCAAAAAAAATTAAAATATACAAAAAAACTTCTTGACTTTCTCTGGAAGGAATAGTATATTGTTAAAGTACGTAAAGAAAACAAAGCAGAGTTTCACTCTCACCTCAGCACAGAGAGATTGTGTCTCAGGTTTATATGCAGAGATAGATAGCAGAATCTTCCTGGATTCTGGATATTGCATGGCATTTTGCTTATGCATCACTGGGTATAATAGAGTGTGGATTCTGTCCATGCTCTTTATTTTTTGAAGGGTGACTGAGAGTCAGGCATATCATTTATTCACAGGTATGGAGGTGTACTACAATTAGCAATTTAATGATTAACGAACAGATCAGAGACAGAGAGGTGCGTCTGATCGGACCGGACGGAGCACAGCTCGGAATCGTGTCAGCCAGAGAAGCAATGGCGAAGGCACAGGAAGCAGGACTTGACCTTGTAAAGATCGCACCACAGGCGAAACCACCGGTGTGCAAGATCATCGATTACGGTAAATACCGTTATGAGCTCTCCCGTAAGGAAAAAGAAGCTAAGAAGAAACAGAAGACGATCGACATCAAGGAAGTACGTCTTTCACCAAACATTGATACAAATGACTTAAAGACCAAGGTCAATGCAGCAAGAAAGTTCCTCTCCAAAGGTGACCGCGTAAAGGTTACACTTCGTTTCAGAGGAAGAGAGATGGCGCACATGGCAAGCAGCAGACACGTGCTCGACGATTTTGCAGAACTTCTCGCAGACGTTGCAACCGTAGAGAAAGCGCCTAAGATCGAAGGAAGAAGCATGACCATGTTTCTCAGCGAAAAGCGTTAAGCAGTTATCAGAACACTGTGCCATTGGTGCATGAACCTGGTAATGTGAAATAAAAAACAGAACCACGAATCAAGGAGGAAATAACAATGCCTAAGATTAAAACTTGTAGAGCAGCAGCAAAACGTTTCAAAAAGACCGGAACTGGAAAGATCATGAGAAATAAAGCTTATAAGAGCCATATCTTAACAAAGAAATCTCAGAAGAGAAAGAGAAACCTGAGAAAAGCTACTGTTGTTGATTCTACAAACCTGAAGAATATTAAGAAAGCTCTGCCATATTTATAATTAACAGGCAGCGGACGATATCAGAAGACAAACAGGAGGAAATATAAGAAATGGCAAGAATTAAAGGCGGATTAAACGCAAAAAAAAGACATAACCGTACATTAAAACTGGCAAAGGGCTACAGAGGAGCTCGTTCCAAACAGTATAGAGTAGCAAAACAGTCTGTTATGAGAGCACTTGCAAGCTCTTATGCAGGACGTAAACAGAAAAAACGTCAGTTCAGACAGCTCTGGATCGCTCGTATCAACGCAGCAGCCAGAATGAACGGACTTTCCTACAGCAAAATGATGCACGGACTCAAAGTAGCAAACGTTGACATCAACAGAAAAATGCTTGCAGAGCTCGCTGTAAACGATGCAGAGGGATTCGCAGCACTTGCTGAAATCGCTAAGAAAGCAGTAGCATAAGTTAATATGCCTGAAAAGACCGCAGAGTTTATAACTGCGGTCTTTTTTTGCGGCAGCTTCAGGGAGAGAGAAGATGAAGATCAAAGATAACAGGGTAAGATATTTTATTTATGCTGCATTTTTTATGTTGTTTGTATATTTGGGATATAAAGTCCCATACTGCCTTGATGAGTGGAAGTGGGGACTTCCTCAGAGAGTGGAACTGATGAAGAGAGGCTTTTCAGGATATAATGGAAGATATCTGGGAAATATTCTGGCATTGCTGATCACAAGGTCAGAAGTGGCAAAAACACTTGTAATATCTGTATGTATGGTGCTGATCGTATGGCTGATGGAAATGAGTGTGCGAAGAAAAACTTTTTCAGAAAAAGATAAGTCAGACCCGATTCTTCTTCTGAGCCTCATCTTATTGTTACTCGCTGTCCCGGCTTCCCTGTATGGGCAGAGCTATGGATGGCCGGCTGCTTTTGTTAATTACGAAGTTCCGGTGCCATTGTTTCTGGTCTATTTTATATGGACAGATGAGCTTTACAGAAATAAAGTGGAAAAATATTCATGGTTTCAAACTTTGGCAGTCATCCCACTGGGAATATGTGTCCAGCTATTCAGCGAAAATATAACGATCATTGTTGTTGCATATGCAGTATGGATGATGATTTACACTGGTGTCAGATACAGAAAGATTTATTTGATAGAAGTGAATTATCTGTGGTCCGCAATTCTGGGGGCGGTGGTCATGTTTTCTAATTCGGCATATTCCAGTGCGGCAGTGCATAATGGAAAAACCTATAAAAGCATTGATATGAGTGCAGGAGTACTGCTCCAGAGGTTTGTTGTCAGGATATGGACAAACCTGGTTCTGAATAACTGGGTACTGACAGTGATACTTGCAGTTTTGCTGACTGCTCTGATCCTGAAAAAAAGAAAACAAAGTTTTGCAGCAGCAGAGATGCTGGTCGTTTTCTGGGGCTACAGTGTGTACAGTATTTTTCACAGAATTTGTCCAGAGTGGACATTTGATGGAAACCAGGCGGTGGACAGAGGGATTATGGCACTTCTTTCCATGCTGTTTTTTATAAATGTGCTTCTGTGTATCTGGATGTTTACAGAAAAAGAAGAACGAATTTCGATCTGTATTACATATCTCGGATCTCTGGCTTTTGCAGCACCGCTTATTGCGGCAGATCCGATCGGTCCGAGATGCTTTTATATTTCTTATGTATTTGAAGTGCTGACGGCAGCAAAAATTCTTCAATATTTTTTGAAAAACAGAGGAGAAATACAGGTTTTTTATCCGGCACTGATCCTTGCAGTAACAGTTTGTATTTCAGCCGTATTTTATGTGAGAATTTTTATGATAATAGGGAAGTACAGTGATTACAGAGCAGAGCTGATCGAAGAGGCAGTCGAACAGAATGCAGAGGAACTGACACTTCCGGTCATGCCATTCAGTGATTATACAGGATATACGGAACCGATAGATGAGATCTGGAACGAAAAATTCAAGGAGTTTTATCATATTCCGGAGAATATGACAGTCAGATTTGAATAGAATGTCCGTAATACAAGGACACATATCCTTGTTAAATAAACAAATTCTTAAATAAATCTAAAATTTTCCCTTGCAATCAGCTATAGCCAATGCTATAATCAAAAACATTAAAGCTTTAGCGAATGAAAGTGCGCGGGCTAAAGATTAAAGGAGGAGCTTTATTATGAAAACATGGAAGAAAGCACTTAGTTTAACAGCAGCAGTAGCAATGACAGCAACAATGATGCCTGTATCTGCATTTGCAGCAGACGACGAGACTTTCAAGATCGGTGTTATCGGACCGATGACAGGTGACAACGCACAGTATGGTCTTGGTGTATACCATGCAGCACAGGTTGCAGCAGAAGAGATCAATGCTAACGGCGGATTCAACGGATACAACGTAGAGATCCTTGACGCTGGTGATGACCAGGCTGACCCGGAGAAGGCTGTAAACGCATACAACGACCTTCTGGACAAAGGAATGCAGATGCTTTGTGGTACCGTTACATCCGGTTCCTGTATCGCTGTAGGTGCAGAGGCAGCAGAGGATACATTCCTGTTCACACCATCAGCAACAGCAGTAGACAGCATCACATCCGGATCCAATGAATTCCGTATGTGTTTCACAGATCCGGCACAGGGAACCAAATCCGCACAGTACATCGGAGAGCATGCACTTGCTACAAAGGTAGCTATTCTCTATGATTCATCCGCAGACTACAACTCCGGTATCAACGATGCATTCGTTGCAGCAGCAGACGAGAACGGTCTTGAAGTTGTGGCTGACGAAGCATACACAGCAGACAGCAACACAGACTTCTCTGTACAGCTCAAGAAGATCAAAGACAGCGGCGCAGAGCTTCTGTTCCTTCCTAACTACTATGCAGACAATGCACTGATCCTTCAGCAGGCACATGACGCTGGTATGGACGACGTTAAGAAATTCGGTGTAGACGGTATGGACGGTATCCTTGGAGTAGAAAACTTCGATACATCCCTCGCAGAAGGCGTTATGCTTCTGACACCATTCTCTGCAACAGCAGAAGATGAAAAATCTCAGGCATTTGTTAAAGCATATGAAGCTGCAAACAAAGATGAAGTTCCGAACCAGTTCGCAGCAGATACATACGATGTACTCTATGCTATGAAAGCAGCAGCAGATGCAGCAGAGATCACACCGGATATGGAAAATGCAGACATCAGTGCAGCTATGTCTGAGGCAATGCTCAGTGTAGAACTTGACGGACTTACAGGTAAAGCAAAATGGACAGAAGATGGCGAATGTGACAAAGAGCCAAAAGCTTTCGAGATCCAGGACGGCGCTTACGTAGAAATGGACTAATAAGATACTATATTCAGAGGACGGGGGACGGTTGCCTGTTATCACAGGACTGTCCCCCCTTTCTTGCACTAATAAGCCAATCAGTTAATAATTTAAAGAGGTGCATTATGAGCTTTTTATCATACTTAAAAGATGGAATCAGCCTGGGCAGTATCTATGCGATCATTGCCCTGGGGTACACAATGGTGTATGGTATTGCAAAAATGCTGAACTTCGCTCATGGTGATGTCATCATGGTCGGTGCATTTGTGATCCTTACCGCTGTTACCAAAGGAGGCATGTCTCCGGTGCTGGCTATCGTACTTTCTGTAATCTTCTGTACCGTTCTTGGTATGGTGATCGAGAAAGTCGCATACAGCCCGCTTCGTAAGGCGTCTTCCAACCTTGCAGTACTGATCACCGCGATCGGTGTCAGCTATCTGCTTCAGAACCTGGCACTTTTGATCTTCGGAGCAGATGCCAAGAGTTTCGTAACTGTTATCGATGTGCCGTCCGTGTCTTTATTTGACGGACAGCTTGTGATCAAAGGAATAACCATTGTAACGATCCTTACCTGTATCGTGATCATGGTCGGTCTGATGCTTTTTGTTCAGAAGACAAAACCGGGACGTGCGATGCAGGCAGTATCTGAGGACCGCGACGCCGCACAGCTCATGGGTGTCAATGTCAATGCGACAATCTCCATGACATTTGCGATCGGTTCCGGACTTGCAGCGATCGCAGGACTTCTTCTCTGCCAGACTTACCCGACACTGACTCCATATACAGGAGCAATGCCTGGTATCAAAGCTTTCGTTGCAGCCGTATTCGGTGGTATCGGATCCATTCCGGGAGCCATGGTCGGAGGAATCCTCCTTGGCGTGATCGAGATCTTTGGTAAAGCATATATTTCTTCGCAGGTTGCAGATGCTATCTGTTTCGGCGTCCTGATCGTAGTGCTTCTTGTAAAACCTACCGGACTGTTCGGCAAGAACATCCAGGAGAAAGTATAAGGGGTGGTCAGAATGAAGAAAACAATGAACAAAACAGTAAAAAACAATATGATCAACTATGGGATCGTGATCGCACTTTTTGTGATCGTACAGATCCTTTCCGGTACAGGACATCTGTCCAGACTTCTTACAGGTCTTCTGGTTCCGCTGTGTGTTTATGTGATCGCAGCGATCTCCCTGAACCTGGTAGTAGGTTTTTCCGGTGAGCTGAGCCTTGGTCATGCAGGATTCATGTGTGTCGGCGCGTATTCCAGTGCATTATTTTCACATATCGCAAGCGATATCCCGCAGGTTCCGAGATTTATCCTGGCGATCCTGATCGGCGCAGCAGTGGCAGCCGTGTTTGGTGTGATTATCGGTATCCCGGTACTTCGACTTCGTGGTGACTACCTTGCGATCGTAACCCTGGCATTCGGTGAGATCATCAAGAACCTGATCAACATCCTGTATATCGGTTTTGACGAAAAAGGACTTCACGTAGCAACAAGTGCCGCAAGTCTCAAACTGGAAGCAGGCGGCAAACAGATCCTCAAAGGTGCGCTTGGTATCTCCGGAACAGGTGCTCTTTACAAAGATGTCAAACATTACTTTTTCCCGATCGGAATCTTTCTGGTCCTTCTTACACTGTTCATCGTACAGAACCTTGTAAACTCCAGAAGCGGACGTGCTATCATGGCAACCAGAGATAACCGTATCGCAGCAGAATCCGTAGGTATCGATGTTACCAAGTTCAAACTTCTTGCATTCACGATCTCCGCAGCCCTCGCAGGTGTTGCAGGTGTTCTCTATGCACACAACCTTTCCATGTTAAAGGTATCCGGATTTGACTACAACATGTCTATCCTGATCCTGGTATATGTCGTACTTGGTGGAATCGGAAACCTGAGAGGTTCCATGATCGCAGCGATCATCCTCTATGCACTTCCGGAACTTCTCCGTGGATTTGCAAACTATCGTATGCTCATCTATGCGATCGTCCTGATCGTTATGATGCTCTTTAACTGGGCACCGGCAGCAAGAAACTGGAGAGCACGCGTAATGGAAAAGATGAAAGGCACTAAGAACAAAAAGGAGGCAGCTTAACCATGGCAATGTTGGAAGTAAATCATCTGGCTATCCAGTTCGGCGGTCTTCGCGCAGTTGACGGATTCAATGTATCAATCGAAAAAGGTCAGCTCTACGGACTGATCGGACCGAACGGTGCCGGCAAAACAACAATCTTCAACCTTCTCACAGGTGTATACAAACCGACCGAGGGTATCATCAAACTGGACGGACAGGATATCACAGGTAAGAGCACGATCGAGATCAACAAAGCAGGTATCGCGCGAACATTCCAGAACATCCGCCTGTTCAAGGATATGCCGGTTCTTGACAACGTCAAGGTCGGACTTCACAATCATCATTCTTATTCTACCCTGACCGGAATCTTAAGACTTCCGAAATATCACAAAGTAGAAAAAGAAATGAATGAAAAAGCAATGGAGATCCTCAAGGTATTCGACCTCGACAAAGAAGCAGATACCCTTGCAGGAAACCTTCCATATGGTAAACAGCGTAAACTCGAGATCGCCAGAGCACTGGCAACCGATCCGAAGCTTCTTCTTCTGGATGAGCCGGCTGCAGGTATGAACCCGAATGAAACACAGGAACTGATGGATACCATCCGTTTCGTACAGAAACATTTTGATATGACCACTCTTCTGATCGAGCATGATATGAAACTGGTCGGCGGTATCTGTGAAGAAGTAACCGTACTGAACTTCGGACAGGTGCTTGCACAGGGCGAGACTCTGAAGGTTCTGAAAGATCCGGCAGTAGTCACTGCATATCTGGGAGAATAAGGAGGAAAATCAAATGTCAATGTTGGAAGTAAAAGATCTCCAGGTTTATTATGGTGTTATCCAGGCATTGAAGGGAATTTCCTTTCATGTAGAACAGGGAGAAGTTATCGCACTGATCGGCGCGAACGGTGCCGGTAAGACAACCACACTGCAGACACTGACCGGAATCATCCCGGCAAAAGCAGGAAGTATCATGTTTGGCGGCAAAGACCTCACAAAGACACCTGCACACAAGATCGTCGAGATGGGTATGGCACATGTACCGGAAGGAAGACGTGTATTTTCAGACATGTCTGTATACGAAAATCTTCTGATGGGTGCTTACACAAGAAAAGACAAAAACGAGATCGCACAGAGCCTCGAGATGGTTTACAAGAGATTCCCGCGTCTGAAAGAACGTACAGGACAGCGTGCCGGTACACTTTCCGGTGGTGAGCAGCAGATGCTTGCAATGGGACGTGCTCTGATGAGTAAACCGAGCATCATCCTGATGGATGAGCCGTCTATGGGGCTTTCCCCGATCTTTGTAAATGAAATCTTTGATATTATCAAAGAAGTAAGTGAAAGCGGCACAACCGTTCTCCTCGTTGAGCAGAACGCAAAGAAAGCCCTTTCTATCGCTGACAGAGCGTATGTCCTTGAGACAGGAAGCATTACTCTGGAAGGCAAAGCAGATGATCTGCTTCATGATGAATCTGTCCAGAAAGCATATCTGGGAGAATAAGGAGGAATCAATAATGGATCAGGTTGTAATCACAATTGCAAGACAGTATGGAAGCGGCGGACGTACCGTCGGCAAAATGCTGGCAGAGCGTCTGGGGATTTCTTTCTATGACAAGCAGATCATTCAGATGGCATCTGATGAGAGTGGAATTGACGTAAAACTTTTCGGCAAAGTAGAAGCGGGAGATAAAGTCAAGACTTCTCTTTTTGGCAGCAAGGACAGCATCTACAAGGGAGACCTGCACCAGCCAGGCAGCAAGGATTTCATCTCCGATGAGAATCTTTTTAACTACCAGGCTAAAGTAGTCAACGACCTTGCAGAAAAAGAATCCTACGTGATCGTAGGACGCTGTGTAAACTATGTATTCAAGGATCGTCCGAATACCTTGCGTGTATTCATTCATGCACCATGGGAGTTCCGTGTAGAGCAGGCTTCTGAGAAGATCTCCGGATCAAGAGAAGATGTGGAGAAATTTCTTCTCAAGGATGACAAGCGCAAACAGGACTACTACCATAAATTTGCAGGCGGTGTCTGGAACGATGCGACAAATTACGACCTTTGCCTGAACAGCGGCAAACTCGGATTTGAGAAATGCGTTGATGCGATCGAAGCACAGTTAAAGATCATGCTTGGAAAATAAAAGCCAGTTGGGGGCGGTGTTTTTAAAACACCGTCCCCGTTCTTTTTTTATGCTTTCATGCATATATTGAAGGGAGTACAGGGCAGGCAGGGTAGATATGAGAAAATTTTTTTCAGGGATAGTTGTTGTACTTCTATTGCTCATGGGAACTGTCTGGTCTGTAGGAAAAGAACCGGAGGCTGTACAGACAATCGGAAATAAGGCAGCCAGGCTTGTTGCAGGAGAGGGGATGCTCCGGCTGATGGAACAGGAACTTATGGAGCAGAGCCAGGCACATCCTGAAGTAGCACTGACCTTCGATGACGGTCCAAGTCCGAAATATACACCGCTTCTTCTGGATGGACTGAAAGAGAGAAATGTCCGGGCAACTTTTTTTCTTCTGGGCAAAAATGTGAAGGAGAATCAGGAACTGGTGCAGAGGATGCAGGCGGAAGGACATCTTCTGGGAAATCATACGTATAATCACGTACAGCTCAACAAGATCCCGGAGACTACAGCCCGGCAGGAGATACTCAAAACAAACAATGAGATCTATGAGGCGACAGGAAAGTATCCGGAATACATGCGTCCTCCTTATGGAGCCTGGAAGAAAAACATGGAGCTCTGCGTCGAGATGCTGCCCGTATTCTGGGATATTGACACACTTGACTGGAAAAGCCAGAATGTGGATGCGATCCTCAAGGCAGCAGGAGAAGAACCGGAGGACGGTTCGATCATCCTTATGCACGACGAATATCAGACCAGCGTGGAGGCAGCCCTTCTCCTTATCGATCGGCTGAAAGAAAAAGGTTATGAGTTTGTGACAGTAGATGAACTGATCGTACCATGACCATATCGTGAAAGGTTTGTGTTACTGTTCACTCCGTTCACAGTAACAGGTTTGTCATTGCTTTTTCTGCTCAATTTCGTTATACTGATATATAACGAGTTTATCAATTCAGCAGAAAAAGGAGTAAAAAATGGACAGATTCTTCAGTATGGATAATAAGTTTTTTACATTTATGGGAAAGGTCGCAGATTTATTTATTTTGAATATCCTATGTCTGATCTGCTGCATCCCGATCGTGACAGCGGGGGCATCGATCACAGCGATGTTTTATGTGACCATGAAGATGGTAAAGAACGAAGAGGCCTACATAATCAAGAGCTTTTTTAAATCTTTCAAACAGAATTTCAAACAGGCAACGGTGATCAACCTGATCATGCTTGTGCTGGCAGTGATCCTTTATGTGGATATGAGCATCGTAAAGCAGATGGGACAGCCGCTTGGACAGATCATGAATATTATTTTCCTTGCATTCAGCGTTCTGTATGTGATGGTATTCCTGTATATTTATCCAGTTCTGGCGAAATTTTATAATTCTACCAGAAATACGTTTATCAATGCGGTGCTGATGTCTGTTCGTCATCTTCCGTATACGGTCCTGATGGCAGTGATCTGTGCATGTCCGGTACTTCTGGTATCTTTTGCACCGACATTTAAAGTACAGGCAACGATCATCCTGATCTGTCTAGTGATCGGCGGGGCAGTGGTTGCATACTGCAACTCATTTTTCCTGGTAAAGATCTTTGAGAATTATATTCCGGAAGGCGCAGAGGACGGAGGAAAGGCAGAATGAGAAACTGGAATGGTAAACCGTACCATTCACTTGACTATATGCTGAGAGAGACCTTTGGCGAAAAGGTATACAAGGTGACGCTGAACGGCGGTATGTCCTGTCCGAACCGTGACGGGAAACTCGGAAGCCGAGGCTGTATTTTCTGCAGTGAGGGCGGAAGCGGTGATTTTGCGGCAGATGCGGCACTGACGATCACAGAGCAGATCGACAGCCAGATCGCTGTTTTGTCCGCGAAACGCCCGATCCATAAATATATTGCTTATTTTCAGGCATATACCAATACCTATGCCGCGGTGGAATATCTCAGGAAGATTTTTACAGAAGCGATTCATCATCCGTCTGTGGTGGCACTGTCAATCGGGACAAGACCGGACTGTCTGGGAGAAGATGTTCTGGATCTTCTTACGGAACTGAACCAGATCAAGTCGGTATGGATCGAACTTGGGCTTCAGACGATCCACGAGCGGACGGCCGCATATATCCGGAGAGGATATCCTCTTTCGGTATTTGAGACAGCGGTGAGAAATCTTCGGGAACGTGGGATCGAAGTGATCGTTCACACGATCCTGGGGCTTCCGGGGGAATCCGAGGAGGACATCCTCGCTACCATGGAATATTTGAACCACAGAGACATACAGGGAATCAAACTTCAGCTTCTCCATGTGCTTAAGGGCACCGATCTTGCACAGGAATATCTGGAGGGCAAATTCCACGTATACGAAAGAGAAGAATATCTGAATCTGCTGATCCGGTGCCTCGAGCATCTGGATCCGGAGATCGTCATACACAGGATGACAGGAGACGGACCGAAGGAACTTTTACTTGCTCCGCTATGGACAGGCAGGAAGAGAGAAGTCCTGAATCTTCTGCATCATCAGATGAAGGTATGTGACAGTTGGCAGGGGAAGCAGTATAATTTTGACCAAGTTACTGTGAACGGAGTGAACAGTAATAAGCAGTTTCACACCCTGTCAGAATAAGAAAGAGGTGACTCAAATGGCAGATCCATTTACAACGTATAAGCTGATCGTATTATATATGGCGAAGCACGCGACACAGGCACTGACAAATTCACAGATTTCAGAGTTTATCCTGGACCGGGAATATACCGATTATTTCCAGCTGCAGAAAGTACTGTCAGAGCTGACAGAGACAGAACTTCTCCACAAAAGGACGATCACGAACAGTTCTTACTATGAACTGACGGAAGAAGGACGCAAGACGCTTTCCTACTTCGAAAAAGATATCTCACAGGATATCAAGAATGAAGTCAAGGAATATCTGGAAAGTCGTGGCTGCAAAGTACAGGAGCGGATCCTGACCCTGGCTGACTATTATACGACCCCGCAGGGCGGATATGCCGTCCGCTGCCAGATCATAGAGAAGGATTCCTCTACGATCATGGATCTGAGCATGGCTGCACCGAACAAAGAAGCCGCCCAGGAGATCTGTCGGAGCTGGGCAGCGAAGTCACAGGATATATATGAAATGTTGATGGGAGAGTTGATCTCATAAAATAAGAGGGTGGAGCCGTTAAGCTTCACCCTTTATATGTTTCATATATTCGTTGAGAGTTTTCTCATATCCAAGATCCCCTGGTTCATAGAACTTCTCGCCCTCGATCTCCGATGGCAGATACTGCTGATTCACATAATGATTTGGATAATCATGCGCATATTTATATCCGATCCCTTTACCAAGCTTCTCATGCCCGCCATAATGTGCATCCTGCAGATGAACAGGAACCGTAGTCCTGGTCTTTTTGACAGAGTCCATGGCAGAAAAGATCGCGTTTACAGCGGCATTGCTCTTTGGTGCACATGCCATATAGGTGACTGCCTGTGAAAGAATGATCTGTGCTTCCGGCATGCCGACACGCTCAACTGCCTGGGCAGCAGCAACAGCCACACAGAGTGCCTGCGGATCTGCATTTCCGATGTCCTCAGAGGCAAGGATCATGATCCTGCGCGCAATAAACTTGATATCCTCCCCTGCGTAAAGCATCTTGGCAAGATAATAGACAGCCGCATCCGGATCGGAGCCACGCATACTTTTGATAAAAGCAGAAATGATATCATAATGATTATCCCCCTGCTTATCATACTGGACCACACGCTTCTGGATGCATTCAGAAGCGACATCAAGCGTCAGATGGATATAACCGTCATCACTCTTTGGAGTTGTCAGGATCCCGAGCTCCACGGCATTCAGTGCACTCCGCGCATCACCGCCGGCCATATCAGAAAGAAATTCAAGCGCGTCGTCATCGATCACAGCACCATAATTCCCCATTCCCTTATCACAGTCATTGACTGCACGCAGGATCAGCGTGCGGATATTCTCCTGACTCAGAGCCCTGAGCTCAAAAATAATAGAACGGGAGAGAAGAGCACCGTTGACCTCAAAATAAGGATTCTCCGTCGTTGCACCGATCAATATGATCGTTCCATCCTCCACAAACGGAAGAAGATAATCCTGCTGTCCTTTATTAAAACGATGGATCTCGTCGATGAACAGAATGGTCTTCTTACCATACATACCAAGCTGTTCCTGCGCTTCCTTTACGACCTGCTCCATATCCTTCTTGCCCGCAACCGTAGCATTGATCTGAGTAAAATTGGCACGGGTCGTATTCGCGATCACTTTAGCAAGCGTCGTCTTACCAGTCCCCGGAGGCCCATAAAAAATAACAGAAGTCAGCTTATCCGCCTTGATCGCACGATATAACAATTTATCCTTCCCCACAATATGCTCCTGCCCGACAACCTCATCCAGAGTAGTAGGACGAAGCCTCGAAGCCAGAGGCGACTCCCGGTCCAGAGTCTTAGATTTGGCATATTCAAATAAATCCATAACAATACTCCAATCTGAAAAATTCGTACATTTGTTCCCAGTATACCTGCTTTTCAAAGGAAATTCAACTATCCACACCGTTTTGTTACGAAAATCACAAAATCCCTTGCTTATCACAAGTTAAAGTGTTAAAATACTAATATGTGAAATATAACAGAATGTAAGTTAAAGGAGCAGGAAAATGGGTAAAAAAATCAGGACGGAAGAGGTTGACCATCTTTTTGAGGCAATCCTTTGTTTGAAGAATAAAGAAGAATGCTATACCTTCTTCGAAGATGTATGCACGATCAACGAACTTCTTTCTCTTTCACAGCGTTTTGAGGTAGCTAAAATGTTAACTGACAAGCGCACATATCTGGACATCTCCGAAAAGACCGGGGCCTCAACCGCAACCATCAGCCGAGTAAACCGTTCCCTCAACTACGGAAACGACGGCTACGAAATGGTCTTCGAAAGAATGAAAGCCAAAGAAAATAAAACAGAAGAATAAATAAAAAACGGAGCCCGCAGGATCGAAGATCCCTACGGCTCCGTTTTTCTTCTCAATAATTTTCCCAACACCCAGGGCGACGCCGCAGGCACGCCCGTCCCCAGTCTAAAGCCGCGTGGCCAAGAAGGGGGGAGTCTGAGGGGGGAACTTCGGCCTTCGCAGACTCCGAGATACTTTCCCCCCTCAGGGGTTTTTCACTTCTGCGAAGTCATAAACTCATAAACATCTTTAGAAATCTTCGCAATAGTATTTTGCGCATCCGCATTACTTTTAACATCATTGGAAAGCACCGCAATCACATAAGGGTGTGTGGCATCGAAAACAATAGCAATATCGTTTTCAACCACTCCCAGCTTTGCGTCAGAAAGCTCCCCCGTCTTATTCGCCGTCTCAACCCCATCCGGCACCCCAACCGGGATCTTCGTCTTCACAGTCTGCCCCTTCAGCAATTCCAGCATATCGGAATCCGCCTTCTCATTAACAAGCGTTCCATTATAAATATCCGACAAAAACCGACAACAATCCGAAGCACTCACATAATTATCATCCGTCGGTTCATTCGCAAGGAACTCCCTCCCAAGATGAGTACTGGTATACTCCCTCTCCTGACAAAATTCATTAACTACAGCCGCCCCCGCAGCAAAATCCCCATTTCCAAGCTGTCTCACCAGCTCATTTGCCGCATCATTATCACTAACCGTGATCATCTTCGTAAGCAGCGGCTTCAACGTCTTCTCATACTCCTCAGAAGCCGTATCTGCTCCATCCGGATAAACCATCTTATCATAAACCGCCGCCATAATAAACGCCTTAATAACACTCGCAGACTTCATCGCCTTCTCCGCATTCACCGTACTATACGCCTGCGTAGAAAGATCCATCACAGAAACAGCCCAGCTTTCACCCTTCTTTTCCTGCACATCCACATAATCTTTTTCAATCTTATCTGTAAGTGCAGAAAGATGCTTCCCGATCGCAACCGTATCCGGTGCAACAATACTGAAATACTCATCAATACCATCCGCGACTGCCTTCGCCATCGTCTCATGATTTGCAGAATTGGTGATATACAGATCATCATTCTGATTACTCATAAATCCCATCTCAAGGATCGCAACAGGAACAGTACTCCAGTTGGTTCCTGTCATATTATCAGAAGAGATCACCCCAAGATTTCCAAGCCCGGTCGCATCACAGTAATGATTGATGATACAGCTTGCAAGCGTATTACTTTTCTCAATGATATCCTGATCCAGATACTGATTGGAAGAAGTAGGAGCCATCGTAAGCGCACCGGAAGAAGCAGAACTGTTATCGCCATTTGCATGGATACGCACCGTGATATCAGCACCTTTTTCCGTAGCAAGTTCCGCGCGTTCCTTGTTGCTGATAGCCGTGTCGTTATCCTCACGGGTCATAACAACATTATACCCACGTGAGATCAGCTCTTTCTGGAGTACAAGAGAAACTTCCAGATTCACTTCATATTCTGGAACTTTGGAAAAATTTCCGCTGGTTCCTGTCGTAGCTTTGTTTTTCGTCTGGGAAGATCCAGGAGCCATTGGTTCCTGTGCGCTCATATCCACCCAGGATCCCTGATGCCCGGCATCCACACAGACTGTGAAATTTCCCTGATTGGAAGTTTTGCTGTTTTCGGTGTTGGCATCAGACCAGTCCATGCCAGATGAGGAATCAGAAGAACTGATAGTACCCTCTTCTTCCTGCGCGTCGGTTTCATCTGTCGTTTCATCCTCTGTTTCAGATGACTGTTCAGAAGAAGACGGCGGTTTGATCATGGCCTGTCCTTCCTCACTTTCATAGGTGGTTTCCGAAGAAGCCGAAACGACTGCCGGTGAAACAAAGATCAGGCTGCCAAGCAGCAGTGCTGTCAAAAATTTTTTCATAAAGTACCTCCTGAAAACTGTTTTTTGTATATAAAAATTACAAATTTGCGAAACACTCTGCTATAATAAATATATACAGAGAGCAGAATTGATTTTCAAAAACTGCCGCTTTTATGATAAGCTATAATCAGTATTTTGGCAAGATACGAAGTAAGGTATAAGTTACCGTAAATGGTAACAAATTTCTTGCAACTGTTATACAAAAAACTTATAATAAAAGTATCTGAAAATAAGGAAGAGAGAAAATGAAAAATAAGACTTTAACCAGAATCGCAGTAAGCAGTTTGATTACAGCATGTCTGATGGTGCAGCCGTGTTATGCGGCAGAAGCCACAGCAGAGACACAGACAACGGAGGAATCCGATCATCATCCGGAACCGGCACCGGATGAAACAGCTACAGTCCAGGAGGGACAGGGAACCCTGTCACCGCCGTCAGAGTCAGAGGGAGGAAGCGTATTTGGAAGTTCTGCATCATCAGAGACAGCCGGGACTGATGAGAAACTTCAGAGCGTTTTGTCAAGCCTTGCACTTCCGTCAGGAAATGGAACCTGGTCCGTATATGTATGTGACCTGGAGAAAAATACCGAAGGAGCCATCCAGGATGCCAGAATGCAGGCAGCAAGTCTGATCAAGCTTTATATCATGGGAGCTGTTTATGAGAATTATGACAGTATTGTGGGACAGTATGGACAGTCCAGCGTAGATTCCAACCTGAATTCCATGATAACAGTCAGTGATAATGATGCGGCAAACACACTGGTAAGTTATCTGGGAGGCGGAGACAGCAGTGCAGGAATGAATGTAGTTAATAATTTCTGCAGTGATAAGGGATATTCCAGCACACATATGGGAAGACTTCTCCTCGCAAGCAATCAGTACGATGACAATTATACCTCTGTTTCAGACTGCGGACACTTCCTCAAGGAAGTTTACGATGGAAATCAGCAGTCTGATGCACACGCACAGGCAGAATTTGCATTACTTGCAGCACAGAGCAGGAGAAACAAGATCCCGGCACAGATGCCGTCAGGCGTCAGCGTTGCAAACAAGACAGGAGAACTTTCGGATGTCGAGAATGATGCAGGAATCATCTACAATGACCTGAATGACCTGATCATTGTATTTATGTCAGAGAATGTTCCACAGCCAGGGGCAGCTCAGAGTACGATCGCATCTCTGAGCAGACAGATCTATGATTCTTACAATTCCTGAGAGAATTGTAAAAAATAATATTCCCAAAGGAGGGCATCACTATGAAAGAAAAATCAACATTTTTAAAATGGACAGCACTTTTTGTACTTGTTTTCACTTTATCCCTGCCATTAACAGCAAAGGAAAGCTTTGCAGGAACCATGTACACAGTCAGCGTAAGCAAGGGATATCTTGCACTGCGTACCGCCAAGGCATACGATGATAAGAATGAGATCGGAGAGCTTTACACAGGAGATACCGTAGAAGTTACAGATACCAGCGACAGCACTTACTGGTATGTATATTCTGCGAAACTGAATAAATCCGGCTATGTAAACCGCAATTATCTGGTTGGCGGCGGAAGCAGCACAGGAGGAAGCAATTACACAGTCAGTGTAAGCAAGGGATATCTCGCACTTCGTACAGCCAAGGCATACGATGATAAGAATGAAATCGGAGAGCTTTACAGCGGAGATACTGTACAGGTACAGGATACCAGCGACAGCACCTACTGGTACGTATATTCCCCGAAGCTTAACAAATCCGGCTATGTAAACCGCAACTATCTGGTTGGCGGTGGAACAGCAAACACAGGCGGAGCCAGCTATACCGTCAGCGTAAGCAAAGGATACCTCGCGCTTCGTACCGCCAAGGCATACGATGATAAGAACGAGATCGGAGAACTTTACAGCGGAGATACCGTACAGGTACAGGATTCAAGCGACAGTACCTACTGGTATGTATATTCTCCGAAGCTTAACAAATCCGGCTACGTAAACCGCAACTATCTCGTAGGCGCAGGCAGTAGCACTCCTTCTGTAGTAACCAAGATCGTCAGTGTAAGCAAAGGATATCTTGCACTTCGTACCGCCAAGGCATACGATGACAGCAATGAGATCGGAGAGCTTTACAGCGGAGACACCGTGCAGGTACAGGATACCAGCGACAGCACCTACTGGTATGTATATGCACCGAAACTGAACAAATCCGGCTATGTAAACAAGAATTATTTATACTAAATAACAAAAGAGGTTCCCGTCACACTGCGGCGGGAACCTCTTTTTATTTGAGTGAAATCATTTCTTTTTCTTTGGGTCATTCTCTCGAAGACTGTCGATCATCTGCTCGATGATCGTTTTTTTCATGTAGACATCAAAACTGAGCAGGCAGATGAAGGAAAATAATTTCAGGAAATCCTGATCTTCTTCCGGTGCATCCTGGAATGTACTCTGTGCAGTTTGATAATTTCTGACCAGTTCTTTCTGAAGGGCTTCGATCTGCCCCTTCTCCATGCTGAAAACTTCCTCATAGATGGAAGTCAGATCCAGTTCTTCCTGTGACTTGAAATATTTGTCCGTAATCGGATTCAGAAGCGTCTGAATATCATTGATAGAAAGAATATTCTTGAAATAGTAAATAAAAATCAGGACCAGCAGATGTTCTCTGGAATAACGTTTCTTCTCAGGAGCCGGAAGAAGGTTATTTTTGGCATAATTGTTGATCATAGTCTTGGTAAGGATCTTGTCATCCTGATAACGTTTTGAATGTGCGAGCTGTCCTTCCATGAAAGTTGTTACCTGGTCCATATAAAGATCAATATTCGGGATGTCCTCGGGTTTAATGTAGCCAATTCCGGAAACCCAGTCCAGAATATGTTTGATCATAGTTTCATTATCTGTTGACATAAATACCACTTTCCTCTCTCTTATGCCCCTTATTATATAGTTTTAAATACTACTTGTAAATATTTTTCTAAAGGAATTTGTTATTTTGGCGGTAAGTACGGGGGGAAATCCCATAAAAATTCTTGAAAGCTCTGGAAAAATGGAGTTGGTTGGGATAGCCGACCTGCCTGCTGATCTCGCCCACAGAAAGATCTGTGATCTTGAGAAGTTCGGCAGCTTTTTCCATACGGTACTGGATGAGAAATTCCTGTGGAGACTGTCCGAGGACATCACGGAAAACCTTGCCAAAATAACTCCGATCCAGATTGCAGCGGCGAGCCATGTCCTCGACCGTGATCGCACGGGAATAATTCTGGGCGATGAAGGTCACAGCTTCGTTCGTGTAAAACTGTGCACGTTTGCCTCCCTGGGTGTGCCGCCTGGAAGACGATCCGCTGACCAGTGCATCCATGATAAGATAAAGATGCCCGATCAGATGATAGGAAGATTCCTGAGAGTGTGTGGCAAGATACAGGATTTCATTTTTGAGCCGTTCCCCATCCTGCGGTGTGCGTGGAAGATAGACCGGAGAAGCAGAAGAAAGTCCGGAACCTTCCAGGATCTCCTTTGCCCGAAGGCCGCTGAATTCGATCCAGGCATATTCCCATGGGTCTTTGCGGTCGGCAAAATAAGTATTTACACAATCGGGCTCAATCAGGAATCCCATTCCGCCCTGAAGCTGGTATTCCGTAGACTGGGAATTTTCATCATCAACCAGGAGTGTTCCTTTACCTGAAATAACATAATGGAACAGGAAATGGTTTCGTACAAAAGGACCGTAGGAGTGTAGTGGAAGACACTGTTCATATCCATACTGGTAGAGTGTAAGATCCATAAAACGGTCATCTGAAAACATATGAAACAAGACTTTATCCATATTTTATCCTCCATGAAACATAGAAACTGGTTAATATTACTAAAAAATATCAATTAAAATTGTTAGTAATACACGAAATTTGCATGTTTTTCTATATTATATACCATAATGAGTCTATACTTCAACTTTATTCTTTAAAAAACGAATAAAGGTATAAAAGTGCTGTCATGAGAATATTTACGGAAAGAAGTCCAGATGATATTATTTTAGATGAAAAGTGACGGAAATCCGTTCAGGATCCAAAATACTATGGCCGTGGTACTAAAAGAAAAACAGGAAGGGAGAGAAGTGCAATGAAGAAAAAATTAATTCTTGCAGGAACCGTTCTTATGGGAGCAGGACTTGCTCTTGTCGGATGTGGAGATTCCTCAAAAACTTCTGACGGCAAAACAAAGATCGAAATGGTTCAGTACAAACCGGAGGCAGTCAAAGCCTTCGAAAAGATGGAAGAGAAATTTAACGAAACCCATGATGACATCGAACTGACGATTGAATCACCGAATGAGGCAATGACAATCCTCAAGACAAGATTTATCAAGGAAGATCAGCCGGATATCATTGGAATTGGTGGAGATGTGAACTATTCCAATTTCCTGGATTCTGATATGCTGATGGATATTTCAGATTTTGATGGTCTGAAAGACATCAAGCAGTCCTACTTAGATATCGATAAAAACCTGGAATTTATTCCGGAAGATGGTACTTACGCAGTCCCGTATGTGGCAAATGCAGCCGGAATCCTTTACAACAAAGAAATGTTCGAGGAAAACGGCTGGGAGATCCCGACAACCTGGGATGAATTTATAGAACTTCTTGATACGATCAAGGCTTCCGGGCAGCGCCCGCTGTACTTTGGATTTAAGGATACCTGGACCTGCCTTGCACCGTGGAATGCCATGGCATGTGATCTTTCACCGGCAGATGTCTGCCAGCAGGTCAACAAAGGAGAGACAACTTTTTCCAAAGAATACAGAGAACTTGCTGACAAGATCATACAGCTCCTTCCGTATGCTCAGGATGATCCGTATGCATACAGTTACAACGATGCCTGCACCGCTTTTGCGAGAGGCGAATCTGCGATGTATTGTATCGGAAGTTACGCAGTTCCACAGATCTTGTCTGTGAATCCTGATATGCAGATCGATTCCTTTGTATTCCCGGCAAACGACAATGCAGACAAACAGGTGCTGAATTCTGGTGTAGACCTTCAATTTTCGGTTATGAAGGACTGCAAAAATAAAGAAGCCGCTTATGAAGTTCTGCGATTTATGCTTGAGGATGAAAATATTCAGATTTACCTGGACGAGCAGAATGCAGTTCCATGCAAGGAAGGTGACTTTGAACTTCCGTCCATGCTTGACGGCGTGAAAGAATACATCGAAAACGACAAAATGACAGACTACCAGGATCACCATTATCCGTCAGAAATGGCCGTAGATGCAATGATCCAGACCTATCTTATGGATGGTGACGCAGACAGCTTCCTTGCGAAATTCGATAAAGACTGGATACGCTACAACCGTGACCTGATACGAAAAGTCCAGAAGTATGAGGAAGAACATGGAGAGGGAGGAAATGAATCATGAAAGGAAATGAAAGAAAACGTACATTTATGCTGATCACCATTCCGGTGCTCATCCTGTTTTTTACCTTTAATACACTGCCGCTGATCAAAGGCTTCATCTACAGCTTTACGAACTTCAAGGGATATGGAAGTTACGAATGGGTAGGACTCAGAAACTATATTGACCTCTTTCAGGATGCACGCGTAGGAAAATCTTATCTGTTTACGTTTAAATTTGCAATCGTGGCAACGATCATTGTCAATGTGATAAGTCTGATCCTTGCACTTGGTCTGAACAGCAAGATCCGTGCAAAAAGTGCACTCCGTGGAATCTATTTTATCCCGAATGTTCTCGGAGGACTTGTTGTAGGCTATATTTTCAGTTTTATTTTCACATATATTCTCCCGACGATCGGAGAAAACCTGGGAATCGGATTTCTCAAAAGCAGTATGCTTGCGAGCACAAAGTCAGCATGGTTTGCAATCGTAATTGTTGCAGCATGGCAGGCGATCGCCATGAACACGATCATCTATATCTCAGGTCTGCAGACCGTTCCGGAGGATGTTTATGAGGCAGGCGCGATCGATGGTGCAACCGGATGGAGCAAGTTCAAAAACCTTACTTTTCCGCTGATCATTCCTTTTTTTACCATAAATATGGTTCTCTGCATGAAAAACTTCCTCATGGTATTCGACCAGATCATGTCTTTGACAAAGGGTGGTCCGGCACAGAGTACAGAGTCTATTTCCTATCTTATTTACAGAAACGGAATGGATGGAGGACAGTTTGGTTTCCAGAGTGCGAATGCAGTACTTTTCTTCGTAGTCATTGTTGCAATTTCTGTATTCCAGCTTACATTTATGAATAAAAAGGAGGAACAGTTATAATGAAAAAGAACAGTCAGATGCCAGGCAAAACCAACTGGCCGGTTACAATCCTTTTGATCCTTGGATGTATCACGATCTTTTTTCCATTATATATGGCAGTGATCATTGCATTCAAAAAGCCGTCCGAGATGACAAATGATATTGCAGGAGCACTTTCCCTGCCGTCCTCCTGGAGCTTTTCGAATTTTACAGAAGCAATGAAAGTCACAGATTTCTGGAATTCTCTTGGAAACTCTCTGCTGATCACAATTGTGACAGTGGTACTTGCCATTCTGATTCATTCTATTGCCGGATATGCGATCGGAAGAAACATGGCAAACAGCAAATTTTATAAATTTTCTTATCTTTATATCGTGAGCGGTATGTTCGTTCCATTCGCGATCCTGATGATGCCACTTGTAAAACAGACTTCTCAGATGGGAATCGGAAACAGGGTTGGTGTGATCGTGCTTTATGTGGTATTCTATATGCCAATGAATCTTCTTCTGTATTCCGGTTATCTCAAAAATATTCCGATGGCACTGGAAGAAGCTGCAAAAGTAGACGGTGCAAGTACATGGAAGACCTATTGGAGTATTGTTTTCCCGATCATGAAGCCAATGCATGCGACAGTGGCAGTTTTAACTGCACTTGGAACATGGAATGATGTTATGACCCCACTCGTCATGATGTCCGGAACCGGTAAAAACACACTTCCGCTTGCACAGTTGAATTTCCAGACACAGTTTGGAACAAATTATAACCTCGCCTTTGCATCCTACCTGCTGGCACTGATACCAATTGTGATTTTCTATCTGGTATGCCAGAAGCAGATACTCAACGGTGTTGTCAATGGAGCGGTAAAATAAACTTAATCATAAACTTATCAAAAGGAGAAGACATCTATGGCAATCGTATTTGACAAAGAAAACAGACTGTTCACCCTGTGCACAAAGCACAGCATGTACCAGATGAAAGCGGACGACAAAGGAATCCTGCTTCACACCTACTATGGAAGAAAAACAGACATTTGTGATTACTCCTATCTGATCCAGAGAAGAGATCACGGTTTTTCCGGAAATCCGGACGAGGCAGCAGGGGACAGGACATACTCCACAGATACTCTGCCGCAGGAATATTCTTCTTTTGGAAGCGGAGACTATCGTGAGAGTGCACTCGATATCCGCTATGACAATGGAACAAGAACTCTGGGACTTCGCTATGAAGGCTATGAGATCATCAAGGGAAAATATTCCATTCCGGGACTTCCGGCAATGTATGCAGACGAAAACGAGGCAGAGACTCTCGTGATCACTCTTCGTGATGATGTGCAGGATGTCAGAGTAAAACTGTACTATGGAGTTGTGAAAGATCTGGATGTCATCACAAGAAGTGTCAGCGTGGAAAACCACGGAAAAGCACCGGTTCAGCTTGAGCGTGTGATGTCCCTCTGCCTGGACCAGCCGTATGGAGACTGGGACTGGATGACTTTCTATGGAAAACATGAGATGGAGAGACAGCTTTCCAGAACACCGATCCACCACGGTGTGCAGTCTGTCGGAAGCCTTCGCGGTGCATCCAGCCATCAGTACAATCCATTTGTAATGCTGGCAGATAAAAATGCGACAGAAACTTCAGGAGAGTGTTATGGATTTTCGCTTCTGTACAGCGGAAACTTCCTCGCGGCAGCAGAAAAAGACCAGTTTGACCAGACCAGACTGATCATGGGAATCCATCCGGGAAATTTCGAGTTCCTTCTGAGAGAAGGCGAGATTTTCCATGCACCGGAAGTCATGATGGTATACAGCGCAGAGGGCTTCGAAAAAATGTCAAACTGCTACCACAAGGCAGTCCGTGAGCATGTATGCAGAGGCAGGTTCAAACTGGAACGCAGACCGGTCCTCATCAACAACTGGGAAGGAACCTATTTCGATTTCACCGGTGAAAAACTCCTCGAGATGGCGAAAGAAGCAGCTTCCTGCGGTGTGGAACTGTTCGTCATGGACGATGGCTGGTTCGGAAAACGAGATGATGATAACAGCGGTCTTGGAGACTGGCAGGTAAACGAGAAGAAATTAGGCTGCACGTTAAGCGAGCTGGCAGAGCGCATCCATGGTCTTGGAATGAAATTCGGTATCTGGTACGAGCCGGAATGTGTATCAGAGGACAGTGACCTTTACCGTGCACATCCGGACTGGGCGTTTACCGTGCCGGGCAGAAGACCGAACCGTGGACGTAACCAGCTTGTGCTTGATTTTTCCAGAGAAGATGTCAGAAATCATATCTTTGATGAGATGACCAAGGTCCTGGACAAAGCGAATGTCGATTATTTGAAATGGGATTTTAACAGAAGCATCAGTGATATTTACTGTGCAGCACTTCCGGCAGACCGCCAGGGAGAGGTTCCGCACCGTTATGTTCTTGGTCTGTATGAATTTCTGGACAGACTCGGAAAGAGATATCCGGATATGCTGATCGAGGGCTGCAGCGGAGGCGGCGGAAGATTTGATGCCGGAATGCTCCATTATACTTCTCAGATCTGGTGCAGCGATGACACCGATACGATCGAGCGTCTGAAGATCCAGTATGGAACTTCATTTGCTTATCCGGTCAGCGCAGTGGGATCTCATGTATCCGCCTGCCCGAACCATCAGACAGGACGTTTCGTACCGTTTGAGACAAGAGCAGCCGTAGCGATGGCAGGAACCTTCGGATATGAGCTGGACCCGGCGAAACTTTCAGAAGAAGAAAAAACGCAGATCCGTGGTCAGATCGAGGAATTTAAGAAATATTATGATGTGATCCACTTTGGAGATTATTACAGACTGACCAATGCGATGGAGGAAGGCCCTTACGCGGCATGGGAGTTTGTAAGTGAAGACGGAAACGAAGCGCTTGTAAGTGTCGTGGCATCCAGAGTACGTGCAAACGACCCGGGAGTAAGGATCAGACTCCGTGGACTTAAAGAAAATCAGATGTATCTGGTAAATGGAGTGGAATATCCGGGCGGTGCGCTTATGCACGGCGGTATTCTTCTGGAAGAGGCAAAGAAAGAATACCAGAGCTGGAATTACCACATCACAGCGAAATAAACGAACTGTATATTAAGTTTTACAGGACAGAGAGACCGGGCAGACTGGTTTCTCTGTTTTTGCATTATATGGCGAAAAGCTGGCAATGTGGGAATCTTATCCTTGTCGAAGGAATTTCCTTTACCCTCCCGGGACTTTCATGTATAATAGAAAAAGACCGTAAAACATCAGTTCGACACAGATAACTTATGAACGTTTAACAGAAACAGGAGAAATTTTTAAATGAGTATATATGACACACTGAATCCGCCTCAGCAGGAGGCTGTTTTTCATACAGAGGGGCCTCTTCTGATCCTTGCAGGAGCAGGTTCCGGCAAGACGAGAGTGCTGACACACAGGATCGCCCACCTGATCGCTGACAAGGGCGTGAATCCATTCAACATCCTTGCGATCACCTTTACCAACAAGGCAGCGCAGGAGATGCGAGAGCGTGTGGATAAGCTGACAGGAGCGGATGGAATGAGCGTCTGGGTTGCGACCTTCCACTCTACCTGCGTCCGCATCCTGCGCCGCTATATTGACAGGCTTGGATATGACAATCGTTTCACCATTTATGACAGCGATGACCAGAAGACTCTGATGAAGGAGATCTGCCGCAAATTAAATATCGACACCAAGAAATACAAGGAGAGATCTCTTCTTGCACAGATCTCCCATGCCAAGGATGAGATGATCACACCGGATGAGATGGAGATGAATGCAGGAGGAGATTTTAACCAGAAAAAAGTAGCCCAGGTCTACCGCGAATACCAGGCTGCACTCAAGAGCAACAATGCCCTGGATTTTGACGATCTGCTGGTCAAGACCGTAGAGCTTTTTCAGAACTGCGGGGATGTCCTGGAGTCCTATCAGGAGAAATTCCGCTATATCATGGTGGATGAGTATCAGGATACCAACACCGTACAGTTTAAGTTCGTGAGCCTTCTTGCGGCGAGATACGGGAATTTATGCGTAGTAGGTGATGATGATCAGTCCATCTACAAATTCCGCGGAGCCAACATTGGCAACATCCTTGGATTCGAGCGGGTTTTCCCGGATGCGAAGGTGATCCGCCTGGAGCAGAACTACCGTTCCACCAAGAACATCCTGAATGCGGCGAATGAGGTGATCGCCAACAATGCAGCACGTAAGGAGAAACGTCTCTGGACAGAGAATCCAGAGGGAGAGAAACTTCACTTCCGCCAGTTTATGAATGGATTCGAGGAAGCAGAATACGTGATTGGAGATATTGCAAAGAAAAAGAGAGAACATCTGGCAGATTACAGAGAGTGTGCGATCCTCTACAGAACCAATGCACAGTCCCGTCTGTTTGAGGAGAAGTGCCTGAAGGCAAATATCCCATACAAGATCGTAGGAGGGATCAACTTCTACGCGCGTAAAGAGATCAAGGATCTGCTCTGCTATCTCAAGACGATCGATAACTCCGCAGACGATCTGGCAGTCAGACGTATCCTGAATGTACCGAAACGAGGAATCGGTGCAACGACTGTAGGACGTGTGCAGGATTATGCGGATTACATGAATGTGAGCTTTTATGATGCTCTGAGAGTGGCAGAGGAAGTTCCATCCATCGGAAGGAGCTTGAACAAGATTGAGGGATTTGTTACCTTTATCCAGTCACTCAAGAGCAAGGCACAGGCATACAGCGTTACAGAGATCCTGGAAGAAGTGATCGACCTCACCGGATACGTGGATGAACTCAAAGCAGAGGATACAGAGGAATCCAGAGCAAGGATCGAGAACATCGACGAGCTGATCTCCAAGACTGTTTCCTATGAGGAAGCAATGAAGGCAGAGGGCAGAGAAGCAACACTTTCCGGATTCCTGGAGGAGATCGCATTGATCGCAGATATTGATACAGTAGATTCGGATCAGGATTACGTTCTGCTCATGACTCTGCACAGTGCCAAGGGACTGGAATTCCCGTATGTTTACCTTGCAGGCATGGAGGATGGAATGTTCCCGAGCAGCATGTGTATCTTCTCAGATGATCCTACAGATATGGAGGAGGAGCGCAGGCTCTGCTATGTGGGGATCACAAGAGCAATGAAAGAACTGACCTTGACCAGTGCCCGCCAGCGCCTGGTCCGCGGAGAGACACAGTACAACAAAGTATCCAGATTTGTCCGTGAGATTCCGAGGGAGCTGGTAGAGCTTGGAACGACCATTCAGGAACATAAGCCGTCCATGCAGGAGACACCATCCCCTAAGAACAGCTACATGCAGATGCGTCAGACCTTCCGCGCGAAACCGTTTGAAGCACAGAACTTCAAAGTCACCAAGGCGGCATCACTGGATTACGGCGTAGGAGACACCGTCCGTCATATCAAATTTGGTGTTGGTATCGTCAGGGATATCGTAGAAGGCGGCAGAGATTATGAAGTAACCGTAGATTTTGACAAGGTCGGAGTCAAAAAAATGTTTGCAGGATTTGCAAAGTTGAAGAAAATCTGACCTTTTTCTTAAGAATTCTTAATGTTTTCGGACTTTGGTTGCTTACCCGGTCCGAGGATGATATACTGTTTACATGAGAAAGATGAAGGGAGTATATAATGAAGAAAGTTATGAAAGGTATCACCAGGATACTCCCGGCTTATGGAGTCTTTCCACTTATTTTTTCTTTTGTATTTAATTGTCTTGTTTATTCCGGCTCCAGAATGATCGCAGGCGGATGGCATCACCACAATATCGAGACCGGCGTGGACAGAAGCCTTCCTTTTGTCCCGCAGTTTCTTATGATCTATTTCGGCTGCTATCTTTTCTGGGCTGTCAATTATATTCTGATTGCCAGGCAGGATCGACGCAGTGTGTACCAGTTTTTTACAGGGGATTTTATATCAAGATGTATCTGCCTTGGCTTTTTTCTTGCATACCCCACAACAAATACACGACCATTGATCACAGACGGCGGCTTATGGAACCAGGCAGCACTCTGGCTGTATTCCATAGATGCGGCAGATAACCTGTTCCCGTCTATCCACTGTCTTGTGAGCTGGTTCTGCTATCTTGGCATTCGCGGAAGAAAAGAGATTCCGGTATGGTATCAGAGAGTATCCATGGTCATCGCAGTCCTTGTATTTGCATCGACACTTCTGACGAAGCAGCATGTGATCGTTGATGTGGCAGGCGGTATTCTTCTGGCAGAACTGTGTTTCTTTATCGGAAGGAAGACACAACTGTACAGGATCTATGAGAAACTTGGCAGCAGGATCGAGAAAAAGATCCTGAAGATTACAGAAGGGTAAGCTGCGTATGAACAAAACAAAAAAGATAATTTTTAATACGATATTTCTGGTCGTAGTATTTGGGCTGACGATCTATGGTGTCTTTCATGGAGAGGACTTGGGGGCAGTCATGGATGCGATTCAGAGCGCAGACAAGATCTGGCTTCTGCCGGGAGTGGCACTGGTAGCTTTTTTTATATGGGGTGAATCGATCATCATCTGGTATATGATGCGTTCCTATGGGATCCATCTCAGGAAAAGAGTCTGTTTTCTGTTTTCATCGGTAGGTTTTTTCTTCAGCTGTATCACGCCGTCTGCAAGCGGCGGACAGCCGATGCAGATCTACTATATGAAGAAAGAAAAGATTTCAATCCCAGTGGCAACAGTGATCCTGATGATCGTTACGATCACTTACAAGTTTGTGCTGGTGGCGATCGGAGTCGGGATCGCGGTCTTTGGCAGAGGTTTTCTGCATCGCTATCTGACCGGGATCCTGCCGATCTTTTATCTGGGACTGGCGTTGAATATTTTTTGTGTTACGTTCATGACAGTGCTGGTGTTTCATCCGGATCTTGCCAGAAACTTTCTGGTAAAGGGTCTTAAGATCCTGGAGAAACTGCATATTGTCCGCAAAAAACACAGCAGACTTAAGAAGCTGGAAGATTCTATGGATACTTACAGAGAAACTGCTGCGTATTTAAGAACTCATCCGCGGGTGATCTTTCATGTGATCCTGATCACATTTGCACAGAGAATGGCTCTGTTTGCGGCCACCTGGTTTGTGTACCGGGCTTTTTCGCTCAGTGGAACGGGATTCTGGACGGTCCTGTTTCTGCAGGCGGTGATTTCTGTTTCTGTTGACATGCTACCCCTTCCGGGAGGAATGGGAATCAGCGAGACACTGTTCCTGAATATTTTTGTGCCTGTTTTTGGAAGCCTTCTGCTTCCTGGAATGGTACTGAGCAGGGGACTGGGATACTATGGGGAACTCTTTATCAGTGCGTTTTTTACAGTAATAGCGCAGCTGACGATAGGTCAGAAAACAAATGAAAAACAGGGGTAGTATGAATGATTGGATTTTATGATTATACAGTAGTGGTAACGTACATAAGCCTGATCTCTTCGATCATGGGCATGTTTTTTGCAATAGATGGGAAATTGCCGCTGGCAGTGTTCTGCCTTGCATTTTCAGGATTATGTGATATGTTTGACGGCAAGATCGCCCGGACAAAAAAGAACCGGACAGATGATGAGAAGGCTTTTGGGATTCAGATCGATTCCCTCTGCGATATTGTCTGTTTTGGCATTTTTCCGATCATTCTGGGATACCAGCTTGGAATGTGCAAGATCTACAGTCTGATGATCCTTGCTTTTTATGGTGTGGCAGGCGTGATCAGGCTGGCATATTTTAACGTAATGGAAGAAAAGAGACAGAGCGAGACAAGCGAGAACCGTAAATATTATCAGGGACTTCCGATCACATCCATGTCTGTGATCATGCCGCTTCTGTTTATGGTTTCGGTGTTTTTCCCGGGATTCCGTTATTTTCTCGGATGCCTCCATTTTGCAATGCTTCTGGTGGGCTTCCTTTTTATCCTGGATTTCCGTTTCCGCAAGCCGACAAACCGCGAGTTGGTCATACTGGTAGCAGTTGTGGCTGTGGCAGTTCTTTTTATCCTTCTCTACAAAGAAGGATGGTGGGCAAAATATAATCTTTACAGAATACAAAAACTGAAAGGAGCCTGAGCCATGCGATACACGGCAGACCGTCAGGGGCATAAATGGGAGGAAAGCACCGGTCAGGATAAATTCCTGGAGAAGCTTTATGGAAGTGCAGCGGGGAGATGCCTGCTGAAGCCGCTGGTGTCACCGTCAGTTTCGAAACTTGGCGGCAGGTTTCTGGATTCCGGGATCTCTACTCTGGCAATCGATCCTTTTATCAGAAAAGCCGGAATCAATATGAAGGATTATGAGCTGCGGAGATATCGTTCTTATAATGACTTTTTTACGAGAAAGCTTCGGAAAGGCGCGCGCACGATCGACATGGATGAGACACACTTTATCAGCCCATGTGACTGTCGGCTGAGTGTTTATCCGGTCAGTGAGCAGACAGAAGTTACGATCAAGCATACACGATATACGGCAGGAAGCCTTCTTCGGAGTGAAGCACTTGCGAGAAGGTTTGCAGGTGGATATCTGTGGGTGTTCCGGCTCAGTGTGGATGATTATCACCGTTATATCTATGTTGACAGTGGCAGGGAGTCTGTGCGACGGAGAATACCGGGGGTTCTGCATACAGTGAATCCGGCCGCGAATGATGTATATCCTATTTATAAGGAAAATACGCGGGAGTATTCACTTATGAAGTCCGAGCATTTCGGAACGCTCCTGATGATGGAAGTTGGTGCATTGATGGTCGGAAAGATTGAAAACCACCCGGTATGTGACCATGTGGACCGCGGTCAGGAGAAAGGGAACTTCGCATTTGGCGGGTCAACGATTATTTATATGACGCAGAAAGGATGCGTGGTTCCAGATCAAGATCTGCTGACGAATTCACAGGAAGGTGTGGAGACAAAGGTTCAGATAGGCAGTAAGATAGGCAGTGCACCTTTTCTGGAGAAAGGATGAGAATTTTTCGCGGATTTTTGAAGTAACTTTTTTATAGAACATATGGTAAAAATTTCAGAATAGTGATATACTATGTTCTATAAAAATTGACATCGAGCGAGAGGATGGTGCGTACAATGAATCTGAATAATTTAAACATGAATGCCAAAATCGAGGAATTACTCTCTACCCTGAACAAGAAAGAAGAAGAAAAAGAGAAAAACACAGTTCTCTGGGTGCTGGCAATCATCGGTGCAGTTGCAGCAGTAGCAGGTATCGCATTTGCAGTTTACCGTTTCTTCACACCAGATTATCTGGAGGATTTTGAAGAAGATTTCGACGACGACTTTGATGATTATTTCGAGGACGAAGAAGAGTAAGCAGGCTACGGTGAAAAGTAACTTGGATTTTGAGCAGCTCCGGCAGATAACCGGGGCTGTTTTACTGTAAATATAAAAGTAAGATAAGGAATAAGTGAAATGAAAAAAGGTGAAATTTACGAAGGCATTATAGAAAAAGTAGACTTTCCAAACAAAGGTTATGTCCAGGTGGATGATCAGAAAGTCCTGATCAAGAATGGGATCCCGGGACAGAATGTACGGTTCATGATCCAGAAGAAACGCTCCGGCAGGGCGCAGGGACGCATCCTGGAAGTTCTGGAGAAATCCCCGCTTGAGACAAGAGAGCCGGTATGCAGCAACTTTCCTGCATGCGGCGGATGCATGTACCAGACAATGTCCTACGAGAATCAGCTTGAGATGAAGGACAGACAGATCTGTGAGCTTCTGGAAGATGCACTCATCCAGGGCGGACAGACAGACGCAGAAGGTAAGGCTGATTTTGAATGGGAAGGAATCCACGGAAGCCCGATCGAATTTGGGTACCGCAACAAGATGGAATTTTCCTTTGGTGATGAATACAAGGACGGACCGCTTTCTCTCGGTCTGCACAAGAAGGGCAGCACTTATGACATTTTAAACACGGATGACTGCAGACTGGTCCATAAGGATATGACAGATATTCTGACCTGTGTACGCACATTTTTTCAGGAAAAAGGTGCTTCCTATTATCGTAAACTCCAGCATGTGGGCTATCTCCGCCATCTGATGCTGAGACGTGGCGTGACCTCCGGCGAGATCCTGGTACATCTTGTCACTACCAGCCAGGAGAAATACGATCTGGAACCGCTTAAGGAACAGCTTCTGGCACTGCCGCTGGAAGGAAAGATCGTTGGGATCATGCACATCATCAACGATTCGCTTTCTGACGTGGTCAAGAGTGATGAGACAAGGATCCTTTACGGACAGGACTATTTTTATGAGACACTGCTTGGGCTGAAATTCCGCATCAGTACATTTTCTTTCTTCCAGCCGAACTCACTGGCAGCCGAAGTTCTTTATAACGTTGTCAGAGACTACATCCAGAATACCAGTGGAATGGAAGTTTTTGACCTGTACAGCGGAACCGGAACGATCGCCCAGCTCCTCGCGCCGGTGGCAAAAGAAGTGATCGGTGTCGAGATCGTGGAAGATGCCGTGGAAGCAGCGAGAGAGAATGCGAAACTCAACGGTCTTGATAACTGCAGATTTATCGCCGGTGACGTTCTTAAGGTCCTCGATGACCTGACCGAGAAACCGGACGTGATCGTTCTTGACCCGCCGCGCGACGGAATCCACCCGAAAGCACTGCCGAAGATCCTTTCCTACGGTGTAAACCGCATCGTCTACGTCTCCTGCAAAGCTACCAGCCTCGCCAGAGACCTCGAAGCCTTTCTTCAGGCAGGCTACCGTCTTGAGAAAGCCTGTTGTGTAGACCAGTTCTGCGAAACCGTGTGGACGGAAGCAGTCGCAGTATTTGTAAAAGATTGAGAAAACCAGGAAATCATTGGGAACGGAATAAATTTCCGTTCCCGGTGGTTTCTTTTTTTGCGAAAACATATTGACATTTCTATGCAAGATGGTATAATACAATCAAACATATGAATAAGTGTTCATATGAAAACGTGAATAAAACATCTATGAAGAAAAAGGAGATCACCACTATGAAGAAATCTTACAAAATCGAAGTTGACTGCGCAAACTGTGCAAACAAAATGGAAGAAGCTGCCAAGAACACAGCAGGTGTTAAGGATGCAAGCGTAAACTTCATGATGCTCAAAATGAAAGTAGAATTCGAAGAAGGCCAGGATCCGGACAGCGTTATGAAAGAAGTCCTCAAGAACTGCAAGAAAGTTGAAGACGACTGCGAGATCTACTTATAAGAACAATGAGAATGCTCTGCTGCGGATGCGGCAGGGCATCTTTATCTGGGTGAAGGAGGAGAGAACATGAACAAAAAGCAGAAAAAAATGCTGACCCGCATCATCATAGCTTTCGTACTGATCGCAGTATTGTCCGTGCTTCCAGTTGACGGCTATCTGGAATTTGCACTTTACATGATCCCATATCTTGTGATCGGCTATGATATCCTGATCAAAGCATTCAAGGGAATTCGCAACAAACAGGTATTTGACGAGAACTTCCTGATGGCAGTAGCAACTATCGGAGCAATCCTTCTGAAGGATTACAAAGAAGGCACAGCCGTTATGCTGTTCTACCAGATCGGCGAGCTTTTCCAGAGCTATGCGGTCGGCAAGAGCCGCCGCAACATCACCGAACTGATGGATATCCGCCCGGACTACGCCAATATCGAAAACGATGGTAAACTGGAAAAAGTTGACCCGGATGAAGTTGAGATCGGTTCCATCATCGTCGTACAGCCAGGTGAAAAAGTCCCGCTCGACGGTGTGATCGTAGAAGGAACCACAACCCTCAATACCAGTGCACTGACAGGTGAAAGTCTTCCGCGAAGTGCAAAACCAGGTGATGAGATCATCAGCGGCTGCATCAACATGACAGGCGTGCTCAAGATCAGAACAACCAAAGAATTTGATGAATCTACCGTTTCCAAGATCCTGGAACTGATCGAGGAATCCAGTTCCCGTAAATCCAGATCCGAAAACTTTATCTCCAAATTTGCCCGCTATTATACCCCGGCAGTCTGCTACGGTGCGCTCGCACTTGCAGTCCTGCCGCCGATTGTAAACCTTGTGATCCTTCACAATCCTGCAATGTGGAGCCAGTGGATCTACCGTGCACTGACCTTCCTTGTAATCAGCTGCCCGTGTGCACTTGTGATCAGTATCCCGCTGAGTTTCTTTGCCGGAATCGGCGGGGCCAGCAACGCAGGTGTCCTGGTCAAAGGCTCCAACTATCTGGAGACTCTGTCCGAGACAAAATACGTCGTATTTGACAAGACCGGTACGCTGACCAAGGGTGTATTCGAAGTAGCAGGTGTCCATCACAACACTATGGAACAGTCCAAAATCCTCGAGTACGCAGCACTTGCAGAAAGCTTTTCCTCACATCCGATCAGCCGCAGCCTCAAAACTGCCTACGGCAAAGAGATCAATCAGAACCGCGTGACAGATGTAGAGGAGATCAGCGGCAACGGTGTTACAGCAAAAGTAGACGGAACTCCGGTTGCAGTCGGAAATGTTAAGCTGATGAAGCGCATCGGCGTAGAAGCAGTAGAGTGCCATCAGGTAGGAACCGTCATCCACGTGGCAATCGATGGAGCTTATGCAGGCCACATCCTGATCTCCGATGTTCCGAAACCGACTTCCAAAGATGCGATCGCAAACCTTAAGAAAAACGGTATCAAAGAAACCGTCATGCTGACAGGTGATATTGACAGAGTTGCACAGCAGGTTGCCGGTGAACTTGGTGTCGACCGTGTATACAGCGAACTCCTTCCGGCTGACAAAGTAAGCAAAGTAGAAGAACTTCTCGCGAAAAAATCAGAAAAAGAGAAACTCGCTTTCGTTGGTGACGGGATCAACGATGCACCGGTACTTTCCAGAGCAGATATCGGTATCGCAATGGGAGCTATGGGTTCCGACGCTGCGATCGAGGCAGCCGATGTGGTCCTGATGGATGACGACCCGATGAAGATCGTCAAGGCGATCCGTATCGCAAAGAAATGTATGCGTATCGTATATGAGAATATTTATTTTGCGATCGGTATCAAAGTGATCTGCCTGATCCTGGGTGCAGTTGGTATTGCAAACATGTGGGTAGCGATCTTTGCAGATGTCGGAGTCATGGTGCTTGCAGTCCTGAATGCGATCCGTACCCTTTTTGTAAAACGTCTGTAAAAAGAAATTATAAGAAAGAGAGACTGTTTATGGCAGAAGAGAAAGAAGAAATAACCTGCGAATGCCAGGAAATCCACGAAGATCTGCTTAAGATCGTGAATGAGACCATGCCGGATGAAGAAGAACTTTATGATTTGGCAGATCTCTTCAAGGTTTTTGCAGACTCTACCCGTATCCGTATTCTGTTTGTCTTGTTTGAATCCGAAGTCTGTGTCTGCGATCTGGCAAAAGTCCTGAATATGACCCAGTCCGCAGTGTCCCATCAGCTTCGCATCCTTAAGCAGAACAAGCTCGTAAAGAACCGAAGAGAGGGAAAATCCATCTTTTATTCCCTGGCAGATGACCATGTCAGAATGATTATATCCATGGGAAGAGAGCATATCTTAGAGTAAGATTTCATAGTAAGAATAAAGCAAATGTCGGCATATGTCTGCCCGAAACAGACACATGCTGGCATTTTTTGTATAGTCAAAATCAGAAGAATAAGGTAAGATAAAGGAAGAAACCTGTAGCGGAAATGGATGATCCGCAGATACCACACAAGAGAAAGAGATGACGATCATGGACTATTTATCAAATAATGTAGCAGTAAATTTAAAGAGATTCCGTCAGTACAGAGGCATGAGCCTCGATCAGATGGCTGAAAGGACAGGAGTCAGCAAGAGTATGCTGGCACAGATCGAAAGAGGTCAGGCAAATCCATCTATTGGTGTTCTGTGCAAGATCACAGTCGGTCTCCAGATAGAATTTGAGGATCTGATCCAGACACCAAAAGTAACGGATTCGCCAGAAGGAAGCACTCCAGGTGTCAGACCTTCCATAAAAGCAGTGATCTTTGACATTGATAATACTTTGTACAGTTATGACAAAAACCACATTTATGGAATGAAAGCCCTCACCGACTACTGTGAGAGTGCGTTTGGAAAGTCAGCGGAAGAAACTCTTGCATGCTACAAAAAAGCCGGACAGATCATGATCGACAGGATCGGCGGCGATGTAGCAGCGATCCATAACCGCCTGCTCCGCACGCAGGGGATGCTTGAACTCTGGGAAAAACCAGTCTTTCCACATGCACGCAATATGTATCATGCATACTGGGACACCCTGATCCGCCAGTCACAGCCGGTCCCTGGGGTGATTGATTTCCTCAAAGAACTCAAAAAACGCGGTGTCCGCACCGGAACAGGAACCGACATGACTGCCTATATCCAGTATAAGAAACTGGAATCCCTCGGTGCTACACCATATATTGATTTTATGGTCAGCAGCGAAGAGGCCGGCGTTGAGAAACCACATTCACACCTTTTTGAGATCTGCGTGGAAAAATCCGGCGTACAGGCAGCAGAGTGTGCATTTATCGGTGATAATTATAAGAAAGATGTGGAAGGTGCATGCAACAGTGGTCTGCGCGGCATCTGGTACACGCAGGAACAGGAACCGGAACATGAAACAGACTATCCAAGCATACGATCATTTACAGAAGTTGATATTGATCATTTCTTGAAATAATGACCGATTTAAGATTGATGAAAATAACCATATAGATATTAAGCCCATTTACAATGCTCATACTCACAAGGTTTCTGGAAAATCAGCATCGATTTAGCTATTGGATTCTTTTCTCGATGCAGGAAGCGGATATTGGAAAATGCGAAGGGACATATTGAAGTAATGTTGTTGTGCATGTATAATTGTCTGTAAATGATACAGCATTCGGCAAGAGAAACGAAGGAGTAAAGGCACATGTGGAAATGTATACGTTGTGAAAAGGAAAATAAAGATACAGCAGAAATCTGTACAGAATGCGGGCATGGCAGAACGATGGATTATATGCGTCACAGAACACTGGCGAAAATCCCTGCGAAACTGGAAAAAAACTGGAAAATATCTCGCAATACTGAAAAGAAAATAGAAAAACTCAATAACGAAAATCGGAAAAAGATACAGGATCTGAAAAAAAAGTATCGTCAGACGCAGCTGCAAGCCAAAAAAGACGCAACAAAAGAAACCCCGAATGAAAACAGAAAAAATGCAGAGGAAGTTATTCAGAAAAAACTGAGCAGCTTAAGAAGTTCTGTGGCATTTATGAAGGATGAAATTTCAAAAGAGCAGGATGAAATAAATACATTGCATGGGACTATAGAAGAACGTACTAAACTGATAGACAAAGATGCCAAGGCAGACAAGATACTAACTACTATAGCATGGATTATTACAATATCTTTGTTTTTGTATATAGTCTATAGATATGGATTTGGTGGACGATGGGCTGCGGTTGGAGAATTTTTTGGCGGTATGTCTGACTGGGTCAAGGTTGAGGGAACATTGAGTATAGGAGATATACTGAAGGGTGTTTTGGTGATAATTGTGTTTGGGGGGATAATACTGTTTGCTATTGCAATGTCTGGTATTTGGTTATTAGCTGCTGTTCCTGTTGGAATTATTGGTCTAATTATAGAGTTACTTATTGGAAGATTTATAGGAACAGTAAGTGATGAGACACTGAAACAGGCAAAAACTGAACGCGACAACGCCCAGAATTCAATTGACGAAAAGAAAAACGAAATCGACCCCATCTGTCAAAAGATAGCCTCTTTAGAGAAAAAGATAAGTAAAATCGAGAGCACCAGGAGTACTCTGATCGACAATCTGTCACGAGTATTGCCAGAGCATATGTCAGAAGAATTGGAACGATGGACCCGATGAGGTAATAAAGTAGATTTTATATTCTGTATGAGTAGAAAATTCAGAAAGACACATTTCAGTCCCCGCGGTGAAAGCTGTGGGGATTTTTGTCGATGAAGAGTGATTGTGTCAAAGACAGGTGAGTGACAGCACTTATCTGTTTTTTTTATCCAATTCTAAAATGAGCAGGTACATGTTGAACTGTTGAAGGCGAGGCTATATAATTAACAGTAAAATGAGTAGCCCTAATAAAACAGCATAATGACTGAAAAAAGAGGAGAAAGCATGAATCTTTTTGAATTATATAAAATAATAAATGAAAATCTTCAGCAGAAATCCAACCTTCTGGCGACGGTGCTGGAGGGAGAGGCAGCCGGAACCAGGTATTTTTGGGCAGATGGGGAACTTCTGGGATATACAGGCACCGGCGAGGTGAACGAAGAACTCAAAACACAGATCACAGAGACACCGCAGAGCGGCATTTATGAAATAGAAGGGCAGAAATTTTTCATAGAGCATCTCAAACGTCAGGCGCATCTTGTGATCTGTGGAGGCGGGCATGTATCACAGCAGGTGATCGAACTCGCAGGGAAAGTCGGATTTCATGTGACAGTTCTGGAAGACAGACCATATTTTGCGGACCGCGCGAGAGAAGCCGGAGCAGACCTTGTTCTCTGCGATGCCTTCGAAAAAAGCCTGCAGGGAATCGCCGGAACGCCGGATACCTATTTTCTGGTGGTGACCAGAGGACATCGTTTTGACCGTGCCTGCCTTGAACAGATTCTGAAGAAACCATATGCCTATGTGGGAATGATGGCGAGCCGCGGACGTTCTGCACTTCTGAAAAAACAGATGGCTGGGGATGGTTTTGACAGAAAAGCACTGGATGAGATGCATACACCGGTAGGGCTTTCTATCCATGCGGAAACCCCGGAGGAAATTGCAGTTTCCATTGTGGCAGAACTGATCCAGATCAAGAACCAGACAAAAAAAACAGCCGGATACGATTCTCTTCTCATGGAGTATCTCACAGGAGTGAAGGAGCCGGGTCAGCCAAAAGTTCTTGCGACGATCATAGCCCGCAGAGGTTCAGCCCCGCGTTCGATAGGAACCAAGATGCTGGTACTCGGTGATGGAAGGATCATCGGCACGATCGGCGGCGGCTGTATGGAAAGCGAAGTCCAGCACCAGTGTCTGAGACTTCTCCGCGAAGAAAACGAAAAGTCCCGCATCGTCTGTGCTGACATGACAGTATCACAGGCAGAGGACGAAGGAATGGTCTGTGGTGGAACCATCGATGTTTTTCTGGAAAAATTTGAATGATTTCGAAGAAATAAAATAAAAAATACAATTCTGCAGAACGCTGTGTTATAATAAAAACACTTGAAAGAAGAGACCAGGAAGGCAGCTTTTTGAGACTGCCGCATCATATCATAATGGAGGATGAGATTATGAAAAAAAGAAGTATGATCGTAGCCGCACTGTGCAGCATGTGCCTTGCACTCAGTAACCCGATCCCGGCAATGGCAGATGCATCCAAAGTAGTAACACTTGGTGCAGACCTTACAGATGAACAGAAGAATACCATGATGAAATATTTTAAGGCAGATGCAAGCCAGGTACAGATCATCACAGTTAATAACCAGGATGAGCGCAATTATCTGGGAAAATATATTTCAAGCGCACAGATCGGTACAAGAACTTTAAGCTGCGCCTATGTGAAACCAACCCAGTCCGGCGGCATCAAGGTTCGTACTGCAAACCTCAACTACGTAACCTGCAACATGCTTGCAAATGCACTTTCCACAGCAGGTGTTTCCAACTGCGAGGCAGTTGCAGCCTGCCCGTATGAAGTTTCCGGAACAGGAGCACTTACCGGTGTCATGATGGCTTACGAGACAGCCAGCGGCAAGCAGCTTGATTCCACCAAGAAAGACCTTGCTACCAAGGAAGTCGTAGTTACCGGAGATGTTGCACAGCAGGTCGGCGGCGATAATGCTACCAACATCATCAACCAGGCGAAACTGCAGATCATCGGTGACAATGTTCAGAACGCAGACGAGATCTACAACATCGTCAACAACATTGCAATCCAGAACAACGTATCTCTGAGCTCCGATGAATTGAATACGATCACAGCACTTCTTCAGGAAATCGTACAGCAGAATTACGACATTCAGGAAATGAAGCAGACTCTGGAAAGCATCCAGAAGAACCTCGACAAGACTATGAATAACGACAGTTCTTCCGATGATTCTTCCTCAGATGATTCCTCTTCCGATGGCGAAGAAGATCTTGTAGATGAAGATTCCAGTGACGGCGAAGATATCACCGAGGACGTAGACAGCGATGTTCTTGATGGCGCCAAGGAATCTTACACCGAGGATGCCAGCGTTGCAGAGGATACAGGCATGAATGACGTTCTGGAACCGGACGACGGCTCTGAGGATGATGGCATGGGAATCCCGGAGGCAACTGAAGACGGAACACAGGACAATTACGAAGAAATTACAGAAACTCCGGAAGGAACAGATTCTACAGACACCAGTACAGATGAATCTGACAGCAGTTCCGATGATGGTACAGGAATTCCGGAAGCAACCGGTGATGAGACATACGAAACAGACGGATCTTATGGAGAAACTTCAGATTCCGGCGATCAGGGAACAGATGAAAGCACAGATTCTTACGATCAGTCCACTGACGAAGGAACAGACGCTTCCACAGAGGATACTTTAAATACAGATTCCCTCGATGATGCTTCAAAGGCACAGTTTGACCAGGCAGAACAGTTCTGCGAGGGAGAATACAATGGAGATATCGCAGTTCTCAATACTGTAATGCCAAATGCAGTGCAGCCGACCGTGACTCTTGATACAGACACCGCTTCCAAACTTACAAAGAAAGTTCTTGAGGCATATCTGAATGTTCTCAAGGATGGCGGAGCAACTTATACAGCATCAGAAACAGATATCTATGTATCCAGTCAGCTCAATATGGTCAACAATGACATGAAAAAGATCTTCAGCATTGAGACCGAGCCGGCAACAGACGATATCCTTGCAGCTCAGTCCGCAGAAGACAGACAGACTCTGTACAATGATACCATGAAGTTCTTTGAACAGCTTTATGGTGAGAGTACAGACACTTCTGCTCAGCAGGAATCTACAGATGAGACTTCTTATGATGAGGAGTCTTATGACGAAGAATCCTACAACGAAGAGTACTAATCATTAGGTAAAGCCCTCAGGCCGCAGCTTTTTTGAATAACCAGGAAGCTGCGGCTTTTTGCAGCTTTTTTGAGAACTGCAAAACTGTGATTTTTTTGTGAGCCCTGCGAAAAACTGGAAATCTAAAAGCATCTGTGATAGAATAGAGAGAAATCTTGTTGTTACTGTGGACAGTAACAACTTGCTAACTAATTGATGGGGAATATATAGCCGAAAGGGGAAATAATATGAGTCTTGCAGTGGTTACACTGAAAAAAGGAGAGGGAAGACTTCTCAAATCCGGTGGCATGTGGGTCTTTGACAACGAGATCGCCAGTATTATGGGAAGCTTTGTAAATGGAGATATCGTGCTGGTACATGATTTTGACGGATATCCGCTTGGAAGAGGATTTATCAACACCAATTCCAAGATCACGGTACGTCTGCTTTCCAGAGATGAGAATCAGCATATAGACGAGGACTTTTTTGAAAAAAGAGTAAGAGATGCCTGGGAATACCGCAAAAAGGTAACAGATACTTCAAGCTGCCGCCTGATCTTTGGCGAGGCAGATTTCCTGCCAGGTCTGACAGTTGACAAATTTGAGGATGTTCTGGTCGTACAGTCCCTTGCACTTGGAATCGACCGCTGGAAAGAAATGATCCTCGAACTTATCAGGAAAGTTCTTGCAGAGGACGGAATCAACATCCGTGGAATCTACGAGAGAAGTGATGCCAAAGTCCGCAAGCAGGAAGGAATGGAACTTCACAAGGGCTTCATCGGACCGGAGTTCCCGACTCTTGTTGAGATTGTCGAAAATGGAGTGAAATATCAGGTCGATGTCAAGGACGGACAGAAGACAGGATTTTTCCTGGATCAGAAATACAACCGTCTTGCGATCCAGAAACTCTGCAAGGATGCGAGAGTCCTGGACTGCTTTACACATACAGGTTCTTTTGCACTGAATGCGGGAATTGCAGGAGCAAGAGAAGTTACCGGCGTGGATGCTTCTGAGCTTGCTGTTCATCAGGCACAGGAGAATGCGAAGCTGAACGGACTGGACGGCAGAGTTAAATTTATCTGTGAGGATGTTTTTGAACTGCTTCCGAGACTGGAAGAAGAGGGCGAGAAATATGACGTTGTGATCCTCGATCCGCCGGCGTTTACCAAGTCACGAAGCTCTATCAAGAATGCAGTCAAGGGTTACAGAGAGATCAACCTGCGTGGTATGAAGCTTGTCAGGGATGGAGGATTCCTTGCAACCTGTTCCTGTTCTCACTTTATGGATTATGAACTCTTTACCAAGACGATCGGACAGGCCGCACGAAATGCACACAAGAGACTGCGCCAGGTAGAATACAGAACCCAGGCACCGGATCATCCGATCCTGTGGTCTTCAGATGAATCTTATTATCTGAAGTTTTATGTGTTCCAGGTGTGCAGTGACAGATAAAAATAATCTTACATAATAATAGTGACATCATTTCATTAAAGAAAGAAGGACTTGCATGAGAGAAAAGTTTATCAAGTTTATGGAAGGACGCTATGGAGTAGACGCATTTGCAAGATTTACGATGGGCGTTGCATTTGTGATGATCATTTTGTCCATGTTTATCCGGAACAGAGTCGGCGCGGCGTTTGATACCATTGGCCTTCTTGCGATCCTTTATACTTATTACAGAATGCTTTCCAGAGATATACAGAAGCGTTATGCCGAAAACCAGAAATATCTGTCCATTACATCCGGCATAAGACAGAAATTCAACCGTGAGAAAAACATCATGCAGCAGAGAAAGGAATATCACATTTATTCCTGTCCGAACTGCAAACAGAAGATCCGTATTCCGAGAGGAAAAGGCAAGATAGAGATCGACTGTCCGAAATGCCACACGAAATTTATCAAAAAAAGCTGAATACGATCTGAGATCAGAATACAGCCGGAGGTCTTATGTTTGGTTATGTGGTAATGAATAAACCGGAGATTAAATTCAAGGATTTTGACCTGTATCGTTCTTTTTACTGTGGTCTCTGCAGAGAACTGCGGGATCGCTATGGAGTGACAGGACAGATTTCCCTGACATATGATATGACGTTTGTGATCCTTCTCCTGAGCGGGCTCTATGAGCCGCCGACAAGGAAGGGAACGACGAGATGCATCATCCATCCTGTACGGAAACAGCCGGTCCGCAAGAATGCGATCACAGAGTATGCCGCAGATATGAATGTTTTTCTTGCATACTATAAATGTGAGGATGACTGGAAAGACGAGAAGAAGCTTCTGAGTCTTTTGTACGGGAACCTCCTTCGGGGCAAAGAGAAGCATGCAGAAGAGCGGTGGCGTAAGAAAGTCGACACGATCGTTTCACTTCTGAATGAACTTTCTGAGATGGAGAAGGCGGGGGAAGAGAATATCGATTGCATTTCCGGATGTTTCGGGAAGATCATGGAGGAGATCTTTGCGTATCGGGCAGATCTGTGGGAACCGACACTGCGCCGGATGGGCTTTTTCCTGGGTAAATTTATTTATCTCATGGATGCCTATGATGATGTAGAGGAAGATATCAAAAAAGGAAATTACAATCCTTTTTCCAGAAGTTATATAATGGAAGGGTTCGATGAACAGGTACGGCAGATGCTGATCATGATGATAGCAGAGGTCTGCCGGGAATTTGAAAAACTTCCTATTATTAAATATACCGATATACTGCGGAATATTCTGTATTCCGGAGTCTGGTGCAGATTTGAAGCAGTGTCCGGTAAGAGGAAGAAAGAGCAGGAGAAAGAAAATGTTTGATCCATACAGTGTCCTTGGCGTTTCCAGGGATGCATCCGATGAAGAAATCAAAAAGGCATACCGGAAACTGAGCAGGAAATATCATCCGGATGCAAATATCAATAATCCAAACAAAGAACAGGCGGAAGAGAAGTTCAAGGAAGTCCAGCAGGCTTATGAACAGATCATGAAAGAAAAGGAATACGGCTCCTCTTATGGAAATGCAGGCGGCTACTACGGTGGATTTACAGGCCGTCAGAACAGCACTTACCAGGATGAGGAGGCAATCCGCAGACAGGCGGCTGCCAATTATATCCAGAGCCGTCATTTCCAGGAGGCAATGAATGTACTCTCATCCCTGAAGCAGAGGAACGGAGAGTGGTATTACCTTTCTGCGATGGCAAATATGGGACTTGGAAATAATGTCAATGCACTGGAGGATATCCGGACAGCGGTAAACCTGGAGCCGGATAATGTACAGTATCGTATGCTCCTTCAGAGAATGGAGGGCGGCGGAACCTGGTATCAGGAACAGCAGAATCCTTTTGGCGGAATGCCGGTGGATGGAAGCGATTACTGTATGAAGCTCTGTATCGCAAATATGCTCTGCGGACTGTGCTGTCCGGGCGGCGGTGTATTCTGCTGCTGAGAAAATTATCCAATGCGTCGTAAAACCCCTTGCTTTAGCTACGGGGATATAAGACGCGTCCATCGAATTTACGCAAGTAATTGAAGATGGACAAAACAATGATTGTATTAATTGCAAAAATATAATATAATACAAATATGAACACAACATATAAATCCAATAACAATATCGTCTATTCCTGTAAGTATCATGTGGTATGGTGCCCAAAATATAGACGAAAAGTATTAACTAATGGTGTAGACGTCCGGCTGAAGGAGCTGCTCACAGAGTATGCTGCAAATCTTTCTGTAGACATTCTGGAAATGGAGATCATGCCAGATCATGTTCATATGCTGCTGGAAGTAGATCCTCAACTGGGCATCCACAAAGCTGTAAAATCTTTCAAAGGCTATACGTCCAGGATCTTAAGACAGGAATTTCCGTATCTTAAAACCAAGATGCCGACCCTGTGGACAAACAGCTATTTTGTATCTACCGTGGGCGGTGCCCCGCTGGAAACAGTAAAGCAGTATATTGAGAACCAGAAAACATCGCAGAGACAAAAGGACAAGATGGGATAATGCAAAAAGGAATCAAATTCAGGATCTACCCGAACAGAAAACAGAAAAACCTCATCCACAGGACACTGGGATGCTGCCGGCTCATCTACAACCGGGGGCTTGCCATGCGTAAGGAAGGCTATGAAAATGGGAAAAAGATCGGCTATACCCAGACGTCCGCCATGCTGACGGAACTGAAAAAACAGGAAGAGTTTGCTTTTCTGAAGGAAGCTGATTCCATTGCATTACAGCAGTCTTTACGGGATCTCGACCGGGGATTTGTGAATTTTTTTCAAAAGAGGGCGTCCCATCCAATCTTCAAAAGTAAACATAACCGGTTCCAGTCATACAGGACCATAAACCAAAAAGATAATATCCGCATTGTGGGAAGATATATCAAACTTCCAAAACTTGGTTTTGTCAAAGTGCGTCAGTCGATGGAAATTGGAAAGATCCATCATGTGACCATTGAGCATACGCCGTCAGGAAAATATTTTGCGGTCCTGAATGTTGACTTCGAACCGGACTCACGTCAAAATAATGGCGGAATGATCGGGATTGATGTTGGGATCAAAGAGTTCTATTCCGACAGTAATGGTAATACAGTATCAAATCCCGGATATCTGGAACGCTCTATGCGAAAACTCATAAGAGAGCAGCGCAGACTTTCCCGGAAGCAGAAAGGTTCCCAGAACCGCGACAAACAGCGGATCAGAGTTGCCAGAGTACATGAGAAGATAACCAATCAAAGGAATGATTTCCTGCAGAAACAGTCAACGCTGCTGGTGCGTGAAAACCAAACCATCTGTA